>Ga0268266_10000423_pt1 | contig 64113 bp, 53 predicted proteins | sample KBSS13metaG_FD_190356 | JGI IMG/M metagenome (GOLD analysis project Ga0268266, IMG submission 190356) | Switchgrass rhizosphere microbial communities from Kellogg Biological Station, Michigan, USA - KBS S1-3 metaG (SPAdes) (version 2) | ecosystem: Host-associated > Plants > Roots > Rhizosphere...
ATCGGCGCCCGCTATTTCGCTACTCAAATCTACGATCTGGCGTTGCTCCGCGCCCTCGTTGGCGTCGGCCGCGACCTGGTTGAAGGCGCGCTGGATACGAGCGAGGAGGTCGCCCCGCTCGCCCAGATCGAGCGCGCGGAGTCGGAACTGTACAAGGTCGCCGAGGAAGGCGGCGCCGAGGGCAAGGCGAAGAGCTTCGGCGAAGCGGCCATGGCCTCGATCCGTAGTGCCGAGGCGGCACTGAACCGGGGCGGGGGCCTGACCGGAATCACCACCGGGTTTAGCGGCATGAATTCGCGTATCGGTGGCCTGCAGCGGTCCGACCTGATCATTCTCGCCGGACGTCCGGGCATGGGTAAGTCGGCGCTCGCGACCAACATGGCGTTCGCGACCGCCGAGCGGTTCCTGCAGGACCAGGCCGACGGGATCGAGGCCGCGAAGTCGGCCGGTGCACCGGTCGCAATCTTCAGCCTCGAAATGTCGGCCGAGCAATTGGTTACCCGCGTCCTGTCGGAGCAGTCGCAGGTAACGGCCGAGCAGATCCGCACCGGCAATATTGGCCGCCAGGAATTCTCGTCCTTTGCGCGGACCGCGGATCGGCTGCATAGCCTTCCGCTCTACATCGACGACACGCCCGGCCTGACGATCGCCGCGTTGCGCGCGCGGGCCCGTCGCCTGAAGCGGCAGAAGGGGATCGGCCTTGTCGTCGTCGACTACCTTCAGCTTCTCCAAGGCTCCGGAAAAGGCAGCGCGGGCGACAATCGCGTCCAGGAAATCTCCGAGATCAGCCGCGGCCTCAAGCAATTGGCCAAGGAACTCGACCTGCCGGTCATCGGCCTGTCGCAGCTCAGCCGTGCCGTCGAGCAGCGCGAGGACAAGCGCCCGCAACTGTCAGACCTTCGTGAATCGGGCTCGATCGAGCAGGACGCCGACATCGTCCTCTTCATCTACCGCGAGGATTATTATCTCGCGGCCAAGCAGCCGGGCGACGACGATCCGGAGCTGGCGGCATGGCAGGAAAAGATGGCCCGCGCCTATGGCCTCGCCGAGGTGATCGTCGCCAAGAACCGCCACGGCGGCACCGGCAAGGAACGGCTCAAGTTCGAAGGGCGCTTCACCAAGTTCAGCGATCTGGCTGACGAGGACCGGTTACCGGAAGCTCGTTAGCACCCTCACATGGGGGTGGGGGTGGAGGGCGCCGGCATGGTCCGGCGCCCTCTTCGCATCAGGCGCTGGCCGACGGGTTCCAGAAAGCGACGATCAGGCCGCCCAGCACGATCATTGATCCCCCGAACAGGATCGGCAGCGTCGGCACCGCGCGGAACACCAGGAAACTGATGATCTGCCAGACGATGAACAGGGTCGCGATGTAGATGCCCGCCACGCGATGGAACTCGAGCGGCGCGATGTTGAGCGTCAGGCCATATCCAAAGAGCAGGACCGCGCCGCCGAGGAAATAGGTGCCTTTGGTGGCGGCGACATGCTTGCCGAGTCCGAGCCGGATGATGGAATCGCCGGTTACCTCGAGCGTCGTCGCGACGATCAGCAAGCCGACGATGATCAGCTTGGTCTGAAGGGTAGTCGGCTCGCTCACTTACTTACCGCGTTCGCCCTTGCGCGGTGGGTTGGCTGGCGTTTTGTCCGGCATAGGCGGTCGCGGCTGCGAACCCACCCACTGGTCCATCCAGTGGAACACTTCCGAATACCATTGGATCGAGTTCTTGGGCTTCAGCACCCAGTGGTTCTCGTCCGGATAGATCAATAGCCGCGACGGGATGTTGCGGCGCTGGAGCGCGGTGAAGGCCGCAATCCCCTGCGTGTAGGGAATGCGAAAGTCATTCTCGCTCGTGATGACCAGCTGCGGGGTCCGCCAGTTCTGGACGTAGTTGACCGGGTTCCATTTCTCGAACTCACCGGGTGCTTCATAATAGGGATGCTGGCCGTGCTCCCACTCGTCGAACCATAGCTCCTCGGTCTCATAGGCCATGGCGCGCGCGTCGAAGACACCGTCGTGCTGGACGATGCAGCGGAACCGGTCGGGCCACTGCCCCTCGATCCAGTTCATCATATAGCCGCCGTAAGACCCCCCGAGAGCGCAGGCGCGGTTGGCGTCCAGCATCGGGTCGTTCGCGGTCGCGAAAGCGAGGCCCTTCTGCAGGTCCTCGAGCGGCCAGCCGCCCCAATTCTGGTGGATCGCGTCGGTGAAGGCCTGGCCGTACCCGGTCGACCCGTGGAAATCGACGGTGACCGCCGCGTAGCCGGGCGACGTGAAGACGCGCGGGTTCCAGCGGTACGACCAGCTATTGGAGAAAGTCCCCTGCGGGCCGCCGTGGACGAGGAAGGCGATTGGCATCGGCGCCATCGTGCGGGTCGGCTTCAGCGTCCAGCCCCAGACGGTATCGTTGTTGGCGCCCTTGAAGTTGAACTTCTGGAACGTGAGCGGGTCCAGCTGGCTGATCAGGGCGCCGTTGACGTTCGTTAGCTGGGCAAGGCTGCCAGTGGGGCCGATACGGTAGATATCGTCAGGCGCCATGATGCTGTTCATGGTCGCGAGGACGCTGCCGTCGGGAAGCTGGTGGGTGTTGCCGAAATGGCCGTCGCGGGTGAGGCGAGTCACGGCGCCCGTCGCTGCATCGACGCGGAACACCGGCTGCTCCAGCGTGTCCTCTGCGGTGACGATCAGGCTGAGGCCGTCCTTCGCCCATTCGATCGATCCGACCGAGCGGTCCCACGCCTGAGTCAGCGGCCGAACCTGCCCCGTGGCAAGGTCGCGCAGCATCAGCACCTGGCGGTCGGCCTCGTAGGTCGGGCGCGCCATGGCGAAATAAGCCAGCGTCCGGCCATCGGGCGAAATGGTCGGCAGGTTGTCCATCCCGTCATTGGCATCGGTCAGGTTTACCGGCGCCGCGGAGCCGTCTGTCGGCACCTGGAAAATGTCGAGGTTGGTCGAGGTCGCCTCGATCCGGCCCGCTTCGCGCAGCGCGAACCAGGCGGTCTTGCCGTCGGCTGACAGCGCGGTTTCTTCCGCGCCGCCGAACGGCTTTGACGGCGTATCTCCCTCGAGGCCAGTGGTTAGGCGAACGCCCCCGCCGACCAGCTTACCGGCACTGACCGGGAAGGCGTAGATGCGCGAACGGACGCCCGGCTCTGCCCATGTGTCCCAATGGCGAACGAAGAGCTTGTCGTAGGTGCGGCCCGCGCCTTCCGGCTTGGCGGGGAGCGTGGTGCTCGCGCAGGCAAGGTCGGGGCAGTCCGGACGGTCGGCCCAGACGATGACCGTCGCGCCATTCTCCGACACGCGGAAGCCGCCGACATCGACCGGGAAGTTGCTGACTTTCACTGGTGCTCCGCCCAGCTTCATCCGGAACAACTGGTCGTGGTCGCCCGACGCCATCAGGAACCACAGGCTGCCGTCGCCCGAAAAGACTGCGTCGTGCCCCTTCTCCGCGCCCTTGATCGGCACCGGCGCCGCGCCCGGCCGTGTCAGGTCGAGCGAGTGGAGCGTGTTGACCCGCTTGTTCTTCGCCAGGTCCGTAGTCGAGATGGTGAACACCGCCGTCCGGCCGTCTGGCGAGACTTCCGGAGCGCCGAGCCGATGCATCATGTGCATGTCGGTCGCGGTCATCGGACGGGCGAGGGCGGGGGTGGCAGCGAGCGTAACGGCCGCCGCGGCGATGAGGTAAGATGTGCGGATCATGCGGCAGGCGTAGCAAAGCCGCGCCGCGAGTGGAACGACTGTTAGAGCGGGTGTCCGGTTATGCGCGTGATCTCGCGCTTCACATGCTCGTCGACCATTTGCGGCAGATGCTCGTCGAGCCATTGCTTGAGCATCGGCTTGAGCATCTCGCGCACCATGTCTTCGAGCGGATTGACCTGCGCGACGGGCGGAACGGTCGCGGCAATCGTCTGCAGCTGGTCAAGGGCCTGGCGGCTATGCCCGGCGGTACTCTCGTCGATCAGCGGCGGACCGAGATCCACCGGGGGCGCCAGCGGCTCGTTGAGTTCGAGCACGTCATGTGACGGCTCCGCAATCTCCTCTTCCGGAAGCGGATATTCTTCCATCTCGTCGGCCGAGGGTGGCGACAGACGATGCTCCTTCTCCTCCGCGATCACCTTTTTGATCGAGGCGAGGATATCTTCCATTGAGGGTTCGCGAGACGCCATCGCGCGGCGATATCGCTTATTGCTGCGGCTGAGTCACCCCTGACGTGACGGTAGGCTCCGGCACGATGGGCTGCGGGATCAGCTGCGGCGTTACCGCCGGGTTGGTCGGCGCTTCCGTCGGCGACACGGTCCGGGTCGCGACCGGCACGTGGCGCGGGTCCATCGTCCAGTCGTTCCAGCTATTAGCGACGCGGCGGTAGTTGCCGAGGGGATCGTAAAGCGGCCCGCCGTCGAGCCCAAGATCGGCCGCATCGGCCTGTCCCATCGCGTTCAGCAACTGGAAGCCGGCGACATAGGCGTTGCGCTTGGCAGTCACGAGCGTGACCTGCGACTGCAGTAATTCCTGCTCCGCGTTCAGCACATCGAGGACGTTGCGAGTGCCGACCGTATTCTCTGCGCGGGTACCTTCGAGCGCGAGTTCGTTGGCCTGGACTGCGATGGTGCTGGCTTCAATCGACTTTTGCGACGCCTGATAGTCGGCGAAGGCGGCGCGGGTCTGTGAGACCACGTTGCGCTCGGTGCCGACAACCTGTTCGAGAACTTGTCCTTCCAGCGCCTGGGCCTGCCGGACGCGGGCACCGGCAAGACCCCCCTGGAAGATGGGGACACGGGCATTCAGGCCAGCGGTCGTCTGCGTGCCGGTGTGCGACGTGGGCCCAAGGATCGTATCCGTGCCACCGCCGAGATTGTTGACGTAGGTGCCGCTGACTCCGCCCGACAGTGTCGGCAGGCGACCAGCCTCGGCGACGCGAACGTCGTAGCCGGCGGCGCGAGCGGCGCGCGTAATCGCAACGAGGTCTGGATTGTTGGCAAGGGCGATGCGTACCGCTTCGTCCGCAGTCGCAGGGAAAGGCGGGAGCGGCGGTGGCGGAGCAAGCTGTCCAGGAGCGCGGCCGATAACGGCGCGATAATTCGCCTCGCTCCCCGTCAGATTGCCCTGCGCAAGCGCGAGCTGCGACCGTCCAAGTTGCAGGCGCGCTTCCGACTGGGCGACGTCGGTGCGGGTAACGTCGCCAATTTCGAACCGGTCCTTGGTCGCTTCCAGGTTCGTCTCGAGCACCTTCACATTGTTCTGGTTGAGCTCGACGATCGCCCGGTCGCGGATGACGTCCATGTAGGCCGCGACAGCCTGCGTAAAGACGTCGCCTTCGACGCCCTTCAATGTGGCCCGGCCCGCTTCGACCCGCGCCTTGGCGGCATTGACCGAGTTACGGACGCTGCCGCCGTTGAATAAAGGGAGGCTGAGGTCGACTCCCGTGGATAGCGTCGGCCCCTTGGTCCCGGTGTCCAGAATGCCTTGGCGGCTGAGGTCTTGATTCAGCCCGACTGTGCCGCTGATCTGCGGACGGCCTTGAGCGCGAGCGATGTCGACGGTCGCATCGGTCGCCTTCAAGGATTCACGTTGGGCGGTAAGGGTCGGATTGGCTTGATAGGCGGAGACCAATGCCTCGCGCAGCGTGTCAGCCGATGCGGTGCCCGCGAGGAGCCCGGCGATCAGCGATCCGGTGATGAGCTTACGAAACACTGACGCCCCCTAAAAAGTGAAAGCTTTCGGTCGGCTGAAGCCTGGGAGCGCGGGCACTCCAGCGTCAGCTACCGAAAGATAACCGAATGAATTGCCGGACTTACGCCCAATAACAAGCCGGGTGATGCCCCGGTCGATCAATGCCGTTCCAAGCCGCCCGCCGTCGGCGAGCTGCTCGACGATGGCGTCGGGAATATATTCGACCGCGCCATCGAGCAGGATCTGGTCGTAAGGGCCCTGCTTCTTCGCGCCGGCCTCAAGCGGTCCGGAAACAATCTCGACCCCGGCTTCGCGCGCTGCCGCGCCGAGATCGGCCGAGCTTTCGACGGCAACGACCTCAAGTCCCATATGGAGGAGAACGGCGGCCGAATAACCGGTGCCGGCGCCAAGGACGAGCGCGCGCTGTCCCCGCTGCGGCGTCATCTGATTCAGAAGCTGCCCAAGCACCGACGGAGCAGCCATGAAACGTCCATCGCCAATCGCGACCGCTCGGTCGACGTAAGCCAGCGGCCGGGTGTGGCTCGGCAGGAAACGCTCACGCTCAATGCTGCCCATTGCCGCAAGAACCGCGGGGTCGGTTACGCCTTGCGGGCGCAACTGGCTCTCAACCATCGCTAGGCGAGCGGCCGTGAAATCCGGAATGGGGGTCTGGACCGTCATTGCTGTTCTATGCCGATAATACACCAAAAGTTCAAGTCCCGCTCTTATCTGCGAAGGGGCGGTGCGCCAACCGCCATTGATCGAATTGCGAAGGAAGCTCGTCGGCTGTGGCTTTACGGCGCGTCCTTGGCTAGTTGCCCCTTGACCCACCAGCGAAGGTCGCCACAAAGGCGCCTCGCTCATCGGCCCGATGGCGGAGTGGTTACGCAGAGGACTGCAAATCCTTGCACGCCGGTTCGATTCCGGCTCGGGCCTCCATTTTTCCGACGCCAGATTGTCCGCCCTTGGACGGCGCGTGTCCGCTTTCGGACATGCGGAGGCGAGCGGGACGCTGCTGGCCCTTCTAGGTCTCTCAAAACTCATGAACTAGGCGCTGCAAGCGCCGTGCCAACTAGTGGCGCGCGGGCGGCAGCAGGAACTGGAGCGGCACGTCGACACGCGATGCCCAGCTGATCTCGTTGTGCTTCTGGCCCGGATAGTTGCGCGTCAGCCAGTTCTTCCCCTGGACGTAGCCACGCTTCGCGACGATCGCGTCGACCCGGTCCTGATACTGCTTGTAGACCGCGTCGAGCGTCTCTGTGCCGTGGTCGAAATAGAGCCGGTGCGTGGCAGGCGAGGGCAGGGCGGGCGTCAGGTAGCGCTCGAAGGTCGCTGAGACGATCTCGTAATCTTCCTGGCTAACCGCCTTGCCGTCGGGATTGATCACCAGCGGCCAGTGCGTCGACATCATGCCCGCTGCGCCGAAGATTTTCGGATATTCGTCGATCGCGTAGAGCGAGATGAGCGAACCCATCGATGAGCCCATGATGACGGTGTTCGCCCGGTCGGTCTTCACATTGAACTTGCCGTCGATCATCGGCCGAAGCTCGTTGACGATGAACTTCAGATAACCGTCCGACAGCGGGTCGCCGCCGTACAGCGCCTTGACCTTGGCGCGATACGCCTCGGGCAAGGTCGTGAATGCCTTCGACGGCACATATTCCTGCAATCGCTTCGGCGTATTCCAGATGCCGACCACGATGGTCGGACGCACCTTCTTGTCGGCGATGAGCTTGGAAAGATGCTCGTCGATCTCCCATTCCATACCGTAGCCGGCTGTCGCTTTGTCGAAAAGGTTCTGGCCGTCATGCATGTAGAGCACGGCATATTTGGGCCCGCGGGGCCTATAACCGTCGGGTAGCCAGACGACGACGCGTCGCGGGTCGGTGAACTTGGAATGCAAGATGCCGAGGTCGACAATCGTGCCCGCACTGACGTGGACAGGTCCTTGCGCGTCGCCGGCCACCGCTGGTGTTGCGATCAGCAACGACGCAATCGAAAGAAGAACTTTGGACAGAAATCTCATGCCGCCTCCTGCAGCCTGGAAAGAGCTTCGAGGTGATCGGGAAAGTTCATGGCGCAGCCGGTAAGGAACCGGTCGACCTCGCCCATGTCGATCGGCGAAACCTCCGAACTCGGCGACCTTAGCTTCGATTGGTCCGGGAAATTGCCGTAGCCGCCGAGCATGCAATGCCATGACATGGGCGGGTAATAAGCGGCGATGTCTTGCCGCAGCACTTCCTGTCGCAAGTCCGCGGCGGTGAACCACGCAGTGATGACGCCCTTAAGACTGTCGGAAAGTGCGTCCATGCTGGTCGCGTCGCGCCAGTAATCCGTGTCGCGCCGCTGAGCCGTGCGATAGTGACAAACGAGATAATCGCGGATGCCTTCGTAGCGCCGCGCGATCGAGGCGTTGAAGGAATCGCGCTGATCCGATTCCCAAGCGTCGAGGAACGACTTCACGGTGGTCAGAACAATGTGGAGCGCCGTTGCCTCCAGCGGCTCGAGGAAGCCTTGAGCCAGCCCGACAGCGAGGCAGTTCCGCACCCAGCTTCGTTCGGTCCTGCCGCAGCGCATCTTGAGATGACGCACCTCGGCATCAGCGGGGAGGCCAACGTGCGCGCGAAGCTCAGCCGCCGCCGCGTCGTCGTCGATATAACGCGAGGAATAGACGTAGCCGTTGCCGACGCGATTGGTGAGCGGGATGTGCCAGATCCAACCCGCCGACTTGGCGGTTGACATGGTGCAGGCGTGGATTGGCCCTGGCGCGTGGGGCGTCGGCGCGACGACCGCGCGATCGTTGAACAGATTGGCTGCGAACGGAAGGTGCGGTTCCTTCAAGGCTCCTTCGATGATCGCCGCTCGGAAGCCGCTCGCGTCGACGAAGAAGTCGGCATCGAAGCGGCGACCGTCCTCGGCGACCAAAGTGCTGACGTCGCCTGCCTCGTTAAGCTCGGCCGATGCGATCCTGGCTTCCACATGCTCGATGCCGCGCGACGTTCCCAGATCACGCAGGAACTCACCAATCAAATGCGCATCGAAGTGATAGCCGTAGCTGACGAAAAACGGGAAGTTGGCGGCCGCCAGCGGAGCGAGGCCCTGGCGTGCAATCCGCGTCGGCAGGAAGAACAGGTCGGGGTGGGCAGGAACATCTCGACCAGTCCGCCGCGCGCGAGTGGCGTAGAAGAACTTGTCCTGCGTGAAACCGTCGACTTCGGTCGGGAAGGGATGGAAGTAGCGTTCATACCCGGCCCGGTCCGACCAACCGGTAAACTCGATGCCGGCTTTGTAGGTCGCATTGCAGCGGGGCATCCATTCTTGCTCGGCAACGCCAAGCTCATCGAAGAAGGCTTTCAGTTGCGGCGTCGAGCCTTCACCCACGCCAATGATGCCGATAGCGGGCGATTCAATGAGCGATACCTTAGTGCCGCTCTGGGCCCATTGACGTTCCAGCAAGTTGGCGGTCATCCAGCCGGCCGTTCCGCCACCCAGGATAACGACCGAACGGGGCGGCTGGCTCATCGTGCGGCGATGAGTACGTCGCCCGCGCGGGGATGATCGGCGATCGTCATCGTCGCGGGCTGCGTGCCATGGACCGTGACTGCGATCTGCTTCCACCACGGCTTGTACTTGCCCGCGCGCGTGCCGAAGCTCAGCGAGACGCCCTTCGGCGTGACATTGCAGGTGACCGACTGGCGCAGGCTCGGCCCGTTCACATGGATACCGTCGTCGAGATAGATCTCACCGCGGCAGTCCTCGCCCGGATAGATATCAAGCTGAAGCGGACCGTTCGGCACCTGCATGGTGCTTTGTACGAGCGGTTGGCGCGGCAGGATCGTGCCGGCGCGAACGAAGACCGGGACGTAGTCCAGCTTCGGCTGCTGCTTGAATTCGTGCTCGGCGACCGCCTGCCCGGTCCAGTAATCGTACCAGCCGCCGGCGGGGAGGCAGATCTTGAATGGCTGCGGTGACTCCGGCCGAGGTGGCGCGGCGACGAGCAGGTTGCGGCCGACTGTGAATGCCAACGCCTGGTCGCAACCCAGCTTAAGTGCATCCGGATAATCGTAGAAGGTCGGCCGCATGATCGGGTCGCCCGTGCGCGAATTCTGCTCGGCCAACGCGTAGAAATAGGGGAGGAGCCGGTAGCGCTCCTCGATGAACTTGCGGCGGATCGCGAGATGGTCGGGCCCGTCGACCCAAGGCTCGGCGTGCGGCGCGTCGTTCGCGGCGTGATTTCGGAACACCGGCGAGAACGCGGCAAGCTCGTACCAGCGGGTGAGCAGCTCGGGGCTGGCGCCGCCGACGAAACCACCGACGTCGCAGCCGTTGTAGCTGAAGCCCGACAGGCCGAGGTTGATCATCTGCTCGACGCAAAGTCGCAGGTGATCCCAGGTCGAACTATTGTCGCCGGTCCAGGTCGCCGAATAGCGCTGGCCACCAGCATAGGAAGCGCGGGTCATGACGAACGGCCGGACGTTCGGCCGCAGCCGCTCCATCCCCTCAAACGTGCCGCGCGTGTTCTGCATCCCGAACACGTTGTGGATCTCGCGGTGGGTGGCGTTGCGCGGCGCGAAGTCATCGCTCTCGATCCGGTGGACGTTATCGAGCGGCATGGTCTTGCTGCCGTCGGGCGTCTCGAACACCGCCGGCTCGTTCATGTCGTTCCAGAAGCCGGAGAAGCCGTCGGCGATGAAGTCCTTGTAGAGATTGCCCCACCAGGTGCGGGTCGCGGAGCGTGTGAAGTCCGGAAACACCGACGGACCCGGCCAGACCGGCGCGACATAAACCGAACCGTCCGGCTTATGGACGAAGTGATTGCCGGCGCTGCCCGTGTCGTACGGGGCGTAGCCCTGGTTTGGCAGGTAAGCGACGTGAAGGTCGGTGATCGCGACAAGGTGGAAGCCGTCCGCCGCCATGTCGGTGTTCAGCTTCTTCATGTCGGGAAAGATCTTGGAGTTGACGGTGAACGGCCGGTTGCGGTCCTGATAGTCGATGTCCATCCAGACCACGTCCGCGGGGACCCGGTCGGAGCGGAGATGCTGGCCGACGGCGCGAACTTCGGCGTCGCTCGAATAGCCCCAGCGCGACTGCTGGTAGCCAAGCGCCCATTGCGGGGCGAGCGGCGCCTTGCCGGTCAGGTCGGTGTAGCGGCGCGTAACTTCCGCAACGCTTGGCCCCGCGATCACATAATAATCGATCGGACCGTCGGGCGCGCTGATCTCGATTGCGCTCGCGTCGCGATGACCGAAGTCGAACGTGGCGCGCCAGCTGTTGTCGAGGAACAGGCCGTAGGAATAGCCGTCGTTGCTGGTGCCGATGTAGAAGGGGATCGACTTGTAGATCGGGTCGCTCGCGGGCGTGAACCCGAAGAAATCGGTATTCCACTCGGTGAAGGTGTATCCTCGCCGGTCGAGCAGGGCCGTCTTGTCGCCCATCCCGAAGATGTGTTGGTCGAACGGCAGCATCTTGCGCAGCATGAAGCTGTTGCCATCGAAGCTCATCGGCTCGGCGCCGTCGGCGACGATGGTGCGGCCTGATAGGTCGGTGACGTTAAGCTGCAGCGTTGTCGGGTTCAGGTGGACCGCTAGTGATTTGGTCTGGAAACCATCTGAAATCGTACTTACCGCCACGCTCTGCTTGCGAACCGATGCCGGGACTGCCCAGCTTGCGTCCTCGGCAAATGTCCCGTCCTTGCCGATGCGGACCCGAAGGATGTTGTCGGTCAGTGCGGTGATTTGGATCTTCGCGGCTCCGTTTGCCGCTTCGGCGCCACTTGGAAGCGGCGCGATCGTCTGGGCGTAAGCAGTGTCGGACAAGGCAGCGGTGCCAAGCAGGAACGCGGACAGCATGCAGCGAAGGCTCATGAAATCTCCTCGATGATCGCACCGTAAGGCCCGACCGAACTGCCGTCGACCGGTCCCGTGCTCAACAATCCGCGCCCCGAGCTCGCACGTGGCCGGGCGCCTTCCGAAAGATTGAAGGTGCAGCGAATTCGCTGGCTGCCGAGGATACGATCAAAGACGAGCAAGGCGTCGTCCGTCTCACGAATTTCCATTGCTCCAGTGCGAAGCGCACCATGCTTGGAGCGAAGTGCCATGCACTGGCGCGTGAAATCGAGCATCGATCCTGGCCGTTCCTGCCGATCGACCGCGAGCACCCCATGATTATTGCCAACCGGGAGCCACGGTCTTCCACTGGAGAAGCCAAGGTTAGCTGCGTTCGCGCTCCACGGCATCGGCGTCCGGGCGCCGTCGCGGCTCAACGTGTGCGGCCAATTGGCGATGGCTTCGGGGTCCTGGAGCTGGTCGAAGGGAACGTCGACCTGCGGCAGGCCGAGTTCCTCGCCCTGATAGATGATGACCGAGCCCCGCAGCGTCGCAAGCAGCAGCATTTTCGTTCGTGCAAGCTGGTCGGCGTTCGGGCCGGTCGCCCAGCGCGAAATCGCGCGGGGTGCGTCGTGGTTCTCGAACGCCCAAGTCGGCCAGCCGGCGACTTCCGGCCAATCCCGAGCGACTTGCGCAACCAGAGATGGGGTCAGTTCTTCTGCATAGAGAAACGCGAAGCTGTAGGCGCTGTTGAGTCGGCCTGGCTCGGTGAACGCCTGCATTTCGCTGAGCGCATGATCGCCGCCGACCTCGGCAACCGTGAAGCGTTCGCCATAGCTGTCGGTTTCCGCGCGCAGCCGCTCGAGGAACTTCGCGATGTCGGGGTGCGACTGGTTATAGAGATGCTGCTGGAAATCAAACGAGCGCGTGCGCTTCGTGCCATTCGGCGCGGGCGGATTATCGCGAAGGTTCGGATCGTGCATCGCGAAGTTGATCGCATCCAGGCGGAAGCCGTCGACGCCGCGATCTAGCCAGAACCGGGCGACGTTGAGCATCGCCTCCTGGACCGCCGGGTTATGCAGGTTCAGGTCCGGCTGCTCGGGCAGGAAGTTGTGCAGGTAATACTGGCCTCGCCGCCCGTCCCAGGTCCACGCTGGTCCGCCGAACACGGATTGCCAGTTGCTTGGCGGTGATCCGTCGGGCTTAGCGTCGGCCCAGACGTACCAGTCGGCCCTTGTGTTATCGCGGCTCGACCGGCTCTCCAGAAACCAGGCGTGTTGGTCGGAACTGTGCGAATAGACCTGGTCAATGATGACTTTCAGGCCAAGCGCATGGGCTTTGTCGAGCAGGGCGTCGAAGTCGGCGATCGACCCGAACACCGGGTCGACGGCGCAATAATCGGCGACGTCGTAACCGAAATCGCGCATCGGTGAGGTGAAGAAGGGCGACAGCCACATCGCGTCCACGCCAAGGCTCGCGACATATTCGAGCTTGGACGTGATGCCCGGAAGGTCGCCGATCCCGTCACCGTTCGAGTCGACGAAGCTGCGCGGGTAAATCTGATAGATCGACGCGCCCTTCCACCACGGCTGCGCGGCGGACGAGGCTCGTTCGGCGCTCACCTCCTCAGCGAGCATTGCAGACCGCGTAGCCGAGTGGTGGAAGGTCGATGGCGACACTCCCGGGGGCCGAAGCGGCGGCAGGGCAAGTGCCCGCCAGCGTTTCAAATCGCGTCGAACGGGTTTCCACGGCGACGTTCTGGCGGACGGCGTCTGTCGACGTGTTGAACAACAGCAGCATTTCGCGGCCGCTCACCGGATCGAAGCGCGACACCGCGAACAGGCCCGGCTTGTCCTGCGCATAACGGATGACCTGCCGACCCCGGGTCAGCGCTTTGTGGCTCGTCCGAATGCGGGCGAGGCCGGCGATCTCGCGATACATCGGATGCTGCTCGTTGAAATTGGCCTGCGCGGTCGTCGAATTTGTGCCGAGCAATTTGTCCTCGTTGTAAGTCGCGACCTTGGACGCGAACATATCCTGCCGCGCGTCCTGGTCGCCGCCCTTGCCGACGAACCCCTGCTCGTCGCCCGAATAGATGGTCGGAACTCCGCGAAGCGTCAGGAGCATCGCATGGCCGAGGATGTCGCGGCGGAGAAGCTCGTCCTGGTCCTTAGGCTGGAGCCCGAACATCTGAAGCAGCATCGGGAAGCGGCCGGCGTCGTGGTTGCCAAGGAAAGTCGGTAGCCGCCGCGCCCCCGCAACCCCATCCTCGTAAAGCGGATCGGCGCGAAATAGCTTGGCGAGTTCGTCGGTGCCGGCCTTGCCTGCGACGGTGTCGATGACTGCGCGACCAAACGAAAAATCGAGCACGCTCGGAAGTTTGTCGAGGCGAGTGTTCACGGCGGTGTGCGCCGGGTCCATTTCCGACGTCGCGACTTCGCCGAAGATGTGGAAGTTCGGAATGCCCTTCTTGCGCGCGCAGGTCAGCATCGCCGGCACGAACTTCTGCCAGAATTCCGCATTAACGTGCTGCGCGGTGTCGATGCGGAAACCGTCGACGCCGTACTTGGTGATCCAGCCGCAATAGATGTCGATCATCCCACTGATGACGCGCGGGTTCTCGGTGTAGACGTCGTCGAGGCCGAAGAAGTCGCCCGTCAAGCTGGACTCGCCCTGGAAGGTCGAGTTGCCGCGGTTGTGATAGTAGATCGGGTCATTGAGCCAGGCCGGCCGCTTGATGTCCTTCTCCGCCGCGGGGATGCTGACCGTGTAGGCGTAATTCGGGTCCTTGAGCTTGGCGAAATTGGTGCCGTCGAAGCCCGCATTGATCGGCGCTCCGTTGATTCCACCGCGCCTTTGGTACGGATAATCGGCGATGTTTCGGTACGGGCACTCGACGCCGCTCTTGCAGCCTTCGAGCTGGATCACGTCGGCGGTGTGGTTGACGACGATGTCCATGTAGAACTTCATGCCGCGAGCGTGGACTGCATCGACCAGCGCTTTGAAATCGGCATTCGTGCCGAGGTGCGAGTCCACCTTGGTGAAGTCAGTGATCCAATAACCGTGGTAGCCGGCGCTCTCTTGCCCCGGCGGGCCTTGCACCGCCTTGTTCTGGAAGACGGGCGCCACCCACACCGCGGTCGCACCGAGGTCCTGGATGTAGCCGAGGCGGCTCTGCAGCCCCTTGAGGTCGCCGCCGTGGAAAAAGCCCTTGTGCGTCGGGTCAAAGCCGGTCTGCAGCCGGTCGCCCGACATGCCGCCGCGATCGTTCGACGGATCGCCATTCTCAAACCGGTCGGGGAGCAGGAAATAGATGACCTCGTCCTCGGGAAGCCGCGCGCGATAGCTGGATTTCGCTGGGGCAACGGCATTGGCCATCGCCGGAAGCAGGGTGGAGGCCGCGAGGGCCAGGAGGATGCGCGACTTGATCATTGGGGCTCTTTCACTGGTTCGCCGACCATCGCTGCGACGAATTGACGATGGGACGGCAAGCTCTCGGCCTTGACGCGATAGCTGTTGGCAAGACTGTCGAGGAAGGGTCCGATATCTTCGCCGGGCACATTGTCGGCCAAGGGAGACCAGCCTTGCGGCTCAATGCCCTGGCCGATCATCACCTGGCCCCAGCTGTCATCGAGGAAGAGCTCCTCTTCCTCGCGGACGACGAGGCCGGCCTCGCGAAAAAGCGTGATCTTCTCTGCCAGCGTGTCGGGCACTGTCATGTTCCGACACAGATCCCAGAACTCGCCATGACGCTGGTTCGCGAAATAGTGAAGCGTGATGAAGTCGCGGATACGTGCCCACTCGATCGTACCGAGGCGGTTGAAATAGTCGCGGGCAGAAGAGACGCGGCCAAGGTCGTTGGGCAACACATTGAGGAGGCGACCGATCGCCGACTGGACGAGGTGGATGCTCGTCGATTCCAGCGGCTCCATAAAGCCTGCGGCGAGGCCCAGAGCGACGCAATTGTGCGACCAGAAAGTCTCCCTCCGCCCGCTGGTGAATCGGATCGGTCTGGGGTCGGCGAGCGGCTTGCCGTCGAGGTTGGCAAGTAAGATCGCCGTCGCCTCATCGTCTGAAATGAAGCTGTTGCAATAGACATGGCCGTTGCCAGTGCGATGCTGCAGCGGGATCCGCCACTGCCATCCGGCGGGCCGCGCCATTGCCTGGGTATAAGGACGGAAAGCGTCGCTGGATTCACAAGGGACAGCCAGCGCCGAGTTGCATGGCAGCCAATTGCTCCAGTCGAGATAGGGGACGCCCAGCGTCTGGCCGAGCAGGACGCTGCGAAAGCCCGTGCAGTCGATGAACAGGTTGCCGCCTAGGCGCCGCTCGCCGTTCAGCGCCAGCGCGGTGATGTCGCCGCTCTCACTGTCGCGCTCGACGTCGAGGATCATGCCCTCGGCGCGTCGAACGCCAAGATCTTCAGCATAATTCCGGAGCATCTTCGCGAAGAGTGAGGCGTCGAAATGGTAAGCATAGGCGAGCTCGGGCACGGTCTTTGACGCCGTGTTTGTCGCCATCTTGCCCTGACGCGCTGCCGCGATGTTGAAGGCATAATCGCCAAAGTCGCCAGCCACGCCCAGCGAGCGGCCGCGCAGCCATAATTGCCGGAATGGGATGAGACCGACCCCGCGTCCGGTCGTGCCGAAACTGTGAATGTAGGAATGGCCGTCGCCCATCCATTCGGCGAATTCGATGCCAAGCTTGAAGGTCGCGTTGGTGCGGCGGACGAAGTCGGCCTGGTCTAGGCCCAGCCCTATGATCAGGTTGTGGATCTGCGGGATCGTCGCTTCGCCGACCCCCACGGTTCCGATCTCGTCGGATTCGACGAGGGTGATGGTTGCGCGATTACCCAGAAAACGGGCGAAGGTGGCAGCAGCGACCCAGCCCGCGCTTCCACCACCGGCGATGACGATTTCTAGAGGCGGGGACTGGCTCATCGAAAGCGGTTACGCGGGAGCCCGGCGGTGCTGCAACACCGCCGGGTCCGCTTAGATTACGAGCCGCGTTCCGGCGCTGGTGCCGGCGGAGGCGGTGGAGGCGGCGGTACCGGGCAGGTATCCGTTGCCAGGATCACCGTGCCATCCGCGCAGGTCTGTGTCGCCGGCGGCGGAGCAGGCGGCGGTGGCGGCGGAGGCGGCGGTGGTGGCGGCGGAGCTGCCGCAGCGTGCTGCCCGAACTTGTACGTTGCGCCCAACAGGAAGCGGCGGCCGTACTTCTGATACTTCAGCCAGGAGTCCGGAATATCCGAGATAGCGATCGTGGCCTGACGTTCGTCGGTCAGGTTCAGACCCTGAGCGAAGAGTGACAGCCCAGCGAGAGCCGAGGTGGTCGGGAAGTCGTAGCCAATTTGAGCATCGAAGATAGTCTCGTTGAGAACGAACTGCCGATCGAGGCCGCCGCTGAACAGGACGAAATCGCCTTGGAAGCTGGAGCGGTAGCGCATGCTCGCCCGAGCATTGAAACCGTTCTTCTCGAAGAAGGCGGTGAGGTTCGCGACCCACTTCGAATAGCCGGGAATGACCGAGCGGTTGCCGTTGAAGTCCTTGATCCGAGTCTTCGTGTAGCCCGCGCCGCCGGTAATCCCAAACCCGTCGAGCGCGGGTGAGAATACGTCGAAGGGGAGGGTGCCGGCCAGTTCGGCGCCGTACATATAGCCGCCGTGCGTGTTCAGGCTAGTACCGAAGAACCCGATCGGCGTCGGCGGGACTGTCTGGTTGGGCGGTACGGGAAACGGCGAGTAGTCGAAGTTCTGATCGACGCCGCTCGCGATGTACGTGTCGATATGTTTGTAGAAGGTCTGCAGCGCGATGTAGCCCTTGTTCCCGAAATACTTTTCGAGATTCAGGTCGAGAGCTTTCGCTTGATAGGGCCGAAGGTGCGGGTTGCCGCCGCTTCCGTTGTAGAGATGAAGCTGCGGATCGTAACCAAAGCTGATGCTGTTGTTAAGGTCGGTGAGTCGCGGCCGCATATACTCTTTAGAGGCCGCGAAGCGGACGACGAAGCCATTATCCCAGCGGAAGTTCAGGTTCAGGCTCGGCAGCCACATCCAGTATTTATCGTGCTGCGTCAGGTAGGCCGGGCTCTCCGACGTCAGGTCGGTATGAACTGCCTGGAACCCGATATTGCCGGTCAATGTCGCCGCGCCCAGTTCCGCCTGGAGCGGCGCCATGATGTATGGGACGAAAACCTTCTCGCGAACCTTGTAGCCGCTGTTCGGCTGCGTGTTGTCGGTGAAGACCAGCAGCTCCTTTTCGAGTTGACGTGGATCCCAGGAGAGAATGTCGCCAAAGCCACGATCTAGCGTGAAGGTCGGCTCGAGCAGATTCGCCGGAATCACGATCGACGTCGCGCCGCCGGGAGGTGACAAGAACCCTTCGATTTGCGTCAGGGTCTTCTTGTGATCGGTGTAGTCAACGCCGACCTTGATCGAGCGAATGAAGTTACCGACGTCGCGTTCGATCTCGCCGCGCGCTTCCTTGAGGTCGTCCTTGCTGGTGCGGACCTTGTCGTAACCGGCCTGGACCGGGGAGCCGCTCCATCCTTCGACATCAGTCAGGACCAGCGCCGGATTGGCGGCATCGAAATTGCTGTCAAAGACGGGGCCGTGATCGGTGACATGATAAGAAACGATCGCCGGGGCCGGCGCGATGAGGTGACCGGTCGAGTCCTTGGCACCGTAGTTCAGGCCCGCGGTCGTCTCGATACGGTGCTCTCTACGGTCGGTCTTTGACCAGCTCAGGTCCACCAGGGCCTTCCAGCCGTTGTGGCCGTCCCAGCGGTTGTTCCAGCCAATCGCGTATTGATCCGACTTGTGATCCGTCGCGTAATTCTCGATGACCGGCGTGCCGGCGATCGTCGCGCTTTGGACGAATCCGTTATCGTCAGCGACTACGTTAGAAATCGCGTCATTGCCGCAGAAGCCACCGCAATTGAAGGGCATTTCAAAGCCCTTCTGGTCGATATTGTCGATGAAGTGCGAGTAGAGCGCATCGAATGTTGTCGTGAAATTGTCGCTCAGCTTGGCCTGTAGGGTGGCAGTCGTACCGAAGCGCTTCAGCTGATCCGACTCGAACCAGGTCTTGACGCCGTTCATGCCTACAGTGTTGCCCGGATAGCCGCCGTATCCCCAGGCGTTCCAGTCGCGGGTCGAATAGGGTTCGTCGGTGTAGGCTGCCGAAAGTGCGACGCCGACACGGCCATCGGCGAACTGATCGACGTACGTGCCGAACACACGGTAACCCTTGTCTTTCGATCCGGGCAGCAGCTTCTGATCCAGATAGGTACCACGCACGCCCACAGCGATCACGCGCTTGCCGTAATCGAGCGGGCGGATGGTGCGGAGGTCAATGCTGCCCACGAGACCGCCGGCGGTGTGATCGGCTTCAGCCGTTTTGTAGATATCGACGCCCGCCAGGATTTCCGATGGATACTGGTCGAATTCGACGGCGCGGCTGTCGTTGGTCGTGGTCTGCTGGCGGCCGTTCAGGGTTGTGGTCGAGAAGTCGGGACCGAAGCCACGAATCGAGATGATCGTAGCCCGGCCATTGTTGCGCTGCGCCGCGAGGCCGGGAAGGCGCGCAATCGATTCTGCGATGCTGGTGTCGGGGAGCTTGCCGATATCTTCTGCGGTCACTGATTCGACGACAGTTTCGGAGTTCTTTTTCTTCGCCGTTGAACTGCGCAGCGAAGCCCGGAAGCCCGTGATGGTAATCGCCTGAGCGTCAGGCGCCGGAGCCTGATCGGCCGGCGCGGCGGCATCTTGCGTCGCTGCACCGGTGACAGCAACGGCAGCGCCGTCAGCATCCGCAGCCATTGCCGGGCTCGAAACGAGCATGGTCGCCAAGGCGAGCGGGCTTGCCGCAGCCACGAAACGCGAACGCGTTGAAATCTTGATCATGTATTCAGCCCCCTGAAGCCGGCGACACGTGCCGGACACAAATCTGCGAAGGGCCAGAAACCCCTCTCCCAAGCCTAAGAGTATCAGAGGTTTGCCGGGGCGGAACCTAGACGAACGGCTATACATACGTATTCAAGTCGCTAAGAATTCACTTTGATGACGCAGAGGCGGCCGACCTCCTTCGACATTGCGGCGCTCGCGGGGGTCTCACAGCCTACCGTTTCACGCGCATTGTCGGGCAATCCGTCGGTCAGCGAAGCGACCCGGGCACGGGTCATGGCCGCTGCCGAACAGCTGAACTACAAGGTCGACAAGAATGCGTCGGGCCTGCGGCGCCGGCAGTCACGGACGCTCGCCGCCTTGTTTTTCGAGGAGTGGGCGCCGGGCGGGGCGGCGATCAACCCATTCTATCTGTCGCTGCTGGGCCCGATGGTCCGGCGATGCGCCGACCATGGCTACGACCTTCTGATCTCGTTCCAGCAGCTCTCGTCCAACTGGCACCTCGACTATGAGGACAGCCACAAGGCGGATGGGATCATCCTGCTCGGCTACGGCGACTATATGGAGTACCGGCCCAAGCTCGAGCAACTGATTGAGCGGGGCGCTCACTTCGTTCGCTGGGGCGCTGCGACTGAGGGCCAGATCGGCACCACAGTCTCGTCCGACAACGAGCAGGGAGGTTTCGATGCCACTTCCCATCTGCTCCTGCACGGTCGGCGCAAGATCGCGTTTATCGGTACTGCCGAGCCCGGCTATCCGGAGTTCCTCGAACGCTATCGAGGCTATTGCCGGGCGCTGCGCGCTGCGGGCATCGAGCCGGACGACGCGTTCTGCATCAACGCTGCGCCGAGCGAGGAAAGCGGCGAGGACGCGATCGAAGAGCTTCTGAAGCGCGGCGTGAACTTCGATGCCGTCTTCGCCACATCAGATGTCGCCGCGATCGGCGCGATGCACGCGCTTCAGGCACATGGCTTTCACGTGCCGAAGGATGTCGCGGTCGTCGGCTTCGACGACATCGCCGCCGCGAGCCTATCGACGCCGCGTCTGACCACGGTGACCCAGGACTGCCGTCGTGCGGCCGAGATGCTTATCGATACGCTTATCGACGGCGTGGAAACCGGTGAAAGCCGTAACAGCCTCCTGCCAGTCCATCTCACCGTGCGGGATTCGAGCGTCCGTAGCGAGAGTAACTAAGAGACTTTGAGGATCACAATCTCGTAGGGTTTCAGAACCCCTTTCCGGCCGGTGTGGAAATCCTTCGCATCGAAAACTGCCGCCTCATTCGAGAGATTCACTAGGATAAGGAAGCGCTCGCCGCCGCCCGCTCGCTCGATCAGCAGGTCGTGGGGTCCGGTGGGAATGATGCGCTGGGTTCCGGTGCGAAATGCGGCGTGTTGGGCACGCATCTTCAGAAGCATGCGATAATGGTTGAGCAGCGACTTCGGGTCGCGGTCTTCCTCGGTGACGGAGATGCCGTCGTCGTCCTTGGCCATCCGCTCGGTCCAGTAGCTCTTGGGGCTCTTATACCAATTCGCCTGTCCCGGCGCCTCGACCTTGGCGCTCCATTCAAACGCCTCGCGGTTGCCGATGTCCTTCTCGTCGGACTTGTACTCGGGCCGGGCGATGCCGTGCATGCCGAGTTCCTGCCCGTAATAGATGAGCGGCGTTCCTTTGAGCAGGATGCCGAGCGTCGCCGCCGTTCGCAGCTTCTCGGGATTCATTCCGGCGTCAGACGCGATCCGCGGCATGTCGTGGTTTTCAACGAACAGCAGCTCATGCTTGCCGTCCGGGATTGCCGCGGCCGTCTTGCCGACGGCTTCCACGATCTTCGCCTTGTCGAATGTCCGGATCGCCATTGCGATGGGGAAGGCGAAGGCCGCGTCGACATGGCCGCGGCGGAGGAAGTCGCCGCCATAACCCCAGTCCCATTGCTCGGCGATGAGGCGCAGCTTCGGGTTCCGTGCGCGCAGCTTGGCGAACACCGGCTTCCAGAAATCGTCGAACAGGTTGGTCAGGATGTGCTTGTTGTCGAGGTCGTCCATCATGTGGTCGAGCCGAAAACCATCGACGCCGTCCGAGAAATTGCCGTCGCCGTTCGGGTCGACCCAGCGCAGCAGATAGTCGGTCGCCCATGCCCGGACCTTGGGCGACTTCATGTTGACCGTGGTGATGCCCGTCTCGCCACCGGGGAAGCGCGCGGCCATAGTGATCCCGAACGGGCCTTCCTCGGGATTTGTGTTGTTGGGCCCGTGGAAGATCAGGAAGTCGCTGTAGGGCGAGGCCGGATTGCCGAGCGCCGACTTGAACCAGGGATGGTCGTAAGCGACGTACTGGAATTCCTCGTCGAGGTAGATTTTCATCCCTCGCGCGTGGATTGCCCGGACGAGGCTCCGGTAATCGGCCATCGTCCCAAACTCGGGATCGACGCCCTCGAAGTCGCTGGCAAAGTAATTGTGATAGAAAGGCGAGGGGTAGATCGGCGTTAGCAGGATCGATGTGACGCCGAGCTTCTGCAGATAGGGCAGGCTCTGCTCGATGCCCTTCAAATCGCCTTCGCGGTCGCCGTTACTGTCGCGCATCGAGCGCGTGAAGATCTGGTAGAAAACTTCGTCGTCTAAGCTGGCTGGCTTGGCGTCGGCCGCAGCGGGAATGAGCAAGGCCGCTGCCGCGAGCAGCGCCGGCCAAAGCCTCACGCGGCCAGCCTGCCGAAATCGGGAATGCGGTTCCAGCGCATCGGCTCAACCCCGCCGTCATCGGGCGGAAGGAGATGCGCGATCCGTCGCTTCAGCGGCTCGGGCCAGTCGAGGAAAGTCCGCGGCGCCGCGACGCTCGATGGAATGTCGTCGCCCCGCATGAAGCCTTTGTAGGCGAGCGCGCGCATCTCGGGCGGCATTGAGCTCCAGTGGGGCATGAACCAGAGCGTAAGCAGCGGGCGCTCCTCGTCGGTCTGGTTGGCGAAGGCGCCGTGGATCAGCCGAGCATCCCCGATCAGCACGTCGCCGGCCTGAACCGGAACTGCCTGCTGGTCCGGATTGTCGGCATAGGCCGGATTGGTCGGGTCCTTGTAACCCTGCATCCCTTCCGAATGCGCGGTATCGAGGTGATGAAGCGCGTGATCATGCCGATGTGAGCCCGGAATCACGCGCAAACAGCCATTTTCAACGCGCGTATTGGTCAGATAGATCATCGCGAACAGCTGATTTGCCCGCGGATGATAAGCGCTCGCGTCGTCCCAGCCCCACCAGTCCTGGTGCCAGAACAACGGCGGGCCTTTTCCGGGCTTGGATATCAGAAACCCGCCTGTGAACCGGGGATCCGTCGCCCCGCATTCTCTGAGCAAGTCGAACAGCTGCGACGCGGCGATGACGTCGGCATATTCGGGATTGTCGGCGAGGTGGATCAGCGACCCATTCGACTTCACCGCATTGCGCGATTCCGCGGTCTCGCGGAACAAGGTCGCGTGCGCCTTCAGCAGCAGGGAATCCATGAACTCCGGGCTGAACACGCCGCGCGCCTGGATGAAGCCCTTGTCCTCGAGCTCGTCGGCCAGCCGCGAGCGTTCCACTATCGTCGCCATGAATGCGACGATAGAACGACAATGCCCGCAAGTCAGCGGGTTAGTGCTTTCGAGGGGGAGCCGATGGACGCGAGAACGATCACCGAGAAGCCGCGGCAGTCGCTCGCGTCGTTGTGGAACATCTCCTTCGGCTTCTTCGGAATCCAGATCGGGTTTGCGCTCCAGACGGCCAACATGAGCCGCATCTTCCAGTCGCTCGGATCGAGCCTCGACGACCTGCCAGCGTTATGGATTGCGGCGCCGCTGACCGGGCTGCTCGTGCAACCGATCGTCGGGCATTTGTCGGACCGGACGTGGTTGGGACGGCTCGGGCGACGGCGTCCTTATTTCGTGGGCGGTGCGATCCTGGCTGCTCTATCGCTGGTGCTGATGCCGCTGTCCACGCAGCTGCTGATGGCCGCGGTGCTCCTGTGGGCGCTTGATGCCAGCCTCAACATTACGATGGAGCCGTTCAGGGCCTTCGTCGGGGATATGCTTCGCAAGGACCAGCACACTGCGGGATACGCCGTGCAGACAGCCTTCATAGGAGCGGGCGCCGTGCTCGGGTCGATCTTCCCATACGCGCTCGACAAATGGGGCGTTTCGAATGCGGCGGGGGTCAGCGGAATCCCGGAAACGGTAAAGATCAGCTTCTGGGTCGGTGGAGCAGCCCTGTTCCTCGCGGTGCTGTGGACCGTGCTCACGACCAAGGAATATTCGCCCGTCGAAATGGCGACGTTCGGTGAAAGCGCCGAGCACCCCGATGGCGAACAGACGATCCGCGCGCTGGCGTCGCGAACGTTCGGTTCAAGCCTCGTGTGGATTGCCGCTGGAATCCTCGTCGTGATGGGAGTTCTCGAGTTCAAGCTCGAGAAGGAAATGTACGTGCTCGGCGGCCTTCTCATCGCTTATGGGCTCGCCAGCATCGTCGCGATCCAGCTCGCCCGGTCGGGCCGAGAGAACAACATGTTGGCGCACATCGTCGGGGATTTCTCGGGCATGCCGACGGTGATGAAACGGCTCGCCGTCGCGCAATTCTTCAGCTGGTCGGCGCTATTCATCATGTGGATCAACACGACCCCGGTCGTCGCGGACAATTTCTACCATGCTCCCGATCCCGCGAGTGCCGCCTACCAGGACGCCGGAAACTGGGTCGGGGTGTTGTTCTCGGTCTACAATGGCGTCGCCGCGATCGCGGCACTCGCTATCTTGCCATTCCTCGCGAGGTGGGTCGGGAAGGCGCGGACGCACATGTTGTGCCTGCTTGCGGGCGCGGCCGGTTACCTGAGCTTCCTCGTCATCAAGGACCCGAAGATCCTGATTGTGTCGGAGGTCGGCATCGGGATCGCTTGGGCGTCGATCCTAGCTATGCCCTATGCGATCCTGGCGAGCTCGCTGCCGCAGCGAAAGCTCGGCATTTACATGGGGCTGTTCAACATCTTCATCGTCGTCCCGCAGCTGCTTGTTGCGACGGTCATGGGATCGATCATGAAGGCATTCTTCCCGAACCAGCCGATCTGGACCATGCTCGCCGCGGGCATCGTGATGGTCCTTGCGGCGCTCGCCATGCTGCGCGTGCCGGACGAGCGGACGGCCTAACAGTCGCTTGCGTCCGGCGCTCGTTCGCTCCAAGCGGGCGCGGATGCGAAAGAAGCAGTCCGTTGGGGGGATCGTCGACCAGCTTTGCGCGATCTTCGATGAATCCGTCGCCAACCTTCGCAAGGCGCTGGCGCTGTACATCGAGAATGGGACGCGACCGGATCCCAAAGCGCGCGCGAAGGGATGTTTCGCTTACCCGGAGCTGCGCATTGATTATCATCCAACCTCGCCCCAGCCGACGACTTCGCCGACACGCGCGTTCGCGCGACTGAACGAGCCAGGAAGCTACGCCTCTACCATCGCCCGGCCAGAGCTGTTTCGTGAGTATCTCGAGGTCCAGCTCCAGCATCTGATCGACGATTATGGCGTGCAGGTTACGGTTGGCCGCTCCGCGAGCGAAATCCCCTATCCTTATGTCATCGACGAGAGCGGGATCGAGCTCGGCAATATCAGCACGACCGAACTGTCGCGGTGGTTTCCGGCGAACGAGCTGGTCGCGATCGGTGACGAGGTTGCGGATGGCCTAGGTTTGCAGAAGGCTTCCGAAACGCGCCCGCTCGCGCTGTTCGACGGTCCACGCACCGACTTCAGCCTCGCCCGCCTGAAGCATTACACCGGGACGCCCGTCGAGCATTTCCAGCATTGGGTGCTGTTCACCAACTACGTCCGCTACGTTGACGAGTTCGTCGGCTTTGCGGTCGATGCGCTACGGCGCAAAGATAGCCCGTATCACGGCTTTTCAGTGCCTGGCGCCTTCTACGAACGAGGCCAGTTGGAGAACGCCGAGGCGGAGATCGCGGCGGGCCGCTGGCGGCGGCACCAGATGCCGGCTTATCACCTAATGGCCGAGAATGGCGATGGCATTACGTTGGTGAACATCGGCGTGGGTCCATCGAATGCGAAGACGATCTGCGACCATATCGCGGTGCTTCGTCCCGAAGTTTGGCTGATGATCGGCCATTGCGGCGGCCTTCGTCCCAGTCAGACGATCGGCGATTATGTGCTCGCTCACGCTTACCTGCGCGACGACCATCTGCTCGATGATGTGCTTCCGCCGGAAATTCCGGTGCCAGCGATTGCCGAGGTTCAGCGCGCCCTGTTCGAAGCGGCGATGAAGGTGACTGGTGAGGACGAGGACGACCTCAAGCGGCGGCTCCGCACTGGTACCGTCGTCACTACCGACGACCGCAATTGGGAGCTTCGCTACACGGCGTCGTCGATGCGCTTCAACCAGAGCCGCGCGGTCGCGATCGACATGGAATCGGCAACGGTCGCCGCGCAGGGTTACAGGTTCCGCGTACCTTATGGCACCCTGCTCTGCGTCTCGGACAAGCCGCTCCATGGCGAGCTCAAGCTGCCGGGCCAGGCCAACGCGTTCTACGAGCGCGCGATCAGCCAGCATCTGCGTATTGGGATCGAGACTTTGACGCTGCTGAAACGTGAAGGCGACGATCTGCACAGCCGGAAACTCCGGAGTTTCGACGAACCGCCGCTGCGTTAGGTCGTGATTTTGATGCGGTTGGGGACGGGCGGCGTCTGGCCCTTGGCGATCCAATCCACGAGCGCATCGAGGTCGATGATGCCGGTGTCGGTCACTTCGGTTCCCGCCGTGAAGCCGGTCAGGCTGTCGCCGCCCGAGGCGAGATAATTGTTCACGACCACCCGGTAGCGACCGTCCGAAGCAATCGGCTTTCCGTTGAGCCGTACGTCGGAAACGCGATTGCTCTCGGGCTTCCGGAGATCGACCGAGTAGGTGAAGGCCGCTGATGAGGCGAGGGCGGATGGGCGGCTCATCTTGGGCCGAAGCGGGATCGCATATTGCTGCTCGAGGACAGTCTTCAACTGCGCCCCGGTCAGCGTCATCACGACCAGGTTATTGCCGAAGGGCATCATCGCGAATGCGTCCTTGTACTTCACGTCGCCCGCCGGGAGGTCGACGCGAACCCCGCTCGCGTTGACCAAGGCGATCTGCGCCGCTCCTTTGGTCGCCGCGATCATCGAATCTGCGATCAGGTCCGCTGCAGGGCTTTCACCGTCTTCGACGCTCTTCGCCGCGACGGCGGTGAGGCGGCCGATGATTTTGTTGGCGATCGGCGCGACGGCCGTCGCGTAACGGTCGACGAGGGCATGGACCGCTGGATCGTCGCCGCGCTCGCCATTGCCGACGGTGATGTTGTTCGCCGTCTGGTCGAGCAGGCGGTGAGTTGTTGGATCGAACTGCAGCCGGAGGTCGGTGACGAAATAGCCGTACTTGCCGGCGCTGGTCATTAAGCGGCCAGTACCGACCTGCGGCGTTCCGCGGCAGGTGTAGGCCCAGTGCGTATGGCCTGAGATGACAGTCGCGATTGCCGGGTCGAGCTTGGGCAGGATCGGCAGGATGTCGCCATAAAGGCCGTCGCAGCCGTTGCCGGTGGTGAAGTTAGTGGTCTTCCCGCCCTGGTGGATGAGCAGGACGATTGCGTCCGCACCCTCGGCCTTCAACTTCGGCACCAGGGCGTTCGCAGTCTCGGCTTCGTCCCTGAACTCGACGCCGGCGACACCCGAGGGTGTCACGAGGTTCTTCGTGCCCTTCAAAGTCATGCCGATGAAGCCGATCCGGATCGTGCCTGCAGCGGTCTGAAAGGTTTTGATGCCGGTCGAAGGAAAGACCGTCGATCCATCGGCCTGCACCACGTTTGCCGCGAGGTAATGGAACCGCGCTCCTTCGAATGGTTCGACCGCACACGGCACTCGCCGAGTATTCTTGGCGCAACCGCCGGCCTGCATTCGCTTCAGCTCGGCGACCCCCTTGTCGAACTCGTGGTTGCCGACCGAATTGAACTCGAGCCCGAGCATGTTCATCGCGTCGATGGTCGGCTCGTCGAGATAATTGGCGGAGATCAGCGGCGACGCCCCGATCGTGTCGCCCGCCGAGACCGTTACGGTGTTTGGATGTCCGATACGCAGACGCGCCAGCGCCGCGGCCAGATGCGCCGCGCCGCCGCTGACGATCGTATGTTTGATGTCGTTAGCCTCGGTCACTTCGATCGGGGGCGGCGTTTCGATATTCCCGTGGAAGTCATTGAAGGCGAGGATCTGCACTTCGACCGGGCTTGCTGCGACCGACGGCCTCGGCCGCGTCGCGGGGAGGGCGCTGCATCCCGCCGCGAGGAACGCCGCGACGGCGGTACCAAACTTGCGGATCATCAGCGTGCTGGCTCCCCGGCGAGCGGTTGTGGATGGGCGTAGATGTCGTTGAGGTAGGCCGCGAGCCGGACGCCGGCCTGCTGCAGCCGTTGCTCCATCACTGGCGTGAACTTGTAGACGTAGCCGTAAGAGAGGTCGGGGAGCGGGGCCGGCGTTCGCTTCTTCGCTTTCTTTTCCTTCGGCTTCGCGGACGGGATGTTGGCGTAAATCTGCTCGCGGACCTCGGCGCTCTCGCTGATCCAGTCGCGCGGGTTGATGTCCCACCACTTCACCACGTCTTCGGCGCTGGTGTGGCGCTCGAGCTTGGCGGCGAGCTCGGTGAAGGAGAGCTGCTCATCGTCGACGAGTTGCGAATCCCACACCGCGTGGAGGTTGGTCGGCTTACCGAACCAGCTAACCTTCACGTCGTTTCCGCCCTTGTCGCAACATTTGCCGACGTGAAGCGGCTGGTGAAGGTCGCCGACGAGATGAACGATGAAGCGCAGCGCTTCCTGCTTGTCGGCGAGGTTGGCGCTGGGATCCTGGAGTACCGAGCGAAAGCGACCGAGCGCCTTGAGCGCGTCGCCTTCGGGTGGCGCGTGGTCGTAGATGATCCCGTTAAGGGTCACATAATGCCAGGGCGTTGCCGTCTTCTGCCAGAACTGGCCGGGGGCGGAGCGCATCTCGTCAGGCCAGTTGGCGGCCTCGTCGAGGCTTTCGGCGCCACCGAGGATCTCGCGAATGTGGGCGCGCGCCAAGCCCGAGAGCTGTGTGTCAGCGATCGCGGCGACGACGCGGTGGCCGGTCTTGCCCCAGGCGAAGGCGGGCGAGGGGATCAGCGCCAAACCGGCAACGGCAAGCAGGACTCTGGATTTCATATCAATCGCATCTCGGATTCGGCTGTCTAGCGCATGGCCCGTGCCCGCGACTAAAGACAAGAGCATGACGGATGAACAATTGATCGCCCTGGCGCGCGAGGCGGCGGCTAAGGCCTATGCGCCTTATTCCAACTTCCACGTCGGCTGCGCGATCGAGAGCGTCGATGGCGAGATCGTGACCGGCGCGAATATGGAGAACGCCTGCTATCGGCTCGGAGTCTGCGCTGAACAAAGCGCGCTAACGACCGCCCAGCACCGGTTCGGGCTCGACAGGGTCGCGCGGATCGCAGTTTCTGGCGGAGCGGGGAATGTCGTCTGCACGCCGTGCGGAGGGTGCCGCCAGGCGATCCTCGAAGCGGCCCAACTAGGCGGCCGCGACCTAGAGATCCTTTGTTCGAGCGGCGACGGCGCGAAGATCGAGCGCCACAGCATCGACGAGCTCATTCCGTTCGGGTTCGGTCCAGCTAATCTGACGGCGAGCACTTAACGCTACCGAAAGGCGGGATCGAGATAAGCAGTCCGACCGCCTGAGAGGTGGGCGCGATGGCCATTCTGATCTTGATCCTGGTCGTGCCAGCGATTCGGCCGCCTCTCGTCTGAATCGCAACTTCAGATCGAGATCGTGCCGCTCAGAGCGGGTGTCGAATGTCGGGCTTTTCCAGTAGCAGGAGGACGTAGTCGGTGCTGTCCCACCGCCTCTCGACATGTCGCAGTTCTGAGATTTTAAGGCCGAGGCGGCGGATAGCCCGAAGCACAAAAGCCTGCTGGTGGGCTTTGGCGTTCTTTCGGTAGCCGAAGACCAGGTGAAACACCCAACGGGCGATCCAGACCGGGCGAGCCAAAAGGCGGGCGAAGTCCCGAGGCGTACCTCGAAAGTCCGAAAGGGAGTTCACGTAGCGCACCCCGACCAGAAGCCTGTGACGGCTCAGCCGAGCCAGCTCCGCGAGCACAAGTTCCAGCCCACGTTCGTCGACGAGATTCAGGAAGCGAACGCAGACCACTAGGTCGAAACTATCGTCCTCGAACGGTACGGACCGCACGTCGGCTTGCACGAACTGGACGGCCAAACCGATCGATCTCGCTGCGGCCTTGGCCTGGGTGAGCATGTCCTGCGATATGTCGACTCCGGAAATGTCGAAGTCCCGCATTTTCAAATAAGGTAAGAGGCGCCCCGTCCCGATGGGGACATCGAGGACTGTTGAATCTATCGGGACGCACTTGAGCAACTCCTCGATTGCCTCGTGCTCCGCGTTCCACTTTCTGCCAACGCGATCGCGTTCATATTCTGCTGCGGTCGCACCAGAGTATTTAGTTGCCAACGTCTCGAATGACACACGCTACTCCGGCCGGGACGTTCCCCACCGGGCAAGGTCTTCTCAATGCGGCATGCGTGCCAGTTAAGAAGAGCCAATGTTCAGCACCCGTGCGACGTGAAGCGGGAGTAAGCCTGATCGGCACAAGACGCACCGGACTAAGGCTCAAGGAACATTGGGTAAACTTAACACTGAAGGCTCTGGCTGGCTGTTAAATTGGGGCGGTGACGTCGCTGATGACGAGAACCCGCTATCGGCACCAGCGAAAGGCGCTGGTGACGACGCTGATATTCTTCGTTGTCGCGTTTGCGATGATGTTCCCGGGTCGGGGCAGCCGGATCGAAGATATCGCACTGGCCCTCGCTGCCGGATGCCTGTTGGTCACAGCATATCAGCTTGCCGCGCTGCTCATGAACGGCCCCGACGAGGTTTAGGGAATGCTCGTCAGGCTGGTTCTGATCGCCGCCGTCCTGATCGGCGTGGCCACTCTCTCACTGGGGGTCATCACAACAAGGCGGAAGGCGTCAGCCGGCCTATTCGCTGTCTCCATCGCATTGGCGCTAGCTGTAGTTGCGATCGTGTTTGCCAGTGGGGTCACTACACCGCACCGTGCCGAACGAGCGCAGGCGAGCCAAACCGACGACACTTAGCGGGCTGACTATTGAAAGTTGGCGGCCCCTTGGCGGATCATTAAAATTCGCCAACAATCCCTCTCGCGCCCTGAAAGGGTGTTAGTCGAGTGAAGCTCGATTCACCTGGGTAGATGGCGCCATTCAACAATTCGAAGAGCCACGGGACTTTTCAAGCGAAGCTGCGCTTGCAGCCAATGAGCGCGCATCTGTCGGCATCTTTTCACGCATGGCCAAAAATGTCGGTTGGCTCATGGGGTCGCAAAGCTTCGTCGGTGCCTTGAGTCTCGTCTATCTCGCGATTGCGGCGCGCGCCCTTGGTCCGAGGAACTTCGGCTCCTTCACCCTGATCCTGACCTACGCCCAACTGATCACTAATCTCGTCCAGTTTCAGTCCTGGAAGGGCGTTATCCGATACGGCGCCACCCACCGCGCAGTTGCCGACCAAGATCGATTGAGCCGACTGTTTGGCCTGACCGCGACGCTCGATTGGGCAAGCGCAATCATCGGCTTTCTCATCGCGGTGGTGGGCGTGCCACTGCTCGCGCCGCTGCTCCATTGGACCATTGTCGAACAACAATATGCGACCTGGTTTGGCGGGTTTCTGTTGATGATGACCGGAGCAACCGCGACGGGAATGCTGCGCTTGTTCGACCGCTTTGACGCGATTGCTTATTGCGATGCGATTGCTCCCGTGGTGCGCTTGGCGGGGTCACTGATTGCATGGTTATCGGGGGGAGGAGTCGCTGCCTTCCTGCTTGTCTGGGCAGTCGCAGTCGCTGCTCAGTTCGTGCTGCAATGGATCGCAGCCCTGAAGATACACGCCTCGCGCATCTTGGTCGGACCTCGCCACTTCATGGCCGCCATAAAGGAAAATCGCCGCGTCCTCAGGTTCATGTTTCAAACCAACCTCGCCAACTCGCTCGGAATGTTCTGGCTGCAACTAGGGACTCTTGCTGTCGGCTCGGTTGCTGGCCCAGCGGATGCGGGCGGCTTCCGCATTGCCCTGAGGCTGTCGAAAGCCATTGCCAAGCCGGCCGAGCCCATCACTCGGGCGCTGTATCCGGAACTTGCCCGGTTGGTGGCTGCGGATGACCACGCGACGGCGCGCGGGGTTCTTATCCGGATCAGCCTTATCGCGTTCGCGCTGGCCGTGATCGTGGTTCTGCTGACGGCCTTCGGCGGCCGGGAAATCCTGGCGTTGATCGCCGGCAAGAAATTCGAGTTCGCGCATACATTCCTGTTCCTGCTTGCGATTGCTGCCGCAATCGACCTCGCCGGATTTGCGCTCGAGCCCTTCCACAATGCGCACGGCCGTTCCGGGCGCCTTCTCCGCTCGCGCGCTGTCGGGGCTGCCGTCTATCTCGTGCTCTTGGCAGTGCTCGTGCGACAGCTCGGCGCCGAAGGAGCTGCGTTCGCGGCTATTGGTGCCTCTGCCGTCATCTTCATCCAGCTCGCGATTTCGGCTCGTCAGATATTGCAGCGGACGGCGAAGCGGGCCCAATTGGCTTCAGCGCTGTCGAACGAGCCTAAGCCATGAGAATCCTTGTCGCGGAAGACGACGTACAAACCGCTGAGTTCATCAAGCGTGGCCTTGAGGAACTTGGTCATCGCGTGATCCATGTCGAAGCCGGAAACGATGCGTTGCGCCTGCTTCTAACAGGCGACTTCGACGTTGCGGTGCTCGATCGGATGCTGCCGAAGACCGATGGCTTGTCCGTGCTGCGACGAATGAGGGCGGCAGAAGTTGAGATTCCGGTGCTGATCCTGACGGCTCTTGGGCGGATCAAGGACCGCGTGGACGGCCTGGAAGCAGGGGCCGACGATTATCTCGTAAAGCCGTTCGCCTTTTCGGAATTCGCTGCTCGAGTGAATGCGCTTGGTCGGCGAAGGCCAGTGCAACCGGAGACGACCCGCCTCGACATGTTCGGTCTTTCCCTGGACCTCCTTAAGCGCCAGGTCGAACGCGATGGGACGTCGATTGCCCTTCAGAATCGGGAATTTCGGATCCTCGAGGAGCTGATGCGTGAAGGCGGGAAAGTTGTTACCCGAACCATGCTGCTCGAACGGGTTTGGAATTATCACTTCGACCCGCAGACGAATATCGTGGAGACGCATATTAGCCGCCTGCGGACCAAGCTGAATTTTGGCGGCAAGCCCGATCTCATCGAGACAATACGCGGCGTCGGCTACCGCGTGAGCGAACATGGGTAATTGGCGATCCAGCACTGCTTACCGGATCGCCTTCGCCTACTCGGCGGCAGTCGCTCTTGGGGTCATCCTGCTCGGAGCGGCGATCTTCTGGGCGATGCACGCGGCCTTCACGCGCCAGCTCGACGGGATCATCATGGGAGAGGCTCAGGGTCTTGTCACCGAATATCGCATGGAGGGAAGGACCGCATTCCTAGAGGCGATCAAGGAACGCGAAGCATCCAAATCTTCAACTAATCTTTATTATGCGCTCTTCCGGTCCGACGGCCATCGAATTGCCGGAAATCTCCAAACGTCGTGGCCGCCGTTGGGCAGGCACGACATCAAGTTCCTCGACGTTGCAGAGGGTCCGAACGACATTGACGAGGCGCGAAGCTTTGCGGTCGATCTAGGATCGGGCGAGCGCCTGGTCGTCGCCGCGGACCGGGAGTGGATCGAGCAGGGCGATGAAACGGTCCTGACGGTCTTCGGCGTTGGACTCGCCGCTGCCATCGTCATCGGGGGGATCGGCGCGGTCGCATTTGGCTCCTACCTTAGGAGTCGATTGCGATCGATCAGCGCCGGAGCCGAAGCGATCATTGCCGGCGATCTTCGCGAGCGAATGCCCGTCGGCCCTCGCGGAGACGAGTTCGATCAGGTCGCCATGACGCTCAACCGAATGCTCGACCGGATCGAAGGCCTGCTGGAGAACCTGCGGCAGGTTTCGAGCGACATCGCCCATGATCTGCGAACGCCTCTCACCCGGTTGCGCAACGCTCTGGAACGAGGGCTGTCGGACCGCGATCAAAGCGCCACGGTCATCGAAGACGCGCTGAACCGCGTCGATGACGTGCTTTCGTTGTTCGCAGCCATTCTTCGAGTCGCCGAGGTCGAGAGCGGCGAAACGCGGCGCTTTTTTGCTCCCGTCGATCTCAGCGCGCTCGCTCTCGAACTTGCCGAAAGTTATGCGCCGGCAATCCAGGACGGCGGACGGGCGTTCACCTCGTCGATCAAACCCAACCTGCACGTATTAGGTGACGCGGAACTGATCTCGCAGGCCGCGATCAATCTGATCGAGAATGCGCAACGGCATACGCCGTCCGGAACCTCAATACGCCTCACCGCAGCATCGTCGGGCAAGTTTGCGACCCTCGAAGTCGTCGACAACGGGCCGGGCGTGCCAAACGCAGAGTTGGGCAGGATCACCAAGCGATTTACTCGCCTGGAAGCGAGCCGAAACACGAGTGGACATGGACTCGGCCTGAGCCTTGCCGATGCCGTTGCGAAGATCCACGGCGGGAAGCTTGTCCTTAAGGACGCCGCCCCTGGCTTAGCGGCAACCATCAAGCTGCCATTCGTTCCCAACCCTTCGAAGTAAAACGAACAACTTAGGAGTTATTTGAGTGGAGCGTCGGTCAGAACTGAATGAAGCACTCGTCAAGGTTCCCGCCGTCACGCTTGGCTTCTGGATCATCAAGATACTCGCAACGACCCTTGGCGAGACCGGCGGCGATACGGTCACCATGACCTGGCTCGGGGAAACGACCGAGCACCCCGTGCCCTATGGGTATCTGATCGGCACTGCGATTTTCGGAGCGCTCCTGATAGCCCTGGTCGTCGCCCAGATACGGGCGCGTCGCTTCAATCCCTGGCTCTATTGGGCAACGATCGTTGCCTCGACGACGTGCGGAACGACGCTCGCCGACTTCGCCGACCGGTCGCTCGGCATCGGCTATCCGGGCGGCTCACTGCTTCTTCTCGCGTGCGTTCTTCTCTCGCTGTTCGCCTGGTGGCGGACGCTCGGAACGGTTGACGTCAATTCGGTATCAGGCCCGCGGGAGGAAGGTTTCTACTGGCTGACCATAACGTTCTCGCAGACGCTCGGCACCGCGCTCGGCGATTGGAGCGCCGACCCGTTGAGCGATGGCGGATGGGGCCTTGGTTACAGTGGGGGCGCGCTGGTCTTCGGGGCGGGGCTCGCGGTCCTCGCCGTCCTGTACTTCAGCACGAAAGTGTCGCGGGTCTGGCTGTTCTGGGCGGCGTTCATCCTGACCCGTCCACTCGGCGCGACGGTCGGCGACTGGCTCGATAAGCCATTGGGCAAAGGCGGCCTGGAGATGAGCCGTCCGCTTGCGTCCGCAGCGCTGGCGATCGCTATCCTGGCATTGATCCTGCTCGTCCCACAACGGCCCGCGGGGCAGCCAAAGGCGTCGGATTAGGTCAGCTTGATCTCGCGCAGCCGCTCTTGAAGATATTCATTCGCGGTGATTGCGGGCCACTTCTGCTGCTCGCCCGCGGGCACAGTTCCCGGTACCGGCTCGATCAGGAAATCGGAGCGGAAGTGCAGGAAGAAGGGCATTGAGTAGCGCGATTTGGTGCGCCGCTCGACCGGTGGGTTGACGACGCGATGAGTGGTCGAGCGAAGTACGCCGTTTGTCAGCCGCTGCAGCATGTCGCCGATGTTCACCACCAGTTCGCCGGGGTTCGGGGCCACCGGGATCCATCGCCCGTCTTTTGTGAGGAGCTCGAGCCCAGCTTCTTCGGCGCCGAGCAAGAGCGTGATGGTGTTGATGTCCTCATGCGCTCCAGCGCGGACGTTGCTGCCCGGCTCGCCCTGAATTGGCGGGTAGTGGAGCAGGCGCATCACCGAATTGCCGTCGCGGACGGTGTCGACGAAATAATCCTCGTCGATCTTCAGGAAGCGGGCGATTGCTCTCAGGATCTTGAGGCCGGCGTCCTCGAACGAGGCGTAGAGCTCCCGGAAGGTCTCCTTGAAGCCCGGGACTTCGGACGGCCAGACATTGTCAGGCATGTGATCGCGGAACTTGTGGCCGGGCGCGAGGTCGCGGCCGACATGCCAGAATTCCTTGAGGTCGAACGCAGTCGCACCCTTGGCCGTCTCGATCCCGAACGGCGTGTAGCCGCGCTGCCCGCCGCCGCCTTCGATCAAATACTTGCGTTTCACAGCATCAGGGAGCGCGAAGAACTCCTTCGCCTTCTCCTCGGCGCGGTGGATCAGCTCTTCCGGGATGCCGTGGTCGGCGATGACGGCGAAGCCATATTCCTCGAAGCTGTGGCCGAGCTTGTCGGCGAAGGCGTCGGAGTTGCGGGTCGCGTCGTTGAGGGAGACCGAGGCAATGCGGTCGTCAGCAGTGATGGTGGCCATGGTCTTGATTTAGGCTCAAATCATTAGGCCCGCCAGCGCGGCGGACATCAAATTGGCGAGGCTACCGGCAAGCAGGGCGCGGAGGCCGAGCTTGGCGATCACGGGTCGCTGATTGGGTGCTAGGCTTCCGGTCACCGCCATCTGGATCGCGATCGAGCTGAAGTTCGCGAAGCCGCACAGGGCGAAGGTGACGATCGCGCGGCTGCGGTCGCTCAGGACCGCCGGGCCCATCTGGCCCAGATCGATGAAGGCGACGAATTCGTTGAGCACGAGCTTGGTCCCGAACAGCCCGCCTGCAGGCAGTGCCTCGCGCCACGGAATTCCGATCAGGAACATGAAGGGCGCGAAGACATAACCGACGAGCCGCTGGAAGCTGAGGTCGGGAATGCCGACGAGATTGCCGAGCCCGCCGAGCAGGCCATTGGCAAGCGCGACCAGGGCGACGAATGCCAGCACCATCGCGCCGACCATGACCGCGAGCTTTACGCCCGTCTGCGCTCCCTGGGCTGCAGCCATGATCACGTTTGCCGGCCGAACGCCTTCTTCAAAGGTCTCGGAGACGTCGACCTGGTCTTCCTCGACCGCGCCGCCCTCGAGCTTGAGCTCGTCAGGAGCTGGCGGTTCATCGGGCATGATCATCTTGGCCATCAGGATACCGCCCGGAGCGGACATAAAGGACGCGGCGAGGAGGTAGGGCAGGTACTGCGCGCCGAGCAGGCTGGCATAAGCGGCGAGAATGGTGCCGGCCACGCCGGCCATGCCAACGCACATCACCGTGAAGAGCCGGGAAGGGGGCAGGGCGGCGAGATAAGGTCGGACCACCAAGGGCGCCTCTGACTGGCCGACAAAGATGTTCGCGGCTGCGCTAAGGGATTCAACCCTGCTGATCCCGGTAACCCAGCCGATCGCGCCACCGACCCAGCGGACGACACGCTGCATGATGCCGAGATAATAAAGAATCGCGACGAGGCTGGCGAAGAAGATGATGACCGGCAGCGCGGCGATCGCGAAAGTGTTGGCGAGCGGGTTCTTGTCGGAAGGGCCGAACAAGAATTCGGTGCCTTTGCCGGCATAAGCGAGCAGGTTCGCGACTCCGTAGGACAGTTCCTGGATCACGGCTTTGCCCCAGCTCGTCCACAGAACGAGGAAGGCGATTGCAGCCTGCAGGGCGAACGCCGCGCCAACGACCCTGATCTTGATGGCCTTCCGGTTGGCGGAAACCAGCCAGGCGAACGCGAGAATGGCGATTACCCCGGCGACGCCGAGCAGCTTTTGATTGAGCACTTAGTGGGTCCCCACCCTTACCAGACCATGCCCTGCGTAGCGCCCGCGGCAGCTTCGTCCAGAAGTTTCAGCGCTTCCTCAGGGGTTTGCGCGACGAGTAGCTGGTTGCGGCGCGGCTTGGACATGAAGCCGCTCTGGTAGGCGTGCTCGATGAACTCGATCATCCCGTCCCAGAAGCCATCGACGTTGAGCAGGCAAAACGGCTTCGCGTGATAGCCGAGCGCGTTCCAGCTCCATGCCTCGAACAATTCGTCGAGTGTGCCGATCCCGCCAGGCAGAGCGAGGAAAGCGTCGGCGAGGTCGGTCATCTTGGCCTTGCGCTCGTGCATGTTGGCGACCGTGTGGAGTTCGGTGACGCGGGTGTGCGCGACTTCAACGTCGACCAGCGCCTGCGGGATGACGCCGTAGACATGCCCGCCGAGGTCGAGGACGCTGTCGGCGACGATGCCCATCAGGCCGAGCTTGCCGCCGCCATAAACTAAGTCGACGCCGGCCTCGACCATCGCCTTGGCGGTGGCGCGGGTGGCCTCGGCGAACGCCGGCGTCGAGCCCGGTGCGGATCCGCAATAGACGGCGAGGCGGCGGATATGATTCACAGCCGCACCAGTTCCTTCAGATTCTTCTCGGGCCGGGCGCCGAAGTGCGAGATGATCTCGGCAGCGCAGGTCGTGCCCGCCTCGAGCGAGGCGCGAAGGTCGCGCCGACAGCACCGCGCTGCCAGGAATCCGGCCGCGAAGAGGTCGCCGGCGCCAGTGGTGTCGACGATCTTGTCCACCTTGGCCGCAGCGATTTCGACGACGGCGCCCTTCTCGGCGGCAAGCGCACCATCGGCCCCGCGCGTGATTACCAAAGTGCCGACCTTCGGCGACAGCGCGGCGATGCAATCCTCAAGACTGTCGCAATCGGTCAGGTGGCGGATTTCATCCTCATTGCCGAACAGGATGTCCGCGGTGCGCCGCTCGATCATTCCGCGCACGCCCTCGCGCCGGTCGCCGATGCAGAGGCTCTCGGACAAGGTGAAGGCGACGGTGCGGCCGGCGGAATGCGCGATGTCGGCGGCCTCCAGCATGGCCGCGCGCGGGCGCTCCGGTCCCCACAGATATCCTTCGAGGAAGATCACCGAGGCCGAGCGGATCAGCTCCTCGTCCAATGCAGCAGGAGTGAGCTCGTGGCTCGCTCCGGGGCAGGTGTTCATCGTCCGCTGAGCATCCGGCGTGACAACAATGAGACAGCGGCCGGTCGGCGGCGGGCCCTTCAGCGCGGGTGTTTCGAACCGAACTCCGAGTGAGGTCATGTCGTGCGCGAATATCTGCCCGAGCTGATCGTCGGCGACTTGCCCGACGAACGCGGCGTTGAGGCCAAGCGCGGCAATCCCCGCCATGCTGTTCGCCGCCGATCCGCCACTGATTTCCCGCGCGGGACCCATTGCCGCGTAAAGGTCGTCGGCCTGCTTCGTGGATAGAAGCTGCATCGCGCCTTTGGTCAGGCCCTGCTCGGCGAGGAACGAATCGGGCGCGGTCGCAATCACGTCCACGATCGCATCGCCGATCGCCACGACATCGAGGTTGGTGGAGGTCACGGGGCGCTCCGCTAGCGGGTGTTGCGCGGTTTCGTAAAGCGGGTACGTCATGCGCCATGACCGACCAGCCGCGCTCAATCCCGCTTTCGTTATTCGCCTTCTCGATCTTCTACGGCGGGATGGTCTGCATCGCCGGCGTTCTCGGCGCCAAGCAAGTTGCGTTGGGCCCGCTCGCGGTCGAGGCGGGCATCTTCCCGTTCCTGCTACTCGTCGCGATGTCCAGTGCCGTTGCCGAGCTTCACGGCCGCACGATCGCCGACCGTCTCGTGCGGTTCGGCTTCGTCCCTTTGATCACGGCGATCCTGTTGACGTTGTTCGTGCTGCGACTGCCGACGGACGAGGGCATGTACCCGCCGGCGAAGGAGGCCTTCCCGATCATCCTCGGCCAGAGCTGGCGGATGATGTTTGCCGGTATCATCGCCTACGGAACGTCGGTCACCCTGAACGTCTTCATCTTCTCAAAGCTCCGGGAGAGTGGGACGAAGATGCTGGCTCTCCGTGCCGCCATTGCGAGCGCTCTCAGCCAGATCGTCGACACCCTGATTTTCATCACGATCTCCTTTTATGGCGAGCGCGACATCGGCCCGCTGATCCTCGGCCAGGCCCTTGCGAAAGTAGTGTTGTCGTTCGTCCTCGTGCCGCTCGTGATCATGGCCCTTGTGGCCATTGGACGGAGCCTCGACACCCGGAGATAGAGTCATCTGGGCGACAGTCGTGGCCTAAAGGCAACGCTTAACGGGAATCTCGTGGAGTCCCCCAACCGCTGTCACAAAACCGTCGTTTGCTGGCTATAGGCGCCGCTTATCCCATTCAATCTAGCTCAGCCGGGGGGTTGATTCACCGTGAAGAAGATTACGCTATTTCTGTGTTCAACGGCCGTTCTCATGCCGACGACCGCCTACGCCCAGTCGACGGGCACCGTCGAAACCGAAAAGGACACAATCGTCATTACCGGCACCCGCGCCCAGAAGGGCATCGACGGTGTCGTCCTGCAGGATTCGACCAAGGCGAAAGGTCTGATCACCCAGGAATATATCGCCAAGCAGAATCCGGGTCAGACCCTGCTGAACACCATCAATTACATCCCGGGCGTCAACTTCACGCAGAACGACGCGTACGGCAGCTCGGGCGGTAACATCCGCATCCGCGGTTTCGACGGTGCCCGTGTCAGCGTCACCTTCGACGGCGTTCCGCTTAATGACAGCGGTAACTACGCGATCTTCCCTAATCAGTTGCTCGACCCTGAGCTGGTTGAACAGGTCAACGTCAACCTCGGTGCCACGGACGTCGACTCGCCGACCGCGTCGGCCGCCGGCGGAACCGTCAACTTCCGTTCCCTGATTCCTAGCGACAAGCCGAGCGTTCTTGCTGTCGGCTCGCTGGGAAGCTTTGACTTCAAGCGCATCTTCGGAATGGTGCAGACTGGCGCCTTTACGCCGTGGGGCACCAAGGCGTGGATTGCCGGCAGCCGTAACACTTATGATCAATGGCGCGGCGACGGCAAAATTTCGAAGTGGCAGGTCAATGCCAAGATATACCAGCCGATCGGCTCGAGTGGCGACTTCATTTCGCTCGCCGGTCACTACAACCAGAACCGGAACAACAATTACAACAACCCGAACCAGACGGATCTCAACAAGCTGTTCGGGACCGAAATTCCGGCGACGAATACCATTCCCACTGGCCCAGTGGTCGTTGGCGATTTCACCAAGGCGCAGTGGCACGCCATCGACAGCATCGAGTTTCCCTCGGTCTGTAAGGACGCCGGCGGAAATGTGGTGACAAGGTCCTCAACCGGCCTGTCAGATCCATCTATCTGTGTTGATGTTAATGAGCCGGCGGAGATGGGTGGAACGCCTCCGGGCCTTCAAAACCAACCGATTGCCAACCTACTCGGGCTGCAGATCAATCCATCCAATACCGGTAACATCCGCGGGCAGTCGCGCTTCACGCTTATGGACGGGCTCGTGTTGACGGTCGATCCGACCTACCAATACGTGCTTGCAAACGGCGGCAGCCAAGGCGCTCGCGTGGGCGAGAAGGATGAAATCTTCCGGCAAGGCGTGCAGTCGGGCGTCGACCTCAACGGTGACGGTGATCTCAATGACCTAGTCGTCGTCGGTCGTCCCTCGATCACTAACACAAACCGCTGGACGGTAATCAGCTCATTGGTTTGGAAGCCGGATGCTACGAACACCCTTCGTATTGCCTATACGTTCGACCGCGCTCACCATCGTCAGACCGGCGAATATTCGTTCACCGATGACCATTTCAACATCACCAATCCGTTCTTCGGTCGCAATGGCAAGCCGATCACGCTCGATGATGGAACGGTTATTCAGAACCGTGACCGCACTTCGATTGCGCTCCTGAACCAGCTTTCCGGTCAGTACATCGGCAAGTTCTTCGACAACCGCCTGCGTCTCGAACTTGGCGTTCGTTCGCCATGGTTCAAGCGCAACCTGGATCAGCATTGCTACACGCCGCTGACCAGCACTTTCCCTGATTGCTACGAGGATCCGACAGCGCTCGGCTATCATATCAACCCGCCGACTGTAACAGCGGCAGACGATCCTGATGCCTCCCACGGTCTTTGGGCGCCATTCAAACAGACCTACAAGTACCACAAGATCCTGCCGAACGTCGGCGCGACCATTTCGATCAATCAAAGCCTCAGCGTATTTGCCAGCTATGCGAAGGGCCTTTCGGCTCCACGCACTGATAATCTCTATCGAGCACCAATCGTAGACGTGAAGCCGGAGACGACCGATTCGTTCGATCTGGGAGCGCGCTACATTACCAGCCGGCTCCAGGCCCAGGCGACGTTGTGGAAGATCCAATACCAGAATCGGATCGTGACTTCGTTCGACCCTGAAACCAACATTTCGGTCGATCGCAACGTCGGCAAGGTTGGTAGCTGGGGCGTCGACACTGGGATTGGCTATCGGCCAATCAAGCAACTGAATCTGATCGGCCTGCTCAGCTACACCAGCGCGAAGCTGAAAGACGACGTTATAATCGGCAACGTCAATTATACTGCTGGCGTTGGCCCAGCGAGCCCGCTCAGTTCGTTCCAGTATTTGTGTAGCGCACTGCCGACCGCTGGTACTGCGCCAGTTCAAGTTTGCGGTGAGACTTCGGGCAAGTTCGTCGTCGAAACGCCGAAGTGGCAGTATGGCGGTCGCGCGGAACTGAAGTTTGATCCCGTCACGTTTGGTATCCAAGCCAAGCGCGTGAGCTCACGCTGGGCGACCGACGTCAATGACGTTAAGGTCAAAGGCTACACGACCGTCGATCTTGACGCTCGACTTGGGCTCAGCCGCTGGGTCGGGAACGATAAGACGTTCCTCCAGCTGAACGTCACCAATCTGCTCAACGAGCATTACTTCGGCAACCTGTCGACGTCGATCAACGCGTACGGGGTGGGTCATAGCGATCCGCGCTTCACGCCGGTTTCGACGCGGGCAGCTACGCTGACGCTTTCCGCCGGCTTCTAAGTCACGGCAGAACGATAATGAGGCAGGGCGGCGTCTCCGTGAAGGAGGCGCCGCCTTTGCTTTGCCCGGCCGACTTTGGCAGAGGCGCTGCCCATGGCCGAAGATACAAAGCCGCCTCGCGGCAAGCTCAAGCAAGTAAGACTGCTCTTGTGGGCGTTAGTCGCGATCGCCGCTTTGGGTGCCGCGTTCATCCTCTTATATCCGCGCGTGCAGACGCACTCACCGCGCATCGAAACCACGGCCACTTCGGCCGGTATCGGCGGCCCCTTCACTCTCGTCGGCGCCGATGGGCAGCCCTTTTCCAGCCAGAAGCTCGCGGGAAAGCCATACGCCATCTACTTCGGCTACACGCAATGCGGTGACGTCTGCCCGATCACCCTTGGCCGCCTGGTCAAGCTCAGGAAGCAGGCGGAGGGTGACGGCAAGCTCAACATCGTCTTCGTCACCATTGATCCGAAGAACGACGGCCCCAAGGAGGTCGGCCAATATGCCGAGCTGTTCGGCGCGCCGATCATTGGCTTGACGGGCAACCAAGCGCAGATCGATCGCGTGAAGAAGCAATACGGCATTTTCGCCGCGCCTGAACCGATGGCCGGCGGGGGGATGAAGATGGACCACACCGCGACGGTGCTGCTGTTCGACCAGACCGGAAAGCTTTCGGGGACGATCGCGACCGACGAGCCGGACGCGAGCGCTCTCCAGAAGATCAAGAATCTCGTCGTCTGATTCAGTGACTGAGTACTGCCCTGATCCGAAAATTCTGGAGCTCGGGGAAGATTTCTATGACGAGGTCCGGCCTGCGGACTTTCCGCAATGCGCACCGCGATTCCTCAACGCGCGGGCCGCCGAGCAGGTCGGGCTCGAACTGAACGACGAAGATTGGGCGCGGCACTTCTGTCGTTTCGAAGCGCTGCCCGACAACCTGCCCGGCCCGCTGGCCTTGCGATATCACGGCCACCAATTCCGAGTGTACAATCCCGACATCGGCGATGGCCGCGGCTTTCTGTTCGCGCAACTCCGCGACGATCGGGACCGATTGCTCGACCTGGGGACCAAAGGTTCGGGGCAAACGCCTTACAGCCGTCACGCCGATGGTCGACTAACGCTCAAGGGCGGCGTGCGTGAAGTACTCGCGACCGAGATGCTCGAGGCGCTCGGGGTCAACACGTCGCGAACCTTTGCTTTGTTCGAGACCGGCGAAGCGCTGGAAAGGGGAGACGAACCGTCGCCAACGCGCTCGGCGGTGCTGACTCGCCTCAGCCATGGTCACGTCCGGATCGGCACGTTCCAGCGGCTCGCTTTCTTCGGGCAGGCCGACAATATCAGGAAGCTGGTCCGCTACTGCCTCGCCAACCTCTATTCGGAACCGCCAGGTTCGGACGATGGTGAAAATGCGCTTCGCTTCTTTGACCTCGTGAGCCAGGCGACGGCAAAGCTCGCGGCGTCCTACCTGGCCGCTGGATTCGTCCACGGCGTCCTCAACAGCGACAACATCAACGTCACCGGCGAAAGCTTCGACTACGGCCCCTGGCGGTTCACGCCGGATTGGGATCCGGAGTTCACCGCGGCCTACTTCGACCATTATGGGCTCTATGCTTTTGGCCGACAGCCCGAGGCCATCCAGTGGGACCTTGCCCAGTTGGCAGGATGCCTGTCGATCGTCGCCGAAGCGCCTAAGCTCTCGGACATGCTGGCTGCCTGGAGTGACCGGTTCGAAGCGGCGCTTGTCGACGCAATGTTGTGGCGGCTCGGCGTGGATCACGGCGAGAATGACCGCGAGCTTATTGGCGCCTTGATCCGAGCGCTGGCGACCAAAGCGCAGAGCATCGACCGCGTCTTCTTCGATTGGCGTGGCGGCCGCGACCCCGGACCTGAGTCCTTTTCAGCGGGGCAATTCCGCGAGTTCGCCACAAAGCTGCAGGGTCGCGAACAGCTACCATCGCACCCATATTGGTCCGACCCAGAGCCTTGCTCGATGCATATCGACGAGGTCGAGGCGATCTGGTCGGCGATTGCCGAACGGGATGACTGGAAGCCCTTTGAAGACAAGGTTAATGCGATACGTCGGATGGGGGATGCGATGAGAGCCGATGCACCGCATGGTTGAAGAGTCAGCAGCGCACATGAAGTCCGTGCCGGCAGCGCGCACCTTAGTGTCGACCAATCCCGCAACCGGTGAGGAAGTCTGGTCGGGCGAAATTGGCGATGCTGCGGCTGAAGTTGCGGCGGCGCGCGCGGCGTGGCCGGAATGGGCGGCGCACTCCGTTGCGTTCCGGATTGAAGCCCTGCGCCGTTTTGCCAATGTCGTCCGCAAGCGCGAGCAGGAGTTCGCCGAGCTGATCTCCAGGGAGACTGGCAAGCCGCTGTGGGAGACCAAGACCGAGGTTGGCGCGGTCGTCAACAAGGTCGATATTTCGATCGACGCTTATGCGGAGCGGACTCCGCAGCGGAAGCTCGAGGCGGCGCTCGGTAACCGTGTCGCGGTTCGGCACAAGCCGCACGGCGTGCTTGCCGTGCTGGGGCCGTACAATTTCCCCGCCCACCTACCGAATGGGCACATCGTCCCGGCGTTGATCGCGGGCAATGCCGTCGTGTTCAAACCGTCCGAGAAGACACCGGCGGTCGGCGCGATGCTCGTCGATTGTTATCGCGAGGCGGGGATTCCGGACGGCGTTATTCGGCTGCTGATCGGTGGTCCGGACCAGGGCAGGGCACTCGCTGCCGACCCGGGTATCGACGGCCTCCTGTTCACTGGCTCGGCGCGCGCGGGCATGTCGCTCCATCGCCAGTTCGCCGAAATGCCGCATAAGATGCTGGCGCTCGAGCTTGGCGGCAACAATCCGATCGTCGTGTGGAACGCGAAGGATATCGAAGCCGCGGCGACGATCGTTGTTCAATCCGCATATCTGTCAGCGGGGCAGCGCTGCACCGCCGCCCGGCGGCTCATCGTCGAGGATGGCCAAGAAGGCGAACTGCTCGAAGCAATCTTGAAGATGGTCGACAGGCTAGTGGTTGATGAGCCCTTCGCTGATCCCCAGCCGTTCTTTGGTCCGGTCATCGACAACGCGGCCGCCGATCACGTGCAGGAACAATGGCTCGGGCTCATGATGAAAGGCGCGAAGCCGCTTCGTCGCCTCGACCGGCCACAGAAGGATCTGCCGTTCCTGACGCCAGCGGTCATCGACGTGACCGAACTTCGAGATCGCCCGGACGAAGAAATTTTTGGGCCGGTGCTCCAGATCATTCGCGTGAAGGACTTCGACGCGGCGATCAATGAGGCCAACAACACACGCTTCGGCCTTGCAGCCAGCCTCATCGGAGCGAGTCCGGAACTCTACGACAAATTCTGGGCCAACGTTCGCGCGGGCGTGATCAACTGGAACAAGCCGACCAACGGCGCGCCGTCGAATGCCCCGTTCGGCGGGCTCGGATTATCAGGCAACCATCGCCCGAGCGCTTTTTACGCCGCCGATTATTGCGCCTATCCGGTGACAAGCAATGAGGCCGACCGCCCTCGCGCGTCGATCGGTCAGGGCCTCAGCGATCCTAATATGCAGGAAGACTGATCGCTGTCTCTGCAACAAGTTGAGGGTCAAAGCCGTTCAGGCTGAATGAGTAACAGTAAATGGATCGGCGCGGCCCTTGGCCTCGCCTTGTGCAGCACCGCCCTTGCTTCCTGCTCGCAGGGAACGTCCAACGACAATGCTTCTGCTCCGGCAGCCGCCCCTTCCGGGATCAATCTCGACAACAGCGCCGAGAAGCAGATTCGCGATGCGATTGCTCAGGCGCCCAAGCACGGGCTCAAGCCCGACCTTTTCCTGAAGGGCGGCGAGAAAGGTGAGGCGCTGGTCCAGGCCGGGCTCAAATATGCCTCGGCGTTGGCCAACGGCTATTCCGACCCGAACAAGCTTTTCGAAGTCTACACCATCGCCAAGGCGAAGACCGACGTGCGCGCCGGCTTCCAGCAAGCGGTGCAGAACAACAATGTCGGGCAGTGGCTCGATTCTCTCGCGCCGCAGACGGACGAGTACAAGGCGCTCAGTCAGGCCTTTCTCCATTACGCCCAGCAAGCGGCAAGCAAGGGCGGCCAGCAGCCCATTTCCGGCGATCGCCCGATCAAGCCCGGCGCGCGCGATGATCGCATTCCGGCGATCGTCGCCGTTCTGCAGTCCGGGGGCTATCTTCCGGAAGCCCAGACGGCGCAGCCGCAGGGCGCCGGTCAGACTGCCGCGCCGGCTACCTATTCGCCCGCGCTGGTGGCGGCGGTGAAGCAATTCCAGTCGGATTCCGGGACCAAGCCTGACGGCATCCTGGGCAAGGAAACAATCACTGCCCTAAGCACGGGCCCCGCCCAGCGCGCCAGGCAACTCGCGGTCGCAATGGAGCGGTTGCGCTGGATGCAGCGCGATCCGCCCAAGACGCGCATTGACGTGAATACGGCCGCGACGGTCCTCGACTACTGGCGCGACGGGCAGCATGTCGACCGCCGCAAGGTGGTCGCGGGTGAGCCCGACAAGCCGACGCCGCAGCTTCAATCGCCGCTCTATCGACTAGTCGCCAAGCCGACCTGGACCGTGCCGAAAGGTATCGGAGAGAAGGAGGTCGCGACGAAGAGCGCGGCATGGATTGCCGACAACAAGTTCATCATGAAGGACGGTCTGTACGTTCAGCAGTCCGGCCCGAAGAATTCGCTCGGAATGGTCAAGTTCGACCTTCAGAACGATCAGGCAATCTACCTTCACGACACGCCGGCCAAAGCCTTGTTCGGCCTTACCGAGCGGCACCGCAGCCACGGCTGCGTCAGGGTCGAGAATGCCATGCAATTCGCGACTGCCCTCGCTCAGCAGGAGAACGTCCTCGACGACTTCCAGGAGGCGATGCAGAAGGATAGCGATCAGAACTTCGTGAAGCTGCCCGAGGAAATTCCGGTGCGGCTGCTTTATCAGACGGCGTTCTGGGATGGATCGCGGATCCAGTTCCGGCCCGACGTCTATGGCTGGGACGAGAATATCGCCAAGGCGCTGGAGCTTGCACCTGGTCCCCCGCAGAAGATCGAGCAGCCGCAGAGCAGCGATCAGGACGTCGGGCCGTAGCGGTTGATGCTGCAGCGCGGCATCGCTAACCGCTCTGCAGCATGAGTGAGCTTCCCAAGACTTTCGACCCCAAGGCAATCGAGGAGCGCTGGTACGCGCACTGGGAGTCGCGCGGCCTGTTCCGGCCCGACCGTCCTGACGCGACGCCATGGACGATCGTCATGCCGCCGCCGAACGTCACGGGTTCGCTCCATATCGGCCACGCGCTCGACAATACGCTGCAGGACGTCCTCACGCGGCGCGAGCGCATGCTCGGCAAGGACGCTTTGTGGGTGGTCGGCACCGACCATGCCGGCATCGCGACACAGATGGTGGTTGAGCGCAATCTCGAGAGCCAGGGCATCAAGCGCTCCGAAATCGGTCGCGAGGCCTTCCTCGAGCACGTGTGGGAATGGAAGGCTCAATCTGGCGGGGCGATTACCCGGCAGCTCCGCCGCCTCGGCGCGTCGTGCGACTGGGAGCGCGAGCGCTTCACCATGGACGAGGGCTTCTCGAAGGCCGTCATCAAGGTCTTCGTCGAACTCTACAAACGCAAATTGCTCTATCGCGCCAAGCGGCTCGTGAACTGGGACCCCAAGTTCCAGACCGCGATCAGCGACCTCGAGGTCGAGAACCGCGAAGTGCAGGGCCACATGTGGCACTTCAAATATCCGCTAGAGGGTGGGCAGACCTACACCTACGTCGAGAAGGACGAGGACGGGAACGTCGTCCTGCAGGAAGAGCGCGACTACATTTCGATCGCGACGACGCGCCCCGAGACGATGCTCGGCGACGGCGCGGTCGCGGTTCACCCGGGCGACGAGCGCTATCGGCCGATCGTCGGCAAGCTTTGCGAGATCCCGGTCGGTCCCAAGGAGCATCGGCGCCTGATCCCGATCATAACCGACGATTATCCCGATCCGAACTTTGGGTCGGGCGCGGTGAAGATCACCGGTGCGCACGACCTCAACGACTATGGCGTCGCGCAACGCAACGGCATCCCGATGTACCGGCTGATGGACGGCACCGCGCATATGCGGAGCGACGGGCCGTCGTACGAGGAGTCCTCGGCCCGGGCCGTAGCCATCGCCCGCGGCGAAAAGGCTAGCCCGGAAGAGATCGACGCGCTGAATCTCGTGCCCGAGGCCTATCGCGGCTTCGACCGCTACGATGCGCGCAAGGCCGTTGTGGCCGACATCGATGCCGAAGGCCTGATGATCCAGGTCGAAGACAAGCTCATCATGCAGCCGTTCGGCGACCGGTCGGGGCTTGTGATCGAGCCGATGCTGACCGACCAATGGTATGTCGATGCCGAGACACTCGCCAGGCCGGCGATCGAGGCGGTGCGCTCAGGCGACATCGCGGTCGTTCCCGAGACTTGGAAGAAGACCTGGTTCAACTGGCTCGAGAATATCCAGCCGTGGTGCGTGTCTCGCCAATTGTGGTGGGGTCACCGCATCCCGGCATGGTTTGATGCAGGTGGCAATGTTTTTGTCGCCGAAACATTTGAGGAAGCGCAACAGCAGGCTGGAGAGGGCGTTGAGCTGCGTCAGGACGAGGACGTTCTCGACACCTGGTTCTCGTCGGCGTTGTGGCCCTTCGCGACGCTCGGCTGGCCCGAGGAGACGCACGACCTCAAACGGCACTATCCGAACGACGTCCTCATTTCCGGGTTCGACATCATCTTCTTCTGGGATGCCCGAATGGCGATGCAGGGCTTCGAGTTCATGGGTGAGCGGCCGTGGAAGACGCTCTACCTCCATGGCCTGGTCCGCGACGCCAAGGGCCAGAAGATGTCCAAGTCGAAGGGCAACACCGTCGACCCGCTGGGCCTGATCGACCAGTACGGCGCCGACGCGCTGCGCTTCACGCTGGCGGCAATGGAAAGCCAGGGGCGCGACATCAAGCTCGATGAGAAAAGGGTCGAGGGTTACCGCAACTTCGCGACCAAGCTGTGGAACGCTGCGCGCTTCCTCCAGATGAACGGCGTCGGCGCGTCGCAGAGTATTGCCGCGCCGACCGCCGAGCTGCCGGTCAACCGCTGGATCATCGGCGAGGTGATCGGGACTCTCGGTCGCCTCGACCGCGCGTTCGACGAGCTCCGCTACGACGACATGGCCGACGCCATCTATCATTTCGTCTGGGGCACCTTCTGCGACTGGTATGTCGAACTGATCAAAGGCGCGTTCGATGAAGAGACAAAGGCTGTCGCGGCCTGGGCGTTCGACCAGATCCTGGTGATGCTGCATCCGCTGATGCCCTTCATCACCGAGGAGCTGTGGAACGCCAACGAACGCCCCTACGAGCTGATCGTCGCCAAATGGCCGGAGCCTGAGGCTCAGATCGATCCGCACGCCAAGGCGGAGCTCGATTGGCTGGTCCGGCTGGTCAGCGAAATCCGATCCGCGCGCACCGAGCTCAACGTGCCGCCCTCGGCCAAGCTCAACCTGTTCGCGGGGGATGCTTCCGATGCAACCGCTGCACGGCTTGATCGCAACCATGGGATGCTCTCGCGGCTGGCTAGGCTGGAATCGATCCAGCTGTCGGCATTTCCGGGAAGCGGAGCGGCGCACGTCGTGGTCGACGAAGCTACATTTGCGCTCCCGCTCGAAGGCGTGATCGACCTCGCCGGCGAACGCGACCGTCTTTCAAAGGGCGCGGCTGCTGCCGAGAAGGAGCGCGACAGCCTCGCGCAGCGTCTCGGCAACCCGAACTTCACCGAGCGCGCCAAGCCCGAAGCGGTTGAGAAGGCGCGGTCGGACCATGATGCCAAGGCCGCCGAGGCCGAACGCCTGCGCGCCGCGTTGGAGCGACTGGGATAGCAGGAGCGAACATGGCGCAAGCAGCAAAGGCGCGGGGCCCGCGAGGCGATTTGACGCAGGGCAGCATCGGGCCGACCTTGCTCAAGTTCGCCCTTCCGACGCTTGCTTCGTCGATCCTCCAGTCGCTCAACGGCACCGTCAACGCGATCTGGGTCGGGCGGCTGCTCGGCGAGGGAGCGCTCGCGGCCACATCCAACGCCAACATGGTCATGTTCCTGCTGACGGCCTTCGTCTTTGGCTTCGGCATGGCCTCGACCATCCTCATCGGCCAATATTGGGGCCGCAAGGACGTCGATGAAGCGCGCCGGATCTTCGGCACCGCCATGGGCGGCTTCACCATCGTCACGATTCTGATCGGGATCGCTGGATATTTCCTGGCCGGCTCGATCCTGCACTTGCTGGGAACGCCGGGCGACGCCGCAAAGCTCGCGCTGGACTATCTCCAGGTCATCTTCCTAGCGATGCCCGCACTTCTCCTTCTCACCCTGATGATGATGGCGCTGAGGGGAGCTGGAGACAGCCTGACGCCACTGTGGTTCATGATAGTCGCGGTCGTGCTCGATAGCGGGCTCAACCCTTTCTTCATCCGGGGCTTTGGGCCGATCCCGGCGATGGGCATTGCTGGCTCCGCAATGTCGACGCTCATCGGCAACTACGTCAGCTTCTTCGGCCTTATCAGCTACACCTATGCGCGCGATCTGCCGCTAAGGCTTCGCGGGACCGAGCTCGGCTACCTAGTGCCGCGTCCGGCGATCCTAAAGACGATCATCGTCAAGGGGTTCCCGATGGGGCTGCAGATGGTCGTGATTTCCCTCTCTGCGCTTGCGCTCATCGGGATCGTGAACAAGCAGGGGGTCGACACGACGGCGGCATTCGGTGTCGCAATGCAGCTGTGGACCTATGTCCAAATGCCGGCGATGGCGATTGGCGCCGCAGTGAGCGCGATGTCGGCCCAGAACATCGGCGCGCGCCTGTGGGACCGAGTGGGCGCGATTACGCGCAACGGGATCATTCTTTCGCTTCTGATCACGGGCGGGCTGATCGTTCTGATGACGCTCGCCGACCGGACCGTACTGGCGCTGTTCATGGGGTCGAATAGCCCGGCGCTGCCGATTGCGCGTCACATCCACCTGCTGGCGACGTGGAATTTCTTGCTGTTTGGAATCACCATGGTGCTGTTCGCCACCGTCCGCGCGAACGGCGCCGTTTGGGCGCCGCTGATCATCCTGGCGGTCGGCCTGATCCCGGTCCGGTTCGGCTGGATTTTCGCCACGCAGCACTCGCTAGGGGCGGACTCGATCTGGCTTAGTTTCCCGGTCAGTTCGTTCGCCAATGTCGCGCTTGCCATTCTCTATTATCGCTACGGCAATTGGCGGAAAGCGCAGCTTCGAGCCGAAGAACGCCCTGGCGACGACGAGTGTATCGAGACCGCCGAGGCCACGCGCGAGCCAGGCGGAGCACTCAACCCGGCTGGTTAGGCGAAGCGATGGCGCTATAGGGCACGAATGTCTTCGTATCCCTACCTTCGAATGCGCCGCGGGCGGGTTGCCCCGTGGATCCGCGACATGCTCGCCGAGAACCGGCTTCACCCCAGCGATTTCATCTGGCCCCTGTTCATTTGCGAAGGCTCCGATTGCGTCGAGATGATCGGGTCCCTGCCCGGCGTTTCGCGCTGGAGCATCGACCGCATCGGCGCACAGGCGAAGGAAGCGGCGGCGCTGGGCATTCCGTGCGTGGCGCTGTTCCCGAACACGCCAAACGAGCTTCGCACGGAGGACGCGCGGGAGGCGCTCAACAAAGACAACCTGATCTGCCGCGCGATCAAGGCAATCAAGGACGCGGCGCCGGAAATCGGCGTGCTGACCGACGTTGCGCTCGACCCCTACACCGCGCATGGCCACGACGGGCTGGTTGATGAGACCGGCTACGTTCTCAACGACGACACGGTGAAAGTGCTGACCGAGCAGGCTTTGGTCCAGGCCGAAGCAGGGGCAGATATCGTCGCTCCGTCGGACATGATGGACGGCCGCGTGGCGGCGATCCGCGAGGCGCTGGAGGAGGCTGGGCACCAGAATGTCGCGATCATGGCTTATGCGGCGAAGTACGCGTCCGCCTTCTACGGGCCGTTTCGTGAGGCGGTCGGTTCGCTCGGCCGGCTGAAGGGCGACAAACGCGGCTATCAGATGAACCCGGCGAACATCGAAGAGGCGCTGCGCGAGGTGGAACTCGACCTCGCGGAGGGCGCGGACTTCGTGATGGTGAAGCCGGGGCTGCCGTATCTCGACGTCATCCGCCAGGTGAAAGACGCGTTCGGCGTTCCGACCTTCGCCTACCAGGTGAGCGGCGAGTATGCGATGATCGAGGCGGCGGCTGCCGCGGGCGCCGGCGACCGCGATGCGCTGATCCTCGAGACATTGCTGGCGTTCAAACGGGCCGGGGCGAGCGGTGTTCTCACTTATCATGCGGTTGATGCCGCGCGCCTGATCACCGGATGATCGACGAACTTCGGGGGGAGATCGAGCGGCTACGCGCGCAGACCCGTCCGCTTGAGCCCGACAGTCATCAGCGGCGGGAGCTCGGGGGTCAGGTGCTCGATCATGCGCTGAACTTCCTCGACCGGGTCGAGGATGCTCCGAGCCTGCGGCCCGCGTCAGAAGCCTTTTCGCAGCATCTCGATACCGAATTTACGGAGGAGGGCCGGGCGGCCGACACCGTGCTCGACTATGTCGATGCGTGCATCGTGAAGCCTGGTATCGCGACGACCTCACCACGCTTCATGGGGTACATTCCCGGCGGCGGGCTCTTCCATTCGGCGCTGGGCGACATGCTCGCGGCTGCGTCGAACAAATATTCGGGATTCGCCCCGGCGGCGCCCGGTGCGGTTCGCATCGAGAACGCCTGCACCCAATGGCTGGCGAGCGTCATCGGCTATCCTGAAACGGCCGCCGGGACGCTGACGTCGGGCGGGAGCATGGCCAACCTTACTGCCATGGTCGCGGCGCGTGACGCTGGCGATGCTGACGGCGGTGGCGCGGTCTATCTTACGCGTTTCGCCCATCATTGCGTGGACAAGGCCTTGCACATTGCCGGACGCGGCCGCTCGCCGCGGCGTGTGATCGCAACGGACGCGAATTACCGGATGTCGGTTGAAGCGCTTGAGCAAGCCTTGGAGGAAGATCGGCGCAACGATGTGCGGCCGTGGATGGTGGTCGCTTCTGCTGGCACGGTCGATACGGGATCCGTCGACCCGCTCCCCGAAATCGCCGAGCTATGCCGCCGCTATGGCGCCTGGTTCCACGTCGATGGCGCTTATGGCGGGCTATTTGCGCTGTGCGATGAAGGCCAGGCGAAGCTGAAGGGAATCGAGGAGGCGGACAGCGTCGCGCTCGATCCGCACAAGACGCTGTTCCTGCCGTACGGTACGGGTGCAGCGATCGTTCGTGACGGTCAGCAGCTGCTCGATGCCTTCAGCGCCAGCGCGGAATATATCCGTCCATTCTCCGAGACCGATGTCGGCCCGTCGCCCGCCGATCTCTCGCCAGAACTGACTCGTCACTTTCGCGCGATGCGCCTGTGGCTGCCGCTACAGATCGCTGGTGTCGCCGCCTTCCGCGCCGCTCAGAGCGAGAAGCTGGCGCTCGCCCGCTACTTCCATGCTCGGCTGACGGAACTGGGTGGGTGGGACGCCGGGCCGGAACCCGATCTCTCGGTCGTCGCCTTTCGCTATCTTCCGGAGAGCGGAGACGCCGATGACATCAACGAACGCCTGATCAAGCATGTGCAGGAAGAGGGGCGCGTTATGCTGAGCGGCACCCGGATCGACGGTAAATTCTACCTGCGCTGCGCGATCCTGTGTTTCCGCACGCATCTCGAGCATGTTGACGAAGTGATCGCCGCAGTAGTCCGCGCCGCCGAGGCCGTTCGTGGCTAAAGTCGTCGCGACGACGGACCGTCTCCGCCTCCGCGAATGGGACCCAGAGGACGAGAAGGCCTTCTATGATCGGATGAATGACCCCGACGTGATGAAACATCTGGGTGGCGTACAGACCCCCGAAGATTGGCGCGCGGCCTATCTTCGCGTGCTTGGTTTCCAAAATGACTTTGGCCACACTTTTTGGATCGCCGAGGATCGCACAACCGATGACATCATGGGCTTTTGCGGGATCAAGCGAGTCAACGCGCCAGGCGCAGGAGATTTGACCGGTCGGCATGAGATCGGGTGGCGGCTGCGTCCTGAATATTGGGGGAAGGGCCTCGCCAAGGAAGCGGCTATTGCCAGCCTTAACCTTGCGTTCGATCAGTTCAATGCGCCGGACGTGATTGCTACCACCGTGCCGATGAACAAGCCGAGCCAAGGCTTGATGATCCGTCTTGGCATGACTCGCCGCGAAGACCTCGATTATGTCGACGATCGCTTCGGCCCGGACATGAATCCGACCATTGTTTTCCGGATTACCCGCGAGGAGTGGCCGAAAGTGAGAGATTCACTCGACGGTTGTTAACCCCCTGGGCAGCATCGCACTTTAGAGAGCGCCTAAAGGGGGAGTGATGGCAACAGTGGCGACAGTCTCTGCTGGTGGGAGCAGATGGGATCGGACCCGGTTTGTCGCGACGATTTTCACAGGTTCCTTCCTGCTGTTCCTCGTCCAGCCGATGATCGCCCGGATGGCGCTGCCTCGCCTGGGTGGAGCCCCGACTGTCTGGAACTCCGCAATGCTGGTTTATCAGGCGCTGCTGCTTGCCGGCTACGCCTATGCGCACTGGTTGGGCCGCTTCCGGGCTCGGAGCCAAGCGGGCATTCATATCACGGTTCTCCTCCTCGCCGGGCTGACGCTGCCGATTGGGCTCATCGCGTCGACTCCACCACCCGACGCCAACCCGTTCCTTTGGGTGCCGTGGCTACTCCTCGTATCGATCGGACCCTTGTTTTTCGCAGTGTCGGCGCAGGCTCCGCTCCTTCAACGCTGGTTCGCACTGTCGGACGCCGGCGACCCCTATCCGCTTTATGCCGCCTCCAACCTCGGCAGTTTTGGCGGCCTTCTTGCCTATCCCTTCATCGTTGAACCGCTACTGGGCGTGACCGACCAACGCTGGTTGTGGTCCGTTGGCTATGGGCTGCTTGTTTTGCTGGTTGCGTGGTGCGGGCTCCGCTTACCTAAATCCGCCAGAGCAGAGTCGAAGGCGGCCGATACGCCGGCTCCTGACTGGCGCACGATCGGAAAGTGGATCGCGCTCGCGGCGGTGCCCTCGGGGCTAATTCTTTCGACAACGCTGCACATCACGACCGACATGGTGGCGATGCCGCTGCTCTGGGTGCTCCCACTTGGCGTCTACCTGCTGAGTTTCACGGTCGCGTTCGCTTCCAGCCGCAGCGCCGCTAACTGGATTATCCGGCTGGCCCCGCTGATCCTGCTGTTCGGTTGCTTTGGCGTATTTATCCAGAACGGCTGGCTCGTCCTGGTATTCGGCGCCATTTCGATCCTCAACGTCTTTACCGTCTCGGTAGCGCTTCACAGCCGGCTGTTTGAAATTCGGCCCCCGGCGCAACACCTGACCTTCTTCTACCTGATGATGTCGGTAGGCGGCGTCTTTGGAGGCGCGTTTTGCGCCTTGATTGCGCCGCTGATCTTCAACTGGACCTACGAATATCTCTTGCTGCTGGTCGCCGCGGCCGCTTTGATGCACGCCACAAGTCCATTCGATCGTTTGGTCAAACTCTGGGACGGGAGCGCCAACGCACGACGAATCACGCCTGTCGGGATCCTGGTGGTCTTTGCGGTTGTGATCATAGCCAAGGCGTTCCTCGGCCGTAATGTTTCGGGTCCGCTGGCGCACGCCGGCACCGTTGCCATTCTCACCATCGCGATCTTCGCCATCGGCAACCGTGCACTGTTTACGGCCGCTGTCGCCGCATTGCTGATATCGGCCGGCGGTTGGGATAAGCTCGCGGAGAGTGCCGATCGGGGAACGATGACCCGGAGCTTCTTCGGCATTTATGAAATCCGGCCGGGCGCCAACAATTCCCGGATGCTTGTGCATGGCACGACGATTCACGGCATCCAGAACCTCGGATCGCCAGATCGCGAGCGGATGGAAACGAGCTATTACGCACCGCTTTCCGGCGTCGGTCTGGCGATGCGGTCCGCGACCGACTTGTTCGGCCTGAATGCCCGAGTTGGAATCGTCGGCTTGGGCGCCGGAACCCTGTCTTGCTATGCTCGGCCCGGCCAGGCCTGGACCTTTTACGAGATCGATCCGGCCGTGTCCCGGATAGCCAGAGATCCGACGAAATTCACCTTCGTCGCTCGCTGCAAACCCGATGCGCAGATCCGGCTGGGCGATGCCCGATTGCTGATCGAGAGAGCGCCAGCTGCATCCACCGATCTCCTGGTGCTGGACGCGTTCTCATCGGACTCGGTACCGATGCATCTTCTGACGAGCGAGGCGTTCGCCGACTATCGGCGGATTCTGTCGCCCAATGGCCTTCTGATGGTGCACATTTCCAATCGGTATCTCGACCTTAAGCCGGTTGTCGCGGCGGCCTCGCGGTCGGGCGGATGGACGGCGGCGCTCCGTCGTTATCGGACGGACTCGGCGGGCGTTGGACGTAATGAGACGGGATCGGACTGGGTAGCTCTTTCTCAGAATCCGGTGACGGTTCAACACGTCGTGAAGGGCGAGCAATGGCTGCCTTTGCCCCTTCGCGCAGGCTTCAAACCATGGACCGACGACCACGCGAGCGTGCTGCCGCTCATCGATTTTTCGAAACAGTAAAGCTTAGCGGCCGAGTGCGGCCTGAATCGACTTGATGGTCTCGCTCTGGCGCTGGTCGATCGCAAAGACCTCGGCGCTCGCTTGCTGGACCGCGGCGAGATCGCTCGGCGCCATGCCGCTATTCGCCTGAAGGCGATCGCCGCCAAGCGAATCGATATCGCCAAGCGCGCGCGCCGTGGCTTCTTTCGCGGCGACTGCTCGCGAGAGCGCTTCTTCGGCTGCGATCCAGCTTTCGCTCTGCGGCGCTCCAGCTGACGCGGCCAGGCGTTGCGCTTCTGCCGCGGCAGGTCCGAAGGCTACGTCGCCGCTCCGCGCCTGGCCAACCAGCATGGCAAGCTGACCTGCAAGAGACGCATTCACTGGCCGGTCGTTCATCGGCCGAACAACCTCGACGCGAGGATCGATCGCTTCGGCCGGGCGCGGCAAAAGGGAAGGAGGCGCCGCGCTCGACGCACATCCCGTGAGCGCCACAGCTGCAGTAAGGATCACAAAACCGCGCATCGGCGCCGGCTATACAAGGAAATGGCGCGCCCGAAAGGATTCGAACCTCTGACCCCCAGATTCGTAGTCTGGTGCTCTATCCAGCTGAGCTACGGGCGCGTGCCGTGAGAACGGCAGGCGCGCGACATAGGGGGAGGAGCCAGCCCGCGCAACCCTTGTCCGCCGCCTATGGAAATGGCTAGTCGATGCGCATGACAGCTTCTGACGAGATCGATTCCAAGCTCGCTGGTCTTGGCGACTGGCGAGGGGCAGCGCTGGCCAGGATGCGGCGGCTGATAAAAGAAGCGGATCCCGAGGTTGTCGAGCAGATCCAGTGGCGGAAGCCATCGAACCCGTCGGGTGTTCCAACCTGGTCCCATGCCGGGCTGATCTGCACGGGGGAGGTTTACAAGGACAAGGTGAAGCTGACTTTCGCCCGTGGTGCGGCGCTCGAGGATCCGAGTGGCCTGTTCAACACCGGCTTTGGCGGCGGAACTCGCCGGGCGATCGATATAAAGGAGGGTGCCGAGGTCGACGCTGCGGCGTTCAAGGCACTGGTTGGCGAGGCGATCGCCGCCAACTTGGCTCACAAGAAGTAGGCTGAGTCCTAAGCGCTGAGAGCGGTGACACCATTATTGCTGCAGATTTCAGCGCGCTCCGCGAAATCATGTGCCAGTTTGGCATGCCACGCCCGAGCCTGCTCGGTAATTGCGCGCTGCGCTTTCATCCGTTCTTCGACCGCCCGCCGGGCGTAATAACGCGAGTTCGACTCCATGACGCAAGTCCCCTGTCCTCAGCCCCTAAAGGGCTGCCGCCAAAGGCACCTTGACCCCCAAAGGGCTAACGATTGGTTACTATCCACAGGACCGGTCACAGCCTGTCCCGTGGCGGCACACCCTGTGTCTCTGGCGTGACAGCATCCGGCCAAAAGCAGATCATCGATGAAACTGAACGACTCGCCGCTCGTTGGAGTGGCAAAGGTTTCGAAGGAAACGAAAATGCTCAGTTCGATCGAGTCCCGCCGCACCCCGTTCAACCCGAACGCTCGCGGATATCACGCGGTCTACCGCGAAGGGGAGATCAACCACTGCCCTGGCTGCGGCCGGACCCATTGGCATATCGGTCGCGTATCGGCCGAGTGCGCCTTCTGCTCGACAGCGCTTCCGCTGACGGAAGCGTTCACGCGCGGGCCTGCGCCGGCTCCCAGTTTCTGGAGCGGAATGCGCCCGAGCTACGCCGAGCTCAACGCTGCCTAAGCGTTAAATTCCCAGTATCGGCAAGGCGTTGACCAGTGTATGCTGGCCGACATGAAGACTCTCGTCTGCCTTGCCGTCCTGCTGGCGGCAACCTCCGCGCCTGCTCTGGCGGGCGCGTCCAACTTCACGCTCGTCAACGGCACGGACGGCGGCCTCGCAGGCTTGTCGATTCGCCGCGCCGGGACGAATGACTGGAAGCCGCTGGCGCAGGGCGCGGGCGGGGCGGTCCAGTTCAGTGATCCGGATTGCGCCTTCGATATCAAGGCGACAGTGGGTGGCTCACCCGTGACTTGGGCGGGAGTTAATCTCTGCGGCGCGAAGAGCGTGACGTTGAAGCGCGATAAAGCGGCTGGCGCCTGGGTAGATTACGACCAGTGACGCTGTGCCGGCGAACCGGCGCTCGATAAGGGCCAGTCGCTAGGGCCGGCTGGGCGACTGGCTTCACCGAGTCGAGAAGTCTTGCACCCGCCAGGAACACGACGCCGGTGCAGGCGACGGCGAGCAGCCATCCACCGTAACCCGGGTAGGTCTCCAGATAGTGCCGGCCGCGTTCGACCGCGCCGAGAGCGATGGCATAGGTAACCAGCCACGCCTCGAAGCGCGTCTTGATGACGAACAGACGGCCCAACTTCCGCAACATACTCATCCCCTGCAAAGGTTAAGGGGCGAACGTGTGAGCCGTAGTTTTGAGCCATTTCCCCCCTAAGGGACAAGGTAAACGTTGCGTTAGGAAACAGGGAAACGTCCCGTTTCGGGATTCAAACGAGCTGGCTAAGTTCCAGCGCTTGGAAAAGAGCGGCGCGCGCCGCCTCGATGTCCCGGATCAGGGCCGGCGATTTGAGCTCGGCATTGGCGACCTCGACTGGCCAATGCTTTCGAACGACCTCGCTGAGTCGGTCGAGCTTCGAGTCGTTGACCAGGAAGCGAGGATCGACGTCGGTTGGATCGGCAACGACGCGGAGGCGCAGGCACGCCGGGCCACCGCCGTTGGACATCGATTGCCGGACATCGACGATCTCCACCCGGCGGATCGGGCCGTTGCCCGCAAGATGCCGCTCGATCCACGACCACACCGACGGAGTCTCGCGGCATTCGGTTGGCGCAACCAAGGTCATCTTGCCGTCGGGCAATGTCACCAGCTGGGCATTGAAGAGATAGGACCGGACGGCGTCCGCCAACGGTACGTCAGCATCGCTTACTTCCACATACTCGAAACCGTCTACCTGCTCCTCGAGCCGAGCGACCAAGACCTCCTTGTCGGCAAACGCTTTCTCATGCGCGAAGAGCACGCGCTCGTTGGCGACGGCGACTACGTCATTGTGGAAAGCCCCGGCTGCAATCGCTTCTTCGGATTGCTGCGCGAAGACCGTTCGCCCCGGATCGAGGCGATGGAGGCGGGCAATGGCTTTGGAGGCTTCGAGATGCTGGCGGGCGGGAAAGGGACCGCCCGTTACGCCATAGACGAACACCTCGACTCCGGCCTCGCCATGGCGCGGGGCTAGCCGCATGTGATTGGCAGCCCCCTCATCGCCGAACGCAGGTGGCACAGGATCGTGCACCACGAACGCGGCGGAGCCGAATGCAACGCGAAGCTGGGCCAGTGTCGCCGGCCACTCGTGACTGCGGTGCGGCATGGTCCGCAGGTTGGCGACTGTAAGATGCGTCTTGCCGTCCGCGGCGTCGGTTGCCGGCGAAACCGTTGCCGCGTTAGCCGCCCACATTGCCGACGCCGACAATGCGTTCGCCGCGAGCGCTGCTTCCGCATCCTCGAAGTTCGTTCCAAGCTCGGCCAGCCACGCTCGGTTGGGCCGTGGGTGTGGCAGGAAAATGCCTTGGCTCAGTCCGAGCGCGAGGTTCGCCCGCATCTTGTCCAATCCCTGAAGGGCTGCAGCGCGTGGCTGCGACACTTCGCCGGCATTGCGCTGCGATGCGAGGTTGCCGAGGCTCAGGCCGGCGTAGTTATGGCTCGGCCCGATGATTCCATCGAAATTGATCTCGACAACGGCCATCAGCGCCCCACGGCGAGGATCTGGTCGCCCGGCTTCACGCCGAGCAGCCCGCGCGCGTCGGCTGACACTGCCGCCCGATCGCCATCGACTTCGACCGTGGCGTAGCACGCAACGAAGTCCTTCAGCCGGCCATGCGCCACGAGCATCGAACTGCCATTCTCCGGCTCATGATCGGCGACAGTGACACTTACCGCTTCCTTGATGGTCTTGATGGTGTCGGTGCGTGCCGTGACAGTCGGGCCGCCGTCGAAGATGTCGACATAGCTGTCCCAGATGAAACCTTCATTCTCGAGCATCTTGAGCGCGGCACGCCCGGTCGGATGCGGTTGGCCCATCACGGCGCGAGCGCTGTCCGGAAGCATCGAAACGTAGATGGGGCTCTTGGGAAAGAGGTCGGCGATGAATTGCGTGCCGTGAATGGCATTGAACTCATCAGCTTCGGGGAAAGTCAGGTCGAAGAAGCGCCCGCCAATCGCGTCCCAAAACGGGGAGTGGCCGCCTTCGTCCATCACGCCGCGAAGCTCTGCCAGCACGGTGTCGCCAAAGCGCTCGCGGTGCGCCTTGATGAAGAGGTAGCGCGACCGCGCGAGCAGCATTCCCAGCCCGCCGGCACGTTCGTGCGGGTGGAGGAACAGCCCGCCGACCTCGCTCGCGCCCTCAAGATCGGTGGTGAGGTTCAGCAGCTGATTGCGGAAGGTCTTGCCGAGTTCGGCGCTCTTCTGCGTTAGCGTCGAAATCAGATAGCTGTAGAAATTGTGCGTCGCGCCGACCGCACCGAACACCTGACAAGTGCCTCGGATCTGCTTGGTTTCCACATTCTCGAGCATGAAGACGTAGAGGTCGTCGCCGGGGGTATCGCCCGGACGGTCGAATCCGCGTTCGCTTGTCTCTAGCTTGGCTTCGAGGGTTGCCTTCTCGGCCGGTAGGTTAGTGAAGCCGCCGCCAGTCAGCTTGGCGAGATTATAGAACGATCGGAGATCGCTCTTGCGAGCAGCCCGGAGTCGGCAGGTCATGCACCCTCCGCGAGCCGCAAGATCGTGAGCGCGGACAACGCGGCGCGCTCCTTCAAACTATCGACGATCAGAAATTCCTCCATGCTGTGGATCTTGCCGCCGCGCACGCCCATCGTGTCGACGACAGGCACGCCGCAGGCCGCGATGTTGTTGCCGTCGCACACGCCGCCGGAAAGCTGCCAGCCAATGGTCTGGCCCAGGTCGGCGCCCGCTTGTTTGACGAGGTTGAACAGCCGCTCTGCCTCGGATGTCAGCGGCTTGGGCGGCCGGCCGAACCCGCCCTGCACCTCGATTCGCACATCGCGCTCGGCGGCGATCGCGGTAACGGCAGTCTCGATCAGGTCGCGCGCGCGGTCCTCATCGTCCGGTGTCCGCGGCCGCATGTTGACGCGCAAGATTGCGAGGTCGGGCACGACGTTGCTCGGGCTGCCGCCATCAATCCGGGAGGGATTCACGCTCAGGCCCGGATATTTGCCCGCGGCGAGGTGAAGCGCGAGGTCGGCGGCGGCGAGCAGCGCATTGCGCCCGTCGTCGGGATTGCGCCCGGCATGAGCCGATTTGCCGTGCACGATGATCGCGAAATTGCCGCTTCCAGGACGAGCCCCCGCGAGCGTGCCATCGGGAAGCGCCGCGGGCTCATAGGTCAGGGCCGCCCGCTTTCCCTTCGCCGCACGCGAGAGCAGGTCGGCAGACGAAAGCGATCCAACTTCTTCGTCGCTGTTGATGACGACCTCGTAGCCGATGCGGCCTGCGCTTGGGCTTTGCTCGATTGCCTTTAGCGCAGCGAGCATCACCGAAATCCCACCCTTCATGTCAGCAACGCCGGGGCCGTTCAGAACACCGTCCTCAAGCCAGCGCGTCTCCTGGAACTCGTGGTCGACGGCGAACACGGTGTCCATGTGCCCGGTGAAGAGCAGCTGCACCGGCGCCTCCGGCCGAACCGCCAGATGCAGGTGATTGCCATGCTCGAGGTGATTGATGTGACCCGAAGTATCGACGGCTTCGACTTGCGAGGGGTTCTCGAATCGCACCTCGCCCGGGAGAGTTGAGAAGGCGTCCGCGAGCAGGTTCGCAATATTTCCGAGACCCGCGAGATTGCGCGATCCGCTGTTAATCGCGGCCCAGCTCAGCACCTGATCGAGCATCGGCTCAGCCGACGCGCGCTCGATGACCTCATGTTCCGTTGACGACAATTCCCCCATGGCCCGCTCCTAGCGAGGCCGCCGCAACCTTGCCACCCCAGCTACAGGAGCCGCTTCAACTCTCGAGCGCACTGCCTCAGGGGCTCGCCGCGCTGTTCCGCCTTGGCCATGGCCATGGCTCCGGAATAAGCCGCGATGATCATCGTCGCCCGCGTATCGGCGTCGGCTCCGTCCAATTGTTGGGCGACCGCGCGCCGCCATTGATCGAACTGACGCCGAAGCTGTTCTCGGAATGCCGGATTGGCGTGACCGAGCTCGTGCGTCAGATTGTTGACCGGGCAACCCCTAACGGATCCGTTCGCGTCGAGTTCGTCGGCAAGAGATTCGAAGACCTGCAAAATGCCGTCTCGGGCGTTTCCAGCGCTTCTTATCGGGGCAATCCAGGCGTTCTCGACTGCTTCGGCGACATTCTCGTCAATGACGGCTTCGCCGATGGCCTGCTTGGTCGGGAAGTGATGGTGAAGCGCGCCACCCGTCACGCGCGCCGCCGCGCCAATCTCGTGCACGCTCGTGGCGTTGAAGCCTTTCGTCTGAAACAGGTCGAACGCCGCAGAGAGAATCCGCGCACGAACGCCGGCCGGGTCGTTCTTTCGGCGCGGTGGCGATCCGGAAGCGTTGGCTAGATTAGTCATTCTGCTCGCTTTGAGAACCGAGGAACGACCTGTTTTAGTGGCTTGACCAAAACAGGACAACCGGTTTGTTTATTGCCTTCCTTAGGAGGTGTGAATGAATTCCGGACTTGTCATCCTGGCCGCGGCGGCCCTCGCAGCACCTGCGGGAAAGCCCGCCGCTACAACTTCGCTGACCGGGAATTTCCCGTTGATCGAGCTTCGCCAGTACACCCTTTACGACGGCGAGCGCGACACGCTGATCAACCTGTTCGAGAGGGAGTTCGTCGAAAGCCAGGAAGCGCAAGGGATGAAGGTCATCGGGACCTTCAGGGACCTCGACCGGCCAAATCGTTTCGTCTGGCTACGCGGTTTTAAGGACATGGATTCCCGGCTCTCCGGCCTGACCGCGTTCTACACGGGCCTCTTGTGGCTCGCGCATCGCGATGAAGCGAATGCTACGATCGAGGACAGCGACAATGTCCTGCTGCTCCACACCTTTGACCGAGCCGACAAATTCCGCCTTCCGGGCTCGCGCCCATCACTCGGGCAACGTGCGCCAGCTGGGCTGATCTTCGCGACCATCGAATATCTGAAGGGGTCGGCGGCCGATGCCGCGCCGATATTT
>Ga0268266_10000424_pt1 | contig 64091 bp, 63 predicted proteins | sample KBSS13metaG_FD_190356 | JGI IMG/M metagenome (GOLD analysis project Ga0268266, IMG submission 190356) | Switchgrass rhizosphere microbial communities from Kellogg Biological Station, Michigan, USA - KBS S1-3 metaG (SPAdes) (version 2) | ecosystem: Host-associated > Plants > Roots > Rhizosphere...
CCACCGCGAACGCCGTCTCCTCCCTCTCGATCGACCCGATGCTGATGTTCGCCTGCCTCGATCGGGGCTCCCGCACCCTCCTCGCCGTCCAGGCCGCGGACCGCTTCTCGGTCAGCGTCCTCCACGATGGCCAAGAGCCCGTCGCACGCTCCTTCGCCACCAAGGCCCCGCCCGCCGAGAAGTGGGCCGGCGTCGCCTGGACCGAGCGCGACGGCCTCCCCGCCATCGACGACGCCCTCCTCTGGGTCGCCTGCGACCTCCAAGACGTCATCGCCGCCGGCGACCACGTGATCATCACCGGCGCCGTCACCGACCTGACGACCGCGTCGGGGACACCGCTGGTGTTCCACGGCGGGCAGTACCGGCCGCTAGCGTCGTAGCCCCCAAGGGTCCTGGCCTCGCGAAGCTGGCGCCCGAGGTAAGGGACGCGAGAGGTGTCGGCGAGAGCGGCCGGGAGTGCGGGGAGCGGCCGGGGGTCGTTCACCCGAGCGCCGCGGGTTCGTCACGCGAGGGACACGGATGCGTCCCGGAAGGCGCGCGGCGTCACAGAGAACGTGGGAAGTACACGCTTCCGTGCGTGTCGGCCAACAGCCAGGACCGGGCTGCGTGGATTTGGTCCCCCATAGGGGCCCAAACTCACGCAGCGCGTTTTCGGGGCCTCTCCTCAGGCCCGGAAAGCGCCCGGAAGTGACGGAAGGCCGCGGGAAGTGTGGAGTTCCCGGCGTCCCGGGCGACCGGATCTCCCACCGGGTGGAACGTGAGATGGCGAGGGCGCTCGGGCTAGGCGAGCTTGAAGACCGGGTGGTCCGGAACGATCGCGAGGAGCTCGGCGTCGGTCGAGTCGGGGCCGGTGCCGTCGAAGAAGGTGCCGACCTCCCACTTCCACTTCCGCAGGTAGGCGCGCAGGAGCGGGACGGCGGCGTCGCCGGTGACCTCCGTCGCCTTGAAGTCCTCGGTCTTCCGTCCCAGCTTCAGGCGGCCGCCGCCGGCGACCCGCATGTTGCGGACCCACTGGGTGTTGCCGCGGGGCGCGACCAGGTAGCGGGCGCCGTCGACCTCGAGCAGGTTGACCGGGGTCGAACGCCACTCACCGGACTTGCGCCCTTTGACTTCGAGGACCCGTGAGCCCTGGACGCTGATCCCTACGGCCATCAGCCCGGCGACCGCGCGATTGAAGACGTTGCGGGTGAACCACCCGGGTTCTTGGAAGCCCTTGGCGGGGGAGCTCGACGGGGTCGCGGTGTCGCTCATCGCCGCGATTCTCGCACGGTCGGGCGGCGTCCCGAGAAGTCCCCGGAAACCTGCCACATTCCCGTGTAGGGTTGCCCGCGTCCTGAGAGGCGAACACCGATCGGTCAACCGGACGCGAGGAGACGGGCAATGCCGGGCAAAGGGGGTGACGAGCGAACAGAACCGCGACCGTCGCCGCGCAATAAACGCGCCGAGATCGTCGCGATCGCGACCGAGTACTTCGGCGACAACGGCTACGAAAACACGAAATGGGCCGACGTCGCGGCCGCCGTGGGGCTCGGGCCGACCGCCCTCTACCACTACTTCGAATCGAAGCAGCACTGCCTTTTCGAGATCCTGGTCGAATCCGCCGACGAAGCGTTGACCGAGTTCGAGCGGCTGAACCACGGGGACTTCGCCACCGCCTTCCCGGCCGTCGTGCGGGCTGGCTTCGACCGCGACGACCGCGAAGTGCGCCGCGCCCGCGTCCTCGCCGCCGAGCAGGCCCTGGTCCGCCACCCGTGCGAGGCGCCGCGCGAGGAGGACGCCCGGCAGCGCGCCTACGCCCTGCTGAAGCGCTACGAAAAAGACTGGCGCGACCTTCTAGCCGCCGGGATGGCGGCGGGGGCGATCCCGGCGGTCGACACCGACCTGCTTGCCCGCGCCGTGATCGGCACCTACAACAGCGTCTGGCAGTGGTACCGCCCCGACGGGCGGCTGCGGCTGGAGGAGGTCGCCGACTTCTACGTGCCCCGGATGCTGAGGCTCACCGGCCTGGCGGCGTAACGACGGTGCGACCGGGTAGGGCGCTTCCCATGTTCGAAACTTGGGTCAGAGCCAAGAAGGGAACACCGCAAGGGAAGCGGCCGCTGGTGGCGGTCCTCGCCCTCGCGGTGCTCGGACTCGTCGCGGCCGGGTGCGGGGGCGGCGGGGACTCGGGCGGGGAATCCGAATCGGCGGCGCGCAAGAAGCTCGAAGCCGGGGCGACGAAGGTCTCGGGCGCGGACTCGATGCGGCTCTCGCTCGGCTTCGAAGCCGAAGAAGACGGCGAATCCGAGCCGCTCGGCTGCATCGACCTGGCCGTCGACACGGCCAAGCCCGAAAGCATCGACCTCCTCTTCTTCGACCAGAGCTGCGAGGGCGGGACCGAAGCGCACGAGCTGATCGCGATCGGGCGTCGCGCCTGGGGCTCAACCGGTCCCGGAAGCTGGCGCGAGGCGAAGATCACGCCCGCCCTGCTCCACGAACTCGCCGACGAACAGACCGACTTCGGCCAGCTGATGGCGGTTGCCGAAGACATCGAGGCCACTCCCGAAGGCGACGCGGTCGAAGAACCCGGCGGCAAGCTCGTCGACATCACCAGCTACTCGTTCGAGGCCCCCGCCTCAGCCTTCCCCGGCGCCGACCCCGACCTCGGCGACCTCAAGGTCGAATTCGAAGCGACCCTCGACCGCCACGGCTACCTGCGCGAACTGCGCTTCCACGGTGACGAAGACGGCGTCGGTGCGACCGTCACCGCGAAGTACGAGGACATCAACGAGCCCCAGCACATCGAAGCGCCGAGCCCCGCGGAAGTGCAGGGCCCGGTCAGCCCGATCCGCACCCGCGAGGAGCTCGATGCCCTCTTCGGCCTGCCGGGCTCCTAGAGCCCGCTGGTCGTCGCCGCCCGGACGGCGAGGAAGAAGATCACGATGCAGCTGACGGCCATGATGCCCATCTCGCGGCGGACGATCTGTTGGGCGATCTGCTCTTGGGCCTCGGGCGGGAAGGATTCGATGTCGAGCTCACCGAGCTCGCGTTGGGCGGCGCCGAGGCGGGCGCCCTCGGCGATGAAGGAGATGACGAGGGGCAGGATGCCGTAGAGGTAGTGGAGGTCTTCCTTGGCCGAGTGGCCGGTGACGAGGAGGAGGCCCCCCAGCGCCGCCTGGATGAAGACCACGACCTGGGCGAAGCGCAGCAGGTACCAGAACGGCACCGACGGGCGGACTTTGAACCAGGCCCAGCCACCGATGGCGCCGGCGGCGAGGTTGAGCAGGATGACCAGCATCCCTACGGCGATGTGCAGGCCAACCATTTTTGCCTCAAATCCTCCTGAAAGGGTCGGAATTCCGCTTGCTGATGCGGAAAATCACTATGTAGCAAGTTGTCACAATGTGCTTGTATAAAGCACGGCTAAGGGTTACCGAGGGGCCGTCGATGGGCCGGCTCGGAGCTCGAAACCGAGAGATAACACCACTTCGTGCTCCAGACCTACTTCCCGATCCTCGTCTTCGCGTTCCTGGGCCTCACGGTCGGCGGCGTCTTCGCATTTCTGAACCACCTCATCGGGCCGAAGAAACCGGCCCGCGCCACCGACGCGAGCCGCCGCCAGCACGAGCCCTACGAGTCGGGCATCCCGGTGGAGCCGATGAAGAACTTCCGCTTCGGCGTCAGCTTCTACCTACTGGCGATGCTCTTCATCCTCTTCGACATCGAGGTCGTCTTCCTCTATCCGGTCGGCGTGATCATGAAGGGCGCCGACAGCCTCTTCGTCCTCGGTGAGCTGGTCACCTTCGTCGTCCTGCTGATGCTGGCGTTCATCTACGTCTGGCGAAAGGGTGCACTCGATTGGAAATAAAGCGCCGTAGCCTGGAGACCCGACAGGCCTCCGCCCGCGACATGCTCCGCGGCGACCTCGAGGGCGATGACCTCGAGAAGTACGTCGAAGAGCGGGTCGTCACCACCACCTTCGAGAAAATGCTGAACCTGGCGCGGGCCAACTCGATCTTCCCGCTCACCTTCGGCCTCGCCTGCTGCGCGATCGAGGCGCCGATCTCGATCGTCACCGCCCGTTACGACCTCGCCCGCTTCGGCGCCGAGGCCCTGCGCGCCTCACCGCGCCAGGCCGACCTGATCATCCTGTCGGGCCGCGTCTCGATCAAGATGGCGCCGGTCGTCCGCCGCCTCTACGACCAGATGCTGGAGCCGAAGTGGGCGATCTCGATGGGCGCCTGCTCCTCCTCCGGCGGCATGTTCGCCAACTACGCCGTCGTCCAGGGCGCCGACAAGTTCATGCCGATCGACATGCACATCCCCGGCTGCCCGCCGCGGCCGGAGGCGGTCATGTACGGCTTCAACAAGCTGCAGCGCAAGATCATGGGCAACCCCGACCAGGGCTGGCGCCGGCGCTACAACGCGCTCGGCACCGAGGAGTGGGCGCGCGGCGGCCCCGCCTCGAAGCCCAGCCACGAGTCCACCGAGGCCTACGAGCTCGCCCGCGAGCTGGCCGTCACCGAAGGGCCCGCAGGTGCCTGACGGTCCCGGCCTGGAGCTCCTGCGCGGCGAAATCGACGCCGACCTCGCGGGCGTCGTCCTCGACACCTCCTACGCCAAGGAACGGGCCGTCCTGATCGTCGACCCGGCCCGCGTCCGCGACGTCCTCTCCTGGCTGCGCGACACCCCCGGCCAGGGCTACCGCTTCCTCTCCAGCCTCCACGTCGCCGACTACCTGCCGGCGGAGCCGCGCTTCGGCGTCCACTACGAGATGCTGAACCGCGAACGGGTGGAGCGCCTGCGGGTCAAAGCGATGCTCCCCGCCGAGGGCCCGGAGATCGACTCGGTCACCGACCTCTTCCCCACCGCCAACTTCCAGGAGCGCGAAGCCTTCGACTTCTTCGGCATCATCTTCCGCGGCCATCCGGAACTGACCCGGATCCTGCTCCCCGAGGACTACGTCGGCTGGCCGCAGCGCCGCGACTTCCCGATCGGCGGCGAGCCCGTCACCTTCACCTACTCGGAAGAGCGGTATGGCTGAGCAGCACACCTTCCCCCAGGGCCGCATCGACGAGGACGCGGCGCTGCCGACCGTCGCCGACCTCTACGGGGAGCTCGACGAGGACCGCACCACCGAGGTGATGACGGTGAACATCGGCCCGCACCACCCGGCGACCCACGGCGTGCTCCGCCTTGTCGTCGACCTCGAAGGCGAGGTCGTGCGCGACCTCAAGCCGGTGATCGGCTACGTCCACACCGGGATCGAAAAGTCCTGCGAGGACAAGAGCTACTGGAAGGTCATCCCCTTCGTCGAGCGGATGGACTACGTCTCCTACTTCTTCCAGATGGAGGCCTACTGCGGCGCCGTCGAGCGGCTCATCGGCCTGGAGATCCCGCCCCGCGCCAAGTACCTGCGGACGATCATGCTGGAGCTGAACCGCATCCACTCCCATCTGGTGTGGCTGGGGACGACGGCGCTCGACCTCGGCGCGATCTCGATGCTCTGGTACTGCTTCCGCGAGCGCGACCGGATCCTCGACCTCTTCGAAATGGCGACCGGGCAGCGGATGCACACGCGCTACTTCCAGGTCGGCGGCGTGATCGAGGACATCCCGCTCGGCTGGGAGGAGAAGTGCCGCTCCTTCGTCCACGACATGCCGATCCGCGTCGGCCAGTACGAAGCGCTGCTCGACCGCAACGAGGTCTTCCTCCAGCGCACCAAAGGCGTCGGCATCGTCAGCCGCGAGCGCCTCTTGGAGCTCGGCGTCACCGGGCCGCTGCTGCGCGCCGCGGGCGAGCCTTGGGACCTGCGCAAAGCCTTCGATTACCTCGCCTACCCGGAGATGGACTTCAAGATCCCGGTCGGCACGGTCGGCGACAACTACGACCGTTACCGCGTCCGCGTCGCCGAGATGGTCGAGTCGACCAAGATTATCGGCCAGGCCCTCGACGCCCTCCCCGGCGGGCCGTTCATCGCCGACGACCGCAAGTACGTGCTGCCGCCGCGCTCGGAGCTCTCCACCTCGATGGAGTCCCTGATCCACCACTTCAAGCTCGTCACCGAGGGCTTCCGGGTCGACCCGGGCGAGATCTACTACGCGATCGAGGGACCGCGCGGGGAGCTCGGCTGCTTCGTCCTCGCCGACGGCTCTTCGAAGCCCGCCCGCGTCCACTTCCGCGACCCGAGCTTCGTCAACCTGCAGAGCTTCAAGGACATGGCGATGGACTCCTACGTCGCCGACATGATCTGCTCGCTCGGCATGCTCGACCCGATCCTCGGCGGGGTCGATCGATGAGCCCGGTCGACGGCGCGGGCGCCTCGAACCCGAACCTGCCGGTCGACCGCGCGGTCACCGAGGGGCGCACCAACAGCAGCAACCCCGAGGGGATCCCGCAGCTCTCCGAAGTCGACTGCCCGGCGGAGCTGCAGCAGCGGATCGAGGAGCTGATGTCCCGCTACCCGGACCGCAAATCGGCTTCGATCCCGGCGCTCTGGGCGGTCCAGGAGCGCTATGGCTGGTGCACCCCCGACGGGATCCGCCAGGCCGCCGCGGTGATGAACGTGACCCCGGCCTACCTCGAGTCCGTCGCCTCCTTCTACGACCTGCTGCACACGACCCGCGTCGGCGAGCACCGGATCGAGGTCTGCACCAACATCAGCTGCTGGATGCGCGGCGGCGACGAGCTGCTCGACGCCTTCCGCGCCGCGGCCGAGGGCGAGGACATCTTCGTCACCGGCTTCGAGTGCCTCGGCGCGTGCGACATCGCCCCGATGGCCTCGATCGACCAGCGCTACTTCGGGCCGCTGCTGCCGGGCGAGGCGAAGACCGCGATCGACCAGCTGCTCTCGGGCGACGCGGTGCTGCCGGAGAAATCGCTGGAGAAGCGGCCGCTGGCCGGCGACACGGAGGTGCCGAGGTAATGCCCCACCAACTCGAGACCCGCGTCCTGCTGGAGAAGGCCGAGGACCCGCGGCTCGCCACCCTGCAGGGCTACAAGGACCTGGTCGGCGGCTACTCCACCCTGGAGAAGGCCTACAAGTCGATGGAGCAGGACGAAGTCCTGAAAGAGCTCGAAGACTCCGGCCTGCGCGGCCGCGGCGGCGCCGGCTTCTCGATGGGCAAAAAGGCGAGCTTCCTACCGCGCGGGGACATGAACAAGTACCTCTGCTGCAACGCCGACGAGTCCGAGCCCGGCGCCTTCAAGGACCGGGAGCTGATGCAGCGCAACCCGCACCAGCTGATCGAGGGGATCGCGATCGCGGCCCTCGCCTCCGACGCCGGCCACGCCTTCATCTTCATCCGCGGCGAGTACGACTCGCAGGCCGACGTCCTCGACGCCGCGGTCGCCGAAGCCTACGAGGCCGGCTACCTCGGGAAAGACATCCTGGGGTCGCACCGGGACCTCGAGCTGGTCGTCCACCGCGGCGCCGGCGCCTACATCTGCGGCGAGGAGACGGCGCTGCTCGACGCGCTCGAGGGCAAGCGCGGCAACCCGCGCCTGAAGCCGCCGTTCCCGGCGGTCCAGGGCCTCTACGGCGGGCCAACGCTGATCAACAACGTGGAGACGCTCTCAAACGTGCCGCGGATCGTCGCCAAGGGCGCCGAGTGGTTCCGCCAGTTCGGCACCGAGCAGTCCCCGGGCACCAAGGTCGTCTCGGTCTCCGGCGGCGTGCGCCGCCCCGGCAACTACGAGATCTCGCTGGGGATCCCGACCCGCGACCTGATCTACGACCTCGCCGGCGGGCCGCTCCCCGGCCGCACGGTGAAAGCGATCTACCCCGGCGGCTCCTCCTCCCCGGTCCTCACGGCCGAGGAAGCGATGGACCTCCCCTACAGCTTCGAGGCGATGGCCGAAGCGGGCTCGATGCTCGGCTCCGGCTCGGTGATCGTCGCCGACGACACGGTCTCGATCCCGCACATGGCGCTGCGCACGGCGCGCTTCTACCACCACGAGTCCTGCGGCAAGTGCACTCCCTGCCGCGAGGGGACCAACTGGACGGTGAAGATGCTGGAGCGGGTCGTCCGCGGCGAGGCGACGCCGATGGACCTCGACATCATCAGCTCGGTCCAGGAAAACATCATGGGCCACTGCCTCTGCGTGCTCGGCGACTCGATGGCGATGCCGGTGTCGGCGATGGTCCGCAAGTTCCGCGGCGAGTTCGAGGCAGTGATGGCCGAAGCGGCGGAAGGCATCGATCCCCACGTGGTGGTCGACGCGCCGCCCGAGATCCTGGGAGCGGCAACGTGAGCGAGAAGCGCGAGGTGACCCTGACCATCGACGGCCGCGAGGTGACGGCCTTCGAGGGCGAGATGCTCCACGACGCGGCCCGCGAGGGCGACGTCGAGATCCCGGTCTTCTGTTACGAGCCGAAGCTCGGCGCGCCGGTCGGCGCCTGCCGCATGTGCCTGGTCGAGATCGAGGGGATCCCGAAACTGCAGACCTCCTGCTCCACCCCGGTCCGCGACGGGATGGTCGTCCACACCCGCACCGACCAGGTGAAGAAGGCCCAGAACGCGGTGGTCGAGTTCCTGCTCGTCAACCACCCGCTCGACTGCCCGGTCTGCGACAAAGGCGGCGAGTGCCCGCTCCAGGACATCACCCAGGGCTGGGGCCCGGGCAAATCACGGGTGATCGATGAAAAGCGCCACTTCGAGAAGCCGATCGAACTCTCGCCGCTGGTCGCGATCGACCGCGAGCGCTGCATCCTCTGTTACCGCTGTGTGCGCTTCAGCCAGGAGGTCTCCGAGGACGCCCAGCTGCAGCTGCTGGAGCGCGGCGACCGCACCTACGTCGGCACCTTCGACGACCGTCCCTACGCCTCGCCGTTCCAGGGCAACATCACCGACCTCTGCCCGGTCGGCGCGCTGACCAACTACACCTACCGCTTCCGCGCCCGGCCCTGGGACATCGAGCAGGCCGGCTCGGTCTGCACGCTCTGCCCGAGCCAGTGCAACGTCAGCTTCACGGTCCGCGACGAGAAGGTGAAACGGGTGATCGCCCGCGACAACCCGGGCGTCGACGACGGCTGGCTGTGCGACCGCGGCCGTTACGGCTTCGAGATGTTCGGCGCCGCGGAGCGGGTCACCGAGCCGCGCACCAAAGGCGGCGCCAAGACCGACTACGCGACCGCGATCGCGAAAGCGGCCGAGGGCCTCGGCGCCCGTGACGGCCGTGTGGCCGCGATCGTCGGCGACGCCTCCAACGAGGAGGGCTTCCTGGTCCAGGAGATCGTCCGCGGCGCGCTGCACTCCCCGCACATCGACTCCCGCCCGGCCGCCGGCCCCGCCGTCGACACGATCCTCCGCCTCGAGCGCCCGGAGACGCAGGCGAAGGTCACCGACATCGACGAGGCCGACGTGATCGTCGTCCTCGGGACCGACCCGATGCAGACCTCGCCGATCCTCGACCTGCGCATCCGCAAGGCGATCCGCCGCAACGGCGCGCGCCTGGTGGTGGCGACCGAGCGGCCGACGGCGCTCGACGGCGGCGCCGAGGCGATCGCCCGCTTCGCCCCCGGCCAGGCCTCCTACTTCCTCGGCGCGCTGACCGCGGCGGTCGCGGGCGGCGCCCAGAACATCGCGACGCCGCTGGCCGAGAGCCTGCGCGACGCGGGCAAGGTCGTCGTCGTCTGGGGCGAGCGGATCGGCGCCTCGGCGACCGAGGAGCTGCTAGGCCTCGCCGGCGCCCTCGGCGTCGCGGGCACCGAGGGCGCGGGCCTCCTCGAAATCCCCGACACCACCAACGCGCGCGGCCTGCGCGAGGCGGGCGTCCTGCCGGATGCCGGCCCGGGCCTGGCGGCGCTGGCGATCGACGGCCACGGCACCGAGGAGATCCGCGAGGCGCTGATCGACGGCTCGCTCGACGGCGTCGTCCTGGTCGGCGTCGACCCGCTCCGCGACTTCGGTGACACGGCGCGCTGGGAGGAGGCGTTGAACGCCGCCTCCTTCGTCGTCGCCTTCTCCACCTTCGAGACGAAGACGAGCGCCAAGGCCGACGTCCTCTTCCCGCTCGAGACCCACGCCGAGAAAGACGGCACGGTCACCCACCCCGACGGCCGCCTCCAGCGCGTCCGCCCGGCGGCAGGCCGCCCCGGCGACATCCGCCCGGGCTGGCAGACCCTGAGCGAGCTGTCCCTCGCCCTCGGCCATGACACCGGCGTCACCTCCCAGCCGACGGCCTTCGCCGCGCTCACCTCGGCGGTCCCGTTCTACGCCTCGATCACCGACTCCGACATCGGCGGCCGTGGCATCCGCTGGCAAGAGACGGAGTCAGCCGCAAACCTCCCGCAGTCAGCGTCGGGTGCCGGTACTGGTTCGCCGGACACTCAGCGCGTAAGCGCGTCCGGCGAGCCAGTGCCGGCGACCGGCGCCCTCGCACTCGGTACGTATCGCGATCTCTGGGCGGGTCCGATCACCGAACTCAACCCGCCGCTGAAATTCCTCAAGCCCAGCCAGCGACTCGAGCTTTCTCCTGAGGATGCTGAGCGTCTCCATCTCGCGAATGGGGATGCCGTTCGGGTGTCCCAGGGCACCAAGACGCTGGAGGCCACCGTCGCGATCCGCGAACGGGTCCCGGAGGGCGTCTGCTTCCTCGCCGAGGGCGTCGCCGGCGCGAACGCCAACAGCCTCCTCAACGGCCACCAGGTCCGGGTCGAGATCGAGAAGCTCGCCGAGGTTCCCGCGTGACCCACCTGGTTTTCGCGGACACGCAGTTCGCCGAATCGCTCTGGATCATGGCCGCGAAGTCGATCGTGATCTTCGCGGTGATCTTCGGGATCCTGCCGGTGCTCACGGTGGTCGAGCGGAAACTGATCGGCCGCTTCCAGCACCGCTACGGCCCCAACCGCGTCGGCCCGTTCGGCCTGATGCAGCCGCTCGCCGACGTCGGCAAGCTCATCTCCAAGGAGTCGTTCCGCCCGCAGAACGCGATCTCGACGCTGTTCATATTGGGACCGTTGCTACCGGTCCTATCCGGCGTCCTCGCCCTCGCGATCCTTCCCTGGGGCGACGTGAAGAACGGCGTCGGCTTCTACGGCATCGACGTCCCGATCGGCCTCCTCTACTTCTTCGCCGTCGGCTCGATCGCCTTCTACGGCCTCGTCCTCGGCGGTTTCTCCTCCGGCTCCAAATACAGCCTCCTCGGCGCGATGCGCTCGGCCGCCCAGCTCATCTCCTACGAGGTCTCGATGGGTCTGGCCCTCCTCGGCGTGGTGATGATGAGCGGCTCCCTCAGCCTCGTCAGCATCGTCGAGGCCCAGGGCCAGGTCTGGTACATCGTCCCCCAGATCGTCGGCTTCCTGATCTTCATGCTGGCCGGCTTCGCCGAGACCAACCGCACCCCGTTCGACATGCCCGAGGCCGACGCCGAGCTCGTCCAGGGCTTCATGACCGAGTACGGCGGCATGCGCTTCGGCTCCTTTCTGCTGGTCGAATACATGGAGATCCTGGTCGTCTCCGGGATCGCCGCGGCGGTGTTCCTCGGTGGCTGGATGGGCCCCGGCCCCGGCTGGCTCGACCCGATCTGGATGCTGGTCAAGATGCTCGCCCTGGTCTTCGTCTTCATCTGGGTGCGGGCGACGTTGCCGCGCCTCCGGTATGACCAGCTGATGAGCCTGGGGTGGAAAGTTCTGCTGCCCCTGGCGACGCTCAATGTCCTAGTGACCGCGATCCTGGTGGTGGTGACCTGATGCCCGACGACGTCTACGTGAAAGCGGCTTCATACCTCGATTCGATCGACGTGGTCGAGGTGCAGCGCGGCCCCGAGCCGGGCGGCCTCGGCGGCGCCTACCGCGCCTTCGGCGAGACCCTGAGGGGGCTGAAGACGACGATGTCGCGGCTGGTCGAGGGCCCGCTGACGATCGAGTATCCGGAGGAGAAGACGCCGGTCTACCCGCGCTTCCGCGGCCGCCACAAACTGCACCGCTTCGAGGACACCGGCCTGGAGAAATGCGTCGGCTGCTCGCTCTGCGCCGCCGCCTGTCCGGCCGACTGCATCCGCGTCGTCGCCGCCGAGAACATCCCCGGCGAGCGCGTCTCCTCGGGCGAGCGCTACGCGGCGGTCTACGAGATCAACCTCAGCCGCTGCATCTTCTGCGGCTACTGCGAGATCGCCTGTCCCTTCGACGCGATCACGATGGGCCACGACTACGAGATGGCGGACTACGACCGGACGAACCTGATCTTCACCAAGGAGATGCTGCTCGCCGAGCCGATCGAGCGGACGCCGCTGAAAAACGAGGGCGAACCGACGGAAGGCGCCCTCTGATGGAAGCGGTTCTCTTCTTCCTCGCCGCGATCGGCGCGACGGCCGGCGCGATCGGCGTCGTCGCCGCCCGCAACCCCTTCTACTCGGTGCTCGCGCTGATCGCCCACCTGTTCAGCCTGGCGGTGCTCTTCCTGCTGCTCACCTCGGCCTTCGTCGCCGCCGCCCAGGTGGTCGTCTACGCGGGCGCGGTGATGGTGCTCTACATCTTCGTCGTCGCCTATGTGGGCGACGCCTCGGAGGCGAAGTGGGATCCGGTCCCCGGCCAGCGATTGTTCGCCGGCCTCCTCGCCTTCTTCCTCTTCGTCGAGATCAGCGCCGCGGTCCTCTCCTCCGCCCTCAAGGCCCTCTCGACCAAGGGCCCCGACGTCCCCGCCGGCTTCGGCGACCCCGCCGCCATCGGCAACCTCCTCCTCGAGAAGTTCCTGGTTCCTTTCGAGGCGTCCTCGGTTCTGCTGCTCATCGCAGCTGTAGGAGCGATCGTCCTGGCCGGCAAGAAACGTCAGGGAACTCCCGGCAAAGGCACGCCCCCGCGCGCCACGGAGCCCGCCAGCGTCAAGGAGGCGCTGACCCGATGAACATCGACTGGTACATCGTCCTCAGCGCCCTCCTCTTCACGATCGGCGCGATCGGCATCCTCGTCCGGCGCAGCCCGATGGTGATCCTGCTCTGCCTCGAGCTCATGCTGAACGCCGCCAACCTCGCGCTGGTCGCCTTCAGCCGCGAGGTCGGCAACCAGCAGGGCCAGGTCTTCGCCCTCGTGGTGATGGTGATCGCGGCCTGCGAGGTCGTCGTCGGCCTCGGCCTGATCGTCGCGATCTTCCGCCGCAAGCTGCCGCTCGACGTCGACGACCTGCGGGAGCTGCGCGGATGAGCGCCACCGCCTGGGCCTGGCTGGTCCTGCTCCTCCCATTGGCCGGCTCGATCACCATCGCGCTCGGCTTCCGCCGCACCTCCTGGCGCTTCGCCGGGATCGTCGGCACCGCCGCGATCGGCCTCGCCTTCGTCTGCGGGATCCTCGCCCTGGTCAACCTGCTGGGCGAAGACCCGGAGGCGCGCCACCACGCCTCGGCGCTGTGGGAATACGCCAGCGTCGCCGGGCTCCACATCAAACTCGGCATCTACGTCGACCCGCTCTCGGTCTTCATGGTGCTGGTGGTGACCGGGGTCTCGACCCTGATCCACCTCTACTCGTTCGGCTACATGCAGTCCGACGAGGGCTACCACCGCTTCTTCAGCTACCTCAACTTCTTCGTCTTCTCGATGCTGCTGCTGGTGCTGGCGGGGAACTTCGTCCTCCTGATCGTCGGCTGGGCCTTCGTCGGCTTCGCCTCCTACGCGCTGATCAGCTTCTGGTACCGGCGGACGACCGCGACGCGCGCCGGGATGAAGGCCTTCGTGATCAACGTGGTCGGCGACATCGGACTGACCTTGGCGGCCTTCCTGATCTTCCAGCAGCTCGGCACCTTCGAATACACCGAAGTGTTCGCCAAGGCGCCGGAGGTCTTCCACACCAACGAGTGGACGGTCACGGCGATCTGCCTGCTGCTCCTCGTCGGCGCCTTCGCCAAGTCCGCGCAGCTGCCGTTCCACACCTGGCTGCCGGACGCGATGGAGGGCCCGACGCCGGTCTCCTCGCTGATCCACGCGGCGACGATGGTCACCGCCGGCGTCTACCTGATCGCCCGCACCCACGTCCTCTTCGTCCTCGCCCCGACCGCCGCCGACATCGCCGCCTTCATCGGCCTCGCGACGCTCCTGGTCGCCGCCACCATCGCGCTTGTGATGACCGACCTGAAGCGGGCGATCGCCTACTCGACGATGAGCCAGATCGGCTACATGATCGTCGGCGTCTCGATCGGCGCCTACAGCGCCGGGATGTTCCACCTGATGACCCACGCCTTCTTCAAGGCGCTCCTCTTCATGGCCGCCGGCTCGATCATCGCGGCGATGGCGAACGAGCAGAACATCGACAAGATGAGCGGCTTCGGCAAGGCGATGAAATTCACCTCGGTGACGATGCTCTGCGGCGGGCTGGCGCTGGCCGCCTTCCCGCTCACCTCGGGCTTCTTCTCCAAGGACGAGATCCTCGCCTACGCCTCGGCGCGCGGTGGGATGTACCTGATCTTCACGATCCTCGGCTACTTCGGCGCGCTGCTGACCGCGATCTACACCTTCCGGCTGATCTTCCGGGTCCTGCGCGGCGATCCCTGCGCCGAGGCCCAGCACCTGATCGACACCGGCCACGTCGTCCACGCCGAGACGCCCACCAATCCCAAAACCGGTGAGGTCGAGGACGCCGACGTCGGCTTCCCCGGCACCGAGCACCACATCGCCGAGCAGACCCCGCCGATGAAGATCGCGATGGGCGTGCTCGCCTTCCTCGCGCTCTTCGCCGGCTTCATCCAGGTGCCGGGGGTCGACGAGGCGGTCACCCACTTCCTCGATCCGGTCTTCGCCGACTCGCCGCTGGCGGCGATCCACCCGTCGAACACGGCGGCCTGGATCGGCCTCGCGATCGGCGCCGCGATCTCCCTCGCCGGCATCGGCATCGCCTACTTCCTCTACGTGGCCCGCCCGGAGACGCCGCGCCGCCTGCAGGAACGCTTCTCCGCGGTCCACACCTTCCTCTACAACAAGTGGTACTTCGACGAGGCGATCGACATCCTGATCGTGCGCCCGGCGCTGATGATCGGGCGCTTCGCCAACAACGTCTTCGAGCGCTTCGTCATCGACGGCGGGGTCACCGGCGGCACCGAGGAGACCGTCGGCCGCGCCGGCGCGATCGTCCGCGCCGCCCAGAACGGCATCGTCCGCACCTACGGCCTCTTCCTCGTCTTCGGCGCCGTCGGCCTGGCCCTCTACTTCCTCATCCAACAGTCATGATCAACGCACTTCTTTGGCTCCCGCTCGCCGTCGGCTTCGTCGGCTTCTTCCTGCCCAAGCGGCTCGTCGGCTGGTGGGCGACCGCCGGCGCGGTGGCGACCCTCGTGATCGGCGTGATCATGGCCTTCGGCTTCGACAACGGCGCCGCCGGCCTGCAGGACACGGTCAACACGACCTGGATCTCCGGCCTCGGCGTCAACTACAGCCTCGGGATCGACGGGCTGAACCTCTTCCTGATTCTGCTGACCGCCTTGCTCTGGGTGGGCGGAATCGCCTTTGCGGCATTCCGTGAGCAAGAGCGGCCGCAGCTCTTCTTCTTCCTGATGCTGGCGGCGGAGACGTCGACGCTCGGCTCGTTCCTATCCCAGGACCTGCTGCTCTTCGTCCTCTTCTTCGACCTGATGCTGGTGCCGTTCTACTTCCTCTTCGGCATGTGGGGGAAGGACCGCTCGGCGGAAGGCGGGCCGACGGCGCCGCAGGCGACGCTGAAGATGATGATCTACACGCTGATCGGCTCGCTGCTGATGCTGGTCGGCGCGATCGCCACGGCGATCATCTCGGCCGACGGCGGCCACCTGACCTTCTCGATCCAGGCGATCTCCGAACAGGGCCTGCCGCTCGGCAGCCAGCGCTGGATCTTCTGGTTCTTCGCCGCCGCCTTCCTGGTGAAGATGCCCGCCTTCTTCGTGCACGGCTGGATGCCGGACGCCTATCGCGCGGCGCCGCTGCCGGTGCTGGTCGTCTTCTCCGGGGTGCTGGCGAAGGTCGGCGCCTACGGGTTCCTGCGGGTGGTGCTGCCGCTCTTCCCCGAAGCGGTCTCGCAGTTCCAGACGATCATCCTGCTGGTCGCGTTGGCCTCGATCCTCTACGGCTCGGTGATGGCCTTCACGCAGACCAACGTGAGGCTGATCGCCGGCTACTCATCGGTGGCGCAGCTCGGCTTCATCACCGCCGGGATCTTCGCCCTGCGGGCCGACGGCTCCGACGGGGCGATCCTGCAGATGGTCAACCACGGCCTCGTCGTCGCGCCGCTCTTCATCATCGTCGCGATCCTGGTCGAGCGGACCGGCACCGAGGACCTGCGCTCGATGGGCGGGATGGCGATGCGGGCGCCGGTGCTCGCGGTCCTCTTCCTCGTCGTCGCCCTGGCGACCCTGGCGATGCCCGGGTCGGCCAACTTCATCGGCGAGTTCTACATCCTCAACGGGCTCTTCCAGTCGAAGATCGTCTTCGCCTGCATCGCGATCTCCGGCGTGGCGATGTCGGCCTACTACGCGCTGCGGCTCTACCAGGGGACGATGCACAACCGCAAGCCGGACGGGGTGGCCTCGCGTGAGATCAGCCTCCGCGACGGCGTGATCCTGGCGCCGCTCGTGCTCTGCATCCTGGCGCTGGCGCTCTACCCGCAGCTGATCCTCCACCGCGCCGATCCGAGCGTCCAGAAGTCGGTCGCGGCGGTGACCGGTGAATCGTCCTCCCCCTCGTCCTCCGAAGAAGAAGTGGCGGTGAACAAGTAATGGCAGGCGAAGGCTTCAACGCTCCCCACGTCGATTACGCCGGCATCTCGCCGGTCATCGCGCTGACCGTCGGGCTCGTCGTGATCCTGATGAGCGGGGTCTTCGGGCCGACCAAGCGCTGGGCGCCGGGGCTGACCGTGCTGACGCTGGGCGCGACCGCGGGCCTGCTGCTCTGGCACTGGAACGACAACATCAGCCTCGTCGCCGGGGCGCTGCGGGTGGACAACCTGGCGATCGCGATCTCGCTGATCTCGATCGCCGCCGCGTTCTTCACGGTCCTCCTGTCGAACCGCGAGCGGGCGGCCGACGAAGCCGGGCACGGCGAGTACTACGCGCTCTTGATCGGCTCGGTGCTGGGGATGGTGCTCCTGGCCGAGTCCGAGAACCTGGTCACCTTCTTCGTTGCGCTGGAGACGCTCTCGATCCCGCTCTACATCCTCTGCGCCACGAACCTGCGGCGCGAGGGCTCGCTCGAGTCGGGGCTGAAGTACCTGATCGTCGGCTCGCTCGGCTCGGCGACGTTGCTCTACGGGATGGCCTTCATCTACGGCGGCACCGGCGCGACCGACTTCGCCGGCATCGCCCACGGCATCGAAGCCAAAGGCCTGGTGAGCGACCCGCTGATCCTGATCGGCATCGCGCTGGCGTCGGTGGGGCTCGCCTTCAAGACCTCGATCGCGCCCTTCCACCAGTGGACGCCGGACGTCTACCAGGGGGCGCCGACCCCGATCACCTCCTTCATGGCGGTGGCCACCAAGGCCGCCGCGTTCGCCGTCTTCGTCCGCTTCTTCGTCGTCGCCCTCGGCCCGGAGACCGGCGACTGGCAGACCGGCCTGGCGATCCTGGCGGCGATCTCGATCGTCGTCGGCAACGTCGGCGCGCTCGGGCAGGACTCGCTGAAGCGCCTGCTCGGCTACTCCGGCGTGGCGCAGGCCGGCTACATCATGGGCGGCCTCGTCGTCGCCTCCGAAAAGGGGATCAGCGCGCTGGTCTTCTACCTCGCGACCTATCTCTTCATGAACCTCGCGGCCTTCGCCGTGATCGTCGCGCGGGAGCGCGAGACCCCCTTCGGCGACAGCATCCGCGCCGTGCGCGGGCTTGGCGCGGAGCGCCCGTCACTCGCCTGGCCGCTGACGATCTCGATGCTCGCCCTGGCCGGCCTGCCGGCGACCGCCGGCTTTATCGGCAAGCTCTACCTGATCGAGGCCCTGGTCGAAGGCGACTTCACCTGGCTCGCCGTCTTCATCGCGGTCGGCACGATGATCTCCCTCGCCTACTACCTGCGGGTGGTCGCGGCGATGTGGATGAGCCCCGGCGAAAGCCCCGCCGTGGTGGGCACCGGCGCGACCCCGGTGATCGCCGGCGCCTCACCGGAAGCCGACCCCGTCGACCCGAACGCGGGCCGCCGCTGGTACTTGGTGGCCCCCGCCGTGTTCGCCGCCGCCGCGACCGTCTTCTTCGGCGTCATCCCGCAGCCGCTGGTCGACTTCGCGACCCACGCCGGCAGCTCGCTCTTCTAGACCGCCAAGCACCCGGTCCGCGCGGCCGGTATATCTCCGCGTCCCATGGGCGTCCTACTGACCGCCGTGCTGATCGTCGCCGGCACCGCGGTCGGGGTCGGCGCCGAGCACCGTTATCCGACCGCCGCGATCGGCCTCGCCCGCCGTCTGATGCGGCTGATCCTCTACGTCGCGGTCCCGATCGTCATCTACTTCAACCTGGCGAGGGCGTCGGTCAGCCTCGACAACGCGGTGGGCATCCTGCTGGCGCTGGTGACGATGGTCCTGATCGGGACGTTTGCCTGGTTCGTCTCCAGTCAGGTGTTCGGCCTTTCAAAAGCGCAGACCGGTGCCGTGATCGTCGCCGCGACCGTCTCCAACACGGGCTACCTCGGCTACCCGCTGACCGTCGCTCTGCTCGGCCACGACCACCTCTCCACCGGGGTGCTCTACGACGTCCTCGTCGCGGGTCCGGTCCTGATGCTGGGCGCGTTCGGGGTGGGAGCAGCCTTCGGCGACAAGGCAGGTGAAGGGCTGAAGCAACGGGCGCTGGCCTTCTTCACCCGCAACCCACCCCTCTACGCCGCGATCCTCGGCCTGCTCGCGCCGCGCGCCCTGGCGCCGGACTTCCTCGTCAACGCCTCCCAGGTGCTGGTGATCGCCGTCCTCCCGGTCGGCTTCTTCGCCGTCGGCGCGACCCTCGCGGAGGGCGCCGAACACGGCGAGCTACCGATCCCCCCGCCGATCAACCGACCGGTGGTCCTCTCGGTCGTCACCCGCCTCGCTCTCGGCCCGGCGGTCCTCATGCTCCTGGCGGCACCGCTGATCGACCTACCGTCCGCCTACCGGCTGATGTCGGCGATGCCGACGGGCCTGAACGCGATGATCGTCTCCCATGCCTACGGGCTCGACAACCGCACCGTCGCCGAGGCGATCACCTGGTCGACCGCGATCGTCGTCGCGGCGGCATTGATCTCGCTCCTCATCTAGCTGCCCTAACCTCGACCCCACGCCCATGCTCCACCACGCCGGCATCGAGGTTTCGCCCGCCGATCTCGAGCGCACGATCGAGTTCTTCACCATCCTCGGCTTCGCCCAGGTCCCAGATCCCTTCGACGGCGGCTTCACCTGGCTCGAATCCGCCGGCACCCAGATCCACCTGATGCACGAGGACAACCCCACCGTCCCGCCCCGCGCCCACGTCGCCGTGGTCTGCCCCCACATCGACTCCACCCTCGCCCGCCTCCAAGAGCACGGCTTCTCCGTCGAACGCCGCCGCGAACACTGGCACCAGCCCCGAGCCCTCGCCATCGCCCCCGGCGGCCACCGCGTCGAGCTGATGAAGGCCCCACCCCCTCGCAGCGCCTAAGCAACCTTCACCTCCCCGTCCCGACTGGGAAACAGATGCCGAGTGACCACGGCGACCACCCCGACGACCTGCACCACCGTCGCCGCCAACCAAACCTCGATCACCCCCGGCGTCAACTCCCAACCCCACCCCGCCCAGGCAACGGCCACGAACACCGCATCAGCGACCAAGAACTGCGCCCCCAGAAGCCAAAGGATCCAGTCCGCGTACTTCTGCCGAAGCCCGTGCTCCTGCTCGGCAAAGAGTTGCCGCAGCGCAATTCCCTGCGCACGCTCCTTCTCAGCTAGGCACCGGAACTCCCTTGGGAGTCCGCCACTTCCCCCGCCGTCGGCCTCCACATCTTTCTCGATCTCGTCGGCCGCCCCGACCGGTTCGTGGCCGTCGCTGAGATTCGGTCGAACATCCTCGGGCATTACCCCACCCCCAGATCGGGACCCGGCAAGCCCAGATCTTTCAGCCGGATCTGCATCGCTTCACGAGGCACGATCAGTCGCAGCGCCATCTCCATGTCGTCCACCCCGAGCTCGGCAAGGATCTCGACGTCCTCCTTCGGCATCAAAAGAGACGCGGCGAACTCGTGGGCATATATGTCATCGATGCCCTCGTCGGACTTGGAACGCGGTCCACGCCGATCGACTCGTGCGTATTCATTCGTCTCCGACGATCGACGGAGGTAATGACCAAGCTCGAGAGCACAGGTGAGCCGTTGACGGAGATAACCATCGCGTTTGTTCACGTAGATCTTGGGCTGATCTCCTGGCTTCATCAACAGCCCACCGAGGGTGATCTCTTTCATCAGCACGACGAAGACTTTGAGACCGACTTCGTTGGCGATCGCGGCGCAGTCGACTGGCGCCCCGAGCCTTGAAGTGACCTTGAGAAGCCGCCCCGCGTCCCGTTCAGCCTCCTTCCTGATCTTGCGCTCCGATTTCACGCTCACAACGTCTAGCGCAGCCTCGAGGCTTGGACACACTTCTGCCTCTATATCCCGGGGCGCAGTGCCGGCGACCGACGTGCTCATTGGCTCATTTCCTTCAGGTTCAGGTCGCCGAGCCACTGGCCCGGGGTGTCGGCGCAGGCGTAGGTGCCGCGGGGGCTGGCGAAGAGGAGGGCCAGGCACGTGCCCATCACTTTCTGGCCGTAGGCGTTCGGGTGGAGGGATTCGCGGGTCGAGCCTTGGGAGAAGGAGAGGCGGCGGAACCACTCGGCCGTGAGCGGGGACGGGCCTCCGTCGCCGACGCGCTGTGCGCGGCGGTCGCAGAGTTGGTGGCCGTCGAAGGCGTCGGTCAGGTCGAGATACTCGGCTCCGGTCACCGCCGCGGCGGATCGGAGCGCCTCGGCCAGATCGACGGTCGCCCGGTCGGCGGCCCAATCGGCGTCCGCGTTCCAGACCGGGCAGCCACCTTCGGTCAACCGGCTCCAGCCGTCCTCCGGGTAGCGAAACCAACGGCCCTCGGGGAACGGGGAGGCGTAGCCCAGCGCCACCAGCCGGTAATCCGACCGGACGTAGCCGGCCGTCCGCATCACCCGCCGCACTCCGTGGAAGGCAGCGGTGACCGCTCGCGTCGCCGCCGGCAACGCCCCTTGGATGTGCGCCTCGGCTTCGCGGTGACAGGTTTCCTCTTCGCCCTCCGGGCTGCGCGCCCAATCGACCGCGCATTCGGCGACCAGTTCACCGAAGCCGACGTCGTTCGCGCCCACCGTCACGACCACCATTCGCACGTCGTCGCGGCGCGCGACCGCCGCCAGTTGATCGGCCTGCGGCGGCTCGTCGAAATGCGTCGTCCCGCCTTCGCCGCCCGGCCAGAGATCCCGCGCCTTCGCTCCCGAGCACGCCAGGTTCACCTTCTCATCGACGGAGCTCGGGACGCTGAGGATCGGCGCGACGTCGGAGCGGTGGCAGTCGTTCGCCTCGCTCGCGCCGTAGACCCGCGCCGGGTCGTATTCGCAACCGAGCACCCCGCAGCCGAAGGCGGCACGGTCGGTCCCGGAGCGCGTCCCCAAGGGTTCGGAGCCGTTGCCCAGCCAGCGGCCGCCCTCGCCCGAGATGAAGCTGTCGCCCATGGAGACGATCGCCGTTGGTCGCGCTGCGGCGGGCGCGACGGCGAGGACGAAAGCAACGATGGCGAGGGCGGCGATCCGCATGGGCGCCACCAAAGCGCGGACACCCCGGCCGGGTCAAGAGAAGTGAATGAACTGGCACAGACTCGCGGTGAATTGGCACACGGTCAGGCCTTTCGTCACACGCCCAGAGGACATCCAGTGGCAGGCGTACGATGGCCCACCCATGCGCTACCCGGCCGAACAATTCACGCCCGAGGAGAAGGCCCTTCTCGCGCCTCACTTCACCAACCTGGACCAGCCGGTCTTCGCCTTGGTCAACCTCCCGGAAACGGTCAAAGGTGCGCTTTTTGCCCGCTATTCGCGGTATTCCGGGTCAGTCCGCCGTCTCTATCTGGACGAGTTCGCCGCCGACGCGCCTTCCGGCGGCCGCCCCTTCGATGCCGAGGAGGGCGCCCGCGCCGCGGGGCTCTACGAGCGCGTCTTCGTCGGCTACGGCGACGACTCGATCGCCCAGGTCGGCGGCGCCCACGTCGCCTGCGAGTGGGTCTCGAACATCCTCACCAAGGTGCTCCAGCGCGGCCGCCTCGCCGCCTACCTCGAGCAGTCGACCCGCTACATCCCCTACGACAAACCGCTACCTGGCGGCGGCTACCGCTTCTACCGCGACGAGGAGCTCGGCCCCGAGTTCGCCGCCGCGATGGACGAGATCTTCGTCATCTACTCGCGCGCGCTCGGCCAGGTCGAGGAATGGGCGGCGACGCGCTGGCCGCGCGGCGACGAGGAGCCCGAGGGCGCCTGGCGCCGCTCGATCCGGGCCAAGGCCCTCGACCTTCTGCGTGGCCTCCTCCCGGCTGCGACGCTCAGCCACGTCGGCATCTACGCATCCGGCCAGGCCTACGAGCAGCTGCTGCTGCGGCTGATGGCCTCGCCGCTGCCCGAGGCGCGCGAGTTCGGCGGGATGATCCTCACCGAGCTGCAGCAGGTGATGCCGAGCTTCGTCTCCCGGGTCGAGCGGCCCGACCGCGGCGGCGAGTGGGTCTCCTACCTGCAGGAGCGTCGCGCCGGCACCGAGCGCTGGGTCGAGCGCCTCGGCCTCGGCCGCCGCGAGGAAGCCGATCCGGCGCCGACCGTCGACCTCCTCGGCGTCGAGGGCTCGGAAGCCGACCTGCTCGCCGCCTGCCTCTACGAGGCGGCCGCCGTGCCGGAGACCGAGATCCGCGCCGGCGTCGACTCGCTGAGCGCCGAGGAGCGCGGCGAGCTGCTCGCCGCAGTGGTCGGGGAGCGCGCCAACCGCCGCCATCGTCCGGGTCGCGGCTTCGAGGCGCTCCGATATCGCTTCGAGGTCGTCTCCGACTACGGCGCCTTCCGTGACCTCCAGCGGCACCGCATGTTGACCGTGCAGTGGCAGCCCCTCGGCCCCGAGCTCGGCGCGGGCATCCCCGAGGAGGTCCGCGAAGCGGGCGTCGGCGGCGAATTCGAACGAGCCCTGGAGATCTCCCACGACGAGCACGAGCGGCTGGTCGCCGCCGGCCTCGACGAGTTCGCCCCCTACGCGCTCAGCCTCGCCTTCCGTATCCGCTACATCCTCGACCTGAACGCCCGCGAGGCGATGCACCTGATCGAGCTGCGCTCCGGCCGCGAGGGCCACCCCACCTACCGCGCCGTCGCCCAGGCGATGCACGAAGGCATCGCCGCCGTCCACCCCGGAGTCGCCGCGGCGATGAAATACGTCGACGAGTCGACCGAGCCCCGCCTCGAGCGCATGATGAGCGAGATCCGCACCCACCGCAAGCAGGTCGCGGCGGGCGCGCAGCAGGGCGAGCCTTAGGTCAGCGGCCAGTCGGGGCCAGGAATGGTCCGGCGGGGGGAAGCTGGCGCCCGAGGTAAGGGACGCGAGGCGGGTCGGCGAGAGCGGCCGTCTCGGTCACGGCCCTGGCTGGCTGTGACCGTGGCCGAGACGGCCGGGGGTGCGGGAGTGGAGGATCTCTCGCCGAGGTGCGGAGGGCTCGTCACGGGAGGGACACGGATCCGTCACGAGACTCGCAAGTCGTGACGGAGAGCATGGGAAGTCCACGCTTCCGTGCGTGTTGTCCAACAGTCGATTCCGCGCTGCATGCATTGACCCCCCTATAGGGTGGAAAATCCGTGCAGCGCGTTTTCGGGCCTTCTTTTCAGGCCCGAAAAGCGCACGAATGTGTCGGAAGGCCGCGGGAAGTGTGGAGTTCCCGGCATCTTCGTCGACGATTCGTGTCAGGTGTGGCATCTCTCGCGCGGACCTTCGACGTAAGTCCGACCTCCGCCCGAGCCTGTGCCGGTTGTTTCACGAACCCCTCCCGTCCTGGGCGTCTCATCGCGGTCACAGCCAGCCAGGACCGCGATGAGACGCCCAGGACGCCCCTAGGACTGCCGGGGCGGCCGGGACGACGACCGGGGGCCGCTACCCCCGCCTCCCTACCCGCCGCAGACTCAGCCCCGGCGCTTGCGCTTACGCCGCGCCGGACCTTCGCCGTCCGGTTCCGGCGCTTCCTCGGGTTCCGGCGCCTCCAGGGGCGGGCCGAGGCCTGGTGCTTCGACGGGCTCGGGCTCGTCCGGGTCCGGACCGCCGTCCTTCGGTTCGATTTCTTTCGCCATCCGCTCGCCGGGCGTCGGCCATGGAATGGCTTCTCCCGCCGCCCAGGCGGGTGGTCGTCCGCGTGGCAATTTGCCGATCAGCAGCAAGCCGAAGTAGATGAAGAAGATCAGGCAGAACTGCACCAGGAGGATCAAGGCGGCGACTCCGAGCGCCATCCCGAAGGAGCCCCAGAACTTCGTCAGCAGGCCCACCCGCATCGCCCAGAGGCAGCTGTAGACCAGCGCCACGGCGAGGCCGATCCGTCCCGCCAGGCCAAAGCCGGTCGCGGCATTGCGCAGTGAAGCTTCGCTCAGCGCGTTTTTGGCGGCGCTTTCTTTCTGTTCGGTCGATTCGCAGTCTTTGAGCGGGCTCGTGCCGGAGTCGTACTTTTCGCCGAACTCCTTCGCGCCCTTGTCGCGTTCTTCGTCACGGCATTCTTCGGCGCCCTTTTCGGCGCTCAGCGTCGACTTCGCTTCCCCCTTGTGGAAGGCGTCGGCCGCTTCGTTGGTGGCGATGCCGTTCAGCACGCCGCCGATCGCGAGGAAGATCGGCGCGACCACGATCACCCCGACCAGCTGGCTTTTCATTTTGCCGCCGGACCGCGCCAGCGCCGCGCGGAAGAGGAAGTAGAGCGGCGCCGCGAGCATCACGAAGCCGATCGCCTCGAGGACCGAGGAGATCGTCACCGATGACGCTTCTTCGTACAGCGAGACCAGCACTTCGGCTTCGCCGGTCCCGCCGACGCCGGCGATGATGATCGACGAGACGATCACGATCACCACCGCGATGAAGGTCAGGATGCCGGTGGGCGTGCTCCAGCGCGACTCCCAGGCCAGGACGTCCTCTTTGCGGCGTTTCAACTCAGGCTGCTCTCTCGCACGGGTCCGTACGCTACATCCCATGGATGAATTGACGACGAGTGCACGGCGCGTCCCGCTCGAGGCGGGTGCCGGCCCGGACAACCCGCCCTGCCCCGCGTGCGGCGAGCCGCTCTTCGGTTGGCTCGCCGAGGAGGACCGTCTCGGCGCCCCGGTGCGCCGCTGCGAGAGCTGCGGGCTCGGCATCGTCGGCGAGTCGGCCGGGACCGAGGAGGCGCTCGCGGCGCTCAACCGCCTGGGCGATCAGGAGCGCGCGCGGATCGTCAACCGGGCGAGCCTCGCCTGCTCGATCGGCGGCGCCGGCTGGGCGGGCCTCGTCCCCGGCGTCCACTACCTCTTCACGGTCGAGTCCGTGCGGCGGCTGGTCGCCCAGCGCGACCAGGTGGTGCGACGTCGCCGCTGGGCACCCGGCCCGAGCTTCGCCCAGACCTGGCAGACGCTGCTGAACTCGGTCACCTTCGGCCACAACGTCGCGCTGGCGGCGCTCGGCTCCGGCGCCGCCGCCCCGGCCGAGGAGCGCTGGCAGCGCCGCATCGACGCCCTCGCCAGCGTCGTCCTCGCGATCCCGGCAGCGGTCATCGCCGTCCCGGTCGAGCTGACCGGCGCGCTCTTCCGCAGCGGCGCGGTCGTCGACCTGCGCTTCGAGCTGCTCTAGCGCTTCGTTCCGCGGGGCTCTTCGGGCGAGCGGGCTAGCTGAGGCCTTCGCGGGCCTCGCGCACCAACGTCACGGCCTCCGGGAAGAGGACGCGGATGGCGTCGCGGACCTGCATCGCCTGCTCGTCGGCATTGCCGGCGAGGTCGAGCCGCCCGATCGAGGCGACGGTCATCTCGACCGCCAGCTTGATCGCGTTGTCGGCCCAGGCGACGCGCTGCGAGGACTGCATCTGCTCCGAGAGCTCCTCCATACGGGCACGGAACTCGTCGGGATCGCCGAAAAGATTGAAAGGGCTTCCCTCCATGGAGCGAATGTAATCAGAACCGGCACGCCGCCGATTCACAATTGGCACACCGTGCGCGCCACGGTTGCGCATTTGGCTCCTAGCGTCGGCGTATGGCCGAGGAGCGGGGACAGGCGACGATCGAGAGCGCGGGGCTGGCGGCGCTCATCGCGCTGCTGCTCGTCGCCGTGATCGCGGCGATCGCGGGCGGCGGCGAAGTCCCGGGGGGGCGGGACCTGGCGCGGGCGATCGGCCGCCGCATCGTCTGCGCCCCGCACCTACCGGACGCCTGCCATCACCAGCCCCTCGTCCCCGCCTACGGCTGGCCGCTCGCCCGCCTCGCCCGCGCCCTCGCCCCCGCCCCGGAGCCGCTGAGCGGCCCCGACGGACTGCCCCTCGTCCCGGTCGACTTCCGCCGCTGCCGCCGCGCGAGCTGCGCCGTCGCCGCCGGCCCCCACCTGACGGCGTCCAACCGCCGCACCACCGACTTCACCCAGCTCATCGACCGCCGCCGCTCCGACGGCACGGTCGGGCTCGTCTACTGGGAGTACCGCCCGAGCCTCGGCTGGCGCGCCGTCCGCCGCACCGCGACCCAGGCGGACATCGAAGCCGCCGCCAACACGGAGGTGCGCGCGTCCCAGGACCCGGCCCTGGTCCCTCTCGAGACCCTCCCCGGTCGCAACCACTACGACTTCCCCGCCGCCGAGGAACCGCCGTGGCGGTGGCAGGTCGAAGCCCGCTACCCCGGCTGGTCGGACTAGGCGGAGCTCGGGGTCGGGGCCTCGCCGCAGGTGCCGGCGCCCGCGCCGCCCTCGGTGCCGCCCGGGCCGCCGCCGTCGTCGCGATCGGCGTCGTCCTGGGCCTGTTTGATCAGGCCGCGCCAGTCGGTGGTGCGGAAGACGAGGAGGATCGCGCCGAAGCCGAGGACCACCGACCAGGCCGCCATCGCGATCTGGGTGCCGACCGAGAAGGAGAGGACCGCGGCGCGCGAGGGGCCCCTCAGGGTCGCGACCAGGAGGGCCTGCTGGGCCCCCGCCCCGCCCGGCGTGAAGGGGACGATGTTGGCGATCGCCTGCACGCTCATCACCAACATCACGTTGCCGATCGACCCCTTCAGGCCGAAGGCCTCGAGGAAGAACCAGAAGGCGGCGAAGCGGAAGAGCCAGCCGACGCCCTGCCAGGCGAAGACCTGCTTCATGTAGTCGCGCGGCCGGGTCAGGATCACGAGGCCCTGTTTGACCCGAGCCCAGAAGCGCCGCACCCGCTGCGCGAGGAGCCAGACGCCGACGACGATCGCGAGGATCAGGACGCCGACGGTGATCGCCAGCGTTTTCGGGTGGTTGGCCCAGAAGGAGACCTCGAACGCCGGCAGGCGCGGCAGCTCCGGCAGTGGCGGCAGGAGCCCCTGGGTGATCGCGTAGGCGAGGACGAGGATCCCGACCGAGGTGTCGAAGACCGTCTGCACCAGGAACGAGGAGGTGACGGCCGGATAGGAGGAGTCGGGGATCTGGCGTTTGACCAGGAAGACCTTGGTGACGTCGCCCGCGTGGGCCGGGATTATCGCGTTGATCCCCGCCCCGGCCAGGTAGGCCGCGGCCAGGTGGGTGAAGCCGATCCGCTTGTCCGGATAGGCCGCCTTCAGCACGTTGCGCCACGCCCAGGCGCGGCAGAGCTGCATCGCGAGCAGGCAGAGGAGCGCCAATCCGAACTGCGACCAGTGCACTTCGGAGAGGTGCCGGAAGAATTCCGTGGTCGCGTTGAAGAAGTGTTCGAGGCTCGACCCGAGGTCGCCGAGGGGCGTCTGAGGGAGATGAACCGACATCGCAGCTAGACTAGCCACGCTCGTGCCGGATACCGACACGCACACCTTGCCCCCGCTGCTACCACCAGACCCCGCCGACGAGGCGATGTGCGCCCGTGCCCGCGAGCGCTACACCGCCGATCGCAAAAGCGCTCGCCGCCGCCGCCGCAAACCGCACGCGGCGATGCCGAACCTGATCATCATCGGCGGCCTCAAGTGCGGCACGACGAGCATCCACCACTACCTCGGCCTCCATCCGGAAATCCAGATGTCGAAGCCGAAGGAGCTGAACTTCTTCGTCGCCGAGCTGAACTGGGACCTCGGGCTCGACTGGTACGCGAGCCGCTTCGACGACCGCTTCAAGGTGCGCGGCGAGTCCTCCCCGCACTACACCAACCTGCCGCGCTACGACGGCGTCGCCGAGCGGATCAAGCAGCACTGCCCCGACGCCAAGCTGATCTACATGGTGCGCGACCCGATCAAGCGCATCCTCAGCCACTGGATGCACGCCACCGGCGCCGGCTACGAGACCCGCGACATGGTCGAAGTCCTCTCCGACCCGAACACCCAGTACGTCAACCGCTCTCGCTACTGGATGCAATTGCAGCCGTACCTGGAGCACTTCGACCACTCCCAGATCGAGGTCATCACCCAGGAGGAGCTGCAGGCCGACCGCGACGGGACGATGCGCAAGGCGTTCGCCTACGCGGGCGTCGATGAAAACTTCACCTCCGAGCAGTTCGACCGCGAGTGGGAGAAGTCGGCGGCGAAGTCGAGCGACAAATACCAGTTCATGGAGAAGCTGATCAAACTCCCGGGCTTCCGCTCCTTCGACCGCAACTTCGACCGCCTGCCGGAGCGGATGCGCTGGCTGGTTGAGAAGGTCGTCCACGATCCCGACCAGCCCCCGGCGCCGAAGCCGGAGCTCCCCGCCGACCTCTTCGAGACCCTCCGCGGTCGCTTCGCCGGGGAAGTCCCCGAGCTGCAGAAGTTCGCCGGCCGCGAGTTCGTCGGCTGGAACGACTACCCGGCCTGAGCCGGACGTTTCCGTCCGCCGCGCGGCACCGGCCTCGGCCCGCCCGCTCGGCTCTTTAGTCTGAGCCGGGTGCGGCGTCTCGTCCCCGACCCCGGCCCCACCACGGTCAGCGACCAGCTCGACGGCTACCGCCCCTGGGACGACCCGCCCACCGGCCGTCCCCGCGTCGCCCTGAACTTCGCCTCGACGCTCGATGGCCGCGCCGCGATCGAAGGCCGCTCCGGCAAGATCGGCTCCGACACCGACACGGCGATGCTGGTCGGGCTGCGGCAGCGCTTCGACGCGGTGATGATCGGCGCCGGGACGATGCGGGTCGAGAAGTACGGGCGGATCATCGGCGACCCCGCCAAACGCGAGCGCCGCGAGGAGCTCGGCCTGCCCGGCGACCCCCTGGTGGTGCTGGTCGGCAGCCTCGACCTGCCCTGGGACGCGCCGCTCTTCACCGACGGCGGCGGCGAGGTCCTGCTGATCACCGCCGACCCCGAGGGCGAGCCGCCCGCCACCGCGACCCCGGTCGAGGTCGTCCGCGAACCGGACGGCCGCGTCGACGTCGGCGTCGCGCTGCGGCGGCTGCGCGAGGAGCGCGGCGTCCGCGCCGTGCTCTGCGAGGGCGGCCCGCACCTCCATTCCCAGCTGCAGGCGGGCGGGCTCGCCGACGAGCTATTCCTCACGATCGCGCCGAAACTCGTCGGCGCCGGGTCGACGATCCTCGAGGGCGCGCTCCCCGAGGTCGCCGAGCTGGAGCTCGCCTGGCTCCTGCGGGAAGAGTCCGAGCTCTTCGCCCGCTACCTGCGTCGATGAACTAGATTCGGCGCGACGGGTCACCGAGCAGGAGGGACAATGGACTTCGTACCGACGCCTGAGGTCGCATCGCTGCGGGAGCGCATCCTCGACTTCATGGACGACGAGATCTACCCGGTCGAGCGCGAGCTGGCCGCGGCACTCGACGACGAGGTCGGCCCCGGCGTCCCCTACCCGGCGAACCTCTCGGCGGTGCGCGAGAAAGCGCGGAACGACGGCCTCTGGAACCTCTTCATGCCCGACGAGCGCTTCGGTCCCGGCCTGAAGAACTGGGAGTACGGCCTGCTCTGCGAGGAGATGGGACGCAGCCCGATGGCCGCGCCGATGGCCTTCAACTGCTCCGCCCCGGACACCGGCAACATGGAGATCCTCGCCGAGCACGGCAGCGCCGAGCAGCGTGAGCGCTGGCTGGAGCCGGCGCTGGAGGGGCGCATCCGCACCTGCTTCTCGATGACCGAGCCCGAGGTCTCAGGCTCCGACCCCACCCTCCTCCAAGGTCGCGCCGTCCTCGACGGCGACGAGTGGGTGATCGACGCGCACAAGTGGTACACCAGCGGCGCGAACGGGGCCGCGCTGGCGATCGCGATGGTCGTCACCGATCCCGACGCGCCGATCCACGCACGCGCCTCGATGATCTGCGTGCCCACCGACACCCCCGGCTATGAGCTGGTGCGGTCGATCCCGGTGATGGGACACGACAAGGGCCCGGGCCACTGCGAGATCCGTTACACCGAGTGCCGCGTCCCGAAGGAGAACCTGCTCGGCGAGCGCGGGGCCGGCTTCGCGATCGCCCAGGACCGCCTCGGCCCGGGACGGATCCACCACTGCATGCGGGCGATCGGCACCGCCGAGCGCGCTCACGAGATGATGTGCCGCCGCGCCAACGAACGCCACGCCTTCGGCGGTCCGCTGGCCGACAAGCAGTTCGTCCAGGAGTCGATCGCCACCTCCCGCATGGAAATCGACCAGGCCCGCCTGCTCACCCTCTACGCCGCCTGGAAGATGGACACCGAGGGCAAGCGCGCCGCCCGCCAGTCGATCTCCGCGATCAAGGTCGTCGCCGCCAACATGGTGATGAACGTCCTCGACCGGGCGATCCAGATCCACGGCAGCCTCGGCATGACCGACGACACCGTGCTCGCCCCGATGTGGCGCTACAGCCGCATGCTGCGCCTCGCCGACGGCCCCGACGAGGTCCACAAGATGGTCCTCGCCCGCCGCGAGCTGAACCGCTGGTCCAAGCGCGCCGAGGCCGAAGCGAACGGCGAGCCGCTGGAGCCCCGGCACGCCGCGCGCATGGTCTAGTCGCGGGCGAGATATCGGTCGGACGACCGATGGCCGAGTGACGGAGGGCGCCGTAGGTTCGCCCGGTTCATACGAACCGAAACAGGCGATCGGAGGATCCGATGAAGAGAAGTTCCCTCGTCCTGGCGGCGCTCGCCGCCGTGGGGGCGTTGCTGCTGTCGACGGCCGGCGCGAGCTTCGCCGCGAGCCGTACCCACCAGGTGCCGTCGAAGGGGACGGCGCACAAGAAGCCGAAGCGCGGTCCGCGCGGCCCCCAGGGTCCGACGGGCCCGGAAGGCAAGGTGGGCGCCAACGGCAAGGACGGAGCCCAGGGCAAGGAAGGACCCCGGGGCAAAGACGGTGCGCAAGGCAAGGAAGGGCCGGAAGGGAAGCAGGGGCCGAGCGGCATCGTCTCGGTGACCAATCTCAACCTCAGTACCGCGACGGACTCGACCGAGGGGCTCGCCTTCCTCGGCGAAACCAGGACAGTGGCCTTCGGTGCCAGGACGGTTGCCACGGTCACGGCCAGCATCGGGTTCGGATCGAAAGACGGCAAAAAGTTCCGCAGCCACTTCGCCATCTGCTACCAGCCCGTCGGCGGACTGATCGAAATCGTCGACATCGTGCAACCGGAATTCGCCGTCGCCGAAGGAGAATTCGTCACCCAGACCGTCTCCGGCGCGATCCAGGCACTAAAACCCGGCGACTACGTCATCGGCGCCTGCGCCTACGGCGAGAGCGCGAACACGGTCCATGGCGTCGGCTATGCCACGGTGCTCGTCGGCGAAGGCCCCCTGGAAGTGACCTGAGGATCGCCGCGAGCTGAGAACAGCGAGGGGCGGCACACGCGATGGCCTGAGGAGGGACGGGGGAAACCCGTCCCTCCTCCAGCTCATCCTCTGCCGGGCTAGCCGACGTTGGCGCAGACGATCGAGCCTTCCAAGGACCAGTTCGGGGCTGCGGCACCTACCTGCTCATAGGCTTCGAAGAAGGCGGAATCGAGGTTCCCGCTCACCCTTGCCGAGTCGATGGCCGCTTCCTTCTGACTGCTGCCGTTCGAGCCGCCGTCGATGTCGAATCCGAGGGTGACTACTTTCTTCCCGGCGGGACATGAGACCGTCAAGGACTTCGGCGTCACGGTTGACGAGGCGACTTTATCTTTCACGAGCTCAAGGCCGGAAAGGCCTGGAGTGCCCTGCAGACCCTGAAGGCCCTGCAGACCGCGCTCTCCCTGGGGTCCCTGATCGCCCTGTTTGCCTTGCGGACCCGCTGGACCCGCTGGTCCGGTGGCGCCCTTCAGGGCCGTTTTCGCGGCGGTCTTGATTTTCGCCAGGCCCACCGCTTCTTTTTTCAGCTGCGGAGTGCCGACGGATTCTTTGCCGAGCTGCGTGGCGGCAAACGCGGTACCACCGGCAACCACGAAGAAGACGGCGATGGACGACATCACGTTGGCGTACGTGAGCCGCTTGCGGACAAGCTTCATTTGTTACTCCTTTTGGAATCGGACGAGACCCCGCGACCCTCCCACGCCCGGTCCTCCTGTCAAGCCGTTCTAAGCGCAAGTTAGGCTCCGCAAAGGGGTCGGCACTCGCCGTCGTCGGGGCGTTGCTACACCGAGACCTGTGAGACGAAGGGGCCGGGATCGCTCCCGGCCCCTTTCTCGGCGACCGGACGACGAGCCGCCGTCCGGTTGAGACAGCTATTTGGCGGTCGCCGCCCAGGTGCCGTAGGCCTGCGTCAGGCCGACTCCCGTCGAGAACGCGTACAGGCCGAAGCCGGCGCTTTCGCTCGGGTAGTTGACGCCGCGGCCGGCGCCCACGTTGGAACCGACTTTCTCGTAGACGCAAGTGAAGCCCGGGGGCGCCGACGGATTGGCGGCGGTCCCGGTGCAGGTCGGGCTGGTCGTGCCGCTGGGGACGTAGACGGCGGTCTGACCGGGGATCAGGTAGGTGTAGGAGACGGCCGTCTCGAGCACCTGGGAAGCGGCGGTCGCCGTGATGCCCATCTCGAACGCGCCGTAGATCGTTTTCCCGCTGGGGAGCGTGGTCGGGAACGGGCCGGGTTCGCCGGTTTCGCCTTTCGGGCCTCGCTCGCCGGTGGCCCCTTTCGGACCCTCAGCGCCCCGCGGGCCCTCCGCGCCTTTTGGACCGGCCGGACCGGCGGCGCCCTTCAGCGAGTTTTTCGCGGAGGTCTTGATTTTCGCCAGGCTCACAGCTTCTTTTTTCAGCTGGCTGGTGCCGACGCTTTCTTTCCCCAGTTGGGAAGCGGCGAACGCCGTGCCACCGGCGACGACAAAGAACACCGCGATCGACGACATCACGTTGGCGTACGTGAGCCGCTTGCGGACAAGCTTCATTTGGTACTCCTTTTTTGGATCGGACGAGACCCCGCGACCCTCCCACGCCCCGTCCTCCTGTCAACCCCGCTCTAAGCGCTAATTCGGCTCTGCAAAGCGGTTTTGCGACTGCGTCTCAGTCGCGCGACTCGATCTCTTCGGCGGCCTCGGCGAGGCGCTCGACCAGGCGGGCGAATTCTTCGAGGCCACGGTTCAGCTCGAAGTTGCCGTAGCCGCCGGCGGCGTAACGGGCGTAGACGCCCTCGAGGATGATCGCCAGCTTCCAGTAGCCGAGGGCGGTGTAGAAATCGAGGTCGGCGAGGTCGCGGCCGGAGGCCTCGGCGTAGCGAGCGGCGAGCTCCTCGCGGGTGGGGAAGCCGGGCGCCAGGTTGGCGGGCATGCCGAGGGCGACCTCGGGAGTCTCGCGCTCGGGCCAGTACGCCATCAGCGTGCCGACGTCGGCGAGCGGGTCGCCGAGGGTGCAGAGCTCCCAGTCGACCACCGCCGCCACCTCGCCGGAGTCGGTGAGGATCATGTTGTCGAGGCGGTAATCGCCGTGGACGATCGAGACGCCCTCCTGGGCCGGGATGCGGGCGGCGAGGCGATCGTGGACGCGGTCGATCGAGGCCAGCTCACGCGTCTTCGACTTCTCCCACTGCCCGTACCAGCGGCGCAGCTGCCGGGCGACGTAGTCCTCCTTGCGGCCGAGATCCCCGAGGCCGACCGCATCGGGGTCGACGGCGTGGATCGCGGCGAGCGTCTCGGCGACGCGCATGCCGATCGCGTGACGGTCCCCCTCGTCGGGGAAGGAGGCCTCGGCCTCGGCGGTCCCGCGCAGTACCGGTCCGCGGACGAAGTCCATGACGTAGAAGGGCGCGCCGTTCACCGCCTCGTCCTCGCAGAGCCCAGCAACCGGCGCCACCGGTACCGGCGTGCCGCCGAGGGCCGCGACGACGCGGTGCTCGCGCGCCATGTCGTGGGCCGAGCTGAGCGTCTTGCCGAGCGGCGGGCGGCGCAGCGCCCACTCGTTCCCGGCCGAGTCGGTGACCCGGTAGGTGAGGTTCGAATGGCCGCCCGCGATCCGCTCGTAGGCCAGCGGCGGGCGGGCAGCCGGGACGTGCTCGGCGAACCAGCCGCCGACGCCGGCAGCGTCGATGCCGTCGACCCTCTCCATGGCGGAACCCTCGCCTTGGCCTGTAGCCTCGTCCCCCATCGCCGCGCAAGCATATTCACGCCGGGCCCGACGCCTCAGTCCATCGCTTGCCAATCGCCTCCGGATCGGCTTCGCGATCGCGTTTGCCCTGCTCACGGCCGTGACCGTGATCGGCGTCGGCCGGCTGATCGTGCAGCGCCAGGACTACGAGAACTCGATCGAACGCTCCTACCAGCGGGAGATCGCGGCGCGGGTGCAGCTCGCCGAAGGGACGAACCCGGCCGCGGCGCGGGCGACGATCGCCCGCGAAGCGGCGAGACGAGCGCAACTGCGCGACTCGATCTCCGGCGACACCCGCGACACCGTGATCCTCGTCGGCGCCGGGCTGATCGCCGGCCTGCTCGGCGCGCTGCTGCTCTTCGTCGGGCTGATCACGGCGATGCGAAGACCGCTCGAGGCACTGGTCGGGGCGGCGGGCCGACTCGCCGGCGGCGACCGCAGCGCCCGCGTCGAGGTCGGCGGCGTCTCCGAGGTCGCGACGCTCGGCACCGCGTTCAACGAGATGGCCGCGGAACTTGAGCTCGAGGCGTCCGAACGCGATCGGCTCGACCGGATGAAAGACGAGTTCGTGCTCACCGCGTCACACGAGCTGCGCAGCCCGCTGACCTCGGTGCAGGGCTTCGCCGAGCTGCTGATGATGGAGCGCGACTCGCTCACCCCGCGCCAAGTGGAGACGGTCGAGATCATCCTCGACAACTGCCGGCATCTCGTGCGCCTTCTGAACGACCTGCTGGACCTCGCCCGCTCCGACGCCGGACGCCTCTCGATCCGACCCCAGCCGACCCATCTGGGAGCCTTGGTGGAAGATGTGGTCCGCACGATGCGGGCCCAGACCGACGCGAGCGACCAGGTCCTGATCGAGCGAATCGACCCCGATCTGCCCCTCGTAAACGTCGAGGTCGACCGAATTCGCCAAATACTGGTGAATTTGGTTACCAATGCGCATGAGTACTCGCCCGAACGGGCGTCTATCCAGGTAACCGCTCGGGTAGCCGACAATGATGTGGAGATCAGCGTGACCGACAATGGCCCCGGCATACCCCCCGCTCAGTTGGAGCACATCTTCGAGAGATTCGTGCGCGGCGACGCGGGCCTGACCCAACGGGTCGGCGGCACCGGCCTCGGACTGGCGATCTCCAAATCGCTGGTCGAGCTGCACGGCGGGACGATCGCCGCCACCTCCGAGGTCGGCCGCGGCTCGACCTTCACCATCACCCTGCCCGCCACCGGCCCCGAGGCACTCGAGGCCGCCCCGGTCGGCACCCCGGTGATCGGCGAAGGCGGCCGACGATGACCACAGTCCTCGTCGCCGACGATTCCGAGACGATCCTCCTCCTGCTGCGCACCCGCCTCGAGCTGGCGGGCTACGACGTCGAGACCGCTGCCGACGGCCAAGAGGTCACCGAGCGCGTCGACCCGAACTCCGACGACGGCCCCGACATCCTCCTGCTCGACGCGATGATGCCGCGCAAGTCCGGCATCGACGCGCTCCGCGAGCTGCGCGCCGCCGGCCTCGAAACCCCGGCCCTGATCGTCAGCGCCCACCAGACCCCCGACGACGCCGACGCCCCCGCCGACCTCGAGATCAGCGGCTACCTCACCAAGCCGATCGACTTCGACGCTCTCCTCGGCGCCGTCGCCGAACTGACCGCCAAAGCCGCCTAGCCCGGCGCGCCGCCCTGCCCCGGCCCCGCCGCCCGGAGGACAAGGGACGCTGGCCGTCTCGGCCACGGCCCTGGCTGGCCGTGGCCGTGGCCGAGACGGCCGGGGTATGAAACGGGTGGAGGAACTGCGACGCCGTTGGGAGAGACGCGCGGGAGACGCCACGAACTCCACACTTCCTCCGGCCTTCCTCATGCTTCGTGCGCATCCCGTCTGACCCGAAATGTTGACGGGCCGATTTGTACGCCTATAGGGCTACTTTTCGGCCCGTCAACCTCGGGATGCTGCAGAAGCGTGACGGGGGTGTGGAGTTCCGGGCGGAAGCGTCCCGTCCCTGTGGAGATCCACACGAAACCCTCGCGTCCTGCGGCGTCTCATGGCGGTCACAGCCTGCCAGGGCCGCCATGAGACGCCCAGGACCCAGCTAGGACTGCCGCTCCCACCGGAAGAACGAGCATCCCGCTCGCCCCCCACCCGCGGGAACCTAGCTCTTAGCTACCTCGAGCCGGATCTCCTTGCCTTTGAGCTTGGTGCCGTCGAGGTACTCGACGGTGCGCTCGGCTTGGTCGGGATCGACCTCGACGAAGGAGAAGCGGTGGAGGACGCGGACGTCGTGGACGGCCTCGTCGGGGAGGACGGCGCCCTCGCGGAGGGCCCAGCGGAGATCCTCCTCCTCGATGCCGCTGCGCTCGCCGCGGTTGACGAAGAGCTTGGTGGTCTTCGGCGCGTCGCCGTCCGTGTCCTTGGCGTCGTCGCGATCGGCCTTGGCCTCGGCGGCACCGTTGCTCTCCGCCGCGGCGGGCTCGGCGTCGTCGGCGTCCTTGGCGGGCTCGGCCTCGCGCTCGCGGCGCGGACGACGCTCGCTGCGGTCCCGGCGACGCGGCGCCGGCGCGTGCTCGAGGCGCTCCTCGGGGGTCTCCCACTCGCCGATTTTGGTGTTGACGTCGCGCTCGATGCGACCGATCTCGTCGCGCTCGTCCGGCGTCACGAAGGTGATCGCGCGGCCGGTCCGTCCCACGCGGCCGGTGCGGCCGATGCGGTGGACGTAGGTCTCGGAGGAGTTCGGCACGTCGAAGTTGATGACGTGGGTGACGTGTTCGACGTCGAGGCCGCGGGCGGCGATGTCGGTGGCCACGAGGAGCTTCACGCGGTGGTCCTTGAAGGCGATCATCACGCCGTCGCGCGAGCCCTGGCTCATGTCGCCATGGAGCGCTTTGACGTCGAGGTTCTTGTCCTTCAGCGCCCGCTCGAGGCGCGAGGCGCCGATCTTGGTGCGGCAGAAGATGATCGCCTGCTCCGGTTCTTCGGTCTTCAGCAGCTCGATCAGGCGCGCCGTTTTGTCCCGCGCCGCGACCTCGACGAAGGCCTGCTGGATCGCGTCGACGGTCAGCGTTTTCGGCGTGATGCGGACCGTGACCGGGTCGTACATGTAGCCCTCGGCCAGCTTTTTGATCGGCGGCGGCATCGTCGCCGAGAAGAGCGCCGTCTGGCGCCCGCTCGGGCACATGCGAAGGATTTTCTCGACGTCCTCGATGAAGCCGAGGTCGAGCATCTCGTCGGCCTCGTCGAGGACGACATAACGGGCCGCGGTCAGCACCAGCGAGCGGCGCGACATCAGGTCCATCATGCGGCCGACCGTGGCGACGACGACGTGGGCGCCGGAGCGCAGCTGCGACTGCTGCGAGCGGATCGGCGCGCCGCCGAAGACGGCGACGATCTCGATGTCGAGGTGCTCGGCCATCGAGCGGAGCGCCTGGGTCACCTGGATGCAGAGCTCGCGGGTCGGGGTGAGGACGACCGCCTGCACCTCGTCGTCGTCGGGATCGAGGTACTGCAGCATCGGCAGGCCGAAGGCCGCGGTCTTGCCGGTCCCGGTCTGCGCCTGGCCGATCACGTCATGGCCGGCGAGCAGCTCCGGGATCGCCTCCTCCTGGATCGGCGTCGGGTCCTGATAGCCAAGCTCGTCGAGCGCCTGCTGGATCGCAGGGGAGAGTCCGAGGTCTTTGAAGGTGGTCATCGGGAGGGATCGAGAAGCAGCTTGCCGGTGCTGGCGCGTGATTCAAGCGCCTGGTGAGCACGTGCTGCTTCCGACAAAGGGTAAACGCCACCGATCGTCACGCGCAGTGCGCCTGACGCCAGCGCCCCCAAAAGCTCGCCGATCAGCGGCACCGCGAGGTCCTGTCGGGAGAGGATGTGGACCAGCCAGAAGCCCATCACGGACTTCGATCCCTGCATCAGCGCGCCGGTGTTGACGTCGCGCTGCTCGCGCGATGCGTTGCCGAAGACGACCATCCGCCCGAGGGGCGCCAGCGCCGCCAGCTCGGCGTCGAAGGCGTCGCCCCCACTCATATGGAGGACCGCGTCGACCTTCTTGCCATCGTTCGCCGCGAGGATCGCCTCGCGCAGGTCGTCGGCCTGGGAATCGACGGTCGCGTCGGCGCCGAGGCTCTCGACCAGCTCGCGCTTCTCGGCGCTCGAAGCGAGCCCGATGACCCGTGCCCCGGCGGTCTTCGCGACCTGCACGGCGAGGGTCCCGGTGCCGCCCGCGGCGGCCTCGACCACGATCGTCTCCCCCGGCTCGATCCGCGCCATGCGGTTCACCAGCGCCATCGCGGTCAGTCCCTGCACCAGCGCGCCCGCGGCCTGCTCGTCGTCGACCTCGTCGGGGACCGGGATCAGCATCGCCTCCGGCACCGCCACCTTCTCGGCGTACCCGCCGGTCCCGGTGAGCGCGACGACGCGGCGACCGTCGGGGGTCGTCCCCGCCACCTCGGTCCCCGGGATCAGCGGCAGCTCCTGCCCGGACAAGTAGTCGTTGCGGGTCTGGTGCGTGTCGGCGAAGTTGATGCCCGAACGGACGACGTCGACCACCACCTCGCCCTCGCCCGGCGTCGGGTCCTCGAGCTCCACCAGCTCGATCGCGTCGGCCCCGCCGAACTCCTGCAGCTGGATCGCTTTCATCGGGCGAGTCTCGCAGACCATCGGTAGGGTGCCATCCCCTATGGCTCTCACCGTCGTCGGATCCATCGCCTTTGACGCCGTCAAGACCCCCTTCGGGGAGCGCGAGCGCATGCTCGGCGGCGCCGCCGTCCACTTCTCGCTCGCGGCGAGCTTCTTCACCGAGGTGCGCCCGGTCGGCCCGGTCGGGGACGACTTCGGCGAGGAGCAGTTCGAGCTGCTGCGCTCGCGCGGCATCATCACCGAGGACATCGAGCGCGTCCCCGGCGGCCAGAGCTTCTTCTGGCGCGGCCACTACGACTTCGACCTCAACGTCGCCCACACCGACGACACCCAGCTCGGCGTCTTCGGCGAGTTCGAGCCGAAGCTCTCCGACGCGGCCAAGGCCGCCGACACCCTCTTCCTCGCCAACATCCAGCCCGACCTGCAGCGCCAGGTCCGCGCCCAGTGCGCCGCCGGATTCAGCGGGCTCGACTCGATGAACCTCTGGATCGACATCGCGAAGGACTCGCTGCTCGCAGCGATCGCCGAGGTCGACTGCCTGGTCGTCAACGACGCCGAGATCCGCATGCTGACCGGCGAGGTGAACCTCGCCAAGGCGGCCCGCGCGGTGATGGAGATGGGCCCGCGGGCGGTGGTCGCCAAGCGCGGCGAGTACGGCGCCGCCCTCTTTACGGAAAGTGGCGACGACCACAGCTTCTTCGCCCTCCCAGGCTTCCCGCTGGAGGACGTGCGCGATCCGACCGGCGCCGGCGACAGCTTCGCGGGTGGCTTCTTCGGCTACCTCGACGGCTCGGACGGCGACCTCGACGAGGCGAACCTGCGTCGGGCGATGGGCTACGGCACCGTGCTCGCCTCCTTCAACGTCGAGGAGTTCGGCACCGAGCGCGTCTCCCGCCTGGAGCGGGAGGAGATCGACGAGCGCTTCGAGGCGCTCCGTCGGATGACCCAATTCGAGGGTCTCCCCGCCTCCCGCGACTAGCCGGTCGAGACCGCCGAACTGCGATACTCGGTTCGACTCGAGAAAGAGAAAAAGTCTCCCAATAGACGCAGGAGAAGGAGAGTGGATGGCCACCGAGCAGCAGACGACTGAGGGCGGTGTCGCGAGCGGGACGGAGACCCTGACCGTCACCGACAACCGGACCGGCAAGAGCTACGAGCTGCCGATCACCGACGGCACGATCCGCGGACTCGATCTTCGCCAGATCAAGGTCGACGAGGACGAATTCGGGATGATGTCCTACGACCCGGCCTTCACCAACACGGCCTCCTGTCGTTCCTCGATCACCTACATCGACGGCGACGCGGGGATCCTCGAACACCGCGGCTACTCGATCGAGACGCTGTGCGAGAACTCGACCTTCCTCGAGGTCGCCTACCTGCTGATCTGGGGCGAGCTGCCGACCAAGGCGCAGCTGGAGCGCTGGGTCTTCGACATCACCCACCACACCTACGTGCACGAGGATCTCAAGCACCTCTACGAGGGCTTCCGCTACGACGCGCACCCGATGGGGATGCTGCTGTCGGGCGTCGGTGCGCTCTCCACCTTCTATCCGGACGCGAAGCAGATCAACGACCCGGAAGAGCGCTACATGGCGGCCGTCCGGCTGATCGCCAAGGTGCCGACCCTCGCCGCCTACTCCTACCGGCACAACATGGGGTTCCCGTACGTCTACCCGGACAACGACCTCAACTACGCCGAGAACTTCCTCTCGATGGTCTTCAAGAAAACGGAACCCAAACACGTTCCGAAGCCGGAGCTGGCGAAGGCGCTCGACGTCCTCTTCATCCTCCACGCCGACCACGAACAGAACTGCTCCACCAACGCGGTGCGCGGGGTCGGGTCCTCCGACGTCGATCCGTACTCGGCAGTGGCGGCGGGCGTCGCCGCGCTCTACGGGCCGCTCCACGGCGGTGCCAACGAGGCGGTGCTGCGGATGCTGCGGCGGATCGACTCGGTCGACAACATCCCCGACTTCCTCGCCCGGGTGAAGGACCGCGAGGAGAAACTGATGGGCTTCGGCCATCGGGTCTACAAGAACTACGACCCGCGGGCGCGGATCATCCAAGGCTACCTGGACCCGATCTTCGAAGCCACCGAGTACAACCCGCTGGTCGAGATCGCGCGCGAGCTGGAGAAACAGGCGCTCGAGGACGACTACTTCACCGAGCGCAAGCTCTACCCGAACGTCGACTTCTACTCGGGGATCATCTACGAGGCGCTGGGCATCCCGACCGACATGTTCACCCTGCTCTTCGCGATCCCGCGGACGGCGGGCTGGGTCGCCCAGTGGATGGAGATGAAAGAAGACCCGGAGCAGAAAATCGCCCGCCCGCGGCAGATCTACACCGGCGAGCGCGAGCGCGACTACGTGACGATCGACAACCGCGAGGGCCCGGAGAAAATCGTCGGCCCGCCGGCGCGGCGCCCGAAACGTCCGCGGCGCGGCGCCTGAGGACATCCCACGCGGGAGCCTAAATAAGCTGGGGCGGTGTCCCGTCCCAGCTGGAAGCTCACCGTCCGCAACGGCGCCGAAGTCGACCACGAAGGTTTCGACGACATCGGCGAGGCCGTCGCGCGGATGCGGGAGCGGGCCCTCGAGATCCGTGCCGAGGGCCCGCCGAAGACCGCCGTATTCCCCCGCAAGTTCGACCCCGAGGACCAGGTGTCGGCGCGGTTGGAGTTGAGCACCGGTCGTTTCACCGGCAAGCGGGCCGCCGGCATCGACGTACGAGGCGACGGCACCTTCATGCCCTACCGCGGCGGCCTGCGCCGCGAAGAGCTCGACCCGAGCGGCCACGACACGCCATTCGACCTGGTACGCGAGACTTTGGAAGGAGCCTCATGACCGACCACATGAACAAGCCCGGCGTCCCGAAGGGCAGCTATGCCGCGGGCGAGCGGGTCAAGATCCCCGTCGGCGCCGAACCGCCCTACACCGTCTTCATCAACGGGGTCGAACAGACCGAGGGCGAGGACTTCAACATCGAGGACCGCGAACTGGTCTTCACCCGGCCGATCGTCAAGGAGGAAATGGGCACCAGCCGCTGGCTGGCCATGTACCTCGGCCTCTGGGGCACCTACCGCAAGGACGAGAAAGTCGACATCCAGTTCCAGCGCAACGGCAAGACGGAACTGGTCGCCGACCTCGACATCGTCCCCTATCCCGGCACCGAGGGGAAGAACAAGAAGCTCGCCCAGAAGAAGGGCAAGGGCGCGTGAACATCGGCTTCATCATGCTCACCGACTACTCGGAGGCGGTGAACGGGAAGCTCTACCTCACCGGCGGCGGCTGGAACGTCCTCCGCCTCCCCGAGCTGCCCCACGAGTGGTCCTTCCACATCGGCCTCGGCATCGACGTCGCCTGGCACGAGACCAACAACCCCCACGAGCTCTCCGTCACCATCCAGGACCCCGACGGCACCGAGCTCGGCGAGGGCCTCACCGCCAACTTCGAGACCGGCCGTCCCCCCGGCATGCCCCAAGGCCAAGAGCAGCGCCTGGTCATGTCCATCGCCGCCACCGCAACCTTCACCGCCGCCGGCCCCCACGCCGCCGTGGTCGAGGTCAACGGCGAGGAGCTAGGCCGCGCCCGCTTCTACCTGATGGAAGGCCTCCCCGAGGGTGGCGAACTCGCCTAGTTGAAGACGTAGAGCAGGAGGAAGGCGAGGATCGCCCAGACGGCGCCGGCGGCTTGGATGCCGGGGTCGCCGGCGACGATGCCGGACATCGAGCGGTCGTCGTTGCGGTCGTAGATCAGGTAGAGGTAGCGGAAGATTGCGTAGACCACGGGCGGGATGGTCAGCATCATCTGGTTGCCGATGATCGGGGAATTGACCGTGTAGATGGCGTAGGAGATCACGGTGCCGGTGGTGACCAGGGAGACCATCTGGTCGAGGAAGGGGAGCGAGTAATGCTCGAGGACGGGGCGGGTCGAGGTGCCCTCGTGGAGCTCGGAGACCGCCTCCTGTCGACGCTTGGTGAAGCCGAGGAAGGCGGCGAGGAAGCCGGTGCAGAGGAGCAGCCACTCCGAGGCGTGGGCGTCGACGGCGCTGGCGCCGGCGGCGACGCGGAGGACGAAGAGGCCCGCCAGCGTCATCACGTCGATGATCACGATCTGCTTGAGGCCGAGGCTGTAGGCCACCTGGGCGACGCCGTAGCCGACCACCATCAGCCCGACCTTCCAGTTGACGGCGAAGCCGATCGCGATCGCGACGATCGCCAGGCCCGGGGCGATCGCCATCGCGCTGCGCTCGGAGAGCTCGCGGGCGGCGAGCGGGCGGTAGCGCTTCTTCGGGTGTTTGCGGTCGAGCTCGACGTCGATCAGGTCGTTGATGAAGTAGCCGGCGCTGGAGATGAAGCAGAAGGCGAAGAACGTGACGACGGCCAGGAAGATGTCGTCGGGGTGCTTGAAGTGCCCCGAGAAGAGCAGCCCGGCGAAGACGAAGACGTTTTTGATCCACTCTTTCGGCCGTCCGGTCTTGATCGCGGCGCGCAGCGGGCTGCGGCGCGGGACCACCGGCTCGTCGAGGTTCGGCGCCCCGTCGGGAGGCGGCACGGTCGGCTGTTCGGAGGTGATCGTTTCCATCACGAGGGCGGCGAGAGGCGTCCAGCGGCGCCTGCGCCGCCAGATCCGGTCGCGAAAGGGTACCGCCGGCCGCCGCCGGACGCCGGATCAGGGATCGAGGAGAACGCCTGGATTCAGGATCGCGGCGGGGTCGAGCTCGGCCTTTGCGGCGCGTAGGGCGGCCGCGAAGGGGGCCGGACGCTGACGGTCGTACCAGGGACGGTGATCGCGACCGACCGCGTGATGGTGGGTGATCGTGCCCCCACCCTCGATCAGCGCCTCCGAGACGGCGGCCTTGATCTCGTCCCACTGCTCGACCTCGCCGCCGCGGATCGCGGGCGCCAGCACGGTGAAGTAGGGCGCGACGCCGTCGGGGTAGGCATGGGTGAAGCGGCAGGTGACGAGCGGCGCGCCGCGACCCTCCCGAGGCGCCCCGGAGACCTCGGCGACGGCCCGCCGCGTCGTCTCCATCACGGTCGCGTGGAATTCCTCGAGCCGATCCCAGGTGATTGCCGTCTCGAACGTCTCCGACAGCACCCCGCACGAAACGAACGTGTCGCGGAGATAGGGAGCGAGGAGGAACGCGCCCCGCCACGAGTCGGCGGCCGTCTGCATTTGACCGTCTATAGGACTGTCAACTGCAGACGGTGCGGTGATGCGCGGGGCGTCGGCCGCGGCCCTATGCGACTCGGCGACTTCGAGGGCGAGACGTAGCGGCGCCTCCATCGGGTGGTGTGCCGACTCGAACGCGAGAAGCAGGAGGTGGGCGCTGCCGTCGCCGGCGCCGGTCATCTCCGCCTCGGCTGCTTCCAACACGCGGCAGTTGGCGGGGTCGAGGCCGGCCTGGACGATCTCGCGGACCGCCCCGCAGGCGTCCCCGAAGCGCTCGAAGCGGACCGTCGCCGCCGCCTTCCACTCCGGCCGCGGCCGCACCCGCACCCAGGCGTCGACGATCGCGCCGAGGATGCCCTCGGAGCCGAGCAGCAGGCGGTCCGGGGACGGCCCCGCGCCGGAGCCCGGCAGGCGCCGGCTCTCCCAGGTCCCCCGCGGCGTCACCGCCCGGATCGACTCGACCAGATCGTCGACGTGCGTTTCCTTGGTCGCGAAGTGGCCGCCCGCCCGGGTCGCGATCCAGCCGCCGAGCGTCGCGTACTCGAAGGACTGTGGGAAGCAGCGCATGGTGAGGCCGTGCTCGCGCAGCTGTTCCTCCAGGCGCGGCCCGGTCGCGCCCGCCTCGATCCGGGCCGCCAGGCTGGTCGGGTCGACTTCCACCAGGCGATCGAGCCGGCGCAGGTCCATCGTCACCACGGGCCGGTCGCCGAGGCGCGCCTCCACCCCACCGACCACGCTCGTGCCGCCGCCGAACGGCACCACCGCGGCGCCCTCGGCCTCCGCCCAGGAGAGCACCGTCTCCACCTCCGAGCAGTCTCGCGGCAGCGCCACCAGGTCCGGAGGGTGCTCGAACTCCCCCCGGTGCCCGCGGACGACGTCGCGGTAGGCCTTGCCGAGCGCCCGCGACACGCGCTCATACTTCTCGTCGGTGAAGAGGTCCCCGAAGGCTTCCGGCGCCTTCAGCCGTGGCGCCCGCACCTCGACCTCCTCCAGCAGCACCGCCGCCCGCACCTCACCGCCAAAACCAAAGCGCTCGCGAATCCCCGCCGCCGCCTCGGCCAGGACGGCCGCCGTCGGCGCCTGGTCCTCATAACCCCAACCCCAATGCTTGAGGCGGCGCCCTGTCACGACGCCTGAAGGGCCGTTACCAATGCACGCCTTTCATCAAATGCGCGAAGGCGACTGCCTCGGTCGAGGGGGCGCGGTCGGGGCGCTCCTCGCCGCCTTTGCCCTTTGCCGCCTGGGAATCCGGGAAGAGCTTGTAGGCGGTATTGAGGATCGAGTCGCTCGCCTTCGGCGCCACTGCGTAGAGGAGCTCGCCGAAGTTGCCGAGTTTGGTCGCCACCTTCTTCGGCTTGTTGACCATCGCCTTGGAGATCATCTCGGCGGCCTCCTCGGGGGTGATCGCCGGGAACATGTCGTACATCCGCGTCGGCGCGATCATCGGCGTGCGGACCAGCGGCATGTTGATCGTCGTGATGTGGACCTTGTCGTCGATCACCTCGGAGGCGATCACGCGGCTGAAGGCATCGAGCGCGGCCTTGGAGGCGACGTAGGCGGAGAAGCGCGGCGGGTTCGTCTGCACCCCGATCGAGCTGATGTTGATGATGTGCCCCGACTTGCGCGCCCGCATCGCGGGCAGCAACGCCAGGATCAGGCGCAGGGACCCGAGGTAGTTGAGCTGGATCGTCCGCTCGTAGTCGTGGAAGCGGTCGTAGGAGAGCGCCACCGAGCGGCGGATCGAGCGCCCCGCGTTGTTCACGAGGACGTCGACGTGGCCGTGGTAGGTGAGCACCTCGTCGGCCATCCGCGCGACGTCGTCGACGTCGGCCAGGTCACAGCGGTGGATGTGGGCGATCCCGCCGGCGGCGAGGATTTCGTCTTTCGTCTCTTCCAGCTTGTCGACCGAGCGCGCGACCAGGAGCACCGTCGCCCCCGCGTCGGCGACCTTGACCGCGGTCGCCCGCCCGATCCCCGAGGAGGCCCCGGTGATCAGCACGATCTTGCCGCGCACCGCGCCCGAGAGGCTGCGGTCGCTGAACAGGCCGGGATCGAGGTTGCGCTCCCAGTAGTCCCAGATCCGCGTCGCGTAGCTCTCCAACGGCGGCACGTCGATGCCGCTCCCCGCCAGGACCTCCTGCGTCTTGGCCGAGTCGAAGCGGGTCGGGTAGTCGAGGTAGGTGAGGATTTCGGTCGGCAGCCCGAGCTCCCCGAGCACCGCCGAGACCGCGCGCTTGGACCCCGGCACCAGCCGCAGCGCCGAGCGCAGCGCGCCGGTCGCGGGCTCGGTGACGTCAGTGTCCAAGCGCCAGGCCGACCGCGGCGCGTCGGCCGCCTTGGCGAAGATGTTCATCACCTGGCCGGCCCGCCGCGGGTTCGGGTCGGTGAGGTGGAAGGCGCGCCCGTCGAGGCCCGGCTGGTGGGCGATGTGGTCGATCGCGTCGGCGACGTAGTTGACCGGGACGATGTTGATCTCGCCGCCTTCGATGCCCACCGTCGGCAGCCACGAGGGCAGGACCCGGCGCGCGCGCTGCAGCGACTTGAACATGTAATAAGGCCCGTCGATCTTGTCGATCGCCCCGGTGCGCGAGTCCCCGACCACGATCGCCGGCCGGTACACCCGCCAGGGCCGCGAGCTCTCCTCACGGACCAGCCGCTCGGCTTCGTGCTTGGTGCGGAAGTAGGGGTTCGTGTCCAGCCTTTCGGCCTCGTCGAACATGTCCTCGGTCCAGATCCCCCGGTAGAGGCCGGCCGCCGCGATCGAGCTGACGTGGTGGAAGCAACCCGCCTCGACCGCTCCTGCAAGCTCGATTGCGTGGCGCGTACCCCCCACATTGGCGATCCGCTGCGTTTCCGCGTCGACGGTGATGTCGTAGATCGCAGCGAGGTGGAAGAAGTGCTGGATCTCCCCCCGCATCGTGATCAGGTCTTCCTCGGAGATCGCCAGGCCGGGCTGGGTCAGGTCGCCGGAAATCGGCACCACACGTGCCCCGTCGGCCCCCCAGCTGGTCCGCAGCTCCTCCAATCTGCCGCGCGAGCCGGCCCGCACCAGCGCGTAGATCGTGCCCTCTCGCTGCAGCAAACGCTCGACGAGATTGCGTCCGATGAAACCCGTTGCCCCAGTGACGAAGTAGCTCATTGGGTATCAGGTTATCCCGAGAAAGCGGCCCGGGGTCACGGTTTGTAAGACTGGATCGAAGAAATGCCAGATACGGCGACCGTGCAGATCACGATGCCCGAGATGGGCGAGTCAGTGACCGAGGGGATAATCCTCGAGTGGCACGTCGGCATTGGCGATTTCGTCAACGAGGGCGACACCGTCGTCGAGGTCTCCACCGACAAGGTCGACGCGGAGGTCCCTGCCACCGTCAGCGGCACCGTCACCAAGCTCCTGGTGGAGGTCGACGACGAAGTCCCGGTCGGGGCGCCGATGCTCGAGATCGAGGCCGGTGAGGCCGACGCCGCCGCCGCGACCACGCCCGCGGCCAAGGTCGAGGAGCCGGGCGCTGCCGCTCCGGCGACCGCCGAGCCCGCAGCGACCAACGGTGCGGCCAACGGACACACCAACGGGGCCGATGTCAAAGCCACGCCGGTCGCGCGCCGGGTCGCGGAAGCGACTGGCGTCGACCTCGGTTCGGTCACGGCGACCGGCTTCGGCGGCAAGGTCACCAAAGAGGACGTGCTGAACGGCGGCAACGGTTCCGGCAACGGCGCCGCGGCGCCGACCGTCGGCGAGGAGAAGGCGCTGCGCGGGCCCGCCGCGATGCTCGCCAAGGCGATGGACGAGAGCCGCGCCGTCCCCACCGCGACCAGCTTCCGCACGATCGCCGTCGACACCCTCGACGCCAAACGCAAGGCGATCAACGCGCAGCTGAACGCGCGCGGCCTGAAGACCTCCTTCACCCACCTCGTCGCCTGGGCGATCGTCAAGGCGACCGGCGACGTGCCGGTGATGGTCCGCACCTTCGAGGAGCGCGACGGCAAGCCCTACGCGATCGAGAACGGCCCGGTCAACCTCGGCGTCGCCGTCGACGTGACGAAAAAGGACGGCTCGCACAGCCTCATGGTGCCGACGATCAAGGGCTCGCAGGACCTCGACTTCCAGAGCTTCCACACCGCCTTCGAAGATCTGATCGCGAAGACCCGCGAGAACAAGCTGACCGCCGACGACTTCACCGGCACCAACATCAGCCTCACCAACCCGGGCGGGATCGGCACCGTCGCCTCGGTGCCGCGGCTGCTCTCGGGCCAGAGCGCGATCATCGCCACCGGCTCGATCGCCTACCCGCCGGAGTGGTCGCACGCCTCGCCGGAGCGGATCAAGCAGCTCGGCGTCTCCAAGATCATGACGCTGACCTCGACCTACGACCACCGCGTCATCCAGGGCGCCGAGTCGGGCGAGTTCCTCAAACGGGTCGAGCAACTGCTGCAGGGTGAGGACGAGTTCTACGAGAAGGTTGCCGCCGACCTCGGCATCGAGGCCGCGCCGATCACCAACGCCCACCCCGCCTCCGCCTCGCCCGCGCCGCTCACCACCGCCGCGCCGGCCGCGGAAGCGAGCGTCCCCGGCCAGGTCGACGAAGAGCTGCTGCAGGCGGTGCAGGCCGCGACCTCGCTGCTGAAGGCGTACCGGACCCAGGGCCACCTGGCCGCCCGCCTCGACCCGCTCGGGTCGGAGCCGAAGGGCGACCCCGGACTGGAGCCGGAGAACCTGAACCTCACGCCGGAGCTGATGGCGCGGATCCCCGCCTCGATCCTGCGGATCGGCGTCCCCGGCGAAACGCTGCTGGAGGCGCTGCCGCGGATGCGCGACGCCTACTGCTCGACGATCGGCTACCAGTTCGAGCACATCTCCTCGCACCAGCAGCGGATCTGGCTGCGCGAGATGATCGAGACGGGCGCGCACCGCCAGCCGCCCTCGCCGGAGGAGAAAGAGCGCCTGCTGCACAGGCTGATCGACGTCTTCACCTTCGAGCGGTTCCTCGGCAAAACGTACCTCGGCGCCAAAGTCTTCTCGATCGAGGGGCTCGACGTGATCGTGCCGATGCTCGACGAGGCCGTCACCCTCGCCCATCGCGCCGGTGCCGACGACGTCGTCTTCGGCATGGCCCACCGCGGCCGACTCAGCGTCCTTGCCCACAACCTCGGCCGCCCCTTCGAATCGATCCTGGCCGAGTTCGAGGGGTCGAAAAAACTGAGCGCGGTGAAGGCAGTGGCCGCGATCCCGCACGGCGGCACCGGCGACGTCAAATACCACTACGGCCACCGCGGGGTCTACGAATCCTTCTCCGGCGAGAAGACCTCGGTCCGCCTCTACCCCAACCCGAGCCACCTCGAGTTCGTCGACCCGGTGGTGACCGGCGGTGCCCGCTTCCTGCAGAACAAGTTCGACGGCGCCGAACTGACCCAGGACACGATGAGCGCGGTGCCGATCCTGTTGCATGGCGACGCCGCGTTCCCGGCCCAGGGCGTGGTCGCGGAAACGCTGAACCTGCAAGGTCTCCGCGGCTACTCGACCGGCGGCACCGTCCACATCATCCAGGACAACCAGGTGGGCTTCACCACCGATCCCGAGGATGCCCGCTCGACCCCCTACGCCGGCGACCTGGCCAAGGGATTCAACGTGCCGATCATCCACGTCAACGCCGACGACGTGGAGGGGTGCGTCGCGGCGGTGCGCCTGGCGATGGCCTACCGCGAGCGCTGGCACCGCGACGTCGTCATCGATGTCATCGGCTATCGCCGCTATGGCCACAACGAGACCGACGAGCCCGCCTACACGCAGCCCGCGATCGCGGCGAAGATCAAGGAGCACAAACCGGTCTCCGAGCTCTACGCGGAGAAGCTGATCGCCGAGGGCGCGACCACCGCCGAGAAAGTCCAGCAGGAGGGCGAAGAACGCAAAGCGCTCCTGCAGAAGGCGCTCAAGGAACTGCGCGAGCGCATGGAGTCGGGCGAGTACGAGGATCCGACCGTCGCCACCGGCACCGGCGAACTCGACCGCACCGCCAGCCCGAAGGTCGACACCGCGCTCTCGGCCGACCAGCTGATCAAACTGAACGAGGAACTGCTGCGGGTGCCGGACGGCTTCAACGTCCACCGCAAGCTCCGCCGCCCGCTGGGCCGCCGCACCGACGCGCTCGCCGAAGGGGGCATCGACTATGGCCAGGCCGAGGGGCTCGCCTTCGCCTCGCTGCTCACCGAGGGCGTCCACATCCGCCTCACCGGGCAGGACACCGAGCGCGGCACCTTCTCCCACCGCCACCTCGTCCTGCACGACGAGAACACCGGCCTCGAGTACACGCCGATGCAGAACATCCGCGACGCGAAGGCGCCGTTCGAGCTGCACAACAGTCCGCTCTCGGAGGTCGCCTGCATGGGCTTCGAGTACGGCTACTCGGCGGCGAACCCGAGCTCGCTGGTCCTCTGGGAGGCCCAGTTCGGCGACTTCGCCAATGGGGCGCAGGTGATCATCGACAGCTTCATCGTCTCCGGTGAGGCGAAGTGGGGACAGACGAGCCGCCTCACGCTGCTCCTGCCCCACGGCTACGAGGGGTCCGGCCCGGAGCACTCGAGCGCCCGCATCGAGCGCTTCCTCGCGCTCGGCGCCGAGGGCAACATCCGGATCGCCAACCCGACCACGGCCGCCCAGTACTTCCACCTGCTGCGCCGCCAGGCGCTGATCCGCAAGGCGCGGCCGCTGATCGTCTTCACCCCGAAGGGGCTGCTGCGGCTCGACCGCGCCTCCTCGACGATGGAGGACCTGACGAACGGCGAGTGGCGCCACATCCTCGACGACCCGAAGGCCGAGGATCGCCGCGAGAAGGTCGAGCGCCTCGTCCTCTGCCAGGGCAAGATCTACTACGACATGGACGGCTCGCCGGCGCGCGAGAAGGCCGAGAACGTGGCGATCGCCCGGGTCGAGATGCTCTACCCCTTCGCCAAGGAACGACTGGAAGAGGTCATCGCCGGCTACCCGAACCTGAAGGAGATCGCCTGGGTCCAGGAGGAGCCGCGCAACATGGGCGCCTGGAAGGTCATGTCGCGGCGCTTCCCGCAGGTGCTGCCCGAGGGCGTCGACCTCACCTACATCGGCCGCCCCGGCCGCGCCAGCCCGGGCGAGGGCTACGCCGCCGCGCACGCGCTCGAGCAGGAGCGCATCGCCCTCACCGCGCTCACCCCCGGCCTCTAGCCGGGGTCGCCGTGCGCCGCCCGCGCCCCTTCAAACCCTTCGAGAAGCCCGTCCCCGGTGAGCTCTTCGTCTGGGTGAAGCGGGTCTCCTACGTCGAGCTGGCGATCTTCATCGGCCTCCTCTTCTTCTGGCTCGCCCCGGGCTTCGAAACCGCGACGATGCTCTTCGGCTGGGCCCACGGCATCGGCTTCTGCGGGCTCTGCGTCGTCATCTGGGTCGCCTGCGTCCGCCACGAAGCCCCCTACACCCTCCTGGCGGCCACCCTCACCCCCTTCGGCCCGATCGGCTCCGTCATCGGCATCGAGCTGATCGAACGCAAGGGCTGGGGCATCGCCCGCCCGGCGACGCAGAACCCAACCGAACAAACGTAGTAGTTCGGTATACGGCGCTTGACCGGAACCGGTACGAGCGGTATAGCTAACTCGGACTGTTCCAAGGGCACACGCCCGGGAACAGCCGCGTCGGCATCCCTCCCTGGCTACCGGCGCGCAGGTGCAGCGAGGGGCGCGCGGACCCCCCTGCCTCCCGCGCCCCCGCTGCGCCACATCGCGCTTGGCGGCACCGGGGAGCGCATCGCGGCGTCGTGGCTCGGTCACTTGCGGAGCAAGCTCCCTCGCTACTCCTTGCGCTGCTGGCCCCGGCACTCGCCAAGCGCGATGTGGCGGGCGCGGGAGGCCTGGGTCTCAGGCGGCTTTGGCTGAGCCGGGGCGTCCGGGCTCGGGCAGGCGCTCGAGCATCTCGGCGGGAAAGACTTTGCTGGCGTCCCAGATCTCCAGCGCGGTCACCTCACCGGTGTCCTCGTCGTGATCGACGATGCCCCAGGTGGTTTTCTCGCTTTTGACGAACTTCGCCGGAGCCGTTGGAATCCAAGCGATGTCCGTCTCCCGTTCCCAGTAGGCGAACCGTTCCTCTTTCCAGTTCAAGATAGCCCCCGATCTTCCATTTCCCAGATGCTCACGATGCGGACCCGCTCCGCGTCGTCCTCGACTGGATGGTCGTAGACGACCTCGAAGACACGGCCGTCGAAACATTCACCGCTGACTCGCCAGTCGGCACGGCCGTCGTTCCGGATCCGCCCATCATGGCCAAGGCGGATGGTCATCTCAACTTCGAACCGGTCGAATTTGCGCTCCCACGCACGACGCCCTGCGTGGTCAGTCCAGTAGAACCGTTCGATCACGGCCCCCCAAGGGGCCAGTGCTTCCCCTCTTACCCCCCGGACTTCGGAGGGCAGGCCGCAAATACCGCCGCCGCGCTCAGCCGGAAGCGGTGCCAGGCGGTTTCGGCGGACGAGGAAGCGCCTCCAGCAAGTCTGCCGGTAGGCGTTCACTTGCTTTCCAGAGCTCGATTCCCACGACCTCGTCGGAGTCGGCGTCGTAATCGAGGAGGCCCCAGACGGCCTTCTCGCTGACCACGTCATCCGAGCGCCCGGTCGGGATCCAAAGGATGTCTGCCTGACGGTCGTAGTAGGCAAACCGATCACTAGGCGCCGATTGATCAGGCATCGTTCAAATAATATAGGTGTGCTTGGGTGACACGACCTCACGCCAGCGCAGAAGTCGGGTAGCGCCATCAGCGCGCTACAGACAAAACGCTACAGAACTAGGACGGACGGGAGCGCCGGGGGCGCTCTCGTACCCGGTGGACGGTGACGATTACCGCGACCGTTTCGTCGTCGTCCGGATGGACGTAGACGACCTCGCATTTTTCGCCGTCGCGATTCAACAGCGGCAGCTGATAGCCGCCAGCCTCGTCGTTCACTTCACGGAAAGCGCCTTCGGTCTCGATCACATCCTCGACCCGCCCGTCCCTCACGTGGCGCTCGTCGCATCGGTCTAGTGCGTGATCGGTCCAAACAAAGGTCATCTCTCCCTGCGGGCCGAGGTGTCGGGTTCCCTGCCCGGCCCTTTGCGCAGTCTTTCAAATGCGGCGGACTTAAATGAGAAATTTGACGTTCTGGTTCATAAACGGACATAACTACTAGCGCCGCTGACCCACCGGCTACTTCAGGTTCCGCAGGACGGTTTGGAGGATGCCGCCGTTGTTGATGTAGGTGATCTCGTTGGGGGTGTCGAGGCGGACTTTGGCCTCGAACTGCTTGGAGGTGCCGTCGTCGCTCTTGGCGGTGACCGTCACGGTTTTGGCCTTGCCCTCTTCGAGGTCGCCGATCGTGATCGTCTCGGTGCCGGTGAGGCCGAGGGAGGCGGCGTTCTCGCCTTCGGCGTACTGGAGGGGGACGACGCCCATGCCGATCAGGTTGGAGCGGTGGATGCGCTCGAAGGACTCGGCGATCACGGCGCGGACGCCGAGCAGGACCGTGCCCTTGGCCGCCCAGTCACGGGATGAGCCTGAGCCGTACTCCTTGCCCGCCAGGACGATCAGCGGCACGCCCTCGTCGGCGTAGGCGACCGCGGCGTCGTAGATCGACATCTCGGCGCCGTCGGGGAAGTGGCGGGTGTAGCCGCCGGCTTTCTCGACCAAGGCGTTCCGCAGGCGGATGTTGGCGAAGGTGCCGCGGATCATCACCTCGTGGTTGCCGCGGCGCGAGCCGTAGGAGTTGAAGTCCCCGGGCTCGACCCCCTGCTCGGTCAGCCACTTGCCAGCCGGGCCTTCTTTTTTGATCGCGCCGGCGGGCGAGATGTGGTCGGTGGTGACCGAGTCGCCGAGCACGGCGAGGACGCGGGCGTCCTCGATCGGCGCGATGCCGGGCGGGTCCGCCGGCATGTCCTGGAAGAAACTCGGCTGCCGCACGTAGGTGGAGTCGGGCCAGGTGTAGCGGTCCCCCTCGGGGACGTCGACCGCCTGCCATTCCTCGTCGCCGCTGAAGACGTCGGCGTAGTTGCGCTTGAACATCTCCGCCGCGACCGACTCGCCGACCACGCGCTTGACTTCCTCGCTGCTCGGCCAGATGTCGCGCAGGTAGACCGGCTCGCCGTCGGAGCCCTCGCCGAGCGGCTCGGTGGTGATGTCGATGTCCATGCGGCCGGCCAGGGCGTAGGCGACGACCAGCGGCGGGCTCGCCAGGTAATTGGCCTTCACGTCCTGGTTGATCCGGCCCTCGAAGTTGCGGTTGCCGGAGAGGACGGCGCAGACGGCGAGGTCCTTCTCGGCGATCGCCGCCGAGATCTCCGTCGCCAGCGGACCGGAGTTGCCGATGCAGGTGGTGCAGCCATAACCGACGAGGTTGAACTGGAGCCCGTCGAGCGCCTCGTCGAGGCCCGCCTGGCGCAGGTAGTCGGTGACGACGGTCGAGCCCGGCGCCAGCGAGGTCTTCACCCACGGCTTGCGCGAGAGGCCCTTGGCGAGCGCGTTGCGCGCCAGCAGCCCGGCGCCGATCATCACGCTCGGGTTCGAGGTGTTGGTGCAGGAGGTGATCGCGGCGATCACGACCCGGCCGTGGTCGAGCTCGAAGGTCTCGCCGTCGACCGTGACCTCGATCGCGTCGTCGGAGCGGCGATCCAGCGTCGCCACCGGCGCGCCGGTGACCGCCGGCCGCGGCTTGCCGCGCTCGTCGTCGTGGTCCTCGGCGGGCGGGTCGGAGGCCGGGAAGGACTCTTCGATCGCCTCGTCGCGGCTGTTGCCGAGCTTCTCCACCGCGTCGGGCGCGAATTCGCCCATCGCCTCGAGAAAGGACTCCTTGGCCTCGTCGAGCGGCACCCGGTCCTGCGGGCGTTTCGGCCCGGCAATCGACGGGACCACGTCGCCGAGGTCCAGTTCCAGCAGGTCGGAGAAGACCGGGTCCGGGGTCGACTCGTCGTGGAACATGCCCTGCGCGCGGGCGTAGGCGTCGACCAGCTCGATCGTCTCGGTCGGCCGCCCGGTCAGGTCCATGTAGCGCAGCGTCTCGGCGTCGACCGGGAAGATCGCGCAGGTCGAGCCGAACTCCGGCGACATGTTGCCGAGCGTCGCCCGGTCGGCCAGCCCCAGGGTCGGCAGCCCCGGACCGAAGAACTCGACGAACTTGGAGACGACGCCGCGCTCGCGCAGCATCTCGGTGGCGGTGAGGACGAGGTCGGTCGCGGTCGCCCCCTCCGGCAGCTCGCCGGAGAGCTTGAAGCCGAGCACCTGCGGCAGCAGCATCGAGATCGGCTGACCGAGCATCGCCGCCTCGGCCTCGATCCCGCCGACGCCCCAGCCGAGCACGCCGAGCCCGTTCACCATCGTCGTGTGCGAGTCGGTCCCGACCAGCGTGTCGGGGTAGGCCTGCAGCGTGCCGTCGTTCGTCCGCGAGTAGACGACCTGGGAGAGGTACTCGAGGTTGACCTGGTGGCAGATGCCGGTCGCGGGCGGCACCACGCGGAAGTTGTCGAAACTGCTCTGGCCCCACTTGAGGAACGAGTAGCGCTCGCGGTTGCGTTTGAAGTCGAAGCCGGCGTTCACGGCGAAGGCGCGCTCGTTGCCGAAGGCGTCGACCTGCACCGAGTGGTCGATCACCAGGTCGACGTCGACCAGCGGGTTGATCGCCTTCGGGTCGCCGCCGATCTCGTCCATCGCGTCGCGCATCGCGGCGAGGTCGACCACGGCGGGGACGCCGGTGAAGTCCTGCATGAGTACTCGGGCGGGCTGGAAGGGGATCTCGACGCTCGGCTCGGCGGCGGCGTCCCAGGAGGCGATCGCCTCGACGTCCGCGGCGCTCACCGACACCCCGTCCTCGAGCCGCAGCACGTTCTCCAGCAGCACCTTGATCGAGTAGGGCAGGCGGGCGACGTCGAAGCGCTCCTGCAGCGCGTCGAGGCGGAAGATCTCATACGAGCGGCCGCCGACCTCGAGGGTCGCGCGGGCGCCGAAGGAATCGGAGGAGCTACTCATGGGACGAACCTTTCGGGGAGGGGGAACAGTGGGGGGAAGACCGGCTGAACCCGGTCATCGCTTGTCCTTGGAGTGGCCGCCGGTGACTTCCGCGGCCGCCCGCTGACCGACGCTGCCGCTCTGGGCGCGGACCGCGATCGACGGACTGACCAGGCCGGCGTGGGCGGCGACCCGGTCGAGGAGCGGGGCCACGGCGACCTCGACCTTGTCCTCGACGATCGCCTTGCGGACCGCGTCGGACACCGCGTCGGGGGTGGTGGTCCCCATCCCCGGCGGGGTCTTGGCGCCGGTGTCGGCGAACATGCCGGCATCGCGGACGAAGCCGGGTGAGACCAGGGACACGCCGATCCCGCGGGGAGCGAGGTCGGCGCGCAGGCCGAGCGCGAAGCCGCGCAGGCCGAACTTGGTCGCGTTGTACACGGAGGTGCGGGGGCTGGCCGACTTGCCGGACAGCGAGGCGACGAAGACGAGGTGGCCGGAGCCGCGCTCCAGCATTTCCGGGAAGAGCGCCCGGGCGAGCAGCATCGGCGCCTCGAGGTTGACGCGCAGGGTGCGCTTCACCTCCTCGGCGGAGAACTCGGCGAGCCAGCCGGCGCCGGGGAGCCCGGCGTTGGCGACGAGGATGTCGACGCCCGCGGCGGCCTCTGCCAGCCGCTCTCCCTCCCCGTCCTCGCCGAGGTCGGCGACGACGACGCGGTGGCCGGAACCGGGGAGGCTCTCGGCCAGCGCCAGGAGGTCCGCCTCGCGGCGTCCGCTCAATACGAGGGAGGCGCCGTCGCCGGCCAGGCCCTGGGCGATCGCCCGACCGAGGCCGCCGGTGGCCCCGGTGAGAAGTGCTGTGCGCCCGGAAATCTGCATTCCAAAGCTCCAATCTACAGGCGTCGGTTTGCGCAGGAATCTTGGTCCACCGCGCAGGAACCCTCGGTCCTAGTGCGAATCCGAACCTAATGTTTGCGTTTTGTAAGCATCGAGCCGGGCAATGCACTACACTGCCGGCGGTCAACACGACCGAAACGCCGAGTCCTGCACGCCAACTGGCAGCGGGAGCGGGGGAACCACGTTTTCGGGGCTAATCCACCACCTGGTGGAGGCGCGAGCTCTTTCAGCGCCAGCCCGACAGCTAACCCCGTAGGCCGACGAAGGAGATATCGGTTTGCCGAAGCGCGGTTTCAAGCTCAAAGCGGGTCTTGCCATAGCTATGGCGCTGATCGTGGCGGCTCTCGCCGTCCCCGGTGGCGCCTCCGCCGCCTGTAGGACCGGCGGCCTCACCCCCGCCGAAGTGGACATCTGCACCCCGACCGCGAAGGCCAAGCTGCTGGCCTCCGGCGAACTGATCCCCCCGGCGTCGGCCCCGGCCCGCGTCAAAGCGGTCATCGCCGCGGCGAACAAAATCCGCACCAAGCCCTACATCTGGGGCGGCGGGCACGCCAGCTTCGCCTCCGCCGGCTACGACTGCTCCGGCTCCGTCTCCTTCGCCCTCCACGGCGGCAACTTCCTCGAAAGCCCGCTTCCCTCCGGCCCGATGATGAGTTGGGGCGAAGAAGGCGAAGGCCGCTGGATCACCGTCTACGCCAACGGCGGCCACGCCTACATAACCGTCGCGGGCTACCGCTTCGACACCAGCGGCGACTCGGGCGAAGAAACCGGCCCCCGCTGGCACGAAGAACTGCGCTCGAACGAAGGCTTCGTGGCGCGACACCCGACCGGCTACTAGTCGTACCCCTCCCAGGCTGACCCGCCGGGTCGTACTCCTCCCCGGCTAACCGGCCGGGGAGTAATTAGCCTGCGCACTTTGTCCCATTGGGATAACTTCGCGGCATCGAGGGGTCCTCGTCCGACATCCGCTTGGTCGGCCTCACCAAGAAATACGGTGAGGTCACCGCCGTGGCCGGGATCGATCTGGACATCCGTGCGGGTGAGTTCTTCACCATGCTCGGGCCCTCCGGCTCGGGCAAGACGACGACGCTGCGGATGATCGCCGGGTTCGAGGACCCGACGGCCGGGACGATCGAGCTGGCCGGCGAGGACGTCTCGGGCGTGCCGCCCTACGAACGGGCCGTCAACACCGTCTTCCAGGACTACGCCCTGTTCCCGCACATGAGCGTGGCCGACAACGTCGCCTACGGCCTCAAAGTGTCGAAGGTGGACAAGGCCGAGCGGGCGCGCCGCCGCGACGAGGCGCTGGAGATGGTGCGGCTGCCCGGCTACGGGGATCGCAAGCCCGGTGAGCTCTCCGGCGGCCAGCGCCAGCGTGTGGCCCTGGCGCGGGCGATCGTCAACCGGCCGAAGGTGCTGCTGCTGGACGAGCCGCTCGGCGCCCTCGACCTGAAGCTGCGCGAGCAGATGCAGACGGAGCTGAAGTCGATCCAGGGGGAGGTCGGGATCACCTTCGTCTACGTCACCCACGACCAGGACGAGGCGCTCACGATGAGCGACCGGATCGCGGTCTTCAACGACGGGCGGATCGAGCAGGTCTCGACCCCGGAAGACCTCTACGAGCACCCGGTGAACGAGTTCGTCGCCGACTTCGTCGGCACCTCGAACGTGCTCGAGCGGGGCGGCGAGCGCTTCACCGTGCGTCCGGAGAAGATCGAGGTGATCGCGCCGGGCACGTCGACCGAGGGGCTGGTGAGCGAGCGCGGCCGGGTGACCGAGGTCGCCTACGCGGGCGCGGTGACGCGCTACACGGTGGAGCTCGACGCCGGGGGAGCCCTGACGCTGGTCAGGCAGAACGTTGGCGAGGCGCCCGGTGCGGTGCCCGCCCAGGGGGAAGAGGTGACCGTCGGATGGCGGCCGCAGCACGCGGCGGCGGTTTCCGGTGCAACGAAACAGGAGGAGGAGGTAGCACCATGAGGAGACAAGAGGGGAATCCGGCGCGCACGGCGTGGTTGGTCGTCGCGGGGCTGGTCGCGTTCATGCTCGTACTGGCGGGCTGTGGGGGTGGCGGCTCGAGCTCCGGGGGCAGCTCCGGCGAGGGCGGCGGTGGCGAAGGGCTCCAGAAACTCGGCAAAGGCGAGGGGGAAGTGAACCTGATCTCCTGGGCCGGCTACGTCGAAGAAGAATGGGTCAAGCCGTTCGAACAAGAAACCGGCTGCAAGGTCAACAACAAGGTGGCCGGCACCTCCGACGAAATGGTGAAACTGATGGAGACCGGGCAGTACGACGGGGTCTCCGCCTCCGGCAACGCGACGGCGCGCCTCTGGGCCGCCGGTGAAGTCGCGCCGGTCAACACCGCGCTGGTCCCGAACTACAAAACGGTCTTCGCCGACCTGAAAGACCAGCCGTACAACACGTTCGAAGGCCAGCCCTACGGGATCCCGCACGGCCGCGGCGCGAACCTCCTGATGTGGAACAAAGATGACGTGAAGCCGCCGCCGAGCTCCTGGGAAGTCACCCTGGACCCGAAAGTGGCCGCCAAATACAAGGGCCACATCACCCAGTACGACGACCCGATGTCGATCGCCGAAGGCGCGCTCTACCTGATGAACCACGAACCGAGCCTCGGCATCGAAAACCCGTACGAGCTGAACGAAGAACAGTTCGACGCGGCGGTCGAACTGATGAAGGAACAGAAGCCGAACGTCGGCGAATACTGGTCCAGCGCCGAAGAACAGATCGCGGGCTTCGCCAACGGCTCCAACCAGGTCGGCACCACCTGGCAGTACCAGTACTTCGCCCTCAAAGGCGAAAACGAACCGGTGGAAGCGAGCCCGGCGAGCCAGGGCTTCCTACCCAAAGAGGGTGCGACGGGCTGGTCCGACACCTGGATGATCAGCAGCAAGGCCAAGCATCCCAACTGCATGTACATGTGGATGAACTACATCATCAGCCCGAAAGCCAACGCCGAGGTCGCCGAATACTTCGGCGAGGCGCCGGCCCAGGAAAAGGCCTGCGAAGAGACCAAAAACCCGAACTTCTGCGAGGAATACCACGCGGAAGAACCGGCGTTCTGGAAGCGGGTCTACTACTGGGAGACGCCGCTGGCGGAATGCTCCGAAGGCGGGCCCGAAGAATGCATGGACTACAACGACTGGGTCCGGGCCTGGACCGAAATCAAAGGCTAGGGAGCCGGAGTCACTGTTGATTCCGGGGGGTCCCAGTGGCAACTGACGCGGTCGTGGTGAAGAGGTCGGCGGCCAGGCGGCTCGCCGGCCTCTTCCACGGTCGCCCCCGGCTGCGGATCGGGTCACTGCTGGCGGCGCCGATGGCGTGGCTGGTGATCCTCTACCTGGGATCGCTGCTGGTCCTCCTGGTCACCGCCTTCTGGACCGTCGACCCGCTCAGCGGGTCGGTGATCAAGGAACTCAGCTGGGAAAACTTCGAAGAACTCGTCAACGTCCCGGTCTATCGGGAGATCGTCTGGCGGACCGTACGGACGGCGCTCCTCGTCACCATCACCGACGCGATCATCGCCTTCCCGATCGCCTTCTTCATGGCGAAGGTGGCGGGGCGCAAGACGAAGGCGCTGCTCGTCGTCGCGGTGCTGATGCCGCTGTGGGCCAGCTATCTGGTGAAGGTGGTCGCCTGGCGGGCGATGCTGGCCGAACACGGCGTGATCAACTGGGCGCTCCACCCACTCGGTATCAGCGGGCCCGGTGAAGGCGTCGCCGCCGTCTGGCTGGTGATGAGCTACCTCTGGTTGCCGTACATGATTCTGCCGATCTTCGCCGGGCTGGAACGGATCCCGAACTCGCTGATCTCGGCCTCCGAGGACCTCGGCGCCCACCCGTTCACGACCTTCCGCCGGGTGATCCTACCGCTGGCGTTCCCGGCGGTCGTGGCGGGCTCGATCTTCACCTTCTCGCTCACCCTCGGCGACTACATCGCGCCGAAACTCGTCTCCAACGAACAGTTCATCGGCACCTCGATCTACGACTCGATCACCAACAACCAGCCGTTCGCGGCGGCCTTCGCGCTGGTCCCGATCGTGGTCGTGATCGGTTACCTCGGCGTCGCCCGCAAGCTCGGCGCCTTCGAACACGTATGAGACTGTCGAAGCGCGCCAAGATCCTCCTCCGCGTCTGCGTCGGCCTGGCGCTGGCCTTCATCTACATCCCGCTGCTGGTGATCGTGGTCGAGGCCTTCAACTCGAGCCGCATCCTCAAATGGCCGCCGCCCGGCTTCACTTTCAGCTGGTTCGGCAAGGCCTTCGAATCCGATTCCGCCCGGGAAGCGCTCCTCACCTCGATCGAGGCGGGCGCCGTCGCGATGCTGATCGCGGTCGTGCTCGGCTCCTTGATCGCCCTCGCCGTGGGGCGCAACCGCTTCTTCGGCCGGGAATCGATCTCGTTCCTCGTCATCCTGCCGATCGCCCTGCCCGGCATCGTCACCGGCGTCGCCCTCTCCAACACCTTCACCCAGGTGCTCGGGATCGACCTCAGCCTGTGGACCGTGATCGTCGGCCACGCGACCTTCTGCATCGTCGTCGTCTACAACAACGTGGTCGCCCGCCTGCGCCGCACCTCGGGGTCCTTCGAGGAAGCCTCCGCCGACCTCGGTGCCGACCCCTGGCAGACCTTCCGCTGGGTCACCTTCCCGGCCCTCCGCAGCGCCCTCGGCGCCGGCGCCCTCCTCGCCTTCGCCCTCTCCTTCGACGAGATCGTCGTCACCAACTTCACCATCGGCGCCGGCGAAGAAACCCTCCCGATCTGGATCTTCCGCAACCTCTTCCGCCCCAAAGAGCTCCCGATCGTCCCCGCCGTCGCGGTCATCCTGATCCTCCTCTCGATCATCCCCGTCTACCTCGCCCACCGCCTCTCCTCAGACGACGCTGGCCTCACCCCCGGTCGCGGCGGCGCGCCAAGCAGCGGCGGAACCGCGGGCGCCGCGACCATCGCCGAGACCGAGGCCACCGCCGCCCACTAGATTCGCGCGGTGCGTACCGACCTCGTCGACATCGTCCTCGCGCTGATCGTTCTCTTCACCTTCCTCCTCGTCTGGCGGAGAGAAGGGGACGACCCGGTCTGGCAGGAACGCTGGCGAGCCCTTTCCCCCGCCGACCGCTCCCTCCCGCTCGGCATCGCCTTGATGGCCGGAGGCCTCCTGGCCGACTCGGGTGTCTTCATCGCCTTCGGAGTGCTCTTCACCCTCGGCGGCATCTGGGGCTTCGCCGGCGGCTTCCGACTCCGGCGCGCCCTGCGTGAGACGATCTCCCGCGATCGCGCCCACACGAACCGCATCGAATAAGCGAAGATCCCCGCGTGGACATTTTCCTCCTGATCGTGACGGTGCCCGTTCTGGTGTCGACGCTTTCCACGGCCTTCCGCGACGGAGCCGACAGCTCGACTTGGGAGCTGCGGTGGAGAAGCCTTGAACCCGCGGATCGCGTCCGGATCGCGAACGCGGCCCGCTCAGGCACCGAGCTCGACGATCCCGAAGAGGCCGAGCTGGCCGCCGGCTTCAATCGACGTCGGCAGCGCCGTTCCTCATTCGTCGAGGGAACGTTCGCCTTCATCGTCGTCGCTGCCACCGCCCTGTCGGTTGCGGGCCTGGGTCGTGGCTTCACCGGCTTGGCGCTGGCCATTGCCGGCATCGGCGCGGGCCTCTGGGCATACTTCGGCGAGGAGCGCCTGAACGCCCCTTCGCGGGTGATCGCCGTCCCGGGCGCGGGCCGCTAGCGGAGTAGCTGCGCGAGCTCGCGCATCGTCTGCTCGGGCCGGTCACGCAGGTCCTCCCAGCCGAGCCGCGGTAGGTGGTAACCGGCCTTCGCGAGGGCGTGGTTGCGTTCGCTGTCGCGGCCGCCCGCTGCCGGGTTGTCGTGGAAGCGCCCACCGTCGGTTTCGACCACAAGTTTCCGCTCACGCCAGAGGAAGTCGACCTCGTAGACCTTGCCCGCGAGGCGGAGCTTCGCGTTGGTCCGAGGGATCGGCAGCGCCGCTTCGGTCAGGAGGGGCAGCAGCTTGGCCTCCATGCGGCTGCGGATCTTGATTCCGCGGCGATAGCGGCGCCAAGGCGCAACCGCCCGGAGCAGCTTCTTCGTCCCGCGCCGCCGTGGCCCGTCGAGGACCCGGTCGATCGCGACCACGTCGAGCAGGCCCTCCACCGACGCCTGCTCGATCAGTTCGCCGACCTCGCGAGCGTCGAGGATCCCGGCGCAGTCGACGATCGTCCGCGCCGGACTGGTGAGCAGGAACCCGTGGCGCCGCCAAACTTCGACACCCACCGGCATGGGCACGAACCGCCTCCGGATCCCCGGAATCTTCCTCCCCGCTTCGACCGGCGCGATCACGTCGACTTCCTCCGACCGCCACTTACGAAGCCCGAGCACCCAAGCCGCAGTCCCATGCGACACCACGCTTCCCGGTCCACAAGCCATCGTCGCCCCGAGCAAGCGGGCGTGGACCGTCAGGTAGCGGTGCCCCACGCAGTAGACCCCGTGGAATATGGGATGAAGACGTCCCCGGGCCACCGCTTCCGAGATCGTCGAGTCCGCAATCCCGACGCCGCGCAGCTGCTCGACGGTGATCAATCCCGCCTGCGACCCCGCGATCGCCGCCACCCGCACCCACGGGTCCTGTTGGCTGTTCCTTTTGCCGACCACTCCGGCATAAGGAACAGCGGGCGGGATCTCTCCCCCCTTGGGGGACGCGCTTTCCGCTTAGAGCGGGATGTTGCCGTGCTTGCGCTTCGGCTGCGGGACGCGCTTGGACTGCAGCATGCGCAGGGCTTTGATCAGCTTCGGGCGCGTCTGGCGGGGCTCGATGACGTCATCGATGTAGCCGCGCTCCGCCGCCGAGTACGGGTTGGCGAAGTGGGCTTTGTAGTCGTCGATCAGCTTCTGGCGGCGCTCGTCGGGCGTCGGCGAGCTGGCGA
>Ga0268266_10000426_pt1 | contig 63596 bp, 74 predicted proteins | sample KBSS13metaG_FD_190356 | JGI IMG/M metagenome (GOLD analysis project Ga0268266, IMG submission 190356) | Switchgrass rhizosphere microbial communities from Kellogg Biological Station, Michigan, USA - KBS S1-3 metaG (SPAdes) (version 2) | ecosystem: Host-associated > Plants > Roots > Rhizosphere...
CTGTAGAGGCTCTCGAACGCCCGCAGGTCGCGCGCGGCCACGCGCTCGAACAGCGCCGCTTCCGCGTGCGGGTCCGATCTCATCGCAGCATCACGCCGCGCGTGCGTCGCGTCTCGCTCGGCCAGCATCCGCTCCCCTCATTCGAAGAATAAGTAGGCCTCACGCGTCGAAAGGTTCATTAGCCGCCGCACGAAGCGGACTGGCAACGGCGCGCTGCAGGGCTCGGCGGAATTTCCCTGTGAAGCCATGAACTTCCCGCGTCGACCCCGGCACAGACGGCCGGTGAGGACGCCCCCGTCCCTCTGGGTCCTCGCTGCGGAGGTCCGATCTGCCGGGCCTCCGCCCCCCCCTGGCGTCGGGAGAGGCCCATGGCCAATTTCAGCTTCGAGACGATCACGGCGGCCGAAGCGTCCGCCTACCAGGCGTCCAGCGACAGCCTGGCCTTCAGCACCGGCGCGGCCCGCCTCCTGGGCGTCCAGTTCCAGCCGACTCCCGAGCAGGTGGTCGTCAGTCTGCTCGGGCGGAGCGTGATGTTCGGACCGGGTCTCTATGGCGAGACCGCCACCTTCGCTGATGGCGGAACGCTGTTCGTCGGCACGCCAGGCGCGGACGTGGTCACCGGCGGAGCCGCCGGCGACGCCCTGTTCGGCGGCCTCGGGGCCGACGTGCTGAACGGCGGCGACGGCGCGGACATCCTGCAGGGTAATCAGGGCGCCGACACCCTGAGCGGAGGTCCCGGTGCGAACACCGTCTCCGGCGGCCAGGACAACGATCTGATCACCCTGGGCGTCGGGGTGGACGGCTCCAATTTCGCCAACGGCAACCGTGGCGACGACACCGTCAACGGGTCCGACAGCGGCGACACCCTGCTGGGCGGCCAGGGACAGGATCTGATCACCGGCGGGAGTGGCGCCGACTTGATTTTCGGCAACCTGGGCGACGACACGATCAACGCCGGGGGCGGCGCCGACACCATCAACGGCAACGCCGGCTACGACGTGATCACCAGTGGCGCGGGCGCGGACCTGTTCATCGAGGAGGCCGGCTCCTCGGTGATCGACGTCCAGCTGTCGGACCGCATCCTCGATTGGACGTCGGAAGACCGCATCCACCTGCCGGTGAGCGGCGGCTATGCCGAGGTCGTGGCGACCCCGATCGCGCCGCCGAACCCCGATCCCTACGGCGGTATGGGCGGTTACGGCTACGCGCCGATCGACGACTTCACGGCCGCGCAGAGCGCCGCGGCGATGGCGCTCGCCGGCAACGCCGCCCTCGCTGTCGTGGCCGCCCAGGCCGGCGCCGATGTGGTGGTGTTCGTCGACAGCAACGGCGACCATCAGGCCGACATGGCGATCATCCTGTCGAACACCGCCCTGAGCTCCATAGATCAGGGGAACTTCATCTAGGCCGAAAGCCCGTTTTCCTCTCGCCATCTTCGGAGGGAGCCCGGGCCTCCGCAGCGGAGCGCCGTAAGCATCACTTATGGCGCCTTCCCTGCAGGCTTGGAACTGAACTCAGTTTCAATCGCCACGTCCACCTCGTCGCCCACGCCCATGGTGGAACCTGGCGCAGGAATGCCGGCGGAGATGCCGAAATCCGACCGCTTCAGCGTCCCGTGGGCGGAGAAGCCGATGCGCGCGCCGCCTGGATCGAAGCTGTTAGCCGGATAGCCGCCGTTGTAGGTCACGTCGAGGACGATCGGTTTGGTCACGCCATGCAGGGACAACTCGCCGGTGACCTTCGCCGTGTTGGCTCCGGTAGGCTCCACCTTCGTGGAGCGAAAGTTGATTTGCGGAAATTTCGCGACGTTGAACCAAGAACCGCCCATCAGTTGCTCGTGGAAGCCGGCGGGCGGCGCGTTCAACTCCAGCGAGGTGGGATCGATGCTGGCCTGCACCCGCATGGCCGCGGGCTCCTCGGGATCGAACTGCAGCCTTCCATCGATCCGCCCAAACCGCGCCGTGTAGTGCGAGAATCCCATGTGGTTGACGCGGAACGTCACCGAGGTGTGCGCCTTGTCGATGAAATATTGGCCGGCCGGCGGCTGAGGAGAGGCCGTCGCCGGACTCTGGGCCAGGGCGGGCGTGGCGATCAGCAGCAAGCAGGACGCCACTTTCGCCGCCGCGAGCGTTCTTTGGGCTGTCATCGGGTCTCTCCTTCGATCTGTCACGCGCGGGCCAAGCGCACATCGAGGCCCAGGCGTCGCCTGCTCTAGATGGTCGAGGCATTGGGCGCACCATAGCCCCCTGAGGCCGAGCTTGGACGTCATCCCGGCGGCGGCGACCAGGTTTAAAGGTGATCGCCAGACGCGCCTCGGTCGGGAGCCCGGCGCCTAACGTCCGCAACTTGGCATCAGGCGAATGTCAGCTTCTGGCGCGACACGGGCGCAGCGGCCCACCCCGGAGGTGCGGCCGACGCGGACATTCGGAATGGCAGGGGCGGGTGGTTCTAGGACGTTGGCCTGATAAGCTGTGCTATGGCGCAGGTAGCTGCAGCGATGATCCTCGTGTCCGGCGCAGCGCATGCCGTAGTCAACGCTGTTATGAAATCCGGTCAGGACAAGATGTCGAGCCGGGCGCTGATCGATGGTTTCAGCGCGTTATTGATCCTTCCGGCGCTCTTCGTCCTACCTCTTCCCCACGGCGCATGGGGATGGCTCGCTGGATCGTTCGCGACGCACCTCGTCTATCTGATCTGCCTCATCAAGGCGTTCGAACGCACGGACATGAGCACCGCTTATCCGGTGATGCGGGGAAGCGCGCCCGTCATGGCGTCGCTCGGTGCGGTGCTGCTCCTGCGCGAACCGCTCACGCCCATCGTCGTTGCCGGCATCGCGATGGTTTCCGCGGGCACGTTTCTCATTGCGCTGCGGCGGCGGGCTGACGAGCGGTCGCTGCTTTGGGCGCTCGCTACGGGCGCGTCGATTGCGACCTACACCGTGATCGACGCCGCAGGCGTCCGCGCAGCGCCTTCCGCCTTCAGCTACATCGCCTGGATCTTCCTCAGCCTCGGCGGCGGCATAGCGGCCATGTTCGCCATTTGGCGGGGTCCGACATTCCTGCTCGCCGCCCGCGCTGAATGGAAGGCAGGCCTGATCGCGGGAGCCCTCTCGATCGTCACCTACGGCCTGGCGCTGTGGGCATACCGCCTGGGCGACGTCGCTCGCCTGGCCGCATTGCGCGAAACGTCGATCCTGTTTGGCTTGCTGATCGCGGTCGTGTTTCTGAAGGAACCCGTGACACGCGCGCGAGCCGCTGGAGCCCTCACGATAGCACTGGGAGCGGGGTTTCTGGTTGCGACCAGCTAGCTGGCCCGCTCACCATGCTCCAGAAGCCGGGGGTCGTGAGCGCCCCTTGGGCTGTGGGGTAAAGCGGACCTTCGCGATTTCCGAGAAGGGAGGGAAGCGGGCGTTGAGGTGATGCGTGATCCGTGGCGAACTGCCTGAATGGAAGGTGTTGCTCTTCGGACCGAAATAGTCGCCGTTGCAGCCTGCTGCCTGGCCATAGGGCCGGCGACCGCGCTGGCATGTCCGGGCCTATCCTCCGAACGCGGCCTGTTGCACGCCGCCGCCCCGGTGTTGAGCCCGGACCAGATCGCTGCAGAGGTGAGGATCGTTCGCGTCGAGGGAAACGCCATCGAAACCGAGGTGCTCAGGATGATCCAGGCCTGCTAGGCCGGGTCGAAGCTCATCATTCGCCCGTCGTACGTGACAAATTGCGATCGCTTCGAGGGAGCCGGAGCGCGAGGCGTCATAGTCGGCGTCGAAACAGCAGGGTCCGACGGCGTACTAGAGATTGATCCTATTCGAGCGCCGCATCGGGACGTACCGACATCGATCGAGGCGGTAGAGCGGGCCGCCCAGGCTGAGGTCCAAGCGGCTTCTTGGGTACGGATTGAAGCAGGCAATGCCTTCAGCTTCGAGGCTCCGGCGGACATCAAGGCCATTCCCGTGCAGGGAATCGACTCCTTCGTCGGGCGATACGCCAGCGCGAGCTTCGACCTCAGCTTCGACTACGGAGCCTACCCGAACAACCTCAGCGGCTACCGCAAAGACCCCCGATTCACCGTCGAGGAGGGGATGATCGACGGAAGGAAGAGCCGCATCGTCACCGGGCCAGGCTTGGACTGCCCGCGCAAGTCGGCGGCATACGTCATGGTTCGCGACACGCCTCCCATGCCCACGGCGCTGCAGATCGGCGGCTGCGCAAGCAGCGATGCAGGCGTCGCCGGCCTGCACCGGCTATTCCGGTCGCTGCGGTTCGCCAAAGGGGTACCCTAGCGTCCTAGTTGCAGTGCGCGCGAGAGACGCGGCCGTTCTCATCGATCTCCAAGTTCAGCCGGTCGCTACGATACTCGGTGGTCATGATATCGCCGTGCCGGAGCACGCGCGGGAGGAACTGACAAGTTAAGTCCGGCGCACGTGAAACGAGCTCCGCTCGCCTGCCGTCAGGCCACGCGATGAGCTGCAGCCCGAAATTGGCGAAGGGTGGCTCGGCGGATCAGGTGCGGTGAAGGTTGAAGGTGTTGTAGATCGCGGCGTGGGTTGAGAGAAATCTTTGAGCTGAACCCTGCGATTTGAATTTCTGCTGTTTTCGTTCTCGTCGTCGAATCGCCAGGTGCGAATTCTCGGCGCGGTTGTTCTCGCGCATGCCGCCGGGTCGGTGGCGACCCGTGAGTCCCACGAGGCGCGCCGCCGCGCGGTAGGATGCGAGCTTATCGGTGACGATCGTCTCCGGATGGATTCCTTGGGTTTCAGCAATTCGCGCAACAGCTTCAGCGCGGCCGCCTTGTTGCGGCGCTTTTGGACCAGCACGTCCAGCACCTCGCCTTCATCGTCCACGGCGCGCCAAAGAAACATTCGTCGCCCGCCGATCTTCACCACCATCTCATCGAGATGCCATCGGGGCGAGGGCGGCTGCCGGCGCTTTGGCAGGTTCGCCGCGATGAGCGGTCCGAACTTGATCACCCAGCAGCGCGCCGCTTCGCGACTCACGGCGACCCCGCGCTGGGCGAGCAGCTCCTCCAGCCCGTCGCCGGTGAGCTAAGTCCCGGCGACAACGCGCCTTTTGGCGCGTAATCCCCCACGCACCCTCCTGTTTTCTCGCAGTCGACGCCCCTGGCGCACGAATTCGCGCCCGGGTCTCCACGCGAACCGTGGTCAGTTGAGTTCCCTGGTATCAGGGAATAATCAGAGATCTTGAGGCGGAGGACGCGGCGCCCCCCTCTGCATGTAGCGGTTAAAGCTGATCTTTTGCGATTTCCGGAGCTGGTCCATTTTCCGCCGGAACAGGGATTTCTTCGCGGCGATCAGGGACATCGGAATGGCGGAACAGGGATAAATTTCGCGCCGGCTAAGCGGTCGCGATCTTGGCTAGCCACCTCGTCCGATCAGCCCATGCCAGAGGATCGGGGCGAAGAAGACCGCTCGCCCGCCCTGCTCGAGCATCAGGTCGTAGAATCGCTCCTCGGCGCGCCGCGATCACCCATGACATAGGCGATCAGCCGCGAAACCGCGGTTCGGCGATTCCCGTCACACCGAGGCCGGACACGGCGTGGACCCTCCCTGCATTCGCTCCGCCGCCGCTGCGGATCGACATTGAAGTTACGAACAGGATGTCAAGCGACGGGCCGCCGAAAGCTACACTGGTTGGCCGGTCGATTGGCAGGCGCACCACCCGGTCCAGCGTTCCGTCCGGGGCGTAGCGCCGGATTTCACTAGCGCGGCAAGCCGTGCTCCAGAGGTAGCCGGCGGCATCAACGGTTGCGCCGTCGGGAAAGACCAGGGGGTCGGGCCGGGTGAATTCGCGCGGGTCGCCCACCGTCGCCGTCGCCCGATCCCAAGGGTAGGCGGCGATGGCGTGGGTGGCCGTGTCGCTGAAGTAGAATGTGGCGCCATCGGGACTCCAGCATGGGCCGTTGCTGCAGCCGATCCGACCGAGAACCTTGCGCGGGCGGAGGTCGGCTTCAATGCAGTAGAGGCTGGCGCGGGGAGCCCGGGGTTCCGCCGCGGCGAAAATCTCCGTGTCGAATGAGCCGAAGACGAACCGCCCGTCGCGGTCCACCTTCCCGTCGTTCATGCGATTGCCGGGAAGATGGCGTTCCAGATCTGCTACCAGCTCAAAGCGGCCGCTGGGGAAATCAAGGAAATAGACCGACCGGTCCACGGTGACGATGGCGCCGCCTTGCTCGCGCAGGGCCAGCGCCCCCACTTCCCCCGGCGCCGCCCAGCGCACGAGGCCGCTCCCGTCGGCAGCGGCGCGGTAGATGGCCTTGCCGGCGCTGTCGATCCAGTACAGCTGTTGCTCGGCGGGATCCCAGAGCGGGCCTTCGCCGAGCGCGCAGACGGGGCCGAAAACATTGATGTGAACCACGATGCCATGCCCTTACGGTTTGTGTGGCAGGATCGGCGGTGGCCACGCTTGGCCGAACGCCGATCCGCGCCGGGCGATTCCGACACTGCGCCACCGAAGGCGGGCAGCGATCGGCAAATCTCGGTTTGAACAGATCTCGGTTAGAAGTTGTAATTCACCTCGACGGGCAGTGTCAGTCCAAATGAACCGGCTGGTAAGGGCGGGCGGCTAGGTACCGGCGATGCCCCCGCAAACCTAAGTCGGACAACCCATTCCGCCGGTTCGACAGCCCGCCCGAGGTGATCCAGCTCGTGGTAATGCTGTACGTTCGCTTCCCGCTGTCGCTGCGCAACGTCGAGGACCTGGCGTTCGAGCGCGGCATCGACATCTGCCATGAGACCGTGAGGAAATGGGTCATCCGCTTCGGGCCGATGTTCGCCGCCAAGATCCGCAAGCGCCGCGTCAAAGCGATGCGCCAGCACACCCATTGGCGCTGGCGCTTGGACGAGGTCTACGTCCGTGTGCAAGGCGAGATGCGCTACCTCTGGCGAGCCGTCGACCACGAGGGCGAGGTTCTGGAAAGCTTCGTCACCAAGGAGCGGGACAAGGCCACAGCGCTGAAATTCAAGAAGAAGCTGGTCTGGGCGGCGGCCTCGTCGCTGCGGCCGCGGCGACCGCCGCGTTTCCCCTGATCTCGTCGATGGTGATCGGCGCGGCGGCGGGCTGGCTGCTGTGGCTGGCCGGCGCGCTCATGATCGGCCTGTCCCTGCTCGTCGGCGCCCGTCGCTCGATCGGGAATTCCCTGCTGGCGAGCCTTGTCGCCATCGCCGGCGGCGGTTTCCTGCTGCTTCATCCGACCGCCGGCGCGCTGGCGGTGTCTCTCCTCGTCGCCGCCGTGCTCATCGTTGATGGCGCGCTGGAACTCGCCCTCGCGCTCGACCTGAGGCCTTTGCGTGTATGGCGCTGGCTAATCGCCTCGGCCATGGCCAGCGGGCTCGCCGCCGTGGCGGTCCTGAGTGGAGCCGCTGCAGGCCGGCCTTGCTCTGCAACGGCTCGGCGACCGCCTGCAGCAACACGGCCACCAGGACGGCGGCGAACGCCATCAGCAAGACGTCGGCAAGCCGGATCGCCAGTAGTCCCAGCACAATGAGACTAGCGACCAGCGGTATCTCGCGCTGGCGTTCCGGTCGGGGTCGTTGCAATGCGGGCGGCGTCTGCATGCGCTGGAGCTTGAAGGCCGTCCAAGGAATTCACCTTGAGCGCCGTCAAGCTACGGCGACCTGACTTCGATCAAGGTGTGCGCCCTTGCAGCCGCCGATCCTCATTTCCTGAGGACTTGGCCATGAGCATCAAAGACATTCTGCTCCAGATCGACACCTACCCGGATCCGACGCCGTTGACGGCCGTCGATCGGGCGGTCGAGTTCGCGAAACTCGCGAACGCCCGAATTTCCGCGCTTGCCGTCGCGGTCGATCTGCCGCTGCACAGCAACCGCTTCGCCGACTATCTGATCGGGCTCAGCAAGCTCGAGAAGGAGGTCGAGGATCAAAGCCTCGAAGCTGGCCAGCGCGCGATCGATCACTTCACGAGGACCGCAAAGGAAGCCGGCGTCTTCGAGGACGCGAAGCTGGTGAAGCGCTCGCTCTACGCCGTGCCGGCGGAGGTCGCCATGCAGGCCCGAACCCGCGACCTGTGCATCGTACCGATCAGCGATCGTCTGGACGGGCAGGTCGAGATCGCCATCGCCGCAATCTTCGAATCCGGGCGGCCGGTCCTCGTCTACAAGCCTGCGAAAGCCGTGTTCAGCCGGCTCGCGAAGATCGTCGTCGCGTGGGACGGCAGCCGCTGCGCGGCGCGCGCCTTGGCTGAGGCCATGCCGCTGCTCGCGTCCGCGGCCGAGGTCCGCCTGGTTTCGGTGCTCCAGGACAAGCCGGACCTCAAGCCTGGTACGGCGAACGAGGCGCTTTGCCATCTGCGGCGCCACGGGATCGAGGCCGCAGCGGACGAAGTAGACGGCGCCGGAAAGTCCATCCAGCAGGCGCTGGGCGGCTATCTCCAGGAACAGGCGCCGGACCTCTTCGTGATGGGCGCGTTCGGCCACTCGCGTCTGCGCGAGTTCATTCTCGGCGGCGCCACGGAATTCATTCTCCAGGATCCTCCCGTCCCGACGCTTCTCGCGCACTAGAGGAACCGCCGTGGACGGCTGGGCAGGCCTCTCGGAAAACGAGGCGCGGCGTCGCCTGGCGCAATTCGGCGCCAATGAGCTTCCCAGGGCCGAGGATCGATCCTTCACGCGGATCGCGCTCGGGACCCTGCGCGAGCCGATGTTCATGCTGCTGGGCGGGGCGGCTTCGTTTCAGTTGCTATTGCTTGCTCAATTTCCCTCATGCATTCGGCAATTTTCGCCCCAGACGAGTCCGACATCAGGAATTGGGCGAGATGAATTGTTCGACCGTGCGCGTTAAATTTGCCGAATATCCCTTTGTAATCGAAGCTCGGATCGCTCAGCGATCTTACAAACACTGAGAGGCTGGGTACCTTTGCTTTGGGGTATTTCGCCACTCTGATTTCCAACGGTTCGAGCACCGAGTAGATGCCGACGCGCGTCTTGAACCACATCGATCGTCCCCACGGCCTGGAAGCGAACTCGACCTGCACGCTAAGGCAGAGCTACAGGCGGAATTTATGCTGAGGTCGCCGTCTACGTGCAAGGCCGCATCGGCTTAGCCATGCCTGGAGGATGAGGCGGCGCGCTCAGGCAAATGTCCGCTACGGGTCGTTCCTGCGCGTTGGCACCCCAGCCGACGAGCGGACGGTCCGAACGTCCGGTTTGCGGACCGACCCCAATGCGTAGGAACGACCCATGGCGGACGTCGGGAGCTTCCGCCTTCGGGCAACTTTCCGGGTCGCCTACCTCGGAGGGGACCCGAGCCCCGACTAGATGTTGCGACGCCCCGCAACCTACTGCTTCGAGATCGCCGTGATCTCGCCGCGCCGCCTTCAGGCGCAAGGACGATCCGACTGGCAGATCGCAGAGCAGGCCCGCGCCGGGCTTTGGGCGGCGCGCGCGCCGATGGAGCGTGATCGTGTAACCCATTCCCGGCGCACGCCGGTCCCGCTATAGGACGGCCATGGCGGGAATGGCGGCATGGTGGCGAAGGGTAACGGGCGTGCTTGCCGCCCTGGTGCTCGCCGTAATGCTCTCCGCCCCCGCCTTGGCCGCGGCCACCTGCGCGGACCAGTCGGTGACCGCTGCGGTCTCGATCGATCAGACGGACGACGCCCATGCCGACGCCGATCAATTCGACACCGGCCCGTGCGAGGACGGCTGCGGTCCCTGTGTGCACTGCCATTGTTCTCATGCCGGAGGCTATGCGCCGGCCGCCGTGACCGCCGCCTCTAGCCCGCCGACCAGCGCCGAGCGCCACGCGATGGCCCAGGCTCCCGCACCGACGTCGGTCCTCGTCTTCGGCCTCAAGCGACCTCCCCGCGGCTGACGGCTCGCGCGCTCGACGCGCGCTCGTCGTCAATTGCGAGGACCGTCAATGCATCTAATTCTCCGTGGGCCCCGTCTTGCGGGCCTGCTTATCGCCGCAGCGGCGTGTTCGGCCGCGCCCGCCCTGGCCCAGGCGCCGCCGGCCGTGGTGCGATCCACGCAACCCTACCTCAGCCGCGCCGACGCCCTGGCGCGCGCCGCCGGTGTCGACCCCAGCGCCGGGGCCTCGGCCGCACGGCTCTTCGCCGCCGAGGCGGCCGTGCGCCAGGCGGGGGTGAAGCCCACCCCGTCGCTTGGGCTCGCGGTTGAGAACTTCGCGGGGACCGGACCCTATTCGATGCTCGACCGCAACGAGGCGACGCTCAGCTACGAGCGAGCCTTCGAGCGCGGCGGCAAGCGCGAGGCGCGCACCGGCCAAGCCCGGGCGGAGCTGACCGTGGCCCGGCTGCGCGGCGAGGTGCGGCGGCTCGACTTCATTCGCGAAGTCCAGACGGCCTATGCCGAGACCTTGGCCACCGAGGCGGAACTGCTGGTGGCAGAAGCGCGCCTGGTCTCGGCCCAGACGTCCCAGCGTGACATCACCCGCCGGGTGAAGAGCGCCCGTGACCCGCTGTTCGCGGGCTCGCGGGCCGAGGGGCTGACGGCGCAGGCGGAGATCGCCCGCGACCGCGCCCGGGAGGCCGCACGCACGGCGCGCGCGGCCCTGGCCGCCTTCTGGGGCGGATCGCCGGACTTCACCCTGAAGCTGGACGACTTCTTCAATGTCGCGCCGCCTTCGGACCTTCCGGTCGCCGACACCCCGGACCTGGCCTTGCTGGAGGCCGAGCGCGACGTGGCCATGGCCGCCGTGCGGGTCGCGCAATCGCGCGGAGTTCCCGATCCGACGTTGCGGGGCGGGGTCCGCTACTTCGGGGAGGGCAACGAGGTGGCCCTGGTCGTCGGCGGCTCCATCCCGCTCGGCGCCCGCGGCGCCAACCGCGCGAACGTCGACCGCGCCCAGGCCGAGCGCGCGGCCGCCGAGCAGGAGATCGCCGCGGCGCGGATCATGCGCGAACGCGAGATCGTCCGGCTGACCGCGCGCCTTCGGGCGCTGGCCGTGGAGTCCGAACGCATCCGGGTCGAAGTCATCCCGCATGCGATCCGCACGGTCGAGCAAGTGATGGCCGGCTTCAACCGCGGCGGCTTCGAATACCTGGATGTCACCGAAGCCCAGCGGGCGCTCGCCGATGCGCGTGCTCGCCGGGTCGAGGTGCTGCGCGACTACCACATCAGCCTGGCCGTGCTCGACCGTCAGACGGGAAAGCACGGCGGCCTCATAGCCATCAACACCGAGGAGCGCCGCTGATGCGCCGCCATTTCCTTTCGCCGGTTACTCGTCCGCTGGTCATGCTGTTCGCCGTGGCGGCGCTGGCCGGCTGCGGCGGGCGCACCGAGAAGGCCGCCGAGGGCCACGCCGACGAGCATGGCGCAGCGGCCGAAGCGTTTGAACGCGGGCCCCACCGCGGGCGGATGCTGCGCAGCGGCGACTTCGCTCTGGAGATCACCATCTTCGAGGAGGGCGTGCCGCCGGAGTTCCGCGTCTACGCCTATCACGATGACAAGCCGGTCAATCCTCGTGGCGTGACGCTCGCCATGGAGCTCACGCGCCTGGGCGGGCGGGTGGATCGCTTCGCCTTCACGCCGCAGGGCGATTTCCTGCGCGGCGCCGGCGTGGTCCGCGAACCGCACTCGTTCGACGTCAAGGTGCGAGCGACGGATCGCGGCAAGGCGCACCAGTGGGCCTATGCGTCCTACGAGGGGCGCACGACGATCACGGCGGAAGCGGCGCGCGCGGGCGGCGTCAAGACCGAGAAGGCCGGGCCTGTGGTGATGGCCGAGCTGGTCGACATGGCCGGCCGGATCGAGATCACGCCCGAGGGGCAGGGCGAGGTTCGGGCCTGGTACCCCGGCCGGGTCATGGCCCTGACCGCACAGGTAGGACAGCAGGTCCGCAAGGGGCAGGTGCTCGCGCGTGTGGAGTCCAGCCACAGCCTGCAGACCTATTCCATTCCCGCGCCGATTAGTGGGGTGGTCATCCAGAAACACACCAATGTCGGCGACGTCGCTGGCGCGGACGCACTGTACGTCATCGCCGATCCCAACAAGCTGCATGCGGAGTTCTTCGTCTATCCCCGCGACGCAGAACGCGTTCGGACTGGACAGCGGGTGGAGGTTCGGACGCTCTCAGGCGACGCCCGCGTCGTGGCGCCGGTGCAAGCCATCGTGCCCACGGCCGACGTCGCCAGCCAGACGCTCATGGCGCACGTCAACCTTCCATCGGGCTCGGCTGAGACGTTTCGGCCGGGCATGGGCGTCGAGGGATCGTTCCAGATCGCGACGAGGCCGACCGCGCTGGCTGTGCGGACCAAAGCCCTGCAGCGCTTCCGGGATTTCACCGTGGTCTTCGCCAAGGTCGCGAACACCTACGAGGTCCGCATGCTGGAGCTAGGTCGCCAGACGCCGGAGTGGACCGAGGTGCTGGGCGGGCTGGAGCCTGGAACCGAATACGTCACCGACGGCGCCTTCCTGATCCGCGCGGACATCGAGAAGTCCGGCGCGAGCCACGACCACTGAGGGCGCGAGAGATGCTCGAACGGATCGTCGCCCTCTCCATCCGCTATCGCTGGCTGGTGCTGGCGCTGGTGCTGCTCAGCGTCGCCGTGGGAGTCTGGAGCTTCCAGCGCCTGCCGATCGACGCCACGCCGGACATCACCAACGTCCAGGTTCAGATCAACACCGAGGCGCCGGGTTTCTCCCCCCTGGAGTCCGAGCAACGGATCACCTTTCCGGTGGAGACCGCCATCGCCGGCCTCCCAAGGCTCGACTACACCCGCTCGATCTCGCGCTATGGCCTGAGCCAGGTGACGGTCGTCTTCAAGGACGGGACCGACATCTACTTTGCCCGCCAGCTCGTGAACGAGCGCCTGCAAGGCGCACGCAGTCAGTTGCCGGAGGGGATCACGCCGGAGTTGGGGCCGATCACCACGGGTTTGGGCGAGATCTTCCTCTACACCGTGGAAGCCCGGCGCGGCGCCCGAAAGCCCGACGGCGGCGCCTACACGCCGGAGGACCTGCGCACCCTGCAGGACTGGGTGATCCGGCCGCAGCTGCGCAATACGCCCGGCGTGACCGAGGTGAACTCCATCGGCGGGTTCGAGCGCCAGTTCCATGTGACGCCCCGACCGGAACGCCTCTCCGCCTACGGCCTCACCATGGGCGAGGTGATAGCGGCGCTAGAGGCGAACAACGCCAACGTGGGGGCCGGCTATGTCGAGCGATACGGCGAGCAGTACCTGGTCCGGGTGCCCGGCCAGGCGAACGGGATCGAGGATCTCCGCTCCGTCATCGTCACCAACCGCGGCGGCGTCCCGATCCGCATCGCGGACGTGGCGGACGTCGGGCTGGGCGAGGAACTGCGCACCGGCGCCGCCACCCAAAACGGCCGCGAGGTCGTGCTGGGCACCGCCTTCATGCTGATGGGCGAGAACAGCCGCACGGTCTCGCGCGCCGCTGCGGCCAGGCTGGAGGAGGCGGCCAAGGCGCTGCCGCCGGGTGTGGTCGCCACGCCGGTCTACGATCGCACAGACCTGGTGGATCGGACGATCAGGACCGTCGAGACCAACCTGCTGGAAGGCGCGCTCCTGGTCATCGTCGTGCTCTTCCTGCTGCTCGGCAACCTGCGCGCGGCGCTGATCACCGCGGCGATTATTCCGCTCTCCATGCTGCTCACCATCACCGGCATGGTGCAAAGCCGGGTGTCGGGAAACCTGATGAGCCTGGGCGCCCTGGACTTCGGACTGATCGTCGACGGCGCCGTGATCATCGTCGAGAACTGCCTTCGCCGCTTCGGCGAGGCGCAGCGTCGGCTCGGCCGGCTGCTGACCCGGGACGAACGGTTCGGCCTCGCCGCGGAAGCGACCGACGAGGTGATCCGCCCGTCGCTGTTCGGGGTGCTCATCATCGCGCTGGTCTATGTGCCCATCTTCGCCCTCACCGGGGTCGAGGGGAAGATGTTCCATCCGATGGCGATCACGGTGGTTATGGCCCTGGCCGCGGCGCTCGTGCTGTCGCTCACCTTCGTTCCGGCGGCCGTGGCCCTGTTCGTCACCGGCCGGGTCGAGGAGAAAGAAAGCCGGGTGATGCACGGGGCGCGGCGAAGCTACGCACCGGCGCTGGACTGGGCGCTCCGAAGGCCCGCATCGATGGTGGGCGGCGCGGTGGCGCTCGTGCTCCTCTCGGGGTTCGCCGCCAGCCGCATGGGCTCCGAGTTCGTGCCGACCCTTGATGAAGGCGACATCGCCCTACACGCGCTGCGCATCCCCGGCACCAGCCTCACCCAGGCGGTCCGAATGCAATCCACCCTGGAGGCGCGTCTCAAGGGGTTCCCCGAGGTCGAGCGGGTGTTTGGCAAGATCGGCACGGCGGAGGTCGAGACCGACCCGATGCCGCCGTCCGTCGCTGACACCCTGGTCATGCTGAAGGACCGCAAGGACTGGCCGAACCCGCGCAAGCCGAAGGACCAGCTGGTGGCGGAGATGCAGGAGGCCGTCGAAGCCATCCCCGGCAACAACTACGAGTTCACGCAGCCCATCGAAATGCGGTTCAACGAGCTTCTCTCAGGCGTCCGCGCGGACGTCGCCGTCAAGGTCTATGGCGACGACACCGCACAACTCGCCGAGATCGCCGAGACGATCGAAGGCGTCGTCGCCGGCGTGGAGGGCGCGGCGGACGTGAGCACCGAGCAGACCACGGGGCTGCCCGTGTTGCAGATCACGCCGGACCGGGCGGCCCTGGCCCGCCTGGGGCTCAATGTCCGCGACGTGCAGGCGCTGGTGGCGGCCTCCCTAGGCGGCGCCGTGGTGGGACAGGTGTTCGAAGGCGACCGCCGCTTCGACGTCGTGGTCCGCCTGCCTGAGGACATCCGCAGCCAGGTGGACAAGATCGGCGACCTCCGCGTCCCGCTGCCGGCGACTAGCGAGGGGCCGAGGCGTTTCGTGCCGCTGGCCGACGTGGCGCGGGTGGAGGTCGAGATCGGCCCGAACCAGATTAGCCGCGAGAACGGTAAGCGCCGCGTGGTGGTGACGGCCAATGTCCGCAACCGGGACCTGGGCTCGTTCATCGGCGAGGTGCGCCGCAAGGTGGACGCCGAAGTCGAGCTGCCAAGCGGCTACTGGATGGGCTACGGCGGGACGTTCGAGCAGCTTATCTCCGCGGCCAAACGCCTGGAGCTCGTCGTACCCGCGGCTTTGCTGCTGATCTTCGGCCTGCTGTTCGCGCTCTTCCGCTCGGTGAAGGATTCGGCCGTCGTTTTCTCCGGCGTACCGCTCGCCCTGACGGGCGGCGTCGCGGCGCTGCTGCTGCGCGGCCTGCCGCTCTCGATCTCGGCTGGAGTGGGCTTCATCGCCCTCTCGGGCGTGGCTGTCCTGAACGGTGTGGTGATGCTGAGCTTCATCCGCACTCTGATCGCCGAGGGACACCCGCTACGGGACGCCATCCGGGAGGGCGCGCTGACCCGCCTGCGACCCGTGCTGATGACGGCGCTGGTGGCCAGCCTGGGCTTCATTCCGATGGCCTTCAACGTCGGCGCGGGCGCCGAAGTGCAGCGGCCGCTCGCCACCGTCGTGATCGGAGGGGTGCTGTCATCGACGGCGCTGACGCTGCTGGTGCTGCCAGCCCTCTATCTGCTCGCCCATCGTCGGAAAGAAGTTATCGCATGAGGTCTGCGTCACCCTGGGAGAATTTCGCCTGTGGCGGTCGAGGTGTCGCGGCGCGAACAGCCCGCCCGCGGATGGGCAAACGGCCATCAACGGGGACGCGGCCTGAACTCGCCCGTCGACTCCGGCCTCGTGTCGAGCCAGCTCGGTGGCGACGACCCCAGGGTTTTAGACCCTTAGGACGCCACGGTCTTCGGTTCCGTTCTCACATGTCCGCTACGGGTCGAGGCTGTGTAAAAACGCGAACCAGTTCAGACTCCTGACCTCGCCGTGTCGGGGCTTCGGATGGGTCGTTTCGTCGAGGGTGAAGGTCGCCGGCAGCCGACACGCTTGCCGAGCTGCCTGGATGACTACGTCAGCGAAGACAATCCAGCGCGGGTGATCGACCTCTTCGTTGACGAGCTCGATCTTGGGGGCCTGGGCTTCGAGGTGGCGCCGGCGGCGACCGGCCGGCCAGCGTACCAGCCGGCGACGCTGCTGAAGCTGTACGTCTACGGATACCTGAACCGCGTGCCGTCGAGCCGGCGGCTGGAGCGCGAAGCCCAGCGCAACGTCGAGCTGATGTGGCTGACGGGTAAGCTCGCGCCCGACCACAAGACCATCGCTAACTTCCGCAAGGATCATGGCCCGGCGATCCAGGCGTCGTGCGCGCACTTCGTGGCGCTGTGCCGCCAGATCGGGCTCGGCGCATCACCCGCTGGGAGCACGAGGCAACGCTCGAAGCCATGCAGCGGCGGCTGGACCTGGCGCCACAAAGCCTGATGAAGCTGAGACGCAAGATCGTCGAGCATCCCTTCGGCACGATCAAAGCCTGGATGGGCTCGACCCACTTCCTGATGAAGCGGCTGAAGAACGTGAAGACCGAAATCAGCCTCCACGTCTTGCCTACAACCTGAAACGAGTGATGCAGATCCTCGGAACCGGACCGCTCATCGCCGCGATGCGGGCCTGAGCGCCGGCGGCGCTAAGCCTTGGGATCAACCGCTCGGCCGCGAGTTTTTACACAGCCTCGGTCGCGAGCAGTCGTTCGCCTGCGCGCCCTAGAGCGGGACTCCATTAGACGGAACCGTATCCGGCGTTGAGGAAATAGTTGGCGCACTCCTGGGGGCTGAAGAGGTCGAGGAGTTGGCCGGCCTTGCGCCACGTGGCCTCGACGTCCCTTGGCTGAACACCAGGCGCGAGGCCTCGATCCGTCCCTGGTGCGTCCGCCAGCGGGTCCTGCGGCGGGCCACGTCCGGCCGCGTCTGCTCCTCCGGCAGCAGGGTTTTTTTGAAGCTCAGCCCCTCGGCATGGACGAACAGCTGGGCAGCGGAACTCGAGACCGGAACGGTTGCATCGATCAACGCTCTCGCGCGCCGCGAGGGGCTCTACGATCACTACACGGCGCGGCTCCTACCGCTGGCCTACCTGGCTCCCGATGTCACCGAGGCGATCCTTGGTGGGCGACAGGGCGCAGCCGTGTCCCTTGGCGCAGTCACCGCCCGGCCTCTGCCGCTCAACTGGTCGGCGCAACGAGCGATGATCGAGCACCTGGGGATGCCACGCGGCTGACGCGCCGCGTGCTGAACGTCGGCGAAACCTCCCAAACCTCCCAGACGTCTCGAAAGCCGCGATCTGAGTTTTCAAGAATCCCTGAGGAATTCCCTGAAGCAGGGAATTCCGGCGCAAACCTACACTTCTGAAATGCCCTCGGAGACCCGGGCCCGGATGGCGGCTATTCGCGGTGTGATTTCGGAGATTGGAGAGCCGCGCGGAGGGCGGAAGGGCGCGCTAACGCCCGGTTTTCAGGGGACTATTCGCGGGGAAGAAAATCACGCCGGGTTAGCGGCGGAATGAATGGTCGGAGTGGCAGGATTCGAACCTGCGACCCCCGCGTCCCGAACACGGTGCTCTACCAGACTGAGCTACACTCCGACTTGGGAGCGGCCTTATAGGGGAGCAATTCGGCGGCTGCAAGGAGCCGGAATTGTCGCTGAAAGTAGGGCTCGTGGCCGTTGCATCCGGGCAGCCTTCGCGCTATCTCGACCGCCTCGCGAGGGGAGCCCCCTCTGCGCCTTTCCTGCTGGGGAATGGTGTAATGGTAACACTGCGGTTTTTGGTACCGTCATTCTAGGTTCGAGTCCTAGTTCCCCAGCCACGGAATTGCTTCAAGAATTTGCCTCTCCAGAGGCCGTCTTTGAGGCGCGGTTTACAGCTTTCGTTCTGGCGGCGTTCCGGCGGAGGCGCTCGACCATGGCCAGGCCGATCTCCTGGGCGGTGACGTAGCGGGCTGCAATTTCCTCCACCTTGGTCTTCTCCCAGCCGAGAATCGTGGCGACGCCGCCGAGGTCGAAGCCGCCGCGCATAAAATTTTTCGCGGCCGTCCCGCGAAGATCGTGGAAGCGGAGGTGTCCGATTCCGCTCTTGGCTTCTGGGTCGTCCGTCCGCTCGCGCGCAGCCTCGCCTTGAGCGCCGGTGTGAGCGGTGTCACGACCGTGCGCCGGCCGCGGCTCGTGTTGTCTGCCAGACGATCGCGTGCTCGCCCACGGCCGATCGAGGAAGTTTGATCAGGTCCCCGAGACTTAGGCCGGTAAGCGCCGCCAGGCGCACCGCGTGGTTCAGCTCTTCAGCGCAATGCAGATGGAGCGCCGCGAGCGTGGCGGCTCTCTAAAGGCGCGCAACTCGTAGGGCGGCGTATATCGGCCGTCAGGTTCGCGCGATGAGGCGGCGCCGATCGAGGCGGGGAGGTCCTCCGCTCCCCAGCGGATTGAGCCGGACGAACAGCGCAAGGCCGGCGCGCGCAATCCATGAGGGAACCTGCGCCGCGTCGAGGCGTTTCGTGAGACGGACGCTAGCGGGGGCTTACGCTGGAGGTCTTGGCGTTGAGCTTGCGATCGCCCGTGGAACCGCGAGGCGTCTCCCCGGCCGCCCGGCGTGCCGCACATGACCCCGATCCCGAAACCGACTTCCGTCGCCGCGCCGAACATTTGTTGACGCGGGCGAACGCCACGACGGACGCCGCCGCGCGGGCGGAGCTGGTGATCAAGGCCGCCACCCTGCATCACCTGGCGCTGCTGCAGGAGGCGGCCCGCCGGGCCGCGCCGCTTAGCGAGCCGGCCAGCTTCGCGCGCTGCAAGGTCGAGGCGCAGATACTGGGGCAGGACGGCGAGCGGCGGGGCTTGAGGGCCGGCCCGCCGGCCTTGCGCCAGGCCCAGGCCGCCTATGACACCAGCGTCTCTTCGGTCGAAGAGGCTCAGACCGCCCACGCCCGCCGACTCCTCTAGGCTTTTCAGCGACAAATTCCCGCAGCTCAGCTTGCTCTTCGCAGCGCGGCGCCCCAAATGGCGCCCGCTGGAAGCGCGGGAACAGCCCGGGCGTCATCTTGAAGGACCGGTCATGGATCGCGTACGCGCAGAACGCCTCGGCACCCTGTTTTTGGCCGTCTTTTCAACCGGCCTGGCGGCGCGCTTCGCCGAGGACGGGCTCGCGCCGGCGCAGTGGCCAGGCGCCCTGGCGGCCGTGCTGGGATCGCTGGCCGCCGCCGCGGTCGTCAGGCTCTGGCCGCGCCCGCAACCTGTCCGCTCGCGTTAGGCCCGCCCGCGGGCGGGGGAATCCCTCCGCGTGCTGTCAAAATCCAAGTCCGCCACAGCATCGCCTTTCGAGCGTCGCAATTGATGCGTTCATAGGGCGTGCGGAAGAGGCCGCTCGCAGATTCGCGGGCGAAAAGAGGGACGTGTAATGCGGGACACCACCACTGAGCGCGGCGCGCTCTGGATCGATTTCGCGTTTGTGGCCAGCTGCCTGGGCCTGGTGGCCGGGATTCTGGCGCTGATCGGCCAGGTCTGAGCCCGGCTCCGCCTTTTAAATACTCCTAGGACGGCGGAAGCGGCGGCTTAGCCGCCTACTCGGCGCCGTCCCAGAACAGCGCGCCGTCCGTATCCCAATCCCAGCCGCCAAGCCAGGCGATGCGGCCCTCGTCGGCGCTGCGGCCAACCATCAGAGAGACAGGTTCGGGCGAGCGGCGCCCCTCCGCCTCGGCGATTCGCCCCGCCGCCGCGATCGCCTCGGAATCAGACACGAACGGAATCAGCCGCGACCACTCTGGGTGCGGCCCGCGGCGGAGCAGGGCCAGGGTGTAGACGCCGGTCATGCCGGCTAGAAAACTCAGGCTTGGGGCTGAAATTGGACGCCCGCCGATTGCGCGAGACACGCCCGGTCGCGCCCACTAGGAGCAATCAGCGCTACGGTGAAGGAGCTGGCCGGCCGTGGAGATCGAAATCGGGGCGGAAGCCAAGGACAAGCGGCTGAACAGCGCTGTCGCCATGACCGTGGTGGCGCTGTCGGTGTTCATGGGTCTGGCCAACGTCAAGGACGCCAACATCGTCCAGGCGATGCAGCAGGCGCAGTCGGACGCGGTGGACACCTGGGGCGAATACCAGGCGACGCGCACCAAGCTGCACATCGACGAGACCGCGCTGGCCCAGCTTCGGCTGCTGGCCGGGGCGGCGACGCCGGCCGGCGCGGCCGAGCAGGCGCGCCTGACCGAGGAGATCGCGAAATATCGCCAGGAAACCCCTAGGCTGCGCGCCCAGGCCCAGGCGTCCTCCGCGCACTACGACGCGCTCAACGTGCACGACGACCAATTTGACGCGTCCGACGCCCTGATCTCGATCGCCATCTCGATCGCGGCGGTGGCGGCCCTGGTGGAGAGCAACCTGGCGCTCTACGCGGCCTGGGCGTTCGGGGCGGCGGGCGCGGTGATGGGGCTGGCGGGCTTCCTGGGGTGGAGCCTGCGCTCGCCGCTGGCCCAGCTGTTGAGCTAGGCCGCCGCTGTCATCTTGAAGATCCCCTGGGCGTTTGCGCTATCGAAAGCGAGGTCGAGCGCCCCGTCCTCACCGCGCGCGCGGGTGATAAATTCGTAGAAGGAGCCGGGGACCAGGCGGCGGACGGCGCGCTCGCCGTCCGGGAACATCCGCTCGACCGGATCGGCGACGAAGGCGGTCTGGCGCACGCGGCCGCTCTTGGAGCATTCGACGGCCTCCTTGATCGGCCGGCCGAGCGCGCGCTGCGCAACGGCCAGGGCCTCGACGTCGGCGACGCGGTCGGTGGCGTGGTTGAAGGCGAAGCCCTCGGTGGCGATCCAGGCGGCTTCGGGAGACTCGGCCAGCAGCACCTCGTAGGCGAGCAGCGACGGCGCCTCATGCCAGCGTCCGAAGGCGGCGGCGAGGACGGGAAGGGCGCGCTTCGCCAGCGCGACGTCGCAGCCGCCGTCGCGGGCGAAGGCGTCGAGCGCAGCGACGGCGGTGGCGTCGAGCGGGTCGCGGGTGGAGCCGAACACCCGATGCGCCGCGGCTTGGAACGACGGTGAGAAGCGGTCGACGTGCAACTCGCTGACGAAGAACTGCGGCAGGTCCTCCGGGTGGTCGCGGTGGCGGAAGGCGCGGCCGGTCATCTTCAGCTGTTCCAGCGGATAGAGGCCGGCAAGCTCGTAGCCGAGCGGCTCCAGGATGCGGGCGAAGGCCAGATAGCCGGGGGGCTCTGCGCCGGTGGGCTCATCGGCGAAGCGCACGGTGCGAAGCGCGCCGTGATCGAGCAGCACCTGGCCGCCGGCTGCGCGCAGGTCGGCGACGTAGGCCGCGCCGGTGGGAACCCGCTGCAGCAGGCCGTGGAACAGGGCGGCGTTCAGCGCCATGGCGAAGGCGGCGCGCGAAACGGCCGGGCCGCCGTTCGAGCGAAGCTGTTCCGGAAGCGCAAGGTCGTCCAGCGCCTCGCGCGCGGCGGCGGCGCCGATGGCGGCGGCCAGGAGGTGTTCGATCTGGTGGAAGCCGTCTTCGGGCATGGGGCGCCTCGCGGAGTCTAGATGTCGAAGCTGACGCCTTGGGCGAGCGGCAGGGTGCGGCCGAAGTTCACGGTGTTGGTGGCGCGGCGCATATAGGCCTTCCAGCTGTCCGATCCCGCCTCCCGGCCGCCGCCGGTCTCCTTTTCGCCGCCGAAAGCGCCGCCAATCTCGGCGCCCGAGGGGCCGATGTTAACGTTGGCGATGCCGCAGTCGGAGCCCCGCGGAGAAATAAAGAGCTCGGCCTCGCGCAGATCGTTGGTGAAGATCGAGGAGGAGAGGCCCTGGGTCACGTCGTTCTGCAGGGCGATGGCGTCCTCCAGCTCGCGGTAGCGCATGACATAGAGGATGGGGGCGAAGGTCTCTCGCTTCACCATCTCGGCCTGGGACGGCATCTCGACCAGCGCCGGCCGGACATAGGCGCCGGGCCGCTCGACCCGCTCGCCGCCCAGCACGGTCCCGCCCGCGGCGGTCGCCTCGGCAACGGCCTCGCGCATCCGCGCCAGCGCGGCCTCGTCAATCAGCGGCCCGACCAGGACGCCGGCTTCTCGCGGGTCGCCGACGCTCACCGAGCGATAGGCCGCCTTCAGGCGGGCGAGGAAATCCTCATAGCGGCTCTCATGCACGAACAGGCGGCGCAGAGTCGTGCAGCGCTGTCCGGCCGTGCCCATGGCGGCGAAAGCTACGCCGCGCAGGGCGAGATCGAGGTCGGCGGACGGGGCGACGATGGCGGCGTTGTTGCCGCCGAGCTCCAAGAGCGCGCGGGCGAAGCGGCGGGCGAGCCTGGAGCCGACCTCCCGCCCCATGGCGGTCGAGCCGGTGGCGGAGACGAGCGGGACGCGCGGGTCGTCCACCAGAGCTTCGCCGACCTCGCGCCCTCCGATCAGCACGGTGGAGAGGTGCGGCGGCGCCTCGCCGAAGCGCGCGCAGGCGCGCTCGAACAGCGCCTGGACGGCCATCGCCGTGAGCGGCGTCTTCTCCGACGGCTTCCAGACGCAGGCGTCGCCGCAGACCAGCGCCAGCGCCGCGTTCCACGACCAGACCGCGACGGGGAAGTTGAACGCGGTGACGATGCCCACCACGCCCAGCGGGCTCCAGGTCTCCATCATCCGGTGCTCGGGGCGTTCGGTCGCCAGGGTCAGGCCGCACAGCTGCCGCGACAGGCCCACGGCGTAGTCGCAGATGTCGATCATCTCCTGCACCTCGCCCAGCGCCTCGGAGACGATCTTGCCGGCCTCCAGGGTGACCAGGGCGGCGAGCTCGGCCTTGGCCGCGCGCAGCTCCTCGCCCAGCAGCCGCACCAGCTCGCCGCGCCGCGGCGCCGGGACGTCGCGCCAGGCGAGGAAGGCCTGGTGCGCGCGAGCGACCGCCTCGGCGGCCTCGGCGGGCGACGCCTCATGGACGGCGCCGATGACGCGGCCGTCGATCGGCGAGCGGACCGGGCGGCCGCCGTTCGCATAGAGGCGCGCAGGGACGCCGATCGCCGCCAGCACGTTGGCGGCGGCGCGGGCGGTGTCGGCGGGGCCGGGATGGACGGACATCTGCATGGTCAGGCGGCGGCTTGGGCTGGGGCTTGGGGCGCGTAGAGGCGGCCGAAGCGGTTGGCGAGGAAGTCGGCGAGCGCGACCTCCTCCTGGCGGACGAAGCCTTGCTGCGGCAGCTTGCCTTGCGCCAGCAGGTCGAGGACGGCGCAGAGGCCGGCGGCGGTGGTGATCTGGATCGCGCTGCGCAGCCGGCCCTGCAGCGGGGCGGCGTAGATCTTCTGGGCGTAGGTCTCCTGCACCAGGCGCCCGTCGCGCTGGCCGCTGACGCTGGCGTAAACGATCACCACGTCCTGGAAGGTGGCGGGGAGCGCGTTCTCCAGGATGTCCTTCAGCACGTCGCGGCGTTCCCTGAGCCGCAGGTCGTGCAGCAAGGCCTTCATGATCGCGGCGTGGCCGGGATAGCGGATCGTGCGGTAGCTGAGGTTGCGCAGCCGGCCGGCGAGGCTCTCGCAGAGGGTGCCCAGGCCGCCGGAGGTGTTGAACGCCTCATAGACCACCCCGTCGAGGGCGAACTGCTCGAGGTCCTCCAGCGGCTGGATCTGCCGCAGCGCCCCGTCGATGATCGCCTCGCAGGGTTCGCAGTATTCGTTGATCAGGCCGTCGGTGCTCCAGGTGAGGTTGTAGTTCAGCGCGTTGGCCGGGAATTGCGGCAGCGCGCCCACGCCCATCTTCACGTCGAGCAGGGTGTCGAACCGCGTGGTGAGGTCGTGGGTGACGATGGAGATGAAGCCCGGCGCCAGGCCGCACTGCGGGATGAAGGCGCTGGCCGCGTCGGCGGCCAGCTCTTTGACCAGGCGAGTCGTCGCCACGTCCTCGGTCAGGTCGAGGTAGTGGGCGCCGGCCGCCAAGGCGGCGCGGGCGATGAGGCCGGTGGTGTGGAAGGGCGCGGCGCTGGCCACGGCGAAGGCGCCGTCGAGCACCTCGGCGAGCGCGCGCTCGTCGGCCGCGTCGACCTGGCGCGTCTCGAGGGTCGGGCCGGTCCCCAAACGCTGCAGCGCCAGCGCCGAGCTGTCGGCCACCACCACCTGATAGTCGCCGCAGCCGGCCAGCAGGTCAGCGATCGTCGAGCCGATCTTGCCTGCGCCGAAAACCACCACCTTCTGCATCCGCGCCTCCGTAGCCCGGATCCAAATTTTCAAGCTGAGCCGAGCCGGACGCCATTGGCCGAACTGACGGAATGCGGGCTAGACTTGGGCGTTTTGCAGGGGAAGCTCGGCGAAGTGCAGTTGGATCCCATCGATCAGAAGCTGGTCGCGGCCTTGCGGCGGAACGGCCGCGCCTCCACCGCCGAGCTCGCGCGGCTCCTGGGGCGCTCGCGCACCACGGTGCAGGCGAGGATGGAGCGGCTGGAACGGGCAGGCGTGATCCTCGGCTACACGGCGCGGCTCGCGCCCGAGCGAGAGCATGGCGCCGTTCGCGCTCATGTGATGGTGAAGGTGGAGCCCAAGCAGGAAGCCGCGGTCGGCGCGGCGCTGCGGGCCATGGACGAGGTTCGGGTCCTGCACACCGTCACCGGCGCCTTCGACATGATCGTCATGGCGGCGGCAGACACCCTGGGCGAAATCGAGGGCGTCATCGACCGGATCGGCGCGCTGAAGGGCGTGGAGCGAACGACCTCCTCGATCATACTTTCAACCAAGCTCGAGCGCTGAGTCGCGTCATGCCGAACGTCTTGACATGATGGCGAGGCGCAGCCTTCAAGCGGGGGCCGGCCGACATGAGCAGCGGGCGCGAACTGGACAGTATGCATGCGTCTCGACCGACCGGCCGACCGCCGGCCTCCTGCTGCAGCCGGGCAGCTGATCTCGGGCGCACATGAGTCCATGACGCGGACCGACGACCCGGCCGTGACCGCCGCGGACGAACCCGCGCGCCGCAGCGATGCGCTTGGCTTCTGGTGCGGCGGGGTGATGATTTGCGCCGCCGCCTTGATTCCACTGGTCGCCTGGCTCTCACCGCTAGGATTCGCACCGCTCATGGCTCTGGTCGGGCTGCTCTGCGCGCCGGCCTTCCGCATTTCGGAGAAGGATCGCCCGCTGGCGATCGTGCTGATCTGCGCCTTGGCCTGGGGGGCGGCCTCATTGCTGTGGAGCCCGTTCGCGAACCAGCGTGGCGGCCATTCCATGTTGGTCGAGCTTTCGCTGGCGCCGCCCCTGTACTGGTGCGCTGTCTGCGGCGCGCGGCGGGCCGATCCCGGCCTGATCGACATCGCCTTTCGGATCCTGGCGTTCGGCCTCGCCGCCCACGCCGCGATCCTGCTGGCGGACGTTCCGTCCGGCGGCGAAATCTATAGAGGGCTTCATCAGTCCTATTACGAGCCGATCTCGCCCGTCCTGGCCAAGATCAAGCTTGCCCAGACCACCTTCGTGCTGGCGGTGCTCTGGCCCTTGGTTCTGCTGAGCGGCGGACGAGGCTGGACCGGAAGGGTGCTGCTGGGGATCGTTCTGGCGGGGGTGATGATCCCGGCCTACGCCTTCGACGCAGCCGCTCCGCTCGCGGCCGTCCCGCTGTCGCTGGCGATCTTCGCCGCGGTCTTGCGGTGGCCCCGCGGCGCGCCGCGGCTCATCGCATGGAGCGTAGGGGCGCTTTACCTGGCTTCGCCGGCGATCATCTGGTCGCTCCGCTGGGTGGGGTCCGACAAGCCGATCCTGGCCGCGATGGAAGCCTCGTGGGCCGCGCGCGTCAGCTACTGGATTCACACTACGGACTGGATCATGGCCCGGCCGCTGCTGGGCTGGGGCCTCGACGCCAGCCGGCACATGGGACCTGGAATCGTCCTGCATCCGCACAACAATGCGCTGCAGGCTTGGCTCGAGCTCGGCCTTCCGGGCGCGGCGGCGGCGGCGGCCTTCTGGCTTCTGAGTCTCGGCCGCACCGCGCGGGCCGCGCCGAGCCCGGCTGCAGCGGCGTCAGCCGCCGCCGCCGGCGCCTATCTCCTCTTCGCCTGGGTCAACTTCGGGCTCTGGCAGCAATGGTGGATCGCCCTTGGCGCGCTCGTGGCCATGCTGAGCGCGGCGGCCGAGCGGCGGCGTCCGCCGGCCCGATTGACACTGTAGCCCCGGCGTCGCTTGGCGGAGCCGTATGTCGAGACGTCGACATCGTTGCCAAAACGTCGCACCCCGCCAGACGGCGGGGAGGGTCGGCCCGGCTAGAGCTCTCGCGAAAAAAGTCCTTCTGAATCAATAACTCGCGTCTCACGCGAGCACGCTCCGCGAGTGGCTGCCCGCATGGGGCGAGCTGTGCTGCAACCCCAAGAAGGCGCGCGTTAACCATAAAAACCATTTGTTGTGGCCGGAAGGAGGTGGTTAAGGTTATCGGGCGGTTAATCTTAACCGCGGGTTAGCCGTAACCTTTTGGGGTTTGGAGAGGGCAATGGACAAGCAAATCCGCGCTCAGCGAGTGGCCGCCAAGGTCAACGCCGTCGAGCGCAGCATCGATGAGACCATGGCGCTGGCCGCCGAGCTGATGATCGAAATGCGCGGCGCCTGCGTCGACCTGGAACTCGCCGCTCAGGTGAGCGACGGCGCGTTCGCCAAGCTGGTCGAAGCCATGACCGAACTGCAAAGCGCCCGCACCAGCGTGGTGGCCTCGCACAAGCGCATGGACCACATCCGCGAAATCACCGGCCTGCGCACCACCGCTGGTCCGATGAAGTACCCAGAGCCGACCCGCACCGAAGAAGCCACGGTCGCCGCGCTGCGCGCCTGAGGTCTTTGCGGAGGCTTAAGGACTGTGTGCTTCTGCTGAACGCGGAGGCGCACAGTCCATGCCCGGCAACCTTATCGTACTGATCGAGTATGCGCTGATCGCCGCCTGCGTGGGCTTCGCCTATTGGCAGGGTGGTCGTGCGGATCGACTTGGCGCCATCTGGTTCGGCGCGAACATGATCCTGAGCGGCGTCGTGACCGTCGCCGGCTTCCGCTCCACCGTTGTTCAGCTGGTGATGGACGGAACCTACGCCCTCGGCCTTTTGCCGCTGGCGATGATCTATGTCAGCTATTCAATGGGTCTGCTGACGCTGCTGTCGGCTGCGCTGTTTTGCCTTGAAGCGCTCTACCTGTTGAACGATTGGCCGGTCGACAAGACCTATATCGACATCAACAACATCCTCTGGTTCATCGCGCCGCTCATCTTCCTGGGGTGCGGACTGGTCAATCTGCGCCGTAATCGGCGCGCGGCCCGTGCGGAGCGAACGGCGATGGCCGCCGCCTAGCTATTCCGCGGCGCACCCGAGGGACGCCGCCAGCAATTCCGACAGAGCAACGCACGCGCTGCGGGACTCGGGCCGTTCGAGCCTGGCGAGGGCGGTGAGCGCAACGCCGATCTCCGCCGGGCAGGCGAGGCGGTCAGGGTCGGCGAAGCCGCGCGCGAAGGCGGCGCGGGCTCGCTCCACGGCGCCCGAGCACCCGGCCTGCTCAGTCGTTCGAGACAATCGAGCAGCCTGCCGCGAGGGCCAAGGGCGAAGGCGCGTGCGCTGGCGAGCGCGGCCGCCGCCTCCGATTTGAGAGAGGCCGGATTCCGAGGCGGCGCCGGCGCGGGCGCGCCCATCCCCGACCAGGCTACACCGCTCGTCCGCTCCGCCTCCCGGCGGTCGGCCGACCGGCGCACGGCCTCGCGGCGGTGCGCTTCGGCGAGGTGGGGCGCGAGGATCTCGCGCGCGTCGGCGAAACGGAAGGTGCCCAAGCCGCCTCCTGATTGACTCACAAAGACGGTATAAAACATACCAATCCATGTCAAGAGAAGGTAGGTAACCGATCTGGGATCTGGGGTCAGGCGACCTGTCGCTCGTCGGCGCGGCGGATGATGCGGCGGGCCTGTTTGGGGGGGATGATGGCCGTCGGCTCCGCGGCCCAGCGCAGGCGGACATCCTCGATCGGCGCGCCGACCTGACTTTCCAGCACGTAGAGGCCCGCCGCCGAACCGCGCAGCAGCCGCTTGAACAGCACCCGACCATCCTCGGTCTCGACAATGCAATAGTAGCCCAGCATGTCTGGCGTGGGCGGATTGCGCTGGTCCTCGAAGTAAATCAGCGAGCCGTCCTCGGCGATCATACGCATGGAGTGGCCGGCGACTTCCAGCGCCACAGCGGCTTCCGTTCCGCCGGGCGGAATCGGAACCATATCAAAGCCTTCCTGGCCATCCGTCTGGATCACAGCGCCGTCGGCGTCGGCGCCGACGCGGCCGATGATGCGCACCATCCGGTCCGACCCGCCCCGTGCGGGGCCGGTGTCGTCGTAGAGCCATTCAGCCCGCACCGCGAAGGCTTCCGCATATTCCTTCGCCTTGCGGAAGGAGAACGGCGCATTGCCGTTCTCGTTGGACTTGTAGGTGTTCTCGTTCCAGCCAAAGCGCGCGGCCGCATCGCTCGCCCGCTCAAAACCTGCAGTGAGGCGCGCCTGGCGGAGGCGGTCGTGACGTTCGCTCATGGAATGCTCCTATCACGCGGCCGGTAGGAATTCTACCAAAACCATTGACAGCGCAGCGGTAACAAACCTACCGTAGGAACAGATCGAGAACGCGGCCGGGGGGCCGGCGCGATCTTCCGGAGAGCCTCATGACATGGACCGACGCGCGTATCGGCGAGCTTGCGCGACTTTGGGCGGCGGGCGTTTCCGCCAGTGGGATCGCCGAGGCCTTGGGAGGCCTCAGCCGCAGCGCGGTTCTCGGCAAACTGCATCGCCTGCAACTGCTGAGAAGCCGCAAGGCTGCGTCCGTCCCGCGTCGGTTCGACGGAGCCGTCGGCGCCTTTGCGCCGGGCGCGCCGCAGCCGAACCCCGTGAGGCCTCGTCGGCGCGCTAGCCCGCCCGAGCCGCCGCGATCGCCCTGGCGGGAAGCCGCCTTCGCGCCGCTTCCCGGCTCGCAGCCGAGGCCCTGGCTTTCACGGAACTTCGGCGAGTGCGCCTTTCCGGTCGACGGCGAGAGCGACCGGACGGTCTCCTGCTGCGGCCCCGTGCAGGCCAACAGCGCCTACTGCCCGGCGCACCATGGCGTGGTCTTCCGCCCTCGCTCCGCCGGCGCGCGGGCCGCCGAGCAGCGTCGCTGGGCGAGGATGGTCGATCGCGAAACGGATCAAGCCAATTCGGAAAGGAACGCCGCATGACGAAACGGGGCCGCCCGCGCAAGGCGGGGCCAAGACATCCTTCGGGCCAACTGGTGCAGAAGGTCGAGCCCAACGCCAAGGTGGTGGAACTGCGGCGCGCGCTGCTGGGCGACGCGCCCAAGGCCAGATTGGCCGACGCGGAGCACCCGATGGCGCTGGCGCTCGCGAGGGGGTGGATCACCGAGGCGCAGCATCGGGCGGGTTTGGCCTACGCCACCGCCTGGCGGCGGTCTCATCCGCAGCGTCGCGCCCCGGCGCTCGACGAGATGCAGGAGGTCGCCGCGCGCGACACCCGCAGGGTGGGCGAGATGTCGGACGCAGAACTGGCGCAGGCTTTCGACGCGGTGTTCCGCGATCCCGAGGCGCGTGGGCCGCTCAGCGAGGCCGACCAGATCGAGGCCCGCGTGCGCTACAACGCCATGAGCCGCTCCCTCTCGCCCGCCGAGCAGAACGAGGTCTTTCTATGCTTCTGCCTGGCCTCCTGGCCGCAATGGATCCTGCAGCGATGCGCAGGGCGGTTCGACACCAGCTGGGAGCGCAAGCACCAGTTGCTGGCGAGGGGGCTGGAGACTTTGGCCGCCTATCGACCTGCACGGCGCCTGGCCACGGCGTGAGCGCGCCTCAAGGCGCCGCCTCGGCCGGAGTGTCTTCCTGCGGCGGCGGTTGCGCAGGCGTGGCCGTCGTGAGGCCCGTCGCCGCCGCGTCGTCGGCGACCTCGGCCGTGGACGGGGACATCGGCGCGGGCGGCAGAGATGGCGGCGGCGCCGCAAGCTGGGGCGGCTCTGGCGCCGCTTCGGTTGGCTCCGCCGGCGGCGCAAGCTTCGGCCGGGGCTTGGGCGCCAGTGCAGGCTCGAGCTGGGCTAGCGCAGGACGCGGCAGCGGCGGCGGCGCGTCGCTGGGCGGCATCACCACGACATTCGCGGTTTCGACGGCTCGCGGGAGCTGGAGGGTGCGGACGAGCCCCGTAGCGAAGCTCGCCAGGGCGAGGGCCAGGATCGCCAGTCCCGCCAGGCTGACGGAGATCGGATCCGTGAACGGCCGCCGCGCCTCCATGCGGACCGAACACGCTCGCGACAGGCGCTGTTCCATGCGGGGCGGTCGTCGCGAAACTTCCACCCAATATTGCTTTTGATGTGCGTCATCGGCGCAACTCACTTGCGCGCCGGGTCGTTTGCTGGGAGCTTTATTCCACTGACCACGGGCGTGCCATGACCGAGCCTCATTGCGAATCCGCGCTCAAGCATATCCAGCGGGTGGTGACCATCGCGTCAGCCGCCAACGCCCCGATCACCATGGCCGAGGCCTTGGAGCAGATCGCCGAGACGCTGGACCTGGCGGGCTTCGCGCCGGGCGTGCCCAAGGCCGACCTGGACGGCCAGGGACCGCGCGCGACCCTGCAGTGATCCCGCGCGGCCGGGTTCAGTCGCGATAGCCGCAGCAGTAATTCCGAGCGCCGAAGCGCCCGTCGTAACGGTCGTAGTAGGCCGCCCATCTGGCGAGGCGGTTTCGCAGGAGGGCAAATCGCGGCGCACTCAGGAAATGCGACGCTCGCCGATGTGGCGGTTCAGGTCAGATCCGGGCTCGATCCAACGCACGATGTCGTCCATCACCGGCTCGCGGCCGAGCTCGCCTCGTCGAAGAACTGCTGGCTGCCGGCTAACTGCTGATCGGAGGCTTGCACAGGGCCGCAAATCACCTCGCACTTCACGAAATGAGATGATCGCAAAGATGGCGGTCTGGGCGGGCCTCGCGGGGGCTGCGGGACCTTTTGTCTGGGGCTGAGGCCCGGACAACCGTAATTTCGTTTACGATTTGTTCTTGATCTTCTCCCGAGCCTGTTCGAAGGATTGAACACGGCCGTGCTGCCGTGGAACGGGAGTTCTCGGTGAGCCGACTAATCGACACATCATACTTTCCCATAGCTGCGGACGAGATCGACTACGCTGAACAGGCGCATGCCGCAGGGTACGCCGATCTGCGGGCGCGAGCGGAGGCGGAGGTCATACGCTGGCGATCCGCGCAGCCGATCAAAGAGATGGTCCTCGCCTTTGGCCTGCCGCCGATGCTGGGCCTGTATCTTGTGCGATTTGATCGCCCGATCGAGCGGGGTGAACTAGCCGGGGAGATCGAAATGTGGGCGGTGGCTGGCGATCTGCCGCCGATGTGTTTCGAGACCACCGATGCCCCGACGCCAGCGGAGGCGCTGCGCCTTTATTGCGCAATCGCCTGGGACTGGGGCCGAGCAGCCCTCGGCCGGCGAGACACATCGCAATGCTATCCGATTCAATTGGAGCCCACGCGCGAGCTGGGAAAGATGCTGCTGAGCCGCGTGAAGTTGCTGCGGAAGAGCTGGATTCCGCGAGCACGGCGGGGCCTTGCGCGCGCGCAAGGCAAGTCGTAGGGCGGCGATTCAACAGCAACGCAAGCTGCGCTGAACCATCCTGACGCCGACCTCGCTCAACACAGGGCTAACAGTCGGGCATGAGTCCCGACATAACGGGTATTCTCTCCGGCCGTATCCGCACTGACAGTTTCGACATCCGAAGTGGAAGTGGGGCCATCCAATGGCCTTCGAGACGTGAGGGCTAAGTTCCTTGCCCCTCGCCGCAAATCACCTCGCAATTCACGAAATGAGATGATCGCAGAGATGGCGGTCTGGACGGGCCTCGCGGGTGCTGCGGGGCTTTTTGCTTTTCTGGAGAGATCGTGTGGCGCGACGGCCTAGGCGGGCGGCGGCGCCCGTGTCGGCGACTGAGAGGCTAGCGGCCATCGAGGCGTCGGGTTCGACGCCGCTCGACTACATGCTGCAGGTGATGCGCGACGCGAGCGTGGAGCCGGCCAAGCGGCTCGACGCCGCCAAGGCGGCTGCGCCCTATGTGCATCCGAGGCTGGCTAGCGTGGCCGTCGGCAATGAGGGGGACAAACCATTCGAACAGGTGATCCGATGGGCGCTGACGGACGCGGAGGGAATTCCGGAGCCGTCCGCGAAGTCGTGATCCCTTACAAGCCGCGCGCGGTGTGGCTACCCTATCACCATAGCGCGGCGCGCTGGCGGGTGGTGGTGGCGCACCGGCGGGCGGGCAAGACGGTGGCGGCGCTGAACGGGCTGATCCGGACGGCGCTGACGTGCCAGAGGCCGAACCCGCGGTGCGCCTACGTCGCGCCCTATCTGGGGCAGGCCAAGGCGGTGGCGTGGGACCATCTGAAGCGCTTCACCGCGCCTATTCCCGGCGTCAGCTGGAAGGAGGCGGAGCTGAGTTGCGACCTGCCGAACGGCGGGCGGATCCGGCTGTTCGGGGCGGACAATCCGGATGCGCTGCGTGGGCTTTATCTGGACGACGTGGATTGCGACGAGTTCGGGGATTGGGACCCGCGGGCTTGGACGGAAGTGATCCGGCCGGCGCTGTCGGACCGGCACGGAAGGGCGACCTTCACCGGCACGCCGCGGGGCAAGAACGCCTTCTACGATCTGCGCGAGCGCGCGGCGCGGGGCGAACCGGGTTGGGCGCTCTGGGAGCTGAAGGCGTCGCAGACGGAATTGCTGTCGGACGAGGAGCTGGCGGACGCGCGCTCGGCAATGGACGCCTCGGCCTATGCGCGCGAGTACGAGTGCAGCTTCGACGCCTCGGTCGAGGGCGCCTATTACGCCGCCGAGATCGCGGCGGCGGACGCGGCGGGCCGGGTGTGCCGCGTGCCGATCGAGCCGCTGGCGAAGGTCGACACCTGGTGGGACCTGGGCATCGACGACGCCACGGCGATCTGGTTCGTGCAGGACGTCGGGCCCGAGCGGCGCGTGGTGGACTATCTGGAGGTCTCGGGCGAGGGGTTGCCGCAGATCGTGCGCCGGCTGGAGGCGCGGGACTATCGCTACGGCCGCCACGTCTTGCCGCATGACGCCGAGGCGCGCGAGCTGGGCACCGGGGTCAGCCGGGTCGAGACGCTGAAGGCGCTGGGGTTGCGCGACGTCCAAGTGGTGCCTGCGCAGACGGTGGCGGACGGGATCAACGCCGTGCGGCTGATGCTGGCGCGCTGCTGGTTCGACGCAGAGCGCTGCGCGCGTGGGCTCGAGGCGCTGAAGCAATATCGGCGCGAGTGGGACGGGAAGCGCCAGGTCTGGCGCGAGCGGCCGCTGCACAACTGGGCCAGCCACGCCGCCGACGCCTTCCGCTACGGCGCGATGAGCCGGCCGGTGGCGAAGGCGCGGGCGGAGCTGGTGATGCCGAATTTGGGGATCGTGTGAGGCGGCGTGGCCGCTGCGCGCTCCCGCCCAGCGCTACTGGACGGGACACCAACGTGGGCGAAGGTCGCGACGGGCGGCGCGGTGGGAGACGCCGTCGGCACAGCGAAGGCTCGGAACGATCGTCGATGACACCCTCTGAGCTCACCTATCCGCTCTTCGGACTCGCTGATGTCCGGCCTGGCCAGGAGGCGTGGGAATTCTTTCGGGATCTTGAGGATTTCACGACCTGCGCATCGTGGCAGGTGTCGGACAGATCCGGCATGCTGACTGCGGACAGCGCTGGCCGTTGCTTGCGGATTTCGTCGGTGCGCAATCTTGGCGTTGCAAGAAACTTCGGAAGCCTGGGCGCGCGCGTGATGCGCTTCCTGTTCAGGCAACCCGTTTATCGGCTGGACATGACTCTGGATCTTGTTCCCGAGATGACCTTCGACAATCTGAAGGCGCACGTCTGCGCGGCGATCTAGAGCATCCACTACTGGCGAAGCGACGAGGCGCTCGCCGGCGAAGATGGCTTGCCGAGAGACGAACAGGAGATGCTGGAGGAGCGGAAGACCTTGGTCACGCGCTCGAACAGCGTGCCCGAGTTGATCAGCAACTTGTGGGGGGAGGACCTTCCCGAACTACTCTCGGAGGCCGAAAAATCTCGGCAGCGCTAGCTCCAAGACAACTGGTTCTTCGGCAGCTTCCCTGTCGGGTCGTAGACCGTCACCTTGTGCGGCAGGTCCGGGCCCCAGCGCCATAGGACGAGGTTATGGTCTTCGGCCGTGGCGCTGTTGGCGAAGCTGGGGACCAGGGCGCCTGCGAAGCCTTCATCCAAGAGGTGGCGGACCACGGTCCACGAGGCGGGCTCGCGGCGGGCGATGATCGCGTCGCCCCAGGCGCAGGCGAGGTCTTCAAGCGTCGCGCCATGGTCGGCGCGGCCGGCGTCGGTGCGCAGGTCGGCGACGTCCTCGCAGTCCACGTCGTAGCTGCACAGGACATAAGGCGTCAGCCGATGGGCGAAGCCGGCCGAGACTTCGCGGAAGGCGGTCTTGAAGCTGAGGGAGAGGTAGAGCGCTTCCAGGCCCGGCCAGTTGAAGCGGCGCCCCTTCAAGGCTGCGCCGGCGCCAGACAGAGGAGTCCAGGACCAAGTCGGGTCGTGGGCGCGGAAAGCCTCGCCCTTGTATTTCAAGCGTAGCCGCCGGTCGCCAGGTGGTCGATGTAGTCACGGACGGCGGTTGCCTGGCCGGATTTCACCAAAGCTTCGGCGGTGCGCCCGCCGAAGGCCGGGATCGGCTCGGCACGATACCAGGCCATGGCCTGGGCCGGGCCGCCGGCCCAGACCTGCACCAGGCTGATGATCTCGACCATCTCGCGGACGCGGGTCTGCGCCTTGGGGCTGTCGCGACGGGCGGTCTTCTGGAAGACCTCGCGCGCCAGGCCGGCGGTCTCCGCGAGCTGGGCCTTGGACATGCTGAAAGCCTCGGCAACGTGCTCGACATTGAGGGCGCCGCGCTCGTCCATGAGGCTGGCGATCGATAGTCGTGTGGGCGTGGCGCTTCGAGCCGGCTGGCGAGGGCGCCGAGGCCGGGATGGCGGCGTCTTCCTGGCCGCTTGTGTCATCTTCGACGCTCCTTTGACCGGTTTATCAGTCAATATGTCGGCATACCGGGCGCGATTCAACATCTCGCGCTGAGCCGGCCGACTTGCCTCAGCGCGCAAATCACCGCGCAATTCATGAAATGGCACGATCGCGCTGAGGCTTCGGTCCGCGCTCAAGCCTGATCCCGCACGCAAGCTTCGCTGATCCAACTTCGTCACGAAGGGTGGTCCGGCGTGCGCTCCAGAAGAACAAGGAGCCTCGATGAGGCGCTCCGGTCAGCAGGCTGCCTTGAAACGTACCCATTTTGTTCCGCAGCACAATGCGGCGGCGGATAGCGAAGGATTTGCCATGGACTTGAGCGCCGACGAGCTGGCGGTCGAAAACGGCGATGCGTGCGGCTGCGACGACGAGACGCCCGCACCGCGCTCGCAGAGCCTCCGTTATTCCGACGCCGACTTCCTGCGGCTGGTGGATGACGAGTGCCAGCGCTCGGTCGGCTTCGGGGAGGGGGATACGGGCGAGCTCGCGCGGGTGCGGATCAAGGCCCAGGAGTACCGGCAGGGGAAGATCAACGACCTGCCGGTGATGCGCGGGCGTTCCGCGGCGGTGGACTCGACGCTCTCGGATGCCGTCGACACCGTGATGCCAGACGTGATGGAGGTGTTCTTCGGCGGCGACGACGTCGTCACCTTTCAGGCGGACGGGGCGGCGGACGAGGCTCAGGCGCGGGAGGAGACCGAGGTCGTCACCCACGTCGTGTTTCATCAGAACGACGCCTTCCGCGCCTTCCACGACGCCATTCAGGATGCGCTCTTGAACCGCACGGGCCTGTTCCACTGGTGGTGGGAGGAGGACGAGAAGCCAGTCGCGGCGCAGGAGGCGTCGGGGCCGGAGGAGGCGGCGGCCATGGCCGCGCTGGCGCAGCTCTCAAAGCCTTGGGCGCGGACGGAGGTGACCGCGCGCGAGGGCGGCGGCTGGTCCGTGGCCGTCAGCGAGATGCGCGGGCGGGTCTGCGTGCGGGCCGTACCCTCCGAGGATTTTACGGTCGCGGCGGACACCATCACGCTGAGGGATACGGCCTATTGCGCGCTGCGCGACCGGCCGCGGGTGCAGGACCTGATCGCGCGGGGAGTCGAGTCCAGCCTGGCGCGCAGCCTGCCGCATTCGACGTCGCGGCTGGACGCGCTGGACAACGCGCGCGACGAGGCCGGCGAGCACGACCGGGCGGGCGAGAGCGGCCTGGACGACCTGCGGATCGTCGAGGTGCGCACGCACTATCTGCGGATCGACGCCGACGGCGACGGACAGCCGGAGATGTGGCGCATCGAGACCGACGCCGAACAGCGGATCCTGTTGCAGAAGGAGAAGGTGACGCAGATCCCGTTCGGGGCGCTGACGCCGTACCTGTCGGCGCACAGGTTCTACGGCGAGGGACTGGCGGACAAGCTGTTCGAGGTGATGCGCATCAAGACGGTGCTGCTGCGGATGCTGCTGGACAGCGGTTACTTCGCGCTGAACCAGCGGATGGAGGTCTCCGAGGAGCAGGCGAGCGAATTCACCATCACCGACCTTCTGAACAATGCGCCGAACGTGCCGGTGCGTTCGAAGACGGGGCAGGCGGTGCGGCCGATCGCGGCCGGCGGGCTTGGCTTCGACGTCTTCTCGGCGATGGAGTTCATGTCGACCGTGGCGGAGCAGCGATCCGGCGTAGTTAGGAACGCCCAGGGGCTGAACCCGGACACACTGCACGATACGGCGCGCGGCGCGTTGGCGCTGATCTCGGCGGCGCAGAAGCGGGTTCGGATGATCTGCCGAGTGTTCGCCGAGACCGGGGTGAAGGACCTGTTCCTGGGCGTGCACCAGCTGCTGCGCGAGCAGTTCACCGACGGCCATGCGCCGGCGAGACTGAAGGTCGGGCAGGTGTGGCGCGAGGTGCGACCCGAGGGCTGGCATGAGCGCGAGGCGCTCGCAGTGCACGTCGGCGTGGGATCGTCCGGCCGCGAGCGCGACCTGGCGGCGCAAGCGCAGGCGATCGGGCTGACGGAGAAGCTGCTGCAACTGCAGGGCGGGACGCGCGGGCCGTTCGTGACCGAGCAGAACCTCTATAACCGCCTGCGCGCCTTCAGCCGGGCGGTGGGCGAGAAGAATCCCGACCTCTACTGGACGGATCCGGCGCATGCGCCGGCGCAGCCGCCGGCGGGCGCGGACGAACGCCGCGGCGAGGCCCAGATCGAGGCCGCCAAGCTGCAGCTTGCGCGCGAGCGAATCGCCGCCGAGCTGGCGCTCAAGCGCGAGGAGATGCAGGCGAAGATGGCGCTGGAGCGAGAGCGAGCGGCCGAGGCGCTGAAGCTGCAGCGCGAGGAACTAATGGCGACGGTGGCGTTGAAGGACGCGGCGCTTTCGAGCGGGGTCTCGCGCTCATTCGACGTGGCCGGGCATCGCGAGGACCTGCCGGGAGGGATGGGCGAATGAGCGCACGGGATCTGCACTCAGACGTGCTGCGCGGCCTACGGGCCGAGGGAGAATTGACGGAGACGGAAGCCGCCTTCGCCGCGGTGCGGTCGGCGCTGACGGCGGCGTTGGCGCAGACGCCGGTGGGCGCGGACGCCAAGGTGCTGAAGCTGCACATGTCTCTGCAGAACCTGGCCGCGGTGCGCGAGGCGCTGCTGAAGACGGTCGCGGCCGGCGAGCACGCGGGCTATGCGCGCGCCGCCGAGGAGGCGATCGCGACGGCGGGGCTCACGCGGGCGTAGACGACGGATGATCTGGTCGGACCAGCAGAGCTGCGCCGGCCGGCCAGTCGCGGACCCGGCGTTCGCCGCACCAGAGGATCTTGGCCGAGGAGTCGGCCATGTCCTCACAGGCGAGCTCGGCCTCGCGGTCGTCCGTGCAGTGGAATTCGAAACGCCCGGCTATGCGGCCGTGTACGTCGAGGAACTTGAGCATGTAGCGCTGCATGAGACGCTCCCCACCGAGGGTGCTCGTACGCCGTGACGGCGAAGCTTTGGGTGATCATCACGCCGCATTTGCAACTTAAGCGTTAAAGCTCGCGCAGGTTGTGCCTATCTCAGGGACAAGTCGATCATTGACCCTCGCCAACTCGAACCGCGGCCCCGGCACTGGATCGCCCCAGAACCTGCTCGATCCCATCCATGGATTGGCCGGGCAGATTCGATCCGGCGCGCGCTGGCAGGACATGATGGCGCAGCTTGCGGTCCGCGCAGCCAGGATGCCGATCAGAGCGGGACTCATCGGCGGCGAGTACGCCAGGTATGTTGCGCGCAATCTCGCGCCGACCCTCGAGGCGTTGGGGCGGGGTAATGGTCCGGCGCCGGCGTCGCCCACACTAAGGCGGCCCGTTGCGGTTCCCCCCGCGACGGCCGCGCCCGCACAGCCGGCGTCGCCGCCCGCCATGTTGCGGCCTGCGGCGCCCCTAGCGACGATCGCGCCTGTACGGCCGGAGGCGGCTTCGGCCGCCGCCTCTGAGAAGGCGCAACTCGCGGCGCTGAGATCCATTCTCATCGAGGCCGAGGGCTATCGGCCCGATGTCTATTCCGACAGCCTCAAGATTCCGACCGTGGGCATCGGCCATAAGGTGCGGCCCGCCGATCAGCTGCGGTTGGGCGACAAGATCGGCGACGAGCAGATCGAGAAGTACTTCCGGGAGGATACGGCACCCGCCCTGGAGGCGGCGCGCGCGCAGGCGGCGCGGGCGGGAATCACCGAACCGACCTTCATCGCGCCGCTCGCCTCGGTGAACTTCCAGCTCGGGTCCGGCTGGAATAACGAGCACAAGAGGACCTGGGGCCTGATCCAGGACGGCGACTACGCCGGTGCGGCCGAAGAGGTGGCCCGGTCCAAATGGTATCGGCAGACGCCCAAGCGTGTGACCGCGTTCCAGGCGGCCTTGCGGCGACTGCCGCCCAAACCGGGGGCCAAGTAGGTCTGACCAAGCGGGAAGTTGCGCCGATCGTAAGATCAACGCAGGCGTGCGTCCGACTTGACAGTGCGTCCTCCCCGTGTTCCAGATTTGTTCTCGATGGGCAGGGGCGGTTGATATGAGGCGGTGGGCGCAGAGCTGCGGCGTGGGAGCCTTGGCCGCGCTGGCGTGCGTCGAGGCCTCGCTCGCTCGCGAGCGCCTCAGCGTCGTGTTTTGCGAGACCTCCCCGGTCGGCGGCGCGGCCTATTTCGCCGCCAAGGAGCGGCTCGACGGAGCGCTCGCGTTCAGTTTCTCGAACTTGGCGCCGAACGGACACATGGCGGGACTGAGCGGCGTCGCGCAGAAGCAGGGCGACGCCTGGGTCTATCGGTCGATGGCTCAATCCTCCCGCCGCGGCCGCCCTTGCATTGCGCAGATCCGGATCCATGGAAGGTTGGGCGCGCAAATCACCGCCGTGCCGACCGATGCTTGCGACGGCGGCCAGGGGTACGGCGCGACGATCGGGTCGGTCGCGTTCCCACGCGGCGCCTATAGCGGACCGGCCCCGAACGACGAACCCAATGTCAACGAGGACGACCTAGGCCCGGGATGCGCCACACGTACGGAACCGGTCCTCGCGGAGGTCGCAAACGCGTCTGACCCGGTGTTCAAGGGCAAGGTTGGCCGGTTTCTCGATGCGGTGCGGCGCAACGACCGCGCCGCGGCGGCGCAGCTCGTGTCGTATCCTGCCGCACTCAACCGGACGGTCGGGACGTCGGTTCAGCGATCGACGCTGCGGACAAGGGCGGATTTCCTCGCGCAGTGGGATCGCATCTTCACGGCCGCCTACCGGCGCCAGCTGCAGGCCGCTTCCCCCGACGGCATGTTCGCGAAGGATGGGATGGCGACGGTCGGTAACGGCTTGATCTGGTTCGACGCGAACGGCGCCAAGGCGTTCAATCCCGACTGAGCCGCGGTCGGCCGAACGGCAGGCTGGAACGTCACGCGCGGGCGCCCGCAGGGGTGAGCTCAGCCGCGGCGATGGAGCGGGAAGGCGCTTCGTCGGCGAGCCTTCAAATCTTGGACGAGGGAAAAGGGCGGATCGATCCGTCATGACTCCTCGTCGTGTCCTTTTCTCTCCCGCCGCGGCCGCAGACCCAGCGCGCGGCGCGCGTTCTCCACCCCAAGCTGAAGGTGATCCATGACTGAGGCCCCCGAGGCGCCGCAGGGCGGCGCGCTGTCGCTCGACGAAGCCGTGGCCATTCTCGACCAGCGCGACGACGAGCGCGACGGGCGCGACGAGGGTGATGAAGAATTGGAGGGCGCGGCCAGCGTCCCCGATGAGGCCGAGGACCGGGCCGAAGACCCGTCCGAGGATGAAGACGAAGAAGCCGAGGCGGATGACGCGGGCGAGGTCGATCGCCTGGAGCCGCCCAAGTACTGGTCGAAGGACGCCAAGGCCCGGTTCGCCCAGCTTGATCCCGACCTGCAGGCCGTCGTGCTGTCGCAGGAGGGACCGAGGGAAGCGGCCGCCGCGCGGGTGAAAGCCGAGGCCGAACAGGTCCGCGCCGCCGCTCTGCAGGAGGCCGCCCAATCCCGGCAGATCGTCGCGGAGCTTGCGGAAGCCGTGCCAGCCGCCGTCGAAAGCTTCGCCCTCCGCTGGGGCGGCGAGCCCGACTGGGGCGCCATCGCTGAAGAGCATGGCGTCGAGGCGATGGGCGAGGCGCGGGCGCATTACGAGGCCGAGCGCGCGGAACTGCAGCACGCCGCCCAGGCGGCGGCTGTCGCCGAGCGCGCGAGCCACGAAGCCTACGTCGCAGCCGAGTTCGAGCGACTGAAGACGCTGGATCCCGAGCTCGCCGACCCGGAGACGGGCGGGCGGCTCAGGACCGAGGTCGCCCACTATCTGCAGGGAGAAGGCTTCGATCCGCAGAATCTTCTGGCGATCTCCGCGCTCGAGATCAGCGTCGCCCGCAAGGCGATGCTCTGGGACCGGGCGCAGGCGAAGGCCCGAGCGTCCAACTCCACCCCCCGGCCGGACCGCCAGGCGACCCGCCCCCTCGCACGGGGCGCCGCCTCCACCGGTCCGGCCGACCCCCAAGCCCGCAGGGCGGCCCAAGCCAAGAGCCGCTTCGCAAAGTCGCGGTCGATCGAGGACGCGGTCGCCCTGCTCAATGCTCAAGGAGACTAGAGCCCCATGACGGCTCCGACCAACCTGTCCACCACCCTGAACACCGTGGGGAACCGCGAGGACCTAGAGGACACCATCTATCGCGTGGCGCCGGAGAAGACGCCCTTCCTCTCGGCCATCGGCAAGAAGAAGGCTCAGGCGCGCTATCACGAGTGGCAGACCGAGACGCTCGCCACGCCCAACCCGACGAATGCGGCGCTGGAAGGTGACGACATCGCCACCCTGGACTCGCCGAACGCGACCACACGGGTTGGCAACTACTGTCAGATCTTCCGCAAGACCCTGGGCGTCAGCCGCACCCAGGAGGTGGTCGACAAGGCCGGGCGCAAGTCCGAGGTCAACCGCCAGAAGGTGCGCAAGGGCATCGAGCTTCGGCGCGACATGGAAGCCCGGATGATCGGCAACTACGCCTCCGTGGCGGAGACCGGCGGCACGCCGCGCGGCACGGCGGGAATTCTCGCCTGGCTGACCAGCAACGTGTCGCGCGGCGCGAGCGGGATCAGCGGCGGGTTTTCGGCCGGCGTCGTCTCGGCTGCGGTGAACGGCACCCAACGGACCTTGACCGAGGCGATCTTGAAGGCCGCCTGGGCCACGGCCTTCTCGAACGGCGCCAATCCGTCGGTGGCGATCATGGGGCCGGTGCAGAAGCAGCAGTTCTCGGCCTTCACCGGCGTGGCGCAGAACCGCCGCGACGTGAAGGGCCGCGAGCAGGCGACGATCATCGCCGGCGCCGAGGTCTATGTCGGCGACTTCGGCCAGCTGATGCTGGTGCCGCACCCTTACGGCCTGACGCGCGACCTGGTGGGGGTCGATCCGGAGTACGCCTCGGTCGCAACCCTCGACGGCTTCAAGACCGAGGACCTAGCCAAGACCGGCGACAGCCAGAAGCAGATCATGACGCACGAAGCTGCGTTCGAATGCGCCAACGAGAAGGCGCACTTCGTGATCGCCGACCTGCAATAGGCGTGAGCCGCCGCCCGCTCCGATGAAGTCGGAGCGGGCGGTGTGGCTGGGCTATCAGAGGCGCAGCCAACTTCCCGACATCTGGAGAATTCCACCGATGAGCTCATTCGGCTCAGGCGGCGGCGGAGCATTTCCGGCGCTGCAGCGGCTTGCGCGCTTGCAGGCGCAGCGTGGCGCGGCGCCAAGCGCGCGCGGCCCCGACGACTGGGCGCGGATGGCGCGAGAGTCCCAGGCGCGCCGTGTCCACAACGCGCAATTGGCGCGCGCCATCGTTCCGCCGCCCCTCGTGCCGGCGGACGTTCGGGCGCCGCCGATGCGAATCCCGATCCCGCCCGGGATGCAGACGACGTTGCTACCGCCGCCGCTCTCGCCGATCGCGACGGCCGGGTGGTTGGCTGGGGTGCTGTCAGGGCCGCAGAAGGCGGAGTTCAGACGGGACGGATCTCCGCCTCCCCCCGGCTCCGGCGCTGGACGCCGAGGTCGGAGGAGGGACTTTAGGCAGTGCGACATTCAAATGGACAACGACCAAGAGATCTGTCGCGCAATCCCGGAAGGCGCCAGTCGTCGTCGCGCCCGTTGTTGGGAGAGCATGGAAGAACGATACGCCTACTGCACCGCAAACGACGGAGAGGTTGGCTTCCCGCCACTTCGGTCGCGGTAGTGGCAAGCTAGAGCAGGCATAGGTCTTGCGTTCTCGTTTTGTACCTTTATGGTGGCGCTATGCGCCCCTTCTTCGAAACAAGCTCTGCGACGCGCGTCATCGCGCAGCACGCTCTCGATGTGTCTTACTCGGATCGGAAAGTGTGGGCGCGCGTGTACGAACCCGCGCTCGAGCCCGATGGCTATACGTGGGGCTGTCGGATCACGATTAGTGAGCCGTTCGGTATTGATCTCAAATTATACCAAGTTACGAGTTTGCTCGCGTTGATGGCGTCGTTGGAGATCCTGTCCATGCACCTGTACATATCGCCGGAATGGAAGGACAAAGAGCTCGGGTTCAACGGCGCGTTCGGCGGTGATCTCGGCATTCCCGCGGGCAGATATAGTTCCCATGTGGCGCCGTATTCGTTTTAGGCGGCGGCCGAGCGCCGCTCCTTTTCACCCGATCGCCGAGGCCGAATTCGACGTCCGGCTCAGCCGGCGGCAGATGCGGCTGCGCATCTATGCACCCAAGCTGCGGCGGGACGGGCTCTGGGGCTGTCGCTACACCATCGACTATCCGGTCGCGGTGCGGAGCGCCGGCGTGGGCGAGACCAGTCTGCAGGCGATGTTCGATGCGCTGCGCGGCGCCTCGCGCGCACTCTACGGTTCCGCGCAGTACCGCAGCGGGCGGCTGGGGTTTTGGAAGGACTTCGGCAAAGAGCTGGTCGTGCCAGCGACTTCAGAGCTGCTCGATGTCGCGCCATTTCCGTTCTGACCGCAGATGAAGGTGGTCGCCGAGCACACGTTCGATCTTCGCGACGCGGACGAGCCCGTTCGGGCGCGGATCTACGAGCCCGCGCCGGAGCCCGACGGGAACAGCTGGACCGCCTGGGTTGAGATCGACGCGCCGTTCGCCTGCCGCTGGCCCGCGGGCGGGGTGTCGAACCTGCAGGCGCTGATCATGGCGCTCAAGCTGCTCTCTATCCTGGTCTACGGGGCGCAGGGCTATCGCGATGGCAAGCTCGGTCGGAGTGGCCGGTTCGGCGGCGATCTCGGGTTTCCGGCCTTTCACCTCTACCTGGACGAATCCCCTTTTCCGTTCTGAGCGGATGCCCTCCCGGAGCTTGACTTTCGACACGCGTCGTTCATGATATGTTCTGGTCGCGGAAATCGCCCTTCGTAGCGCGGGCGCCGATCAGCCGCTTGCACGGTCGCATCGACCAAGTTGCGCCGAGATCATCATACGACAGGCCGCTGCTCGACGCGCGGCGAACGCTATGGCGCATCAGCGCCAATCCCATCAATGGAGTGATCCAATGCCCACCAAAGCCAACCCGGTCTCGGCGTCCGCCGAGGCTGCGATCCCGCTTGCGCCGCCGGTCCCGGGAGCGCGCTACCGTGTCCTGCCCAAGGGGGCGGGGCTGATCCACACCGGCGCCTTCGATCCCGTCTCCGGCGCCTCGCTCACTTTCGAGCGCGGGCGGGTGGTGGAGGGAGCCGATCCGGGCGTCGCCGCCCAGCTGGAAGACCGCGGGCTGGTGGAAGTCCTTGGCCAAGCGTGAGCTGCTGATCGGGCCTGATTTCGCGGGCGACGTGGCTCACTACGCGGAGGATGACGGGGAGGGGGGGCTCCTCATCCACTCCGTCCAGGACGTGGCGCCGGTGCTCGAGCGCAACAAGGCGCTGCAGACCGCCAACGACGGCTACAGCGCCTCGCGCGAGCTGCGCCGGGTGGCCTTCATCCCCAACATCCTGCGGGTGAAGTGGCTGAACGAGGAGGGTTGGGACGCCTACCGGCCTGACCTCTACGGCGAGAAGCTGGTCGCCAAGCTCAACGATCCGGAGTGGCGCTTCCTGCGCACTGCGCCGGGGCGCGTGGCGCTCTCAAACGGAGTGATCCGATGAGCCTTTCTACCTATCCGGAGCTGAAAGCCGCGGTCGCAGCCTGGATCAAGCGTGGCGACCTTGCCGCGCTGATCCCCGACTTCGTGCGGCTGGCTGAGGCGCGGATCAACCGCGAGCTTCGGGTGCGGCGAATGGTGACGCGGGCGCAGAACGCCTCGGTGGACGCCGAATTCGTGGCGGTTCCGGCGGATCTCGGCGCGGCCCGTTCGATCCGCCTGGCGGCGAGCCCTTACACCCAGCTCGACTTCCTCCCGCCGGAGCAAATGGCGGACCTGAAGGCGGCCGGATGCAGCGGTCCGCTCGCCGCCTATTCGGTGGTGGGCGGCGAGTTCTGGTTCCTGCCGGTTCCGGCCAGCGCGACAGCAGTTCAGCTGACCTATTACGCCAAGGTCCCCGCGCTCGCGGACGCCGCGCCGGGCAACTGGCTGCTGACCGACCACCCCGACGTCTACTTGTGGGGCGCCTTGCTGGAAGCCTGCATCTACCTCGAAGACGACGAGCAGGTGCAGAAGTACGCGGCCCTGTTCGCCGCGGCGCTGGGGGACATCCGCCAGAACAGCGCGGCCGACAGCCTTTCGGCCAGGCTCACGCCTTGCGCGTCTTCCTGTCCGGTCTGAATTCGGAGCCGACTTCGATGACACATCAGCCGAGATTCAACGGCGCCGGGTGGGACGACCCGGCGCTGGTCGAGACCGTGCGCGGGCTCTGGCCTGCCTGCGACCTCCAGCGCAGCGACGGTGCGCGCGAGGATGAGAACGAGCTCTGCCGCTGGGTGGAATATCGGCTGGCGGGCGAGGTCGTGCACCGCTCCGTCCACCTCACGCTGAAGCAGACGCCCGCCTTCACCGAGGCCGCGGCGGCCGAACTCTCTTAAGGAAAACAGATCGATGGCGAATTCGCAGGCGATGTGCACCTCGTTCAAGGCCGAGCTCCTGAACGGCGTGCACGCCTTTGGAACGACGGTTGCGCGCGGCGGGACCGGCGCCGACACCTTCAAGCTGGCGCTCTACCTAGCTAGCGGCTCGCTGGGCGCCGGAACGACGGCCTATTCCTCGACCAGCGAGCTGGCGGCCACGGGCAACTACGCCGCGGGCGGAAACACCGTGACCAACGGCTCGGCGCCGACCAGCTCGGGCACGACCGCCTATTGGACGCCATCGGCTTCGGTGCAGTGGACCAGCTTCACCTCTTCGGGCTCGTTCGACGCGGCGCTGCTCTACAACTCCACACAGTCGAACAAGGCGGTGGCGGTGTTCACCTTCAGCGCGCAGTCGGTGGCGTCGGGAACTTTCACCCTGACCATGCCGACGAACGACAGTTCGAATGCGCTGATCCGGATCGCCTGACGGCGGCTAAGTCACGATGACGACCTGGAATCCGTCGGACAAGAACGCCAATGTCACGCTATCGAACGGCAACCTCACGACAACGATCACCGAGCCGCCGAACGCGGCCGGCGTGCGCGGCACGACGTCGAAGTCCAGCGGTACGTACTTCTACAAGCTGACCGTCGGACAGACCGGCTGGCTGAACGCGGGCTTCGCCAACGCGACGGCCAACCTCGGTGACCGCGCCGGGGTGGACAACAACAGCGGCGTCGTCCTGTCGATGGACGGCGGCGGCGGCAGCGGCGGGACGTCGTCGGTCGTCACCAATTCCGGCGGCGCCTCGACCAGCGGCGTCGGAGCCGTCTCCGACGGCGCGACGCTCTGGCTCGCGGTCGACCTCGACAACAAGAAGTTCTGGGCCGCGGTCGGTTCCGGCGACTGGAACGGCGGCGGCGGCAACAGCCCCGACAGCGGCGTCGGGGGGCTAAACTACACGGTTCCGGGGGCGCTCTACCCGTTCTGGGCCGGCGGCTACGGCGGTGACGGCGTCACCGCCGACTTCAACCCCTCGAGCCCGCATAGCGGCCTTTCCACCTTCACCGCCTGGGACGGAACGGCTGGGGACTCCGCCACCCTGAGCGGCCAGGCGGCGACCGCCTCGCGCGGGACGCTCGCGCCCAGCACCGCCGTCGCGCCCACCGGGCTGGCGGCGACCTCTGCGGCTGGCGCGCTGTCGCCGAGCCAGGGGGCGACGGTCGCACTGAGCGGAGTCTCGGCCGGGGGCGCTGGCGGCGCGTTGGCGGCGTCGATTGCGGCGAGCCTGGCCGGGGCCTCGGCGACGGGCGCGGTCGGCGCGCTGATGGTCGGCGCGGGCGCGACCCAGGCGCTCGGCGGGGCCCAGGCCTCAGGCCAGGCTGGTTCGCTGGCGCTCACCGCCGCGGTCGGGCTCTCGAGCGCGCCGGCGGCGGGGCAGGCAGGCGGGCTTTTAGCCGGACTGTCGCGCTCAATGCCCGGCCAACTGGCGACGAGCGGGCAGGGAAACCTCGCACCGGGCCTCGCCGCGTCCCTCGGCGGTGTCGCGCTTGGCGTTCAGGTCGGCGCGCTCACGCCGTCGGGGGGCGCGGCGTCGGTAGCGCTCGCGGGCGCCTCGGCGACGCTCTTGCGCGGATCTCTGGCGGCGCAGGCGTCAAGCTGGATCGTGGTCGCCGGAGAGATCGCCGGCTGGAGTCCGCAGTCGGGCGACGTCGGCGCATGGGGCGCGCAGACCGGCTCGATGGAGACCTGGGCGCGGCAGGCGAGCGCCAACGGCGACTGGGCCAGCCAGGCCCGCGAGGCGGACAGCTGGGTGGTTCCATGAGCGCACCTGTGGGCACACAGCCGGAGCTCGCCGCCTGGCTCGAGCAACTGGAGATCCGGCTTGGCGCGCTAGAGGCCGCGCAGAGCCCAACGCCGGTCTACGCCTGCACGCAGGCGCAGCTGCCGGCGGCGGCGGCCTACCTCAACTGCGTCGTGCGGGTCAGCGACCTCAACATTCTGGCGGCGAGCGACGGGACGAACTGGCGACGCCAAGACACGGGAGCGGCGATCTAGAATGGTTTCAAGCTACACGGCCCGAAACCGGCTGAACAAGCAGGGGACCGGCGACAACACCAACACCTGGGGCGACGTTCTGAACGCCGGGGTGTTCGAGTTGATCGACGCGGCCCTCGATGGCTGGACAACAGTTCCAGTGAACGGGCCTGTCACTCTGACGTCGCTGAACGGCGGGGCCGACCAAGCGCGTGAGCGAGTGCTGAAGCTGACCGGGACTGGCGGAACCGTTACTCTGCCGAACGTCGAGAAGAGTTATCTGGTCTGGAACGCCGGATCCGGGAACATGATCGTCTCGGTGGGCGGGGCCTCAACGGTCACGCTGGAGCCCGGCGACAAGCTTCCGATCCTGACCGAGGGCGTTGGGGTCTATGGCCTGGCGCTCGGGGGCCTCAGCCTCAAGAACTACATCGACGCCGCCATCCTCGCGACCACGGGCAGCCTGCCGGCGACCACGGGGAACGAGGGGAAGACGCTCGTCGTCAGATCCGGCGCGTGGACGCCTAGCCAGATCGCCCTTAGCGAGGTCATCGGTTATCGGCGACGCCGGCTAATTCATCAGAAGGAGTTCTGACGCATGAGCGCAAGTGTGCTCACTCCGGTCAATCTGGCGCTCACAACCTCGCTGGCTGACCTCACTTCGGCCGTCAGCACAGGTAAGGTCCGGCGTTACGATGTGCGCTTTGCAAATGTCGGCGCCGCGGACGCCTACGCCGATCTGGTGCTGACAGATGGCCTAACGACGATCAATCGAGCCAAGAATTACCCCGTACCCTACCAGCAGCCGGGTAGTGCGCCCGACATGGAGCAGGGCATCGTCGTGCCGGCAGGGTGGAAATTACGCGCTAAGGCTTCTGCCTCGTCCGCGGTTGAGGCCTCGGTCACCGGCATCGAGGCCGACGCGACGGATTTCACCTGATGAAACGCAGCGCGTACATCGGCGACGCAGGAATACTCAGCGGCGGCGGCCCGCTTGTGAAGCAACCCCTCATCGTGAACAGTGGATCTGGCTCGGTGACAGCGCCTGTCACCTGTCGAGCGACGATCTACGCTTGGGGTGGCGGAGGGTCCGCGCCGGCCACAGGCGGAGGCGGCCAGTGCGGCGGCGGTGGAGGCGGCGGCGCCGTGTATAAGGTGGTCAACCTGTCGCCTGGTCAGAGCATTTCCTATTCCGTCGGCGCTGGCGGGCCTGCACCGGCAGACAGCACCGTCGGATCCGCGGGTGGCAACACAACGGTGACCCTACCCGATAGCTCGGTCCTGACCGCCGGCGGTGGCGGGGGTGGCGGATTCAATTCCGGCGGCCCCGGTGGAGCCGCCGGCTCAGCGTCCGGCGGTGACCTGAATCGCCCCGGTGGCACCGGTGGCGCAGGGACTGGAAATGTAGCTGGGACCACGCCAACAGGCGGCGGAGCCGGCGGAGCCGGCGGCGCATCCAACTGCGGCGGCGGCGGTGGGGCTGGGGGCTTCTCCGATCGCTACGCCGATTTCATCGGAGGCAGTGGCGGGGCAGGCGGAAGCGGTGGCTTAGCGGGGAATGCACCAGGCGGCGGTGCTGGAGGTAAGAGCACGGGCGGCACGGGAAATGCGGGCGCAGCAGGGCGCGTGATAATCGTGCTTACGTCGTAGGATCGCCCCGCGAGGTCCCTTCAAGTGCGGAGGCGTCGATGCAGATCGGGCGCATCGCGCTTGGGCTTTCCTCTGCAACCAAACGTTCGAACTCGTCACAGAAGCTAGCCGGATCTGTGAAGTCGCAGCGCTGTACGATGTCCGGTGTGAAGCGCCACCACGCGATGCGTTGCAGTCGCTCGACGATGTCCTCGGAGAAGCGGTATCGCATGAGCTTCGCGGGTGAGCCGGCGACTATCGAATACGGCTCAACGTCCTTGAGCACTAGACTGCGTGCCCCGATTACGGCGCCGTCACCAATGGTGATGCCCGGCTTGATCATGGCCCCATCGCCGATCCAGACATCATTCCCGATCCTTACCTTCGGGTTGACGTGCGGCGGAGCCACCGTGCGTCTACCTACCTCCCTATCTGCGAAGAATTGCGCGACCTGAGGTTGCGCCGGTCCGTAGTTCACAGGCGACGTCGAAATCCATTCGAGCGGGTGCCGGCCGCCCATCCATGCAACTCCAGCTCCGATTGAACAGTACCGCCCAACCGCGACATGCGCTCCGAAGCCCGAGTGGCTGTAGGAGAAAGAGCCCATCCTAACAGGCAGCCAATTGCCCTGGTTGATCTGGCAGTAAGGCTCCAGAACGACCGGCGGACTATAGCCAATATAATCGCCAACGCGCCAACGACCTGCGAGCAGCGGTCCGTGGATAATGCGCAGCTTGGCGAACAATTCGAGCGTCGCCGTGGTGATCTTTAACTCGGCCATCAAGGCGCGACCTAACCGCAACTTCAGCGTGAGGCAAGTTTTCCTGATGAGCCTCAACCTCGTCCCCATCGACATCCCGCCAGGCCTCAATTCCGATGACACGGCCTACGCCGCGACGCCGGCTTGGGACGATGGCCACAATGTGCGGTTCCGGCTCGGTCGGCCGCAGGTGATAGGCGGGTGGGAGAGCCTGACGCTGGCGAAGCTGTCGGGGGTCTGCCGGACGGTGTTCGGCTGGACCGAGAACAACACCAATGTCCTGGATGTCGCGTTCGGCAGCCATAATGGGCTGCAGCTCGCACAAGGCGGGTCGCTCTATGACATCGCGCCGACGCTGGCGTTACCGGCGGTGGCGCTCGGTGCGAACCCCATTTTCACGGCGGGCGTTGGCAGTCCCACCGTCTTCATCGAGCAGTTCGGCCATCCTTATCAGGTCGGCGATCAGATCATCATCTCCGGCGCTGTGGATACCGGCGGCATCACCGCTGCGAACCTCAACGGCACGCGCACAGTCGCGACCATCTCGACCAACAGTTGGTCGTTCACGGCGGGAGCGAACGCCACTTCCAGTGTTCAGGCCGGCGGCTCGGCCGTCGTGGTTACGCCTCAGCGCGCCTGGGCAGGCGGGGCGATCGACGGGGCCGGCTCGGCCGGATTCGGGACCGGCTCCTATGGCGGCGGGGCCTATGGCGCGCCGTCGACGACGGACTTCTTCGCCCTGACCTGGAGCCTGGCCGCCTGGGGCCAGAAGCTGATCGCCAACCCGCGCAACCAGACGCTGCACATCTGGGCGAACAACACGGCGGCCCGCGCCCAGCCGATCCGCAACGCGCCGGCGCGGGTGACCTACGCCTTGGTCGCGCCGCAGCGGCAGGTGTTCGCGCTGGGCTGCAGCCAGGAGGCGGACGGGGTCTTCAATCCGCTCTGCATCCGCCACTCGAGCATCGGCGACGAGACCAGCTGGTCGACGACCTCGAGCTCAGCCTCGACGGCGCGCGAGTACGTGCTGCCGGGCGGCGGGCGGATCGTGGCGGGGCGGGCAGCCGGCCGCAACCTGCTGGTCTGGACCAACCACGGGCTGTGGCTGGGGACCTACTATGGCCAGATCGGCAAGGTGTGGAGCTTCGACAAAGTCGGCGACAAGTGCGGCCTCATCGGGCCGAACGCCGCCGTGGTGCTGGGCTCGACGGCGTTCTGGATCTCGCCCGACCGGCAGTTCCATGCCTATGCACTAGGCGGGGCGGTGCAGTCGCTGCCATGCCCGATCCGCAAGGACTTCGCCGACAACTTGGCGCCCAGCCAGGCGGACAAGATCGTGGCCAGCTCGATCGCCGAGTTCGGCGAGGTGCGCTTCGACTATCCCGACGGGCGCGATGGCTATGAGAACAGCCGCTACCTCGCGGCCTGCGTGGAGGGGCCGGACGCCGGCGCATGGTATCGCGGCGTGCTCGGCCGCACGGCCATGGTGGACGCCGGCCCGCACAGCTATCCGGTCGGCGTCACCGATGCGGGCGACGTTTACTGGCACGAGAAGGGGGCGAGCGCCGACGGCGGCGCGCTGTCGTGGTCTCTGTCGACGGCGGCGCTCTATCTCGACGAGAACCGCACGACGCTGACGCGCAAGTTCCTGCCGGACACCGGCGCGGACCAGAAGGGTGCGGTGCGGCTGACGATCACGACCTATATGGCGCCGAACGATCGCAATCCGCGGACCTTCGGTCCCTACGTCATTCCGGCGGACCAGCCGGAGATCGACGTGATGGCGGAGGGGCGGCTCTTCCAGCTGGACTTCTCCGGCTCCAGCGCGCCGGCCTTCGTGCGGCTGGGGCGGCTGATGTTCGACGCCAAGCCGCGCGGGCGGCGGTGAGCACGGGCGGCGGGGCCTGGATCCGCTGGCGTCCCGAGATCGCGAAAGCCTGCGACGGCTCGCACCAGCGGATCGAAGACGTGGAGCGAAGCCTGGCCGAGGGCCGGGCCCACCTGCTGACGCTGCCCGACTGCTGTTTCGTCGTCGAGATCGCCGCGTATCCGGCGGCGACCGCCTGCCAGGTGATGTGGGGCGCCGGCGAACTCGACGCGATCGTCGACGGCGCGCCCAGGCTGCACGCCTGGGCGCGGCGGCAGGGCTGCACGGAAATGCTCGTCGAAGGCCGCGCCGGCTGGGTGCGAGCGCTCAAGGACATTGGATACCGGCCCTGGTCGGTCACACTGAGGAAGTCGCTTTCAGATGAGCCTCTCAAGCAAGAAGACGAAGACGCGTGAGACCGTCACGCCCACCAACCCCGCCTGGGTCGAGCCGCAGCTGAGCAGCCTCGCCGGGCGGATCACGGACCTCTCGCAGGCGGACCCGCAGAGCTTCGTGGCGGGTCCGAATTCGCTGCAGTCGCAGGCATACCAGGGTGCCCAGAGCCTGGCTCCCGACGAGGGCAGCTACGGCAGTGCACGCGGACTGTTCCAGGCGCTGATGGACACGCCCGCCCCGCAGGTGAAGGCGGCCACCGGCACGGCGTCCAGCCTGCTGCCGAACATCGACGCCTACATGTCGCCCTACCTGCAGGACGTGGTCGACACCTCGCTGGCCGACTACGACTATGGCGCGGGTCAGACCCGGGCGCAGAACCTGCTGGCGCTGGCGAACGACAACACCTTCGGCGGCTCGGGCGGGTCGATCCAGACGGCGCTCAGCGAAGACGCCCTGGCACGCGGACGAGGCGCACTGTCGTCCAAGCTTTACGACCAGGGATTTCAGACCGGGGCCAACCTCGCCAACCTGGACGCCGACCGCGCACAGCAGATGGCGCTGGCGAACATGGCGGCGCTCAACGCGGCGCGACAATTCAATGCGACGGCCGTGGAGACGGGGCTCGGCCGCCAGCAGGCGGCGGGACGCGACCTGGTCGACACCGCAAGCTCGCTGCACGACGCTAGCCTAGCGGACGTCAACGCCCAGTCGCAGATCGGCGAACTCATTCGCCAAATCGCCCAGCAGCAGGCGCAGGCGCCGCTGAGCACGCTGTCGACCTTGGCGGGGGCGTACCAGCAACTGCCGCTGTCGCTGCTGAATGGGCGCATCACGGAAGGTGCGACGAAGGAGACCGGCAGCGTGCTCGACGCGATCGGCCAGATGGTGGACATCGCGAGCGGCGTGAAGGGGCTCATGAAAAAGGGCTGACCCCATGGACGCATCCGCCTGGATCGCGCTGGCTTCGCTGGCGCTCGTCATCTTCGTGCAGGCCGGCGCCGTGGCCTTCGTGCTGGGCGGCCTGTTCCGTGACGTGAAGACGCTGCGCGAGCAGACCAGCGACGGCGATTGCCGCAAGGAGCTGGCGGTCCTCAACACCCGCTTCGCGGCCATGGAAGAGCTCGTCAAGGAGCTCGGCCACGACATCAAGAATCTCCTGACCGGCAGGGTCGTCCCGGCGCGGCGCACGCGCAGGGCGCGGGACTGACCGCAAAAGGGCTGGGAGAAATGGTTGGATCAAAGTCTCCGCAGCGCAGCCTTGCCTTCGAACCTGACGATGAGACATACGCTCGGCTGTTGGCGAACGGGCGAAATCAACCTCACGGCTCCCGGATCTCGGAGGCGTTCGGTGGCGCTCCGCAGCTTAGTTCGTACGAGCTGAAGGAGCTCAGAAGCCAGCAAGACGCCTTTAGGCGCGCGACCCAAGATAAAAGCTGTCCGGTTGTGCCTAGAGCTCCCGTCGGCGTGTCCCTCGCGGAGAACATGTACTGGGCGGCGCGTTCCATGAACCCATTCTGGTTCTACAATCAGTCCGCAACCACGGGCCTTGGGATTACAAACGACGGGCAGCGGAGTTCCAGGATTGGCAGGCTACGCGCAGATTCGAGCGAAGAGCTCATGACCTGAGTTTGGCAAGCCCTGGGGCGTCGCGCCATACGGCGACGACCCTCGGGATCAGGAAATGATCAAAGCAGGCATCAAGTTCAGTAAGAGTGGATGTTAGGTCGAGATGCTGGGGTATGCCGGGGCGCCGCAGCCATGCTGCTCGCTTGCATTCTGACCGCCGGATGCTCCGACGGCTGCAGCGACACCATCATCAGTTCCCAAGTCGGGTCCTGATTCACGGCGCACCGCGGTGCTGTTCGAACGTGACTGCGGAGCGACCACGGGCTTTTCGACGGCCGTGGGCCGAGCTTGTCTGGCTCTCTTCCGATCGCTTGCTGGTGAGATACGACGCGAAGGCGAGGATCTATCATCGGAGCGACTCCGTCTCCGGCGTGGGGGCTCCGCCAAGCCGCGGCTATTACGCGCCCGGCATGATCGGCCTGGCGCTGACGCTTTATCGGATGGGTGAAGTGGACGAGGCGCTGGCTGTGCTGGCCAAGCCCGTGCCAAAGCTCGCGATAGCGCCCTGGGTCGAGAAGGTCGTTCGAGTTCGAGATTGGATGCTCGCTCAGCGCGACGCGCCGAGAGGCTCTCCGGAAACAACTCAGGCATAAATTGGGGCGTTGACCCACGCCCATGCATCTTGAGTGCGGCGGCGGCGACGCCCGCCAGCCGTATCCTCTCCCAATCTGGAGCACTGCATGATCCCTCCGCGACCGGAGCGGTTCTTCGCGGCTTTGCGCGCGGGGCTGCTGGGGCCTGAGCTGAGCCAGGCGGAGGTCGACGGGGTCGAGGCGATATTGAGCGCGTGCACGGGATGGCCGCTGAGCTGGACGGCCTACGCGCTGGCGACCGCCTATCATGAGACCGCGCATACGATGCGTCCGATCATGGAGTACGGGCGCGCTGCCTATTTCACGCGGATGTACGACCCCGAAGGGCTGCGGCCCGCGGTGGCCGCGCAGCTCGGCAACACAGAGGCGGGCGACGGCTGCCGTTTCTGCGGCCGGGGTTATGTGCAGCTGACGGGGCGGGCGAACTATGCGCGCGCAGGCCTCGTCGACGATCCCGACCGGGCGCTTCAGCCTACAGTGGCCGCCGAAGTGCTCGAGCGCGGCATGCGCGAGGGCTGGTTCGGCCGGCGGCTGATGGATGTGCTGCCGCTCGGGGGACAGGCGACGCGCCGGCAGTTCATCGCTGCGCGCCGCGCCGTCAACGGCCAGGACCGCGCCGCGCTGATCGCCGATTACGCCCTGCGCTTTCAGGACGCCCTGCTGGCCGGCGGCTGCGCCTGAGCGCGGGCTCTCCACCTCTCATCGATCTGAAAACAGGAGACCTTGATGTCCGATCAACCGATCGCGCATGCGCCCGACGCTGCGCCGCTCGCCGCTGAAGCCGTGGATGCGCCCGCCGTCGTGGCGAGTGTCGTCGATACGGTTCAGAGCCACCCCGACATCCCGCCCAATCGCGCCGCCGCGGTGATCACCGACGTCCTGGCGGGGCTGTATCAGGCGCAGCCAGCGATCTTCGCGGTGTCGCGGGCCAGTCCGCGAACGGAGGCGGAAGTCGCACTGGGGCTTGGCCTCGCACAGATCCTGGTCGGCGCGCTGCTGCGGCGGCCCTCTTGAGCGGCTTCTCGAACGCCCTCGTCGTTGAGGTGCTGGAGGCCAAGCGCGACGGGCGGGTCACGGCCAAGCTGCTGCAGGGCTTCAGCTATACGCCGCAAGCGCCAGATGCAGAGCCGATCGAGGCGCCGAAGGGCTTCGTGACCGATTTTGCATCCGTACCGTGGGGGTTCTGGAACATCGAGCCCCCGTTAGGCCAAGCCGGTCGGGCGGCTGTGGTGCACGATTACCTGTACGCCACCAAGGGCCTGGACGGCCGCTACAGCCGCGCCCAGGCCGACGCGATCTTCCGCGAAGCGCTGGGCGATCTGGGCGTGGCGCGCTGGAAGCGGTCGTTGCTCTGGGCGGCCGTGCGCGTCGGCGGACGACGCGGGTGGGGACGTGACGAGATCCTCTCAGTGACCTGAGAGCTTGAGGCCGTCGGCCTTCGGCGAGTCTCGGTCGCCGCCGTTCAGCGCCTTCTGCATCCAGACGATGTCGACCCAGCGGCCGTGCTTGAAGCCGACGCTCTTGGCGACGCCGAGATGCTCGAAGCCCAGGGCGGCGTGCAGGGCGATCGAGGCGGCGTTGGCGGAGTCGCCGATGACGGCGACGGCCTGGCGCAGGCCGAGCGCCTCGCAGTCGGCGAGGACCCGCGCCAGCACCGCTTTGCCGACGCCGCGGCCGGGCGCGCCCGGGGCCACGTAGACGCTGTCCTCGACGGCGTAGCGGTAGGCGGCGCGGTGACGGAACGGGGCGGCGTAGGCGTAGCCGAGCACCTGGCCGACGTCCTCCGCGAGCAGGTAGGGCAGGCCGTGGCCGACGACGGCGCGGCGGCGCTCGTCCATTTCCTCCGGCGTGGGCGGGACCTCCTCGAAGGTGCCGAAGCCGTGCAGGACGTGGTGGGCGTAAATGGCGGCGAGCGCCGGGGCGTCGGCCTCGGTGGCGGGACGGATCAGCACGAACGCCTGGGGTTGCGGCCGGCCCCCTCCACCACTTCGTGGTCCCCCTCCCCCTGAGGAGGAGGAGAGGGGCGCGCGCATGTCGAACGCCCCCTCCGTCTCCCGCCTGCGGCGGGATCCACCTCCCCCGCGGTGCGGTGGAGGAGCCTGGCCGTCATTGCTTCCAGCCCAGGTCGAGCGCCCAGATGGCGAAGGCGTAGTCGAGGGCGATCTCCTTCAGGAAATCGAATCGGCCAGAGGCGCCGCCGTGGCCGGCGTCCATGTTGATCTTCAGCAGGATCGGCGTGTCGGCGGTGTTGTGCTCGCGCAGCTTGGCGACCCACTTGGCCGGCTCCCAGTAGGTGACGCGCGGATCGGAGAGGCCGCCGGTGGCGAGCACCGGCGGATAGGGCTGGTCCTTCACCTGGTCGTAGGGGCTGTAGCCGGCGATCCGGTCGTAGGCATCCGCGTCCTCCAGCGGATTGCCCCACTCGGGCCATTCCGGCGGGGTGAGGGGAAGCGTCGTGTCGCTCATGGTGTTGAGCACGTCGACGAAGGGGACGGCGGCGATGATCGCGCCCCACAGGTCGGGGCGCAGGTTGGCGACCGCGCCCATCAGCATGCCGCCGGCCGAGCCGCCATAGGCGGCTATCCGACCCTTGGCCGCGTAACGCTCCACGACCAGATGCTCGGCCGCGGCGATGAAGTCGGTGAAGGTGTTGGTCTTCTTCTCGCGCCGGCCGTCGAGGAACCAGCCCCACCCCTTATCGGAGCCGCCACGGATGTGGGCGGTGGCCCAGATCCAGCCGCGGTCGACCAGGCTCAGGTTGCGGATCGAGAAGGCCGGCTCCATGGCGTGGCCGTAGGAGCCGTAGCCGTAGAGCAGGACGGGCGCCGAGCCATCGAGCGGCGTGTCCTTGAGCATCAGGACGGTGATCGGCACCTGCTCGCCGTCGGCCGCGCTCGCGTAGAGTCGGCGGGCGACATAGCGCGACGCGTCGTGCCCGGACGGGATCTCCTGGGTCTTGCGTAGGGTGCGCTGGCGGCTCTCCAGGTCGTAGTCGAACCACTGCCTGGGCGTCGTGGGCGACTGGTAGACGAAGCGCGTCGTCGTGGTCTCGTATTCGTAGCCGCCCTCCAGGTGCAGGGCGTAGGCCTCCTCGTCGAAGGCGATCTCGTGCGAGCGTCCGTCGCGGGCGGTGACGACCAGGCGGTCGAGCGCATCGACCCGCTCGGCGCGGACCAAGTGGCCCGCATAGGCGGCGAAGCCAGTGAGATAGCGGCCGGGCTGATGCGCGATCCAGTCGCGCCACGTCGCCTTGGCCGGGACCGCGGCGTCGGAGACGGAAAGCTTGAAATCGACCGCGCCGTCGTCGTTGGTGCGGATCACCCACCGGTCGGTCCAGTGGTCGAGCTCGTATTTCACGCCGACGCGGCGCGGCTCGGCGACGACCGGCGCGGCGGTCGGGTCCGACGCCGGGATCAGCCAGAGCTCGGTGGTCTCCTGGTTGCCGACGTGGATCAGGACGTGGCTGTGGTCGGAGGCGACGCCCACGCCCAAAAACATGCCCTCATCCTTCTCCTCGTAGATCAGGACGTCCTCGCCGCCGCGCGCCGGCCGGCGGAAGATCTTCGAGGGACGGGCGTTCTCGTCGCGCCAGATCCAGTAGAGCCACTGGCTGTCGGGCGAGACGGTGAAGTCGCCGTAGGCGCTGTCGATCGGCGTTCCTAGCAAGTTGCCCGAGGCCAGGTCCTTTACATAGATGACGAAGTATTCGGAGCCCTGCTCGTCGGCCGCCCAGGCGAACAGGGCGTGGTCGGGGCTGTGGCGCGCTGCGCCCACCTGGTAGTAGGCCTTGCCCTTGGCCAGCGCGTCCTCGTCCAGCAGGATCTGTTCGCCGTCGCTGGCGCCGCGGGGGCGGCGGGCGTGGATCGGATGCTCGGCGCCGATCGCGTAGCGGCTATAGTATTCCCAAGGACCATCCGGCGCCGGAACCGAGGCGTCGTCTTCCTTGATCCGGCCCTTCATCTCCGCGAACAGCTCCGCCTGCAGCGGCTCGGTCGAGGCCAGCATGGCCTTGGTGTAGGCGTTCTCGGCCTCGAGATGCTCGCGGACGGCGGCGCGCAGAGCCTTGGGGTCCCGCAGCACCTGCTGCCAATTCTCGTCCTTCAGCCAGGCGTAGTCGTCGGTTCGGACGCGGCCGAGCTGCTCGATACGGTGCGGAACCTTGCGGGCGAGAGGCGGGGAGGGGAGGGCCATGGCCGCCTAGATGCGCCCGCACGCCTGGCAGCTCAAGGTCAGCTTGGAATTGCGTCGGAAAGGCGGCGTAAACCTTCCCCCGCGTCGCTTGGGCGCAACCTCATCACGCGCTCTTTGCTCGACGAGGGCGGCTGACTCTGATTCACTTGGGATCATCGAGATCGCGCAGAAGACGCGAAGGGTGTGGTAGAGTTTTCAGTCGTCGGGGCTCCAAATGAACATGGATCTCTCCGTCGAGCTGATGCATGCGACCGTTCAGCTTGAGCAACCGCTCGGCAACGGCACACGCACAGTCGGCACGGGATTCCTCATCTCCGAAACTGCGCCAGACGGGCGGCCGCGCACGGTGCTCGTCACGGCCAACCACGTCTTCAAGCAGATGCCCGGCCAGGTCGCGCGCATCGGCTATCGCGTGGCCAACGCCGACGGCAGCTGGAGCTACTCGCCGCAGCCGCTGCGGATCCGCGACGGCGCGGGCAAGGAGCTCTGGACGCGGCATCCGGCGCGCGACGTCGCGGCGATTACGATTTCCGCCCCGCCGGAGTTCGCCAAGGCGGCGATCCCGAAGGATTATCTGGCCTCCGACGACACCTTCACCAAGTACGAAGTGGAAGCCGGAGACGAGTTGATGGCCCTGGGCTTCCCGCGCGGACTCGCCGCAAACCAGGCTGGTTTCCCGATCCTGCGATCGGGGCGGATCGCCTCCTATCCCGTTGCGCCGGCCAAGATCTTCCCGACCTTCCTGCTCGATTTCTCGGTCTTCCCGGGCAACTCGGGAGGTCCGGTCTTCATGCATGGCGTGCGCCGTACGCCGGCGGCTCTGGGTCAGCCTGGGCAGGACGTCGAGTTCATCGCCGGCCTGCTCACGCAGCAGGTCGAACTCAACAACGAACGCCTCGAGATCGGCATCGTCACCCACGCCAAATACATTCGCGAGACGATCGACCTGATCGACAACCCGAGCGCTCCGGTGACAATCACCGCGGCCACCGAGCCGATCACGGGCGTTCGGGCTGCGTCCGCCGAAGAGGCCGCCACCCCCAACTAAACAGCGCAGGCCCGCGCGCGTCGGATCCTGCGCCAGGCCGGAGGGCCGGCCCGAGGCGGCCTTGATAGCACCTTCGACGGCTGCGGAGCGAGGCTGGTGACGCCGCTCGGTCCCGCCGCGCCGCAATCGCATGCTCTGCATGCGAGATCGCCTTCGGCCATCTCCTGGGAAAGTCTGCCGAAAAGCTCAGCCCTTCCATTCCTTCACACGGGTAGTTTCCCTGTGGCATACCTGCGATACGCAACCTCTGCTGAGCCGGGGCCCAAAATTCCGCCACGCAATCCTGTTACTACGCCTTGTCACTTATGGCTCACGCACGCTTAGCTTCATAGCTGTGATCTCCTCTATTGCGACGACAAGCCGGCTGAAATCGTGCATAATAAATCATCCGAAGCTTGTGCTTGAGCTGAGTTCCCGTTAGGACGCGGTACTGATGATATGAATCGCATCTGCGGCGTTTCGTTCGCAGATCCCATGGAATGACAAGAATGGACGAAAAGTCGGAAGTCATCGAGATGACGGCGGACATTGTCTCCGCTTATGTGGGAAACAATACGGTGGCGGCCACGGACCTGCCGAGCCTCATCCAGAGCGTGCACCGCGCCCTGGCGGGCGTCTCGGGAGGCCAAGAAGCCCCTGAGGTCGCGCCCAAGGAGCCGGCTGTCCCTGTGCGCCGGTCCATCACGCCCGACTATCTGGTCTGCCTGGAGGATGGCCGGAAGTTCAAGTCGCTCAAGCGGCACCTTCGGACGAAGTACAACATGAGCCCCGAGGAGTATCGGGCGAAGTGGAACCTGCCGAAGGATTACCCGATGGTGGCCCCGAACTACGCCAAGGCGCGGTCGGATCTGGCCAAGCAGATGGGTCTCGGCCAAGGCGGCCGTCAGGCGCCCCGCAAGAAGCGCTGACTCCAATCCTATTCTGACATCGAGAAGCGCCCGCCAAACGGCGGGCGTTTTTCTTTTGTCGCACTGCTGCGACGAAACGCAACTTCGCCACAATTTTCGCTTGCCGCCGATTCGCGGCTTAGGCGATAAATGATTCATTATGATTCCAAGAACTTGTTAAGGAATCTGAATATGGTGGCGCAGATCGGGGCTCCTGCCGCCGCGGCCCGCGCGCACGAGGAGCTGTTCGCCTACTGGGCCTCGCTGAGGACGCCCGGCCGCCTGCCCGGGCGTGCGGACATCGACCCCGGACGGTTCAAGCGCCACCTGCCGACTGTCAGCCTGATCGACGTCGCCGATGACCCGCTGGATTTCCGAATGCGGCTGGCAGGCACGGCCCTCTACGGCGTCTATGGGCGTGAAATCACCGGCCGCAGTCTGAAGGACGTCTACGCCGGCGGGGCAGCGGACTACTGGCGTCTCGAGCTGGCCGAGGTGGTGCGCGAGCGGCGGCCGGCGGTCGGGGCGCATAATTTGGCCTGGCGCGGCGCCTCCCACCTATCGATCCTGTGGCTGCGGCTGCCGCTGGCCAGCAACGGCCGCGACGTCGATATGATTCTGGGCTTTGACGCGGTTCTGGGCATGAGCCAGGTCGCGAGCGGCATCAAAGCCGCCTAATCCCCTTAGGCCGCTTCGCGCTCGGCGTCGCGGCGGATGCGGGCCACCATCGAGGCCAGACCATTGGAACGCTGGGCCGACAGCGCGCCGGCCAGCCCAAGCCTGTCGAAGGCGGCCCTCGCGTCGAAATCGAGAATTTCGGCGCCCGTTCTCCCACCATAGAGCCGCAGGAGTATGGCGATCAGGCCGCGTACGATGTGTGCGTCGGAATCGCCGCGAAATCGGATGGTTCCGTCCGCCTGGGGCTCGGTGACCAGCCAGACTTGGCTCGCACAGCCCCGCACCTTGTTGGCGTCGTTGCGTTCCGCGTCGGTCAAGGGGGCGAGTTCGCGGCCGAGGTCGATGACGTACCGATAACGCTCCTCCCAATCGCCGAGCATCTCGAATTCGGCGGAAAGGTCGTCCAAAGCCTGGTCAGCGGCGCTCATCGGCAGCGACTTAGGGGCGGGAGGGCTTCAGCGCAACGGCCCTCAGGCCAACGGCAACATGACGTGTGCGGCGAACCCCTCGCCGGGCGCCGAAACGAGCCATAGCCGGCCGCCCATGGCGCGGCAGGAGAGGTCGCAGATCGCAAGGCCGAGGCCCGCGCCCTCGACCTGCCGGGTCAGCGCGTTTTGCCCCTGCTCGAAGGGGAGCATCAGCCGAGCCAGGTCGCCGGCGTCCACCCCTTCGCCTTCATTCCTGACGACGATTTCGACGCCGTCCGCCGTCGCCTGCGCGCCAACGGTGATCTCGCCGCCGCTCGGTGAGAAGGCGATCGCATTCTGCAGCAGGTTCGACATCACGGTCCTAAGGGCGCGGCCGTCGGCCATGACCTTCAGACCGGCGCAGGGCTCGGTCCGCAACCGGAGCTGCGCCCCGGCCAGATCCGGCTCCATGCCGTCGCTCAGGCCCTGCAGGATCGGGGCGAGCGGCTCGGGCTGGAGCACCAGCTCCATGTCCCCGGTCTGCAGGCGCGTGATTTCCACCACCTGATTCACAAGTTTCAGCAGCTTTTCCCCGCTGTGGTGGATGATTTGCGCATACTCCCGGTACTGATCGGCGCCCAATGGGCCATACAACTCCGAGGCGAGAATTTCGGAGAAGCCGAGGATGGAATTCAGCGGCGTGCGCAGTTCGTGACTGACCACGCGCAGGAAGGACCGCTTCTGCTCCTCCTGCGGCGCCCGCGTTCGCGCACCACGCTTGGGGGCGCGGATCGTCGCGTCGGTCTTGCGAGCCGTCTGAGGCATGAGGAACGATGTTTACCGTTGGCGATAAGCACAGAGTGTCTGACTGCGCTTACGATTTCGTTTCGCCCGGCGCGTGCGGCGGCGATTCGATCGCGCCGGAGGCGAGTGACCTTAACCGGGGTGCGGACGAGCGTTAGGCTCGCCTTGTGACGAGGACATGAAGCAGGTGCGGACGCCTTGAAGCCCATCCGCCGTTCCCGGCGGCCGCAGGTGAAGCCCAGGCGAGCCGAAACTCGCTCCGGCTTCGCAGCGGGCTGGCACCTCGCCTGGGCGATCGGCATCGCGGCGACCGCGGGTGGCCTGGCGGTCGCTGGAGACCTTCGCGCCTGGCCCGAGTTCGCGCCGCTCGGCTTAGGGCTGTTCGCCGCGCTGACGGGCGCAGCGCTCGCCGGGGTCGGCGAGCGCGCCTGGAGCGCGGCTGTGCTGACCTGGGCGGCCGCCGCAACGGTCGCGGTGCTGACCACAGGCGGATCCGCCAGCCCGCTCGCCGCCTGGTGCTTCGCCCCCCTGGCCGCCGCCGCCGCCTTCCGCAAGCCGCAGTTGCTGCCGCTGGGTGCGGCGGCCGCCATCGCTTCGGCGGCCGTCGCCGCGCTGAGCTCAACGCTCGCAGTTCTTCCGCGTCCGACCGGCCCGACGGCTATCTGGCTGGAGCTGCTCGGCTTTCTGGGCATGACGCTTGGCCTGGGCGTCGCGATGGTGATGCTGTTCGCCGAGACGATCCGCGAGCGCCGGCAGCGGGACGACGCCGAGGCCAGCCTGCTGGAGATGCTCGAGAACCAGCCCATGCTGCTGCTGTCGATGCAGCCAGGGGGCCGCATCATCGACGTCTTCGGCCAGGCCCCGCCCGGCTGGCGGCGGCGTGACCTCGCCGAGCGCAACCTCGGCGACCTTGTCCACTCCGACGACCAGGGCGTCTACGACGACGCCTTGCACGCGGCCATGCTCGCCGGCTCGGCCGAGATCGGCCTGCGTCCCGCGCACGACGGCGACGGCTGGTGGGAGCTGTCGCTTCGGCGGATCAGCGCTAAGCGCGTGCTGGCGGCGGTGCGCGACGCGCGCGCCCAGCGGAAGCGCGAAGCCGAGCTGGAGGCCGCACGGGACTCCGCCGAGCAGCAGAACGCCGGCAAGAGCCGCTTCCTGGCCAATATGAGCCATGAGCTGCGGACGCCGCTCAACGCGATCATGGGCTTCTCCGACATCATGCGGCAGCGCCTGTTCGGCGCGATGTCCGACCGCTACGCCGAATACGCCGACCTGATCCACGAGTCCGGCGCGCATCTTCTGGAACTGAT
>Ga0268266_10000427_pt1 | contig 63335 bp, 65 predicted proteins | sample KBSS13metaG_FD_190356 | JGI IMG/M metagenome (GOLD analysis project Ga0268266, IMG submission 190356) | Switchgrass rhizosphere microbial communities from Kellogg Biological Station, Michigan, USA - KBS S1-3 metaG (SPAdes) (version 2) | ecosystem: Host-associated > Plants > Roots > Rhizosphere...
CGGACCAGGAGCCGTTTCCTGCAAGCCGCCATAGACCCGGTACGGCCGGCCCATGTCGTAGCTCACATGGTAGAACTGCGACACCGGCAGCGTTCCCATGTGATGCCACCCGCGCCCCTGGCTGTAGGACATGTAGACGCCGCCGTCGGTGCCGAGGAGGAGCTCGTTCGGATTCTTGGGGTTGATCCAGAGCGCGTGGTGGTCGCTGTGCGGTCCGGCGCCGAAGCTGTTGAGGCTGATCGCGGCGTTGAACGACTTGCCGCCGTCCGAGCTCATCGCCAGCGACAGGCCCGGCTTGTAGATCGTGTTGAAGTCGGTGGGGTCGACGACGATGCGGGCGAAGTAGAACGGCCGCACCTGCAGGTTGAAGGCGTTGTTGACCTGCCGCCAGTTCTCCCCCGCGTCGTCCGAGCGGAAGAGGGCGGTGTCCGTGGACTCCACCAGGGCATAGACCACGTTCGCCCGCGACGGCGCGACCGCCACCGCGATGCGCCCCTTCTCCCCCGTGGGCAGCCCGGCCTTGAGCGGCTTCCAGGTCTCGCCGCCGTCGCTCGACTTGTACAGGCCGCTCCCCTTGCCGCCGGACGAGAAGGAGTACGGCGTGCGGCGGAACTGCCACATGCCGGCGTAGAGGATCGACGGGTCCTGGGGATCGACCGCCAGATCGGAGCAGCCGGTGTCGGCGTCGACGTAGAGGACCTTCTTCCAGGTCTTGCCGCCGTCCGTCGTCTTGTAGACGCCGCGGTCCGGGTGGCTGTCCCAGAGGTGGCCGGTGGCGCAGGCCCAGACCGTGTTGCCGTCGGCCGAGCTCACCTGGACGCGGGCGATGCGCTCGGTGTTCTCGAGGCCGACCCGCTGCCAGGAGTCGCCGCCGTCGGTGGTCTTGTAGAGGCCGTCGCCGACCGAGGTGCTGTTGCGGGTCCATGATTCGCCGGTGCCCACCCAGACCTTCTTCGGGTCCTTGGGATCGATGGTGATGGCGCCGATCGACTGGTTGTGCTCGTCGAAGACGGGCTTGAAGACGAGGCCGCCGTCGGTCGACTTCCAGACGCCGCCGCCGGCCGCTCCGACATAGATGGTGAGCGGATCCGGGCCCACGGCATCGATCGCCGCGATGCGGCCGCCCATGTTGGCCGGCCCGAGGGAGCGGGCCTCGATGCCGCCGAAGGTATTGGAATCGATCTCGACGTCCGCCGCCCGCGCCACGGCGGCGCCGGCCACCAGGCCGCAGGCCGCCAGGCAGAGGATCGAATTGAATGTGCGTCGCATACAGGTCTCCCTGGAAAATGCTCAATGGGAAATTGGAAGGGTCTCGCGGAGGGGGCGCCACAGGGACGCCCCCCCGATATGCGTGAGCGCTACGGCTGCGGGGGCTTGGACGGAGCGGGCTCCTTCTTCTCCATCGGCTTTTCCATCGCCGGTTTCGCGGCGGCGGCCGGCATGGCGAAGCGGGAGGCGTCGAGGGTCGGATTAACCTCGATCTTGGAGATCGTGATCACCGTCCCCGCGGGCGCGCCCTTGGGCTTCTGCTCCATCGAGAAGGGGTAGATCACTCCGTCGACCGGCTTGAAGTCGCCGAAGGTGACCTCGTTCTCGATCTCCTGCCCGCGGATGTTGATCTTGCCGGCTTCCTTGATGTTCATGTACGACTCGGCGTCGATGTAGACGTTGACGACGTCGCCGTTCTTCTTGGTCACCTTCAGCTTGTGAGCCGGCGTGCCCTCGACGTCCTCCTTGCCGGCGTACTCGATCTGGTGCCCCTTCTCCTTGTAGTCGACCAGCACGCCGTCCAGGTCCGCCTGGTCCTCGGTCTGCTTGATCTCGTCGGCCGACATCGTCTCCGGATCCGTCTTGCCCATGAAGGGCATCACCGACCAGCCGGTCTTGCCGTCGTAGGCCTGGACGCCGGTCATCCCCTGCATCGTGAACTCCATGCGCAGCTTGTTCGGCCGCGCCACCTCCATCAGGATCGGGGCTTCCATCCCCTGGCCCATGGCGATCTTGCCGGTCATGCGGATGGACTGGACGGCCTTGATCTTGTCCTTGCCGCCCCGGGCCGCGATGTTCTTGGCGATGATCTCGTCGGCGGTCTGGGCCTGCACCGCGGCGCCCGCCAGGCCAGCGACGAGCAGCCACGCGAAAGTCTTGCGAATCATGAATCCTCCTCGGGTTCGAATCGAAAATCGTCCGTTTGTGAACCGGATCAGGATAGCGGAGTCGCGGACGAACGTCACGCTCCGCTCAACGCTGATACGCGTGGAACGGCGAGATGTTGCGGTCAGTCCACCCGCAGCACGGCGAGGAACGCCTCCTGGGGGATGTCCACCCGCCCCACCCGCTTCATCCGCTTCTTGCCTTCTTTCTGCTTCTCGATCAGCTTGCGCTTGCGCGAGATGTCGCCGCCGTAGCACTTGGCGATGACGTTCTTGCTGATAGGCCGCACCGACTCGCGGGCGATGATGCGCGAGCCGATCGCCGCCTGCAGCACCACCTCGAAGAGCTGGCGCGGGATCAGCTCCTTCATCTTCTCGACCAGCAGCTTGCCGCGCGCGTACGCCTTGTCGCGGTGGACGATCAGCGACAGCGCGTCCACCGGCTCGCCGTTGACCAGGATGTCGAGCTTGACCAACTCGCTGCGCCGGTAGCCGCCGAGCTGATAGTCGAACGAGGCGTACCCCCGCGAGATCGACTTCAGGCGGTCGTAGAAGTCGTGGATCACCTCGGCCAGCGGGAAGTCGTACTCGATCAGCACGCGGTCGGTGGTCAGGTACTGCAGCCCGCGCTGCACCCCCCGGCGCTCCTCGGCGAGCTGGAGGAGGCCCCCCACGTACTCCGAGCGGGTGACCAGGGTCGCCGAGATGTACGGCTCCTCCAGATAGGCGATCCGGCCGGGGTCGGGGAGCTTCGACGGGCTCTCGATCTCCTGCGACCTGCCGTCGGTGGTGTGGACGACGTAGCGCACCCCGGGGGCGGTGGTGATCAGCTCGAGGTCGAACTCGCGCTCCAGCCGCGCCTGGATGATCTCCATGTGGAGCAGCCCGAGGAAGCCGCAGCGGAAGCCGAAGCCGAGCGCACCCGAGCTCTCCGGCTCGAAGGTGAAGGAGGCGTCGTTGAGCCGCAGCTTCTCGACCGCGTCGCGCAGCCCCTCGTAGTCGTCGGCGGTCACCGGGTAGAGGCCGGCGAAGACCATCGGCTTGACCTCCTTGAACCCCGGGTAGGCCGCGGCCGTGGGGCGGGAGGCGTGGGTGATGGTGTCGCCGATCTGCGCCTGGATCAGGTCTTTGATGCCGGCGTAGAAGAAGCCGGCCTCGCCGACCGAGAGCTCCTCGACCGGCGCCGGCTTCGGCGAGAAGACCCCCAGCTCGTCGATCTCGTAGGCCCGCCCGGAGGCCATGAAGAGGATCTTGTCCCCGCGGCGCAGGGTGCCGTCCACCACCCGCACCATGCAGGCGACCCCGCGATAGGGGTCGTACCAGGAGTCGAACAGCAGCGCCTTGAGCGGCGCCGCCGGGTCCCCCTGGGGCGGCGGGATGTCGCGGATGATCCGCTCCAGCACGTCCTCGATGCCGATCCCCGACTTGGCCGAGGTCAGCACGGCGTCGTGGGCGTCGATGCCGACCACGCTCTCGATCTGCTCCTTGACGCGGTCGGGATCGGCGGCGGGGAGGTCGATCTTGTTGATCACCGGCACCAGGTGGAGGTTGCCGTTGACCGCCAGGTAGGCGTTGGCGAGCGTCTGCGCCTCCACCCCCTGCGCGGCGTCGACCACCAGCAGCGCCCCCTCGCAGGCGGCGAGGCTGCGCGACACCTCGTAGGCGAAGTCGACGTGCCCGGGGGTGTCGATCAGGTTGAACTGGTAGGTGCCGCCGCCGTCCCTGGCCTCATAGAAGAGGCGCACGGCGCGCGCCTTGATGGTGATCCCCCGCTCGCGCTCGAGATCCATGTCGTCGAGGAGCTGATCCTTCATCTCCCGCTCCGAGACGGCGTGCGTCATCTGGAGGATGCGGTCGGCCAGGGTCGATTTCCCGTGGTCGATGTGGGCGATGATGGAAAAATTGCGGATGCGGTCGGGCGGAGTCATGGCACAGGGATAACGAACGGGGGCCGCGAGAGAATCCGGATTGGAAGGCGGAGGGTACCGGAAACGGGGGGGAGAGGGAAGGCCCTCATCACCCCGGCCCTCTTCTCCCGTCCCCTCCCGCCCTCCCTAACCGGGAGAAGAGGGAGAAAGGCAAAACCCCTCTTCTCTGAGCCCCTCTCTCCCGGTGAGGGAGGGTGGGAGGGGACGGGAGAAGAGGGGTTGGGGAGTGAGGGTCCGCCCCTACGACTCGTCGTAGCTGATCTCCATCGGCCGGATCTTCCACGCCGAGATCCCGACCAGCACCACGGCCAGCACGAGGATCCCGATCACCGAGACCCAGGGCGCCGGGGCGTCGGACATGGTGGCGAGCGGCCCTTCGGAGACCGGCACCGGACGGAGCGACTGCAGATAGTGGACGACGCTCACCTGCTTGAGCATCGGCGGCAGCAGGAAGTGGATCCCCTCCCAGCCGAACACCGCCAGCGCCGGCAGCGCCGGGCTCTTGAAGAAGAACCCGAAGAAGAGGAAGACCGCGCCGTACCCCACGCAGGCGAGGAAGGTCGTCAGCAGGTAGGCCCCGAGATGCGCCATCCCCGGTCCGTGGAAGAGGAAGTGCGACACCGCCGTCGAATCGTTCGGCAGGTAGGTCAGCGCGAAGGCGAGGACCGTGGTGAGGCCGAAGAGGCCGAAGGAGACGATCAGCGCGGTCACGTACTTGGCGATCACCAGCAGCTCCCGCCGGATGGGAGACAGGAAGTAGTAGTGGAGGCTGCGGTCGAGCGTCTCGCGGCGGATCAGGTTGCCGAAGATCGCGATGCAGGCGAGGAAGATCACGATCCGCAGGATGAACGCCTGGTAGAGCCCGGCGAAGAACTGGGTCGCGCCGGAGATGTCGGCCGAGTCCGGGATGGCGTGCGGGACCACCAGCCGCAGCGTCAGGATGAAGAGCGGCGCGAGCGCCAGCAGGAGCAGGCCGAAGGAGCGCCGGAAACCCTTGCGGAGCTCCAGCCGGACGATCGCCCGGAGCTGGTTCCACCACTGCCCCCAAGGGAGGCCGGCACGGGTGGCGGGGGCCGTCGAGGTGATGATTTCGCTCACGACTTGTCTCCATTCGCGCCAATCAGGTATTGGTAGACGGCGTTGACATCGGAGTCGGCCGGCGCCACCGCTTCGATCGCGAAGCCGTTGGCGAGCACGATCTCGTTGAGGGCGAGGTGGAACCTGTCGGCGTCGCGGGTGCGCACGAGCAGGCTGCGGCCATCCTCCAGCAGGCGGGCCTCGACCACATGGTCCGCCTCGAAGACCCGCGAGGCGAGCAGCGAAGGCCGGTCGCAGCGCACCAGCACCTGCACCGGATGATCCTCCTCCATCTCGTCGCGCACGTCGCCGATCTCCCCCTCGGCCACGATGTAGCCGCCGTTGATCAGCACCACCTGATCCGAGATCAGGTCCACCTCGTGCAGGATGTGGCTGGAGACGATCACGTGCAGACCGCCGTCGGCCAGCTCGCGGAAGAGGTCGATCACCTCCGCGCGGGCCATCGGGTCGAGGCCGTTGAGCGGCTCGTCGAGCACCATCACCGACGGCTCGTGGGCGAGCGCCTGGGCGAGGCGCACCCGCTGGCGCATCCCCTTGCTGAAGCCCGCGACCTTGCGCTTCGCGGCCTCGACCAGCCCCACCCGCTCGATCGCCTTCCAGGCCATCGCCTCGGCCTGCTTGGCGGGGAAGCCGTGCACCCGCAGGTAGGACTCCACGAACTGATAGCCGGTCAGCCCCGGCGGGAAGGAGTCGTACTGCGCGGCGTAGCCGACGTGACGGAACAGCTCCTCGGGATTGTCAGGGGTCAGCCCCAGCACCGAGACCCGCCCGCGCGACGGCCGGATCAGTCCGACCATCATGTTCATCAGGGTCGTCTTGCCGGAGCCGTTCGGCCCCACCAGGCCGGTGATCCCCGGCGGGATCGACAGGTTGACCCGGTTGACCCCCAGCACGTCGCCGTAGAACTTGGAGACGTTCTCGAACACCACCCGGCGGTCGGCGGTGCCCTGCTTCCGCGGTTCGGGCGTCATCGGACCACCTCATAGGCGCGGACGCGCCGGGAGAGCAGCCAGAGCGCGAGGGCGCAGCCGGCGATGATCGTAAACCAGGCGGCCCAGAGCGGCTGCACCAGGCGCTCCTCGGGCGCCTGGCCGAACAGGACGGACCAGAGATGGTTCATCGCCGTCGTCAGCGACAGCAGGTGCCCCCACCAGGTGTCGAGCGCCGCGTTGAGCGCCTCCGCGAAACCGGCGAGCACGAAGAAGACGATCAGCAGCGACACCCGCGCCACCGGCTTCCACTTCACCCACGCCGAGATGGCGAGCGCGACCAGCGAGACCACCAGGATCCAGGCCCAGCTCCCGGCGAAGATCGCGGCGCCGATCCGCAGGTTGTTCCCCAGCCAGCCGCCCCCCTCCAGGTAGCCCTGGAAGAAGAAGAGCAGCAGGCCCGGGATCCAGGTGATGAGCGACATCAGCACCACCAGCACCGTCAGCTTGCCGAGCACGTACTCGGTGCGCGAGAACGGCCGCGAGAGATAGAGCGCCAGCCCGTTGTTGCGCAGATCGGGCGCCACCAGGGCGGGTCCCACGAAGAGGGCCATCAGGAAGCAGAGCCAGCTCTGGAGCTCGATCCCCTTGCGGAAGAAGGTGGCGTTGATCGGCAGCGCCTCCTTCAGTTGCGTGAGATCCAGGTTCATCAGCTTGAGCGCCGCCAGGTTGTGGTGCAGATAGATCATCAGCAGCCCGGCGAACGGCACCAGGAAGCAGAGGGTGAAGAAAGCCGTGAACAGACGGCTGTCGAAGACATCCCTCGCGGCGTAGCGCGGCAGGATGAAAAAGCGCGACCAGGGAGGGGTCAAATCCCCCTGGTACCGCCCGTAGTTGCGCTCATACACGGCCATGGCCGGCGACCTCCGTCTCCATCGCCTTGAGGAAGATGTCCTGCAAGGAGTCCTTCTTGTAATCGAGATGGCGGATCTGCACCTGGCGCTCCGCCGCCAGCCGGTAGAGGTCGCGCACCTCGACCCCCTCCGGCAGCACCAGCTTGATCTTGGTCTTGCCCGCCGTGGCCATCTCGACCCCGAGGGCCTCGACGGCGGCGGTGAACGAGGCCTCGTCGCCGCCGCGGGTCTCGAGCTCGAGGAACCGCCGGTTGCCCCGCCGCTCCTCCTCGAGGTTGCAGTAGGTGGCGATGGTGCCGCCCTTGAGCACCAGCACCTCGTCGCAGCACTCCTCGACGTCGCGCAGGAGGTGCGAGGAGAGGATGATGTTGACCTCGCCGGTGTCGCGGATGTCGTGGATCAGCCGCAGCATCCGCTCGCGGGCGTCGGGATCGAGGCCGTTGGTCGGCTCGTCGAGGAAGATCAGCCGCGGCCCGTGGACCAGCGCCTGGGCCAGCTTGGCGAGCTGCTTCATGCCCAGCGAGTAGGTCTCGACCTTGCGGTAGCGGGCCTCGCCGAGGCCGACATAGAAGAGCGCCTCGTGGGCGCGCTCCAGCGCCCGCTCGGAGGGGAGCCCCGAGATCTCCCCCATCAGCCGGATAAACCGCACCGCGGTCATGCCGGAGATGAAGGCGTCGTTCTCCGGCATGTAGCCCATCTGGGCGCGGATGGCCCGTGCCTCCGTCTGGATGTCCTTGCCGAAGACGCGGGCGGTCCCCGCCGTGGGCGGGTGGAAGCCGAGAATCGTGTGCAGGAGCGTGGTCTTGCCCGCTCCGTTCGGCCCGAGAAGGCCGATGCACCGGCCGGAGAGGGAGGCGTTCAACCCCTTGAGGATCGGACGCCCCCCGAACCGGACCTCCAGGCCCTGGAGCTCGATGACAGTTGGATTCGACATGTTCGTTCTCCAGGACCCGAGGTGTGCCGTTAGTGGACGGCGTCCTCTTCCCCTTGGTGCATCCCGCCGAGCATGCCGCCGAAGCTGGCCAGCGTGCCGAGGTTCAGACCCAGGGGGTTCTGATTGCTCCCCGCGAAGACGATGCGATCCGGCTCCGCGTAGGCGTAGTAGAGCGTCGGTCCCTGCCCGACGAGCATCTTGGCGATCTGCCCCGGGCCGCCCTTGCCGTGGCCGTTGGCCGCGCCGTTCGGCAGCACCGCGGAGGCCGACTTCGCGATCGGCGCGATGTTGGTGTAGACCAGGGCCGAGACGTTCACCTGGCCGTCCGGACCGAGCAGGTCGCGGAACTTGGCCGTGGTGGCGATCGTCACCCCGGAATCCCGGAGCTGGATGGCCTGCTCGAGCAGCGCCCGGCTGGGGCCGGCGATCATGTAGCCGTCCTCGTACAGGTAGCTGATCGAGAGCTTGCCGTCGGCCGAGCCGATCGCGTAGTAGGTGCGGCCGCCGGCCTGCTGGCTGGTGAGCGCCACCCCCGGCTTGCCGTGAGCCCGCAGCTCGGCGTCGAGCTGCGTCACCGCTTTCTGGAAGGTCTGCTGGAGGCGCGCGGTGTCATACACCTCGGCCACCATCTTCCAGGAGGGGGTCGGCAGCAGCGGGCCGTCCACGCCCATGGCGATCTCGCCGCCGAGCGGCGCCACGAGGTCGTTGCGGAGGTCGATGCCGCGCTTGGCCTGGACGTCCGCCAGCTCACGGGCGATCTCGGGCTTGATCGACAGCATCTCGTCCAGGATGTTCACCGGACTCTTTACGACGAAAGCCGACACGAAGTTTGCGTCCGGCGAGAAGAAGCTCAAGCTACCCATCGGCGCCGGAGCCGCCAGCCAGCCGGCCAGGCCGCGCCGCGTCTGGTCGAAGGTGAGGGCGGCGCGGGTCTCGGCCCGGCCGTCGATCTCCCGGCGGTCGATGATGAACTGGTCGAGATCGAGCACGCCCAGCTTCTCGGCCGTCTGCTGCTCCTCCGGGGTCTTCCCGGCCTGCCCCTTGGCCACCAGCGTGTGGAGGTCGGCCGCGAACAGCCAGCCGGCGCCGTCCTGGTAGTCCTGGGCGATCCGGCCGTAGAAGGGGGTGGCCTTGAACGGATTGGCACCCCCGGCGATCAGGGCGGCCACCTTGCGCAGCTCGGCGCCGCTCGGCGAGGCCACCAGCAGGCCGTCGTGGATCCAGAGCAGCATCGCGTCACCCTCGGGGGCGGCCGCCGGATCGTCGACGATCAGAATCGAATTCCTGCCGTGGGTGAGCGCGGCAATCTCCTGGGCCACCGTGGCCCGGAAGGACGCCTCGTTGGTCACCTCGGCGAGCAGCACCGGCGAGCAGTGCTCGCCGTCACCGCCGGCGTTCATCGCCACCGCCACCTCGTCGCCCAGGTTCTGGCCCAGGGCGCCGAGCTTCTCGATCATCTCGTGGAACTTCCGCTCGTTGCCGGTCGACCGCAGCGTCTCGGTCCACCACTGTGCGAGCGACGGGCTCTCGCTGATCCGCTCGTCGAGGATCTGCTGCGTCTGCGCCAGGCTCTTGGAGAGGTTCGGCAGCGCGATCCAGACCGTCGTCCCCGCCGGGGCGAGGTCGAGCAGGCGGGTCGAGTAGCGCAGGCCGGGACGCTCGACGCGGGCGTCGATGTCACGCCCCAGGGCGGTCAGCTCGGCGAGGAGCTGGTCATACTCCTTGGCGTTGCGGCTCCAGGCCACCTCGTTCTTGACCGGCACCCGCTCGACGCTGGCGTGGGTCGTCATCTGGTCGCCGGGGTGGAGGACGGAGTCCTTCTTCCCCTGCTGCACGTGGACCTCCCCCTCGACCACCGACACGCGCGAGCCCTTGGTGCCGCTGTTGACGGCGAAGATCGTGCCGACCACCGAGACCTCGGCGTCGCGGGTGGCGACGTAGAGGTGGCGGTTGCGCTGCTTGGCGGCCTTGACGATGATCCGGCCGCGCTCGAGCTGGATGGTGTTCCCCTTGCGGCTGGCGTCGAGCGAGAAGCCGGCCCGCTCGCTCATCTCGATCAGCGAGCCGTCGGCCATCCGCACCAGGGCGGTCGAGCCCTTGGCGGTGCGGACCTCTTCCCCCTCGTCGATCGTCGCGCCGGCGCCGATCGCCCGGCTGGAATCGCCGGCCACGCGGTAGAGGGTCCCCTCGACCGATTCGATGCGGGCCATCTTGGCGCCGCCGGCCAGCATCTCCTGGACCATCGTGATCAGACCGAAGCCGATGGCGATCGCCAGCACCGCGGCGAGAGCCATCCAGACCGCCCGGCTCCGCGGTTGGGCCGCCGGCTTGGCCGCGCGGCGCTCCACCTTTCCTTCACGGGCCTCGCGGAGCGCCCGGCGGCAGGGGACGCAGCTCCGCGTATGGTCCTCGACGAGCAGGGCGCGCGCCGTGGACAGCTCACCCCGCACATAGGCGGGGATCAGGGACTGGAAATCCTCGCAGCCGTGGAGGCTGCCGGTCGCCGGAGCGGCGGCGGCCTGAACGGTGGCCGGAGCGGCCGCCTGCGCCGTCTGCATCATGGAGGCGCTCTCCTGCGACAGCCGGGCCCAGACGCGGGCGGCGGCCTCTTCGACCTGGCGCGGGTCGATCGGATCGTCGGCCACCTGGTGGACCGCCTCGTCCAGGCGGTCGGAGTTGTTCTTGAACAGGCTCATGACATTTCTCCTTCAAGCGACCCGAGCTCTTTCTGAAGCCGGTGCCGCGCGCGGTGCAGTAAGACGGCGATGGAGGTCTGGGAGGCGCCGAGCATCCTGGCGATCTCCAGGTTGCCCAACCCTTCGAGATAGCGGAGCGAGAAGATCTCGGCCTGGCGGGGGGAGAGGCGGGACATCGCCTCCCGCAGCCGGACTTTCAGCTCCCGGCTCCCCTGCGTGCGTTCCGGCCCCGGATCGCTGGTGTCCACCAGATCCTCGCCGACCTCGTCGAGGTCGACTCTCCGGGAGCGCTTGCGGCGCCGCATCAGGTCGAGCGCGGCGTTGACGGCCGCGCGATGTAGATAGCTCCCCGCGCTCTCCGAAAGGTCCGGCTGCTCCTCTCGCCGCAGTAGACGGGTGAAAACGGTCTGCAAAACATCCTCCGCGTCCATGGCGTTGCCGGTGATCCGGTACGCCGCGCGATAGACCGCCCCATGGTGTTCCCGGAACAGTGCTTCCAGGGCGCCCGGGGGGCTCGTAAGCGGTGGGGGTTGGTCATAAGCTGCTGCTTGCACGCCTCCTGCCCTCCTTTCTCCTTCGCCCATGGAACGCACCTCCTGAGTATTTGTTACAGGGTATCTCTATAACCTCTTCTTTGTCGCCCGGAGGGCGGATCGATCCAGCCTGGGGTGTCCAGCCCTCCGGGCAAGGCGAATATGTTGGTAACCCTGGTCATGGTGTATATACGCGGATATACTTTCGCTGGAGGTACCAAGATGTCCACGGCAAAAGTCTTCCAGAGCGGAAACAGTCAAGCCGTCCGATTGCCCAGAGAGTTCCGGTTCCCATTGGGAGTCGAAGAGGTCGCCATCCGTCGCCAGGGGGACCGGATCATCCTGGAGCCCCTCGGACGCGAGGAATGGCCGGAGGACTTTTGGCGGGCCTTCGGCGAGCTGAGTCCTGACTTCGAACGCCCGCGACAGGAGCGTCAACGGCGGGAGAGCCTGGACTCGTGACCTATCTTCTGGACACCAACATCTGTATCTACGCCCTGAAGAACCGTCCGCCCGAAGTCCTCGAACGCCTCCAGGAGGTCGGGAGAGGTGCGGTCGCCCTGAGCGTGATCACGGTTCTGGAACTGCGGCAAGGGGCCGAGAAGAGCCAGCAGGTGGCGGCGAATCATTACCGGCTGGATCTCTTCCTCGCTCCGATGAAGATCCTCCCCTTCGACGAGGAAGCCGCCCTTGCCGGAGCGCGCATCCGAGCGCATCTGGAGCGCCGGGGAACTCCGATCGGAGACCTCGACAGTCTGATCGCGGCGCAGGCGTTGGCCCGGGACCTGATCCTCGTCACCAACAATCTGCGGGAGTTCGAGCGGGTACCCGAACTGCGGACAGAGAACTGGGCCCGATAGCAGGGGCTCAACCCGCCAGCTTGGCCACCAGCTTCTTCGGCGCGATCGCCCGGTAGCTCTCGTCGAGCCACTCCTGGAGCAGCTCGAAGGGGATCTCGTCGCCCGGCGCGAACTTGCAGGTGACCCAGCCGCTCTTGCCGAGGCCGTAGCCGGTGGGCGAGGCGAACGGCAGCATCAGGGCCATCACGCTCGAGGAGGGGAGCTTCATGGACAGGCTCAGCCCCTCCTCGCTCGAGGAGAGGAAGACGAACGCCTTGCCCTTCACCTTCACGGCGCTGTGCCCCCACGGGAACTCCTCGCGGACCTCGGGAAAGGCGAGCGCGAGCTCCCGCAGGCGATTCTCGGCATCTTTCATGGATGGACCGCTCAACGCCGCAGCCCCCGCACCGTCGCGTCGTCCATCTCCAGGACCACCGAGGTGAAGCTCTCGATCAGCGCCAGGATGGGCTCGCGAGGACCCTGCCGCCACTCGTCGCTGCCGTAGAACCGGTCCTGGCTCTGCTGGCGGTCCTCCAGGCTGTCGTAGGCGCGGATCAGGAAGTAGGAGTCCGCGTCGTGGAGGGAAGGCCCGTAGGCCACGACGTCCACCCGCCAGCGCTCCAGCATCGGCAGCGCCTGCTCGGTCATCAGGCGATGGAGCTCGTCGCGCGATCCGGGCTTCAGGTTGTAGGAGCGAATCTCGACGAACCGGCTCATGGCGACCCTCCCAGGCAAGTTGCCATCATATGATTTTCCCGGAAATCGTCTCGCTCTGGAGTACGTAGGGGGAACCATGCCGAGGGGAACTTCGGTGGACATTCTCCTCGCTTGGCTCACCTGAATCGGAACGGTCCGGACGCAGCACCGTTGAGGGCGACCGCAGGTCACCCCTACAACCTCCGGCGCAAGGTGTATGCGGGGCGCAGGTTGTAGGGGCGACCTGCGGTCGCCCTCAACGGCCCGGTCGCCCTCAACGGCCCGGTCGCCCTCAACGGCCCGGTCGCCCTCAACGGCCCGGTCGCCCTCAACGGCCCGGTCGCCCTCAACGGTGCGGCCGCCCCCCTACTTCCCCTGGTTCACCCACTCCCACCCGAACCGCCCCTTGATGCAGAGGTGGCCGCGGGTGACGTCGTTGTCGGTGGGGGAGGTGACCTTGACGATCTTCTCGTCCTGGACGTGCACGGTGAGCGTGCAGCCGACGCCGCAGTAGGGGCAGATGGTGTCGGTCGCGGTCTGGCGGGGCTCGTCCCAGGTGCCCTCCTGGCGCATGTCGAACTCGCTCTTGAACATCAGGGCGCCGGTGGGGCAGACGCCGATGCAGTTGCCGCAGTAGACGCAGGCCGAGTCGGTCAGCGGGACATCGTATTCGGTGGAGATGCGGGCGTCGAAGCCGCGGCCGGCGAGCGCGATGGCGAAGGTGTTCTGCGCGTCCGCGCCGCACGCCTCGACGCACTTGTAGCAGACGATGCACTTCGAGTAGTCGCGGACGTAGAGGTCGTTGTCCACCTTCACGGGCTGGCCGACGTTGGCCGCGCAGCCGTCATGGGGAGGATGATGATGGCCGGGCCGGGCGGCGTCGCGCTCTCCGGCGCGGGCCGGCGGCGCGGGCGGGCCGAAGCGCTCGGGATGGGCGCCGTAGCGCTCCATGTAGCCCTGGATCTGCGGCGCGGTCGAGAGATCGACCGACGAGGCCAGCAGCTCGAGCACCATCCGCCGGCTCAGGCGCACGCGCTCGGAATCCGTATGGATCACCATCCCCGCCTCGGCCTTGCGCGAGCAGGCGGGGACCAGCACGCGTGAGCCCTCGACCTCCACCACGCAGATGCGGCAGACGTTGACCGGCGTCAGGTTCTCCAGATAGCAGAGGGTCGGCGTCTCGATCCCGAGCTGGCGCGCGGCCTCGAGCAGCGTCGCCCCCTCGGGCACGGCGACGCTCTGGCCGTCGATCGTGATCTCCACCACGCGCCGGGGGCGCGGCGGCGGCGCCACCGGCAGCGGGCCGCGCGGGACGGGGGTCTTGGCCTCGGGAGCGTCCTGGGAATTCATCGCGTCTCCTGAAAGATGGGAAACCTCGCGAGCGCCGACTCGATGGCGCCCGAGGCGGTCTGGCCGAGGCCGCAGATGGAGGCGTCGCGCATCGCCTGCCCCAGTTCCTGGAGCAGGGCCACCTCCGCCGCCACCGAGCCCAGCGGCCGGTCGTTGGCCAGCCGGTGGAGCAGCTCTTCCTGGCGCACGGTGCCGACCCGGCAGGGGACGCACTGGCCGCACGACTCGTCGCGGAAGAACTGGGCGATGCGGCGCAGGATCTGGCGCAGGTCGACGGTGTCGTCGAACGGCATCACCACCGCCGAGCCGAGCGTCGCCCCGGCGGCGCGCGTCCCCTCGAAGGTGAGGGGGATGTCGAGCTGGTCGGGGGCCACGAAGGCGCCGGCCGCGCCGCCCAGCAGCACGGCCTGCAGGCGGCCGCTGCCGCCGATGCCCCCGGCCAGATCGAGCAGCTCTCCGAGGGTGATGCCGAAGGGGGCCTCGTAGACCCCGGGGCGGTTCACGTGGCCGGAGAGGCAGAAGAGCTTGGGGCCGGTCGAGCGCTCGGTGCCGATGGCGGCGAACGCCTTCCCCCCCTCGATCACGATGGGGAGCACGTTGACCAGGGTCTCGACGTTGTTGATCACCGTCGGCCGGCCGAACAGGCCGGCCTCGGTGGGGAACGGCGGCTTGTTGCGCGGCTCGCCGCGGCGTCCCTCCAGCGAGTTCATCAGCGCCGTCTCCTCGCCGCAGATGTAGGCCCCGGCGCCGCGCCGCAGCTCGATGTCGAAGCGCACGCCGTCGCCCAGGATGTTGTCGCCGAGGAAGCCGCGGTCGCGGCAGCGCTGGAGGGCGTTCTCGATCCGCGCCAGTGCCAGCGGATACTCGCCGCGCAAGTAGAGGTACCCCTTCTCGCAGCCGGTGGCGAAGCCCGCGATGGTCATCGCCTCGATCAGCGCGAACGGATCGTGCTCCATCAGGACGCGGTCCTTGAAGGTGCCGGGCTCGGACTCGTCGGCGTTGCAGATCAGGTAGCGCGGCAGCGCCGTCGAGCGCGCCCCCTGCCACTTCACCCCGGTCGGGAAGGCGGCGCCGCCGCGCCCCACCAGCTTGGCCTCGACGACCTCCTGGACCACCGCCGCAGGGCCCATCTCGAAGGCGCGGCGCAGGGCGTGGAAGCCGCCGGCCGCGCGGTAGTCGTCGAGGCTGGTGGGATCCACCCGGCCGACGCGGGCGAGCAGCTTGAGGCCCGGCTGCCCTATTTGCGGGACGGAGGCCGCGAGGTCCGGCTGCGGCACCGGCGCGCCCACCACGGCGGTGAGGATGTCGCCGCCCGTGGCTGGAGCGAGGTCGCGGTCGCGCGGCGGGCTGCCGGCCGCCACCACGAGCGCCGCCGGCGCCCGCTCGCAGAGGCCGAGGCAGGGGCTGCGGTGCCAGGTGGCGTGGCCGTCCCGGCTCTCCCCCTGGGGGCCGAGCATTGCCTCGACCTCGACGCAGAGCTCCTCGGCGCCACGCGTCCGGCAGGCGATGTCGTCGCAGACGTGCACGGTGACCGGCGGATGCGGCCGGGTCTGGAACAGGGCGTAGAAATCGGCGACGCCGAACGCCTCGGCGGGGGGCACCTCCAGCCGTAGGCAGGCGTAGTTGAGCGCCCCCGGGCTGATCCACCCCTTGCGGTCCTGGATGGCGTGGAGGGCCGGGATCAGATACTGCCGGCGGTCGCCATTCGGTGAAAGCCCGGCGAGGCAGAGATCGACGGCCTCTGTCTCCTCCGGGTCGGCTACGTCGGCGGTGAAGTGCAGATCCATTCGCGTATCAGTCTAGACCAGCGCCGGCTGGCCCACCGGCTCGATCCGCACCGCCGTCGCCTTGAACTCAGAGGTGCCGGAGAGCGGATCGACGGCGTCGATCGTCAGCTCGTTGGTCGCCACCTGCTCGGGGAAATGGAGAGTCATGAACGCGAGCCCCGGTCGCAGCCCGGCGTCGAAGCGCACCGGGGCGACCACCGCGCCGCGCCGCGAGACCACGCGCACCAGATCCCCCGCGTCAACGCCCAGCCGCCGGCCGTCCTCGGGATGGAGCTCGATCTCCGCGGGCCGGCGGTTCGGCGAGGCATAGAGGCCGGTCTGCACGCCGGTGTTGTAGGAATCCAGATGACGGCCGGTGGTCAGCCGGATCGGGAACTCGTCGGTCAGCTCGTCGATCGGCGGCGAGTGGTCCACGCAGCCGAAGGGCGCCCGGGGACCCACGATCGGCCGCTGCCAGAGCCGGCCGTGCAGGTACATCTCGCCAGGGTGCGACTCGTCGTAGCAGGGCCATTGCAGCCCCTGCTCCGCCTCCAGCCGCGCGTAGGACATGCCGGCGTGGACCGGCGAAAGCGCGCGCAGCTCGTTCCAGAGCTCCTCGGCGGTGGGGTCGCCGAGGTCGCGGCCCATGCGGCGGGCGAGATCGCAGAGGATCTCAATGTCGTCGCGCACGCCCGGCGGAGGGGGCACCGCCCGGCGCACCCGCTGGACGCGGCGCTCGCTGTTGGTCACCGTCCCCTCGGATTCGCACCAGCCCGCGGCGGCCGGCAGCACCACGTCCGCCAGCTCGGCGGTGGCGGTGAAGATCATGTCCTGCACCACCAGGGTCTCGAGGCCGCGCAGCCGCTCGATGGTGCGGTGCTGGTCCGCCTCGGAGTTGGCCGGGTTCTCGCCGATCACATAGAGGGCCGTCAGCTCGCCGCGCTCCATGGCCTCGAACATCCCGGAGAGGTGCCAGCCGCGCCGGGGGGGCACCGGCACGCCCCAGACACGCTCGAAATTCGCCCGCAGCTCGTCGTTCTCAACGTGCTGGAAGCCGGGCAGCCGGTCGGGCAGCGCGCCCATGTCGCCGCCACCCTGGACGTTGTTCTGCCCGCGCAGGGGGGCGACGCCGGAGCCGTAGCGCCCGACGTGGCCGGTGAGCAGGCTGAGATTGATCAGCGCGCGGACGTTGTCCACCGCGTTGTGATGCTCGGTGATGCCGAGGGTCCAGCAGATCACGGCGCGGTCGGCGCGGGCGTAGGCATGGGCCAGCTCGCGGATCTGCGCCGCCGGCACGCCGGTGACGGCCTCGGCGCGCTCCAGCGTCCACGGCTCGAGGTGGCGGCGAAGCTCCGCGAAGCCGCTGGTCACGTGCTCGATGAAGCTGCGGTTCTCGAGGCCCGCCGCGAGGATCTCCCGCGCCACGGCGTTGGCCAGCGGGATGTCCGTTCCCACGTGGAGCGGCAGGTGCCCGGCGCCGGCGACCGCCCACTGGGCGGACGGGCTCTTGCGCGGATCCACCACATAGAGCTTCGCCCCGTTGTGGATCCCCTTCAGCACGTGGTGGAAGAAGATCGGATGCGCGTCCCGGGCGTTGCTCCCCCAGAGGACGACGAGATCCGTCTCCTCCATCTCCCGGTAGGAGGTGGTGCCGCCGCCCATTCCGAAGACCGTCGCCAGACCGACGACGCTGGGAGCGTGTCAGGTGCGGTTGCAGCTATCGATGTTGTTGCTGCCCACCACCGTTCGCGCGAACTTCTGCGCCAGATAGTTCATCTCGTTGGTGGTCTTGGAGCAACTGAACAGCCCGAACGTGGTCGGGCCGTGCTTCTCCACCGCCGAACGGAACCCCGTCGCCGCGCGGTCGAGCGCCTCGTCCCAGGACGCCGGACGCAGGGCGCCGTTCTCACGAACGAGCGGGGTGGTAAGCCGGGTGTTTCGCTTGGACATAAAGCCTCCAGTCCGCCCGAGTATACAACTCCCTCCGAGGCCGGCACGCAGGCCTGAATCAGGGCATGGGGCCGTGAGTGCGGGCTATCTCTTCCTCGATCGAGCTCCAGTCTTCTTCGACCGGGATTTCGAGCCGGAAAATCTCCTGAACGATCTCTCGCCGGCTGCGAGGAGGGGTCAAGTACCGTTCACGTACCGCTGTAAGGATGAGATCGGTCACAGAAACCTCTTTCTGGTGTGCGAGGATCTCCAACTGTCGGTAATCCTCCAGATCCATCGTGATCTGAACCCGACGGGGCTGTGTCATTGCGACTCCGTTCTTACTTCTTGTCCTGCTCCCGGTGCGCCGCGCGGAAGCGCAGGCTCTCGGTCTGCTCGCTGAGGATGGCGACCGCCATTTGGGTCTCGTGGACGAGCAGCACGGACCCGAACACGATGCTTCCCACCGCCACCAGACCGGCCGCGATCACGACGAATCCCAGGAGGGTGGCGAGATCCGCGGGCGCGCTCGGCGCCAGGATCGCGCCGGTCAGCGAGAGCAGGGCGGCCGACGCGAAGCCGCTGACCGCCAGGTAGAAGACCCGCAGCGCCCGCACCAGCAGCAGCGAGCGCTTCTCCACCACGTCGAGCTCCCGCAGGCGCTGCTTGGCGATGGCCGAGCCCAGATCTCCATTCGCCTCCAACTCCCGGCTCAGCGCCCGCATCCGGTCGACCGCCCGGGCCAGCCGGTTGCTGGTGCTCAGGATGAGCACCGACGAAGCGTTCGTCAGCACGGCCGGCGCCACGATGAAGGAGAGGACGGCGAAGGGGTTGGAGGGGAGGGCGGCCATGGAGGCAGTCTATCTGCACGTCTGTAAAACGACTAGCGAGACCCTCACCACGCGATGTGGTACTTGTCTCGGAAATGGACGTTGAATTAATAAGCCTAGGAGAAAGCAGCTATCATCCTCTACAATGAGCTAAATATTGCTGCGTTTCTGCTCAGAAGGATTCTAAGGAGGTCATTGCTATGGGTGAATTCGACGATAAGGTTCGCGAGCTGGCGGCTCGCATCCCAGGCCAGCGAGAACATATTCGGACGGAGGAGGCATGCAAAAGCGCCCTCGTCATGCCATTTATCAATGCGCTGGGCTACAACGTTTTCGATCCCAGAGAGGTAACACCCGAGTTGGTAGCCGACGTGGGCACCAAGAAGGGCGAAAAAGTCGACTACGCTATTCTGCGGGACGGCAAGCCCATCATGCTCTTCGAGTGCAAGCCTTGTGGCTGTGACCTCGACCTGGCGCACGCCTCTCAGCTCTACCGTTATTTTTCGGTTACGGAAGCCCGCTTTGGAATTCTGACAAACGGGATCAACTACCATTTTTATTCGGATCTGGAAGCACCTAATAAGATGGATGCCAAGCCGTTCCTCGAGATTAACATGCTGTCACTGGACGACATCGCGATCACCGAGTTGACGAGGTTCTCGAAAGCGGCTTTCGATGTGAGTTCGATCCTCGCTACCGCGAGCGAGCTCAAGTACATGAAGGAAATCAAGAGAGTGCTCGCCGGCGAGATGCAGCAAGCCTTCAGAAGACCTTGTCCGATTTTTCCTGAGTCGCGTCTATGAAGGGCGTGCCACCACGGCAGTGCGCGAGCAGTTTGCCCAACTTGTCCGCCGCTCCCTTGCCGAGTTCATTAGCGACCGAGTCCGCGAGCGCCTTCAGTCCGCATTAGCCACCGAATCTGCCCGTACACCGGTCACCGAGAATCCGGCCGAGCTTCCAGACACCGCCGGAATCGAGGAGAAGAGGACCGAGCCCACTGACGAGGAGAAGGAAGGCTGGATGATCGTGCGTGCCATCCTCGCCGAAGTCGTGGACCCGAAACGGGCGGTTATTCGCGACCAGCAGAGCTATTGCGCAATCCTATTTGACGACAACAACCGGCGCCCTATCTGCCGGCTGCACTTCAACGCACGGTCGAAACGCTATGTGGGCCTCTTCGACGAGAACAGGACTGAAACCAGAGTGCTCCTCACGGAGATCTCAGACCTATACAAGCATGCCGCGTTGCTCAGGTCTACGGTGCAGCGCTACCTCGGGCCACAGCAGAGCGAACAGACTGCGGTGGCTTAAGGAATCCAGGGCGATGCCCTGGTGGGCTGAGGAAGCCAGGGCCGTTGGCCCGGTAATGTGGTGATGGCGCCAGGGGGCTAGGACCGCACGGTAACGCGGGCAGCCCGGTACGATCGATGGCGACGTAGCGCCGCTACAAGCTCTTCGGTCGGCTCGGGCGGATCAAGTAAGGCATTGAGGAAAGCTTCCCGGTCTGCACCGAGGAGCACCATCCGTTCGTGCGACTTTGCCATGGCCATCTCTTTCACCCCACCATACGGCAATTCACCTTATCTAAGAGGGTGTTGGAAAGTCCGGACGCCGGCCTATCCCGCCCGGCAATAAATCGCCGGGCTACGAACAGCGCCCCCTCAAGGGGCTTGAAGCCGGCTTCATCCGGCGCTGCTCCTCGCCCGGGCATTCATGCCTGGGCGGAAGGGCGTCGCGGCTGACTTCCAATTACCCTCTTACCGCGGTGCCCCCGCGGAGCGTCCTGGGGAGCACGGCCGAGGTCCACCGCCCCGGAGACGCCCCACGGGCGTCTCTACAGTGGGGGCCTTTCCAAACACTCTCTAAGGTAGCGTCCTGTTGGGCCAACCGCTCCGCCCATGCCACTCTGACGCTTCGAACTGCAAAGTTGACGGGGGGGCGAGGCCGGGTTGACACGGCCCCGCACCGCCCTCTGGAGCTGGATATCCGCTTACATCAGGCGCCGCGTGCTGCCGGGCTTGACCTCGGTCCACCCGCCGCTCGGGCAGGTGCCGCGGTACGGCACCTTCAGGCAGAAGCAGGCTTTCGAGCTGCCGGAATCGAGCACGCCGCTCTGCCCGGCGTCGATGGTGATCCTCTTGGCCTGCGGCTTCGACCCGCACGAAGCATCCGATCCGTACTGGGTATAGACGTCGATGCGACGGTTGCTCCCGTTGACGAAGGTCACCCCGGTGCCCGAGCCCGACCCGGCAGTGCCCGCCGTGCCCTGGGTGGTGTCCTGAGTGGTGCTCGTGGTGCCCTGAGTCGCGCCCTGGGTAGCGCCTTGGGTCGAACCGATGTTCTGGGCCGCCGCCGAAAGAGTGAGCGCCACGCCGGCGATCAGGCCGAGGGCCAGTGAACGAGTTCTGCGCTGCATTTTATGTCCTCCTTGATGAGGCCCCATGGGATGGAAGATGGATCGGGGCCATCTGCGAAAATCTGGAGCAAAACCAGGGCCAGCCGGCCCCGCTTGACGTCCGGCGGCAGGCGGCTACTCTTCTCCGGACGGCTGGCGCCCAGTAACGGGCCCTCAGACCACGAAGGAGTCCGCTCCCCGATGCCAGGACTGGCGTGTTTGATCCTCCTGCAGGAAGAAGGCTCCCTCGCGGCCGGCGAGGTCGTGCGGCATTTCATCGGTTTCCTGCCGTTCTTCGCGATCTACGGCGCTCTCGGCTTCTATCTCATGGTGCTGCGGCGGACCGCCGGCCTTCCCATGGATACGGAGGCCTTCGCGGCCGCCGCGCGCCGGGCGAGCCGGATCGGGTTCGCCGGCTCGGTGCTCCTGCTCGTGATGACCTTCCTGGCGATGAGCAACGGGCGGAACGGACCGCAGATCACGGCCCAGATCGTCTTCGGGGTGCTCCTCTGTATCGCCTTCGCCCTCTGGCAACTGCGATACGCCTGGGCCCTGGGGGCGGTGGTCGCCGTGGCGCTCGCGCTGCGCAACATCGTGACCGGACGGTGGGCGTCCCTGGTGAACCCCCTGCACGTGACCGCCGCCTCGCTCTGGATCGGCTCGCTCCTGGTGCTCGTGGTGGCGGGGCTGCCGGCCGTCCTGCGCGGCTCCGTTCCGCCCGAGCGGCGGGAGGGGCTGATCGCCGAGATGGTGTCGCGCTTCTCGAGCCTCGCGCTCGGCGCCGCGGCCCTGCTCGGTGTCACCGGGGTGATCACCGCCTGGCGCCACCTCAAGTTCGTGGCGGCGCTCTGGACGACCCCCTACGGCTGGGCCTTCGACGTCAAGCTCGGTCTCGTCCTGATCGTCGCCGCCATCGGCGGCTGGAACTGGCGGCGCATGCGCCCCCGCCTCGGCGCCGAGGGCGCGGCGCACGAGCTCCAGCGCTCCGCGACCCGGGAGCTCCTGTTCGCGGGGCTCGTGCTGATCGTCACCGCCGTGCTCGTCAGCCTGCCGACCCCGAAACTCCCGTCATGAGGAATGAGGACCTTGAACCGATGAGCGCCACCCCTCGCGTCGTGCTGATCCCCGGCCTCTGGGACTCGGGTCCCGAGCATTGGCAGACCTACTGGAAGGCCGAGCATCCGTCGTTCGTCCGCATCCGGCAACGGGACTGGGAGACCCCCGATCGTCAGGAGTGGGTCGAGACGCTCCACCAGGCCATCGTGGCCGACCCGGGACCCGTGGTCCTTGCCGCCCACTCCCTCGGGTGCTGCCTGGTGGCGCACTGGGCCACGGCGACCTATCTCCATAGCGGGCCCCATGGTGGGGGGAACGTCCAGGGGGCGCTGCTCGTCGCGCCGAGCGACGTCGACGCGCCCACCTACCCCTCGGGCACGACCGGCTTCACCCCGATGCCGCTCGCGCCTCTGCCGTTCCCCAGCATCGTGGTCGCCAGCACCGACGACGAATATCTCGACCTCGCCCGCGCCGAGCAGTTCGCGGCCGCCTGGGGCTCGCGCCTGGAGGTCGTCGGCCCGCTCGGCCACATCAACTCCGCCTCCCGGCTCGGCTCCTGGCCGCAGGGGTTCGCCCTGCTTCGCGAGCTGCTCCTCGAACGGTGAACGATGGAGACCCCCAGCACGCAGCTCCGTGGCGGTCCGGTCCTCGCGACCCTGAGGCAACAGAAGGAGCTGAGCCTCGCCGAGAAACTCAGGCACGCACCGCTCGCGATACTCACTGAAGGTCAATTTTTGAATCCGGCTCGCTGAAACCGGCCAAGCGCACCCTAAAATACAGACGGGAAACCGCAGGCGGGGGGTTCGTGCTCCCGGCTTGTCATTGCGTGGAGCGCGGAAAGGACGCGGCATGGAGCTGACATCGACGGTCACATCGCCTGGTAGAGAGAGGCATGACGAGGGCACCCGCACCCTGCGGGGGCGCCTGAACAGCGAGTGGCACGAGCGCGCCCTGCAGGGCTTCATGCTCGTCGTGCTGGGCCACTGGGCCGAGCATCTGGCGCAGGCGTTCCAGATCTACGGGCTCGGATGGCCGGCCCCCGAGGCCCGGGGCGTGCTCGGCCTCTGGTACCCCTGGCTGATCAAGTCCGAGGTGCTCCACTACTCCTACGCCCTGGTGATGCTGGTCGGCATCTGGCTCCTGCGCCCCGGGTTCACCGGCACCTCGCGGACGTGGTGGAACGTCGCCCTGGTCATTCAGTTCTGGCACCACATCGAGCACGCGCTGCTGCAGGGTCAGGTCATCGTCGGCCAGAACCTGCTGAACCGGCCGGTGCCGACGAGCATCGCCCAGATCTGGATCCCACGCGTCGAGCTGCACCTGATCTACAACACGATCGTGTTCATCCCGATGGTGATCGCGATGTACTACCACATGTTCCCTCCCGCGGCCGAGGAGCCTCAGATGCGCTGCACCTGCGCCGTCCATCCGCGCGTGGTGACGGCCTGACCGACTGGCTCCGGGTGCCGGTGCTCGGGCGCTTCCTGCGCTGGCGCCACTCGCGGACGGCGATGCAGATTCCGGTGTTCGCGGTGGCCGTGGCGATGATCGTCCACGGCCTCTTCGGCCCCCAGCTCGCGTTCCGGAACCTGGCGAGCCTGCTGACCTGGGTCCACTACCGGGGGTTGCTGATGATCGTGCTCCTCGGCGCCGGCAACCTCTTCTGCATGGCCTGCCCGTTCATGCTCCCCCGCGAGCTCGCCCGGCGCTTCTTCAAGCCGGTGCTGCACTGGCCCCGCCGGCTGCGCTCGAAGTGGATCGCGATCGCCCTCTTCGTCCTCGTCCTCTTCGCCTACGAGCTGTTCGACCTCTGGAGCTCCCCCTGGTGGACGGCCTGGCTGATCCTCGGCTACTTCGCCGCCGCCCTCGCCGTCGACGGCGTCTTCAAGAAGGCGTCGTTCTGCAAGTGGGTCTGCCCGATCGGCCAGTTCAACTTCGTCGCCTCGACCCTCTCGCCGCTCGAGGTGAAGGTGCGCGACACCGACGTCTGCGCCAGTTGCACGACCCTCGACTGCATCGTCGGCACCCGCGATCCGGAGGACCGGGATGTCGTCCGGCAGCGGGGGTGCGAGCTGGCACTCTTCCAGCCGCGCAAGGTGGGCAACATGGACTGCACGTTCTGCCTCGACTGCGTCTACGCCTGCCCGCACGAGAACGTCGCGCTCACCACGCGGCTGCCGGCGAGCGAGCTGTGGACCGATCCGCGGCGGTCCGGGATCGGATTCTTCTCCGAGCGCAAGGATCTGGCGGCGCTGGTGCTCGTCTTCACCTTCGGCGCGCTGCTGAACGCCTTCGGCATGGTGAGCCCGATCTATGCCCTGGAATCCTGGCTGGGCGCCCGGATGGGGACGGCGCGCGAGGCGCCGGTGCTGGGCACCGTCTTCCTGCTGCTGCTCGTCGTCGAGCCCCTGCTGCTGCTCGGCCTGGCGGCCTGGCTGACGCGCCGGGCGGCCGGCACGCGGGAGCCGCTCCTGCCACTGGCGGCCCGCTTCGCCTATGCCCTCGTCCCCCTCGGCTCGGGGATCTGGATGGCGCATTACAGCTTCCACCTGTTCACCGGCCTGTTCACCTTCATCCCGGTGACCCAGAGCGCGCTCGCCGACGCCGGCCTGCCGCTGCTCGGCCCGCCGCTCTGGAGCCTGCGCGGCATCCCTCCCGGCTTTATCCATCCGCTGGAGATGGGCTTCCTCGCGCTGGGCCTGCTCGGCTCGCTGCTCGTCGCCTGGCGGATCGCGGAGCGCGAGGTTCCGGGCCGCGCGGCCCGCGCCTTCCTTCCCTGGGCCGGGCTCTGCCTCCTGCTCTGGGCTTCCGCGATCTGGCTTCTCGCGCAGCCGATGGACATGCGCGGCATGGCGAGCTGACGATGGCGAGCTGATAATAGCGAGCGGATGATGATCAGACCGATCCGGCGGACTCTCCTCCTCGCCTTCCTTCTCGGCGCCCTGCCGGGCTACGGCCACTCGGGGCCCCCCTTCCCGATCCTCGTCGACCAGCGGGTTGGCCCCTACGTCGCCTCGGTCTGGACCGATCCGGACATCGGGACGGGCACCTTCTTCGTGATCCTGGAGGCGCCGAAAGGGGGGAGCCTGCCGGCGAAGGCGGCGGTGCGGATCGGCGTGCAGCCGGTGTCGAAACGGCTGCCGGAGGTCTTCTACGAGGCCGAGCCGCAGTCCGTCCAGGAGGGCGCGCGCTACTTCACCAAGGTGAAGTTCGACAAGGGCGGGATGTGGCACACCCGCATCCTGATTGACGGCGTCGAGCTGAAGGCCGACGTCGAGCCCACGCCGGACGGCATCATCGGCCCGTTCGCCTCGCTGGTCTATGCCCTGCCTTTCGTCGGGATCGGCTTTCTCTGGATCAAGGCCGCCCTGCGGCGGCGTTCGCCGGCCGCGCCGCGGTAAACCCCAGCTTCATCGTCGTCCCCTTCGCTCTCCCGCGAGCGAAATGAAAGCGCCACGTCGCGCACTGCATGGAAACGACTGCCCGCTTTCTGGGAAGGAGCCCATGCTATGAAGTGGCTTTGGATTCTGCTGATGCTTGCTTATGGCGTCCCCGCGGGACTCGCGTCCGCGGCTCCCGCCCCCCTCGGAACGACCCCTGAGGAGTTCGAAGCAAAACTCAAATACCAGCAGGGCAGGATCGAGCTCGGGTCCGGCCTGGCCACCCTGAATCTCGGGCCAGCCTTTCGCTACCTGGATCCCGAGCAGGCCAACCGCGTGCTGGTCAACGCGTGGGGGAATCCCCCGGGATCGAAGACGCTGGGAATGATTCTGCCGTCCGGAGTGAGCCCGGTGGAAGAAGATGGCTGGGGCATCGTCGTCACGTACGAAGAGGACGGGTACGTAGACGATAAAGGCGCTGAGAAGCTCGACTACGCGAAGCTGCTGACCGAGATGAAGGAAGACGCGAGCCAAGCCAATGAGGAACGGGTCAAGCAGGGCTACGAAAAAGTGGAGCTCGTCGGCTGGGCCGAGCCACCCCGGTACGACCGCGCCAGCCACAAACTCTATTGGGCGAAGGACTTGAAGTTCGGTACCAGCCCCGACCATACGCTGAACTACAACATTCGCGTCCTGGGCCGCCGCGGCGTCCTCGTCTTGAACGCGGTCTCCGAGGTGGATCAACTGGCGACCGTCAAGAGCTCGATGCAGGCCCTCTTGCCGGAGATCGAGTTCAACCAGGGCCACCGGTATGCCGACTTCATCCCCGGGAAGGACAAGGTCGCGGAATACGGCATCGGCGCTCTCATCGCTGGAACGCTGGCGGCGAAAGCCGGTTTCTTCAAAGTGCTCCTGGCCGGCCTGCTGGCGTTCAAAAAAGCGCTCCTGGTCGGTATCGCGGCCATCGGCGCCTTTCTGCGGAAGCTTTTCAAGAAGGAAGATACCGCTTCCCAAGCGCCGTACTCTGGCGGCTGACCTGAGCAAAGAGCTGTATTACTATTTCAGCTTGAGCGAATTCGCGCTCCTCGGAAGCAGGAGGAATCCATGGTCAAGAAGCTCTTCGCAATCGCCGCTCTCGTCTGCGGAGTCGGAGTGGCCGCCTCGGCGCCGGCTCCGGCGATCGAATTCATCTGTAGCTGCAAGCTGTGCACGACCTCCACGAGCAACCTGGCCTGCCGGGACTTCGAGCACGGCGGGCTCACGATTACCTCCTGCGGCATCTATCACACCAAGTATTGCCCATAGAGGTCCCCAAACGGGAAGGCAGGGACCCCAGGTCCCCGCCTTTTGCTTTCATCAGCCAATGCACCACCGATGACAGGAGGAACCATGGTCAAGAAGCTTCTCGCAATCGCCGCCCTCGTATTCGGAGTCGGAGTGGCCGCCTCGGCGCCGGCTCCGGCGATCGACTTCATCTGCAGTTGCAATCTCTGCACGAACTCCACGAGCAGCCTGGGATGCCGGGATCTGAAACACGGCGGATTCACCTCCTGCGGCCAATACCACGTCAAGTACTGCCCGTAGAGGCCCAGAACGGAAAAGGCGGGGACCCGGAAGTCCCCGCCTTTTTTGCTATTCGATGATTCCGCGATCAGTGTGGTGCGCCGCCGACCGGCGGCGGGGGCACGACGACCTTCCTGGGCGGGTTCTTCTGGAGCTGCTCCAGAAGGTACTTGACGCCCCGCTCGAGGCTCGGGTCCTCGCCCCGGGCCAGGGCGTCCGGAGCGTCGATCACTTCGATGTCCGGCGAGACGCCCTCGTTCTCGACCGCCCACTTCCCCTCGGTGGTGAGGATGCGGAAGGTGGGCACGGTGAGGGTGCCGCCGTCCACCAGGGGCGGGTTGCCCGAGAGGCCGGCGAGGCCCCCCCAGGTGCGGGTGCCGATCAGCGGCCCGAGCTTCATCTCCCGGAAGTAGTAGGGGAAGGCGTCGCCGCCCGAGCCCGCCTGGCCGTTGATCAAGGTCACCTTCGGTCCGTTGCTGGCGAACTGCGGCGTCGGATTGGCGACGCCCGGGCGGCCGACGAAGTAGTTCAGCACCGGCCGGGAGATCAGCGCGATCATCCGGTCGGGGATGAAGCCCCCCTGGTTGTAGCGGTCGTCGAAGACCTGGGCGTCCTTGCTGGCGAGCGGATAGAAGTACTTGAACAGCTCGCGGTTGCCGGCGACGGCGGTGTCCGGCAGGTGGATGTAGCCGATGCGGCCGCCCGAGAGCTTGTCGACCTTGGCGCGGTTGGCCTGCACCCAGTCGAGGTAACGGAGGTTCTGCTCGTTGTCGACGGGCCGGACCCTCTCCTCGCGGGCCCCCTGGGTGGAGGGCTTGCCGTTCACCAGCAGGGTGAGCACCCGGTCGGCCTTCCCCTCCAGCAGGCGGTAGAAGTTGTCCACACCCTTGGTGGTCTGGCCGTCCACCGCCAGGATGTAGTCCCCCCTCTCGACGTGGACGCCGGGCTCGGTCAGTGGCGAGCGGAAGCTCGCATGCCAGTTCTCCCCCGGGAAGATGTGATCGACCCGGAAGTAGCCGGAAGGATCGGCCACGATCTCCGCGCCGAGCAGGGCGCCTTCGACCCGCTGGGGCGCCGGCGCGTTGCCCGGCTGCACGTAGGCATGACCGACCGAGACCTCGGCGCCGATCTCGCCGAGCAGGTAGTCGAGGTCGGACCGGTTGGACATGTAGGGGATCATCTGGGCATAGCGGTCCCGGATGCCCAGCCAGGCCACGCCGTGGAGGTTGGGATCGTAGAACCAGTCGCGGAAGATCCTCCAGGCGTCCACGAACTCCTGGCGCCACTCCTCGCGGGGCTGGATACGGAGGGTCAGCTTCTCCAGATCGAGCTTGCCGTCCCCCGGCTTCTGCCCCGGCCGGGCGTCGACGATGCTGTAGCTGTCCCGCTGCTGGTAGATGATCTTCTTGCCGTCGGCGGAGAGGTCGTAGCCGGCGATGCCGTCGACGACCGCGTCCTCCTTGCGGTCCTTGAAGCTGAACACGCGGAGCGACTGCGGACCGCCCCCACCGCCGCCGGCACCGCCGCGCAGGAAGAAGACGGCCTCGGCGTTGGCGGTCAGCCCCTGGTAGTTGCCCGGAGGGGCCGGCAGGGCGCGGACCCGCTGCTCGAAGCCGTCGAAGTCGATCTTGACCCGCACCCCCGATTTCGGAGCCTTGTCAGGCTTGTCGCCGGCGGCTTCGTCGGCGACCTTCTGGGCCGCGGCCTTGGCGTCGGCCTTGGCCTCGTCCCTGGACGCGGTCGCCGCCGCCTCCTCCGGCTTGGGGGTCTCCTCGTCGCTCTCGGGCAGCAGCAGGGGCGGCCCTTCCTTGGAGAGCAGCCCCACGTAGACCCGGGTGGGGTTGGTGTAGACGTAGTCGAACTCGTAGCCGCTGAAGGTCAGGTTGTAGTCGCGGTTGGACAGGAAGTAGAGGTAGTGCCCTTTGGGGTCCCAGGTGGGCTCGGCCTCGACGGTCAGGTCGCTGGTGAGCTGGCGGGCCATGCCGCCGTCGAGCTCGTAGATCCAGATCGAGGGGAACTGGTTCTCCCCCACCTTGGTGTAGGCGAGATAGCGGCTGTCGGGGGACCACTTGTAGTCCCGGATGTCGCTGCGTGTTCCGCGGTCGGCGTCGGTCACCTTGCCGGTGGCGGCGTCCACCCAGCGCAGCCGGCTGTTCTTGTCGCCGAACGCGAGCTTCCTGGAGTCGGGGGACCAGGCGAGGGGGTAGCGCCAGGTGTTGCCGTCGGTGGTGACTCGCCGCTCCGCGCCCGAGCCGTCGGCCGGCCGCAGCCAGACCTCGTACTCGCCGGAGCGGTCGGAGAGATAGGCGACCCAACGGCCGTCGGGCGACCAGGTGGCGGCCACCTCCCGCACCCCCGGGGACTGGGTGAGATTGCGGATCTCCCCCTTCTCGGCCGGCACCGAGAAGACGTCGCCGCGGGCGGTGAGCAGGGCCCGCTTGCCGGTCGGGGAGAGGGTCATCGAGTCGATGTCCTCGGCGACGTTCTTGAAGTAGGGGAGGGTCTTCGGCAGATCCCCCTCAACCCGGATGGGGATGCGGCCGCTCTTCCCGGACGCGGGATCGAAGAGGTAGATCGAGCCGCCATCCTCGTAGACCAGGCGCCGGCGGTCGGCGCTGCTCGGCCAGTAGACGTCGAAGGTGTCGTGGTTGGTCACCCGGCGGACGGCTTTGGTCTTCGTGTCGTAGGCGAAAAGGTTGTTGACGGTGGTGCTCCCCACCTTGTCGCGGTCGGAGACGAAGTAGACGGTGTCGCCGATCCAGACCGGCATGTAGTCGTTGGCCGGGTTGCTGGTGATCTGCTCGGCGGTGTTCGCCTTGAGGTCGTAGATCCAGAGCTCGGGAGCGCGGCCGCCGCGGTAGTGCTTCCAGGTGCGGAACTCCCGCATGATGGGAGCGAAGACATAGCGGTTGCCGTCCGGCGAGAAGACTCCGGCCGAACCCTCGCGGATCGCCAGCGGGGTTTCCATCCCGCCGGCCGCGGGGATCAGGTAGGGCCGGGCGTTGCGCTCGCTGTAGGGGGTGCGGTGAGCGTTGAAGAGGATCTGCCTGCCGTCCGGGGTCCAGTCCAGGACCTGGTTATCGAAACCGCCGCGGGGCGGGATCACCCCCACGTCGTTGTGGAAGGTGAGCTGCCGCGGCGAGCCGCCGCCGACCGGGATGACGTAGACCTGGCGGGTGCCGGTGTACTGGCCGGTGAAGGCGATCGATTTGCAGTCGGGGGAGAATTTGGGGGCGAGCTCGTCCCCCTCGCCCGAGGTCAGCCGGCGGGCCAGGCCGCCCCCGGCGTCGACCAGCCAGATGTCGGCGCCATAGACGAAGGCGACGGTATTGCCACAGATGTCGGGGTAGCGCAGGAGGCTGGTCTCCCCCTGGGGTTGCGCGGCGGCCAGCCCCGGCAGGAGCAGCAGGAGGGCCGCCATCCAGATCGATCTACGCACGAGGTCTCCTTTCAAAAAGACACAGTCTCTCCCGGAGAGTTCTACGGGAGGCTCATCAGGAAGTTTTCGCCGCGGCGTCCGGCTTCGGCAGCGTCACCCGCACCGCCGGCGCGGCGGACGCGAGGGCGATCCCCTCGCGCTCGAAGGCCCGCAGCAGCCCGAGGTTGACCGCCTGCTGCCGGTCCATGAAGGCGTTGTAGTCGGGGGTCAGGATCCAGTAGACCGCCTCGAAGTCGAGGGACGAGGCGCCGAACCCCTTGAAGTGGGCGCGGTCGAAGCGGGTGAGGTCCTGCCCCTCGACCAGCGCGCGGATCACCCCGGGGATGCGCGCGACGGCGTCCGGCGGGGTGTCCTGGGGGACGCCGAAGGCGAGGACGGCCCGGCGCTCGGCCAGCCGCCGCCAGTTGTGGATGCGGCTCTTGAGCAGATCGCTGTTGGCGAACACGAGCTGCTCGCCCGAGACGGCGCGCAGGCGGGTGGTCTTGAGGCCGATGCTCTCGACCGTGCCGGTCAGGGTGTCCACGGTGATCGCGTCGCCGATCACGAACGGCTTGTCGAGGACGATCGAGAGCGAGGCCAGCAGGTCGCTGAGGACGTTCTGGAGGGCGAGGGCGACCGCCACGCCGCCGATCCCGAGGCCGGTGATCAGGGCGGTGACGTTGACGCCCAGATTGTCCAGCGCCATCAGCAGGAGGAGCGCCCAGAGGACCAGCTTGGCGACGAACCGGAGGACGCCCGCGAGGGCCACCGAGGTGGGGTCCTGGTCCATCCGCCGCCGCTGGCGGGCGAGCCAGAAGTCGATGGCGACCGAGGCCCAGAGGGCGATCTGCAGGAAGACCGCCACCTCGGCCAGGCCGCGGAGGGTCCTCTCCGGCCGGGGCGGCAGGGTGATGTACAGGCTTCCGAGGTAGAGGGCGACGACGGCGACCACCAGGAGCTGCGTACGGCGGCCTAGGCTGACGACGAGGTCGTCGAGGCCGTTCGCGGTCCGCTCCGCCCGCTTTCCCAGCCAGCGGACGACGAGCTCGCGCAGGCCCAGCAGCGCCAGGAAGACGGCGGCGGCGATCCCGAGGGCGATCAGCACGGCAGGGTCAGGGGTCAAAAGTACTCGATCAGAGAGATGAAAGAGCCGCCCGGGGCTTGCGGCGGCCGTGCGAGTGATGCTATCACTCCCCGTCGCTTGGGCTCCCAAACGAGGCCACGCCTTCCATTTCGATCCAATTTCGAAGGGAAACCATCCGCATGCCGAACGAACACGTCAGCTTCTTTGACCAGGTCAACCGGAACTTCGACCTGGCCGCCGCCTACACCAGCCACCCCTCCGGCCTGCTCGAGATCATCAAGACCTGCAACAGCGTCTACCATTTCACCTTCCCCCTCGAGCGCGACAACGGCGAGGTCGAGGTGATCCACGCCTGGCGCGCGGAGCACAGCCACCACAAGCTCCCGACCAAGGGGGGCATCCGCTACAGCCTCGACGTCAACGAGGACGAGGTGATGGCGCTCGCCGCGCTGATGACCTACAAGTGCGCGGTGGTCGACGCTCCGTTCGGCGGCGCCAAGGGGGGCATCCGGATCGACGGCAAGAAGTACAGCAAGCATGAGCTGGAGCGGATCACCCGCCGCTACACCTTCGAGCTGGTCAAGAAGAACTTCATCGGACCCGGCATCGACGTGCCGGCGCCGGACTTCGGCACCGGTCCGCGGGAGATGGCCTGGATCGTCGACACCTATACGGCCCTGGCGAACGACAAGCTGGAAGGCGCGGCCTGCGTCACCGGCAAGCCGATCGCCCAGGGGGGGATCCGGGGGCGGACCGAGGCGACCGGCCGCGGCGTGGCCTTCGTCACCCGTGAGGTCTGCAGCGTCGCCGAGGACATGAAGGCGCTCGGCCTGTCGCACGGGATCGCGGGCAAGCGGGTGGTCGTCCAGGGGCTCGGCAACGTCGGCTCCTACGCCGCCACCTTCCTGCAGGAGATGGGGGCGACGATCGTCGGCCTGCTCGAGTTCGATGGCGGGATCTACGACCCGAAGGGGATCGACGCCCAGGCGGTGGTGAACCAGTGGAACGCCCTGCGCCGGGGTGAGAAGTCGATGCAGAAGCTGGTCCTTCCCGACGGCATCCAGAAGCTGGCCAACCCCGCGGACGGGCTGGAGCTCGACTGCGACATCCTGATCCCGGCGGCGCTGGAGAACCAGATCACCGACGAAAACGTCGCCCGGATCAAGGCGAAGATCATCGTCGAAGGCGCCAACGGGCCGGTGACCAGCGGCGCCAGCGAGGCCCTGGACGGGCGCGGCGTGCTGGTCGTCCCGGACCACTACGCCAACGCCGGCGGCGTGCTCGTCTCCTACTTCGAGTGGCTGAAGAACCTCGCCCACGTCCGCTTCGGCCGCCTGGAGCGGCGGTTCGAGGAGCAGGCCTACCGGCGCATCCTCGAAGCCATCGCGGTGCGCACCGGCAAGTCGTTCTCGGACGACGAGCTCAAGGCCCTTGCCCACGGTGCCGACGAGGCGGATCTCGTCCACTCCGGCCTCGAGGACACGATGGGACCCGCCTACCACCGCCTGCGCGAGATCCGCGCCCAGCACAAGGTGGACTTGCGCACGGCGGCCTTCATCGAAGCCATCAACAAGATCGCGATCTGCTACCAGGATCTGGGGATCTTCCCGTAGGGCCGGCCCCTCGAAGGCGGAACAAAGGGTAGGGACAAGTCCCCGCCCTTTTTGCGTCTTACGTTCCTGCCGCCACCGCGAAGTCCCGCAACCGCACCGGCAGACGGCGCGAGCCCCAGGTGCCCGGGACCGCCTGGAAGCGGCCGGCGCAGGGGGTGCCGCAGGCGGCGCAGGTCCCCTCGGGGGTGAGATTCCACTCGGTCAGCACGAACCAGTCGCGGCCGATCAGGCGCTCGCCGCAGGCGTGGCAGGCGGTGCTGCCGCCGTCCTCGTCGTGGACGTTGCCGGTGTAGACATAGCGCAGGCCGTTGGCGAGCGCGATCCGGCGAGCCCGGGCGAGGGTCGCCGGCGGGGTGGGCGGCTTGTCGAGCATCTTGTAGTCGGGGTGGAAGGCCGTGAAGTGGACCGGCACGTCCGGCCCGAGCTGGTCGGCCACCCAGCGGGTCATCCGGTCGAGCTCGGCGTCGGAGTCGTTCTCGCCCGGGATCAGCAGGGTGGTGATCTCGAACCAGACGTCGGTCTCGTGCTTGAGATAGGTCAGCGTGTCGAGCACCGGCCCGAGCTCAGCGCCGCAGATCTTGCGGTAGAAATCCTCGGTGAACCCCTTGAGGTCGACGTTGGCGGCGTCCATGTGGCGGAAAAACTCCTCCCGCGGCTCCGGGCAGATCTCGCCGGCGGTCACCGCCACCGTGCGGATCCCGTGCTCGTGGCAGGCGGCGGCGACGTCGATCGCGTACTCGTGGAATATCACCGGGTCGTTGTAGGTGAAGGCGACGCTGGCGCAGCCGAGCCGCCGGGCCGCCCGGGCGATGACCTCGGGGGTGGCCTGATCGGCCAGGGTGTCGAACTCGCGCGACTTGCTGATGTCCCAGTTCTGGCAGAACTTGCAGGCCAGGTTGCAGCCGGCGGTACCGAAGGAGAGCACGGGCGTGCCGGGCAGGAAGTGGTTCAGGGGCTTCTTCTCGATCGGGTCGACGCAGAAGCCGCTCGACCGCCCCCAGGTGGTGAGCACGATCTGATCGTTCTCGCGGGCTCGCACGAAGCAGAGCCCCCGCTGCCCCTCGAGCAGCTTGCAGAAGCGCGGGCAGAGATCGCACTGAATGCGGCCGTTCTCGAGCGCGTGCCAGTACTTGGTGGGAACGGTTGTGCCGGTGACGGGTGCGTCTTTCATGCTGGTACAACTCCTGCGCATGAAAACGCGGGAGGGGGGGAGGGGATTCCCCGGGATGCTAGACTCTCCTCCGGAGGTTCCCATGCGCCTGAAGGAAGACATCAAACCCGTTACCTACTTGCAGAATCAGGCGACGGAGCTGTTGAGGCAGGTCAACGACTCGCGCCGCCCCGTCGTCATCACCGAAGACGGGGAAGCCAGAGCGGTCGTTCTCGATGTGGACAGCTACGAGGCCCTGCGGGATGCCACGATGCTCCTCCAACTCGCGGCGCAGGGCGAAGCAGACTTCCAGGAGGGACGAGTCCTCTCCCAGAATGAGGCTCTGGCCCGGGTCCGCTCCCGCCTCCGCAGCCGATGAGCCCTGGCGGCTTCGAGGTTCTCTGGGCGGAGGCGGCGATCCGCGATCTGGAACAGATCGTCGACTTTATCGCCCAGGAAGCTCCTCTCGCAGCCCAGCGACTGTTCGACGACATTGCCGAGAAATCCAGAGCCTTGGAGGCCCTGCCCCGCAGAGGCCGGATTGTCCCCGAGCTTGCGCGGTTCGAGATCACGACATATCGGGAGCTTGTCATCCGTCCTTACCGGCTTCTCTACCGTATCGACGGCAAACGGGTCCTCGTCGTCGCCTGCTTCGACAGCCGCAGGAATCTTGAAGACGTGATCCTGGCGCGGCTGGTTTAAAGCCCTACTCTCCCCCCTCCGCTGCCGCAGTGGTCGCCAGCGCCTTCAATTCCGCGATCGACCGCATCGCTCCTCCCCGCACCACGTAGCGGACCTTGCGCAGGTTGGCGATGTCGGCGGTGGGGTCGGCGCCGATGATCAGGAGGTCGGCGAGCTTGCCCTTCTCGACGGTGCCGAAGTCCTTGGCCCGGCCCATGGCGGTGGCGCCGCCGCGGGTGGAGGCGGTCAGCACCTGGAGCGGGGACAGACCGGCCGCCTGCATGGCCTCCATCTCGGTATAGACCGAGGGGCCGTGCAGGGTCAGCGGGTTGCCGGCGTCGGTGCCCATGGCGATCGGGATGCCGGCGTCGAGGACCCGCTTGAGGTTGGCGGCGGCGAGGCGCTGGCCGTCGTCGACCCGGGTCTCCAGGGCCTTGATCCGGTCGGCGGAGATCGGCGGCGCCGTCGTCTGGGCCGTCTCGGCGACCTTGGCGAGGGTGAGCGGATCGATGCAGCCGTTGGGGTCGTCTACCGCCGGGGCCTGATGCCGGGCGGCGCCGGTGTACATCCGGTAGTAGCCGCTGAAAACGGTGAGGGTGGGGCAGTAGATCGCCCCGCTCTTCTTCGCGAGGTCGAGGAACTCGCCGTCCACCGGCTTGTCGCCGACGCTGTGGACCAGCAGCTTCGCCCCCGCCCGCAACGCCTCCTTGGCCTCGGCGAGACCGGTGGCGTGGACGATCAGCGGCAGGCCGCGCTCGCGGGCCGCCGCTCCCGCGGCCTGGACGGCGGGCGCGGACTTCTCGACCGGATGGTCCTTGTCGACGATGTACCAGACCTTGACCGCCGCGGACCCTCGCTCGGCCAGGTAGCGGACGCCGTCGCGGGCGCTCTCGGCGTCGGCAAGGAGCATGAACTGCCGCTCGGCGGGGAGGTTGAGCCAGTGGTCGATGGTCGACAGCAGCGGCCCGGCGGCGGCGACCCGCGGCACCTCGAGGTCGGGCTCGGCCCAGGCCGGCAGGCCGAGGGTCCAGGCATAGCCGCCGACGTCGAACACCGCCGTCACGCCGGAGCAGAGATAGCTGCGGCCGAAGCGCTCGGGGTGGCGCGCGAGGTCGGCGATGGTCCTGTCGTAGGGGTGGCGGTCGCGCACGTCGAGGGAATCCGGGCGGCCGTCCGCCCAGCCGGTCTGCGAGAAGTGGACGTGGGCGTCGACCAGTCCGGGGGTGATCCAGAGGCCGGAGACGTCGGTCGCGTCCACCCCGGAAGGCACCGGGCAGGCGGCGCGCGGACCGGCGCAGTCGATCTTCCCTTCGCGGATCACCACCACGGCATCGCGGACCGCGGGGGCGCCAGTGCCGTCGACCAGCGTGGCGCCGACCAGGGCGCGCGGCGGCGGCGGCACGCCGGGGAGGCTGGAGAAGGCGGTGGAGACGGCGATCTTCCAACCCTTGTCCGGGGTCTTGACGAACAGCCGCTCGGAGATCCCGGCGTCCTCCCGGCCGCCATAGCGGACGCGGTAGCGGTAGGTGGCGTAGACGATGCCGGGCTGGACCGGGGTCAGGTGGATGTCGTCGGCCTCGATGTGGTCGGGCCACCCCTGGCCGGCCGAGGCGGCGAGCCCGGCGTAGCCGAGCTCGAACCCTTCTGCGCCGGTGCGCGCCAGGCGCTCCGATTCGAGATAGCAGGAGAGGTAGGCGTCGCGGTTCTTGTCGCGGATCGCTTGCAGATTTTTCTCGAAGACGGCCCGCGCCGCGGCAAGATCGGCCGTCGGGGCCCCAGGCTCCTGGCCGCGCAGGGCGGGAAAGGCGGCGGTCAGCAGGACGGCCAGCAGCGCGCCCGCCCGGCGCGCGATCCGGATTCTCACCATGGCGTCTCCCTCCTTCGGGCTCCCTCGTGAACGGGTCCCTATGGTAGCAGCGCCGGGGCAGACGTCTTGCATTGAATAGACCGCCATAGTCGGCTAGGATCAGCAACCTAAGATCAAAGAACTTTGGCCGCCGACAAGAGAATGACTTCGATCGAACCGTCCTATCGCCGCTCCTCGGGGCTGGTCGACGTCCTGGACCGCGTCCTGGACAAGGGACTCGTCATCGCCGGGGACATCCGTATCTCCCTGGCGGAGGTCGAGCTCATCACGATCCGCATCCGCCTCCTCGTCTGCTCGATCGACAAGGCGGAGCAGATCGGCCTCGATTGGTGGCGCCAGGATCCCAATCTTTCCGTGTCCGCCCGGCGGCTGACGGTCGAGAACGACCTGCTGCGGGAGCAGGTGCAGGCACTGGAAGAACGAGTTGCCGCGCTGGCGTTGGAAACCGAGCGCCGGGCGCCGCGAGCCCGAGCTCCGCGGTCTGAAAAAAAGTTGAGCCCCAGGGGGTAATTGAACATGCCGGTTGAAAGAGCTTCCGGTGGCACCAGTCTCATCGACGTCCTGGACCGGGTCCTGGACAAGGGCATCGTGATCGATGCCTGGGTTCGGGTCTCGCTGGTGGGCATCGATCTGCTCACCGTCGAGGCGCGCGTCGTGGTTGCGTCCATCGACACCTACATCAAATACTCGGAAGCGGTCTCGCAAGTACCTTCGGTGTCGCGTCCGTCGGCGCTCGAGGCACGCACGTCCGAGGATCTCCTGGCTGAGAACGCTTCTCTGCGGGCCCAGCTCGCCGCCTCGATATCGCGCGAGCATGTACCGGTCCGCAGGACCCGGTCGACGCCGAAAGTCTAGGCTGTCGTGGTCAGCCTCGCCCACCTCGACGTGCTCCCTCCTCCGCGGCCGCGGGGCGGGGGCACGAGCTCCAAGGCGAAGCTCGGGCTGGTCAGCGCCCTGCTCGCCGAGGAGGATGCGCGCCCCTGCGCCGTGGTGGCCCTGCGCTGGCTGGTGCGTCACGCCGGGGTGGAGCGGGCCGTCTGCGCGGTGGCCGACAGCGAGAGCGGCCGCCTGGTCGGCCTGACCGGGATCGGGGTGCCGGCCGCTTCGATCGACGCCTTCAGCCTCGACCTCGGAGACCGCACCCATCCGCTGGTGGTCGCCCTCTCCGGGGGCGAGCCGGTCGTCTTCCCCGACTCCAGCCAGCCGCTGCTGCGCGCCGCCGAGACCCCCCTGGGGAACCTTTCGTTTCACGCCGTGCCGCTCGGCAGCTCCAGGGACGAGATCGGCCCCGGGCTGCTGCTGCTGACCGGCCTCGCGGAGGGCCCGGTCTCCGACGACGTGCACTGGGTCGCCGAGCTGCTGGGGGTCCGCCTGGCCTCGCTCTGGTACCGCCGCGCCCAGACCGAGGAGCGGCGCCACAAGCGGGAGCGGAGCTGGCTGTTCTCGATTATCAACGCCGTCACCGATCCCATCCTGCTGACCGATGTCGACGGCCGCATCCTGGTGGCCAACGCCGGGGCCGAGATGCTGCTGACGGCCGGCGAGGACAAGCGCGAGGGGTGGCGGCGGGCGGTGGCCCTCAACAACATGCTGTTCTCGGCCTCGCTGTTCACCAACACGAGCGGGCCCACCCGCCGGGAGCTGCTGCTGGTCGACCCCTCGGAGGGGCGGGACCTCCTGTTCGAGGTGCTGAGCACGCCGGTGCCGATCCGTCTCGGCGAGACCGGGGTGGTCTCGGTGCTGCGCAACGTCACCGACCTGCGCCGGGCCACCGAGGAGATCGAGGAGAACTACCGACGCCTGCGGGTGGCCGAGGCCGCCACCCGCGCCGAGCGCGACCGCCTCGACCTGATCCTCAACTCGGTGCTCGACCCCATCCTGGTCACCGACGCGGAGGGGAACATCGCGCGCATGAACCCGCCCGCCGAGCGCATGTTCACCTTCCCGCCGGGCAAGCGCAACGTCGAGGTGGAGCGGCGCGTGCGCTCCAACGACGCGGTCTTCACCTCGTTCGTCTCCAGCCTCTACGCCGGCCAGGGGCGGCACTGGCGGCGCAGCCTGAGCCTGATCGATCCGCAGACCGGGGCCACCGTCCCGGTCGAGGCGATCTCGGGCAAGGTGGCGTCCAAGCACGGCGAGGAGGCGGCGATCGTCACCATCCTCCACGACCTCACCGAGGCGGAGGAGAAGGCGCGCCTCTACGAGCAGGTCAAGCGCCACTCGGACGAGCTGCGCGAGCGGGTCCGCGAGGCCACGGCCGAGCTCGCCGAGCAGAACGAGCTGCTGCGCCGCCAGGCCTTCCAGCTCGAGCAGGCCTCGGCGATGAAGTCGCAGTTCCTCGCCAACGTCTCGCACGAGCTGCGCACGCCGCTCAATGCCATCATGGGCTACACCCACCTGATGCTGGAGGGGGTGTCGGGCGAGATGACCCGGGCCCAGCACGACAAGCTGGGGCGGATCGACGCCAACGCCCGCCACCTGCTCGCCGTCATCAACGACCTCCTGGACATCGCCCGCATCGAGTCGGGCAAGATGCCGGTGCAGATCGAGCGCGTCCTCCTCCCCGAGCTGATCGACGAGGTGATGACCGAGGTCGAGCCGGTGATCGCTGGCACCCGCCTGGCGGTGAACCGCATGCTGGCGCCGGAGCTGCCGGAGATCGAGACCGACCGCCAGAAGGTCAAGCAGATCGTGCTCAACCTGCTGTCGAACGCCCTCAAGTTCACCCCCGAGGGGTCGGTCTCCATCCGCCTGGAGCACGAGCACGGGTCGGGCGAGATCCTGATCGCGGTCACCGACACCGGCATCGGCGTCGCGGAAGAGAACCAGAAGACGATCTTCGAGGCCTTCGAGCAGGCCAACAGCTCCTATGCCCGGCGCCAGGGTGGCACCGGGCTGGGCCTGTCGATCTGCCGCCGCCTCGCCCATACCCTCGACGGCCGCATCACCCTGGTCAGCCGGCTCGGAGAAGGGTCCACTTTCACCTTGTATCTACCCAGTAAGCCGAGGACGGCATGACCCGCGGAGACGCAACCCCCGCCCCGCTCGTGCTCGTGGTCGACGACGTCGATCACGGCCGCGAGATCTTTGCCGAATATCTGGAGTTTCGCGGGTTCCGCGTCGCCACCGCCGCCGACGGGCTGGAGGCCCTGGAGAAGGCGTTCGAGCTTCTGCCGGACGTCATCCTCATGGATCTCTCGCTGCCCGGCATCGACGGCTGGGAAGCCACCCGTCGCCTGAAGCAGGACGACCGCACCCGCGACATTCCGATCATCGCGCTGACCGCTCACGCGCTCGCCGCCGCGCACGACAAGGCTCGCGAGGTCGGCTGCAACGCCGTCGTGACCAAGCCCTGTCTCCCCAAGGATCTCGAGCAGGAGGTTCGTCGCCAGCTCGAGGCGAAGGCCACCGAATGAGCAAAGCCGACAAGACCGACACCCCGAAGAAGCCGGCCGGAAAGCCGGTTAAGGCGGCCAAGCCGCCGGCCGGCAAGGCGAAGCCCGCCGGGAAGGCCGCGGCCGCCCCGGCGGCGAAGGCAGAGAAGACGGCCAAGCCGGTGAAGCCCAAGAAGGCGGCGGCCCGGCCGCCCGCCGCCGAGCCCGCCTCGGACCTGCTCGCCTTCCCGGACCCCTCGTCCCGCCCGGGAGGGCGCAGCGGCAAATACGTCTACTGCATCATCCAGACCGGTGAGCCCTGCCGCTTCGGGCCGATCGGCATCGGCAGCGAGCCCGTCGAGGTGCACACGGTCAACTACCGGGAGATCGCCGCCGTGGTCTCCGACACGCCGCTCGAGGTCTACGACCCGACGCGGGAGAACGTGCTCGCCCACGAGCGGGTCAACGAGGTCGTGATGCGCGACTTCACGGTGATCCCGATGTCCTTCAGCACCGTCTTCAAGACCTCCGAGGATATCGTCGAGCTGCTGCGCAGCGCCTACGACGCCTTCCGCGACGTGCTGGTCAAGATGCAGGACAAGCTCGAGTTCGGCCTCAAGGTGCTCTGGGAGCCCGAGACGATCATCCGCGAGATCGAGAAGGAGGACGAGAACCTCCGCCTGCTGCGGCAGGAGATCTCGCACCAGAAGGGCTCCACCTACTTCGCCCGCATGCAGTACGGACGGCTCGTCGACTCGCTGCTCCAGGACCGCTCGGAGAAGCTGGTCTCGGAGATCATCGACACCCTGAGCGGCGTCTGCGTCGCCTCGCGCACCAACAAGCCGATCGGCGACAAGATGATCCTCAACGGCGCCTTCCTCGTCTCGCGCGACCGCGAGCCGGACTTCGACGCCGCGGTCAAGGAGATCGACGCCCGCTACGAGAACCTGATCTTCAAGTACACCGGCCCCTGGCCGCCGTACAACTTCGTCAACATCCGGCTGAAGCTCGAGCGCGCCTCGGAAGCCGAATGATCATTCTGGACAGCCTCCTGATCGGCGGCATCAAGTTCGTCCTCGACAAGGTCGCCTCGGCGGTCAACGAGGAGATGAACGACGAGGGGTCGCTGCGCGAGGAGCTGCTGGCCGCCCAGATGCGCCTGGAGCTGGGGGAGATGGACGAGGAGGATTTCGTGGTGCTCGAGCGCGACATCCTCGCCCGGCTGCGCGAGATCCGCGACGCCCAGCGCGGCGAGTCCAGCGGCGCCGTCTCCCTGGGCGGCGGCTTCGAGGTGGACGTCAGCTTCCGGGGAGGAGACGAGGAATCGTAGGGTCCCCCCTTCCTCCCCTCCGCCTCTTCGGGGGCAAGGGGGGCGTCGGCAAGACCACCTGCGCCGCCGCCGCCGCTCTCGCCAGCTCCTCCGTCAGACCGGACCGCCGCGTCCTCGCCGTCTCCACCGATCCCGCCCCCTCCCTCGGCGACGCCCTGCGGGTGAGCCTCACGGCCGAGCCCACCCCCATCCCTACCCGCCGCGGCGCCCTCCTCGCCGCCGAGCTCGCCACCGGCCCGGCCGCCGGCCGCTGGACGGAGGAGCACCGCGAAGCCCTGCGCGAGATCGCCGCCCGTGGCACCTACCTGGACGCCGAGGACGTGGACCGCTTCCTCGGCCTCTCGCTGCCGGGCGCCGACGAGCTGATGGCCTGGCTGGAGATCGCCAGCCTCGCGCGGCGGACCGCCTGCGATGAGGTGGTGGTGGACGCCGCGCCCACCGCCCACACCCTGCGCCTGCTCGCCATGCCGGAGGCGCTGCGCCGGTTCGCCGGCGTCCTCGACCACCTCCAGGAGCGCCACCGCTGGATGGCCGAGCGCTTCGGCGGCGCCTACCGGCCGGGGGAGGGCGACGCCCTGATCGCCAGTCTCGAAGAGCAGGGGCGGGAGATCGAGGAGCGGCTGCGCGATCCGGAGCGCTGCCACGTCTTCTGGGTGATGCTCCCCGAGATCCTTTCCCTGGAGGAGACCCGCGACGCCCTGGCGGCCCTCGACGGCGCCGGCATCCCCGTGCGCGAGGTGATCGTCAACCGGATCCTGCCGCCGGGAGGGGACGACTGCCCGCTCTGCCGCGAGCGGCACCGGGCCGAGGCGGCGGCGATCGCGGCGATCCGAGAGGCTTTCGCGGGGCGGACGATCCGGTTTTTGCCTCAGGAGGAGAGCGAGCCGCGGGGGAAGGTGGCTTTGCGGCGGGTGGGGAGGGGGCTGGTAGGGCCGCTGTCTTTTTCCTCCCCCTACAGGGGGAGGTCAGGAGGGGGCGCGCCAACCAAGGAGAGGCCCCGGACTCCGAGACACCCCCTCCTGACCTCCCCCGTTCCGGGAGAGGAAAAAGACCCTTCCCCGGGCCTTTCGTGGCTGGATGAGATCGCTCCTTCCGGCGTTCAGCTCCTCTTCTTCGGCGGCAAGGGGGGAGTGGGGAAGACGACCTGCTCGGCGGCCGTGGCTCTGGCGCTGGCGGAGCGGCGGCCGGAGGCGCGGGTGCTCCTGATCTCCACCGATCCCGCCCACTCCTTGGCCGACGTCCTGGAGGTCCCGCTCGGGGACGACGAGCGGGCGGTGCCCGGCGCCCCTCCGGGGCTGCGCGCCCGGGAGCTGGACGCCGGCCGCGCCTTCGCGGCCTGGCGCGACCGTTACCGGGACCGGGTCGAGGAGGCCGCCGAAGCTTTTACCCAGGAGGGCGGCGGGGTCCAGGATCTCCTCGATCTGACGCCGCCGGGGATCGACGAGCTGATCGCCGTCTCCTCCCTGCTCGATGTCGTATTCGGTGTGGAGGGTGCCGAACCGGCCTACGACCTGGTGGTGGTGGACACCGCCCCCACCGGGCATGCCCTGCGCCTGCTGGAGATGCCGGAGCTCGCCCTCTCCTGGGACCACTATCTACTCTCCCTGCTCCTCAAGTACCGCGAGGCCGTGGGCCTGGGGGATCTCGCCGCCGAGCTGGTCGAGCTCTCCCGCGGCCTCAAGCGGCTGGAGGCCCTGCTGCGCGATCCCGCCCGCGCCCGGTTCGTGGTGGTGACGCGGGCGGCCGAGCTCCCTCGCCGCGAGACGGTCCGCCTGCTGCGCTCCCTCGGGCACCTCGAGATCGCCGTGCCGGCGGTTGTCCTCAACGCCCTGCCGCCCGCCGGGTGCGCCCGTTGCGGCGGCTCCGCCAGGGCGCCGGAGACGCTGCGCAAGGATCTCCGGGGGCTGGGTCTCGACCGGTGCGCTATCATGAACGCGCCTGCCCTGTTTCCGCCGCCCCGCGGTGTCGCGCGTCTTGCCGCGTGGGTCCAGGGGTGGGAAAAACGGACCGGATGAGCGAAGCGACCTACCTCTACTGCCTGGTGCGCACCCCGCGGAATCCGCTGTCCGCGGAGGTTCCCCCGGGGCTGCCCGGCCTCTCGCCGCCGCGGGCGCTCGCGGTCGGGGAAGGTCTCTGGCTGATCGTCGCCGGCGCTCCGCTCTCCGAGTACGGCAGCGCGGAGATCCAGCGCCAGCTCTCCGACCTCTCCTGGGTCTCCGACCGCGCCCTGGCCCACGAGGCCATGATCGAGCACTTCTCCGGCCTCGGCGCCGTGCTGCCGATGAAGCTCTTCACCCTCTTCGCCTCCGACGAGCGGGCGATCGCCAACATCCGCGACCATCGCGAGCGGCTCGACCGCGCCCTCGACCGGGTGGAGGGGCGGGCCGAGTGGGGGGTGCGGATCCGCATGGACGACGTCCGCGCCCGCGAGGTGCTCGCCGCCGAGGCCCGTGAGAGCGGGGCGCAGAGCTCGGGCAAGGCCTTTCTGCTGCGCAAGAAGCTGGAACAGGACGCCTCCCGGGAGCTCGCCGGCCGGCTCCACGCCGAGATGGACGCCACCTTCGCCGAGCTCGCCGCGGGGGCTTCCGAGGCGGTCCGCCGCGAGCCCGTGGCAGCGCCGGAATCCGGAGGCCGGCTGCTGCTCGATGCCGCCTTTCTCGTGCCGGTCCAGGGCAACGCGGAGTTCGAGGCGATCGTCGAGCGGTGCGCCTCGCGCCTCGCCCCCCGGGCCTGCGACCTCACCCTGACCGGACCCTGGCCGCCCTACAACTTCATTGAGGAAGCGCGATGAGCGAGCCCCTGGAGCTGCTCGAGCGCTCCGACATCTCCCTGCTCGATACGGTCGACAACCTGCTCAACAAGGGGCTGGTGCTCACCGGCGAGGTGGTCATTGGCCTGGCCGGCGTCGACCTGATCTATCTTCGTCTCTCGGCCCTCCTCTGCGCCGCCGACCGGGTCCTCCCCAGGAAGGCCGAGGAGTGAGCGCCATCCTTTATCTCTACGCGCTGGTGGATGGAGAGCCTTCCGCCCCTCTCGGGGAAGGGATCGCCGGCGAGCCGCTCCGCCTCCTGCCGCGCGGCGGCATCTCGGCCGTGGCCGGTGATCTCCCCGCGCGCCCGAACCCCGACCGCGAGACCCTCGAGCGGCAGGACGCCGTGGTGCGCCGGCTCGCCGAAAGCTTCGGCGCCATCCTTCCCGCCCGTTTCGGCGAGGCGTTCGCGGACGAGGCCGCTCTCGCCGGCCGTCTCGGCCCCCGCGAGCGGGAGATCGCCGAGGCCCTCGCCCTGGTCCGCGGCTGCGTGCAGATGACGCTGCGGGTGTTCGGCGAGCCGGAGCCCGCCCCGGAGCCGGACACCGCCACCGGCGGTCCCGGCACGCGCCACCTCGCAGCCCGGCGGCGGCAGCGCGAATGGGCGCATTCACTCCCCGAGATCGACCCGTTGCGCGCGGCTCTGCACCCCCTGCTCCGCGCCGAGCGGATCGAGCGGCACGAGGCTCCAGGACCGCTGGTCGGCACCGCCTATCACCTGATCCAGCGCGCGCAGGCCGGGGCCTACCTGGAAGCCCTGGAGTCGGCGAGGGGGTGGATCGGCGGCCGCCGCGTCGCCGCCACCGGCCCCTGGCCCCCCTACGCCTTCGCTCCGGAGCCGGCGTCATGAGCCAGAGCGATGCGGTCCGCCTGGAGATCGAGGAGCTCGACGCCCTGCGCGCCGAGATCGAGCGTCAGGCCGCGGCGACGGCACCGCGCTGGAACGCCGATCCCGAGGAGGTGCAGAAGTCGGTCGCCAAGCTCGTCCTGGCGCTCGTCGAGTTCCTGCGCAAGCTGATGGAGAAGCAGGCCATCCGGCGCATGGAGGCGGGCACCCTGACCGACGAGGAGGTCGAGAACGTCGGCCTCGCCCTGATGAAGCTTGAGGAGACCCTGCACGACATCGCGGCCCGCTTCGGGCTCAAACCCGACGAGCTGAACCTCGATCTGGGGCCTCTCGGGCGGCTGATCTAGGGCGGGATCATCCGCGGCGTGCTCGCCACCGTACCCTTTGCGGAGACCGACCGCTTGCGCCCGACGATCCTTCGCCCCCTCCTCCTCGCCGCCCTCCTGATCCTGCCGGGAGCCGCCGCCCGCGCCCACGAGCTGGGGAAGATCCAGATCTACGCCACCTTCCTGAAGGACGGCACCTACCGGATCGACATCCCGGTCGACCCCGCCCATCTGTGGCCGGGCGACAAGGGGAGCGCGGAGGGGGGGACGCGCTACGGAGCGATCGCCGGCCTGACGCCGGAGGTCGACCGGCAGTTCGGCAAATTCCTGCGCGATCTCGCGAATGGCGCCACGATCTCCTTCGACGGCGCCGCCGTCCAGCCGAGGCTGGCCATCCACCCGCCGGCCGCCGACGATCCGCCCGGGCGGACCACCCTCCGCCTCGCCGGCCCTATCCCCGCCGGAGCGCGGACCTTCACCTTCAGGGAGGAGGTACCGCTCGGGACCTTTCCCCTCATCCTCCTGATCGAGGGGGAGGAGAGCTCCGTCTGGCAGTGGCTCGACGCGGGCGCCACCAGCCCCCCCTTCTCGCTGGCGAGGGCGGCGGTGCCCCCCACCCGCTCGGAGGTGGTGCGGCAGTATCTGACGCTCGGCTTCACGCACATCGTGCCGGGAGGGCCGGACCACATCCTGTTCGTGCTCGGCATTTTCCTGCTCTCCCGGCGGCTGAAGCCGATCCTGCAGCAGGTGACCGCCTTCACGGTGGCCCACACCCTCACCCTGGCGCTCAGCATCTACGGCATCGTGCGGCTGCCGCCCGCGATCGTCGAGCCGCTGATCGCGCTGTCGATCGTCTTCGTGGCGGTGGAGAACATCCTCACCCCGGAGCTGCGGCCGTCGCGGATCGCCCTCGTTTTCTGCTTCGGCCTGCTCCACGGCCTGGGGTTCGCCGGCGTCCTCTCCGAGCTGGGGCTCCCGCGCTCCGAGTTCCTCACCGCCCTGCTGAGCTTCAACATCGGGGTCGAGGGAGGCCAGCTGACGGTGATCGCCATCGCCTTCCTGCTGGTCGGCCTCCCCTTCCGAAAACAGAGCTGGTACCGCCAGCGGGTGGTCGTCCCAGCCTCCTGCCTGATCGCGGCTGTGGGGCTGTACTGGTCGGTGGAGCGGGTGTTCTTCTGATTTTAAAACAGAACCTGGAAGCCGATATCTCGGAAGTGCCGATCGTTGGTGAACGCTCGTTCAATTCCCAGATGACGCATGGCACGAAACGAGGTCAGATCCACGACGCCGGGTCCACCCATGACCCCATGATCGTAGTCCGACCAAGCTTCTTCCAAGTCCTCCTCGGTGGGGTGGAAGACGCGTCCGGCTGCCTTCATCTCCCGCCACAGGCCCGCAACAACCCTGCGGTACGGGCGGCGAGCCGCTGCGTTCGCGCACTCCAAGAGCACCAGCGTGCTGGTATATAGGCCGGCACGGTCCTTGGAAATCTTCTGAAATGCCTCAGTCGCGGGAAGGTGCCACTGGTCGTTTCGGTCCCAGAGAGCCAGCAGGCCGACAGTATCGAGGAAGACCGGGGATCCGATCACGGCTGGTGCTCGTCATGCCGAGCGGCGACGTCGGTCTCTCCGGATTCGAACCTTGCTTCAAGAAGGTCGTAGATAGCGTCCAGTCGCGTCTCCTCGGACGGCGAAGTCACCACACGCAGCTCGACTTCTACCGATTCGGGCAGATTGACCGGCTCCTTGGGCCGAAAGACGCCATTCTCGTATACGGCATGGATGACTGGCATTGAGAAGCTCCTCGCGGATCAAGATCGACCTGACTCGGTAGCTTACTATGGCTTCGCCCCGAAGACATGTTTCCGCCCCTCCCAGCCCCTCCCTCCGGCCGGTTGACAATCCCCCCTCTCCTGCTATGATTCGATGGAATTCGTACCGATAAGGTACTGTTTTAAGAATCGGGAAGAACAGAGGGCCGGGCGACAATGATCCGCATTACCAAACAGACCGACTACGGGATCGTCCTCCTCACTCACCTCGCGGCCAACGCGGACCGGCAGTATGCCGCTCCGGAGCTGTCCGTGGAGACGCGGCTGCCGCTGCCGATGGTCAGCAAGGTGCTGAAGATGCTGGCGCGCGACGGGCTCCTGGCCTCGCACCGCGGGGTCAAGGGGGGCTACAGCCTGGCGCGGCCGGCGGAGGAGATCTCGATGGCGGAGATCATCGCCGCTCTCGAGGGGCCGATCGCGATCACCGAGTGCGTCAGCGTCGAGAGCGACTGCTCGCACGAGGCCCTCTGCCCGGTGCGCAGCAACTGGCGCCGGATCAACGACGCGGTGCGCACCGCCCTGGAGGGGATCTCGCTCGCCGAGATGGCCCAGCCCAGGACACAGAAGCTGGTCACCCTCGGACGCGGCGCGTTCGGCGGGGTGCAGCTCCACCAGGACGCTTGAATTTCAGTCCCCCCGGGACTTGGCAGCTATCGAGGAAAATCATGCAGACAGAGACCAGCACCATCGAGCAGTTCGCGACGCAGGAGTACCAGTTCGGCTTCATCACCGACGTCGAGCAGGAGACCTTTCCGCCCGGGCTGAACGAGGAAGTCATCGCCCGGCTGTCGGCCAAGAAGGAGGAGCCCGAGTGGATGCTCGAGTGGCGCCTCAAGGCCTTCCGCCACTGGCTCACCATGACCGAGCCGACCTGGGCCAACGTCCGCTACACGCCGATCGACTACCAGTCGATCTCCTACTACGCGGGGCCGAAGCCGAAGGGCTCGGGCCCGAAGAGCCTGGACGAGGTCGATCCCGAGATCCTCAAGACCTACGAGAAGCTCGGCATCCCGCTGCACGAGCGGGCGATCCTCGCCGGCGTGGCGGTGGACGCGGTGTTCGACAGCGTCTCGGTGGCCACGACCTTCAAGTCCAAGCTCGCCGAGGTGGGGATCATCTTCTGCTCCTTCTCGGAGGCGATCCGCAATCACCCCGAGCTGATCCAGGAGTACATGGGGTCGGTGGTGCCGTACACGGACAACTACTTCGCCACCCTCAACGCGGCGGTGTTCTCCGACGGCTCGTTCGTCTACATCCCGAAGGGGGTGCGCTGCCCGATGGAGCTGTCGACCTACTTCCGGATCAACGCCCGGAACTCGGGGCAGTTCGAGCGCACGCTGATCATCGCCGACGAGGGGGCTCACGTCTCCTACCTGGAGGGTTGCACGGCGCCGATGCGCGACGAGAACCAGCTCCACGCCGCGGTGGTCGAGCTGGTGGCGCTCAAGGACGCCACGATCAAGTACTCGACGGTCCAGAACTGGTACCCGGGCGACGAGAACGGCAAGGGGGGGATCTACAACTTCGTCACCAAGCGCGGCAAGTGCGAGGGGGCGAACTCGAAGATCTCCTGGACCCAGGTCGAGACCGGCTCGGCGATTACCTGGAAGTACCCGAGCGTGATCCTCAAGGGGGACCGCTCGGTCGGCGAGTTCTACTCGGTGGCCCTGACCAAGGGGTACCAGCAGGCGGACACCGGCACCAAGATGATCCACATCGGCAAGAACACGACCAGCACCATCGTGTCGAAGGGGATCTCGGCCGGCCATGGCCAGAACACCTATCGCGGCTCGGTCCGCATCCTCAAGGGGGCGGACGGCGCCCGCAACTTCTCGCAGTGCGACTCGATGCTGATCGGCGATCAGTGCGGGGCGCACACGTTCCCCTACATCGACGTGCAGAACCCCACGGCCCGCATGGAGCACGAGGCGACGACCTCGAAGATCGGCGAGGACCAGATCTTCTACTGCAACCAGCGCGGAATCGCCACGGAGGACGCGGTGTCGATGATCGTCAACGGCTTCTGCAAGGAGGTCTTCCGCGAGCTGCCCATGGAGTTCGCGGTGGAGGCCCAGAAGCTGCTGGCGGTGAACCTCGAAGGAAGCGTTGGATAGGATCAATGGAGAGAGAAAACGTGATGCTCGAGATTAAAAATCTCCACGCTTCGGTGGAGGGGAACGAGATCCTCAAGGGGATCGATCTGACGATTCAGGCGGGCGAGGTGCACGCCATCATGGGGCCGAACGGCTCCGGCAAGAGCACGCTCGCCCGGGTGCTCGCCGGCCAGGACGCCTACGAGGTCACCGGCGGCCAGGTGCTGTTCGAGGGCAAGGACCTGCTCGACATGGACCCCGAGGAGCGGGCCCGCGAGGGGGTGTTCATGGCCTTCCAGTACCCGGTCGAGATCCCGGGCGTGGGCAACACCTATTTCCTCAAGGCCGCCCTCAACGCCGTGCGCAAGCACCGCGGGCTGCCGGAGATGGACGCCCTCGAGTTCCTCAAGATGGTGCGCGGCAAGATGAAGCTGGTGCAGATGGAGGAGAGCCTCCTCAACCGCCCGGTCAACGAGGGGTTCTCGGGCGGCGAGAAGAAGCGCAACGAGATCTTCCACATGGCGGTGCTGGAGCCGAGCCTGTGCATCCTGGACGAGACCGACTCCGGGCTCGACATCGACGCCCTGCGCGTGGTCTCCGACGGCGTCAATGCCCTGCGCTCGCAGAACCGCTCGTTCCTGGTGATCACCCACTACCAGCGGCTGCTCAACTACATCGTGCCGGATCACGTCCACGTGCTGGTGGACGGCCGCATTGTGCGCTCGGGCGGCAAGGAGCTGGCCTTCGAGCTGGAGGAGAAGGGGTACTCCTGGCTCGAGGTGGCGCGGGAACCGGCGGCGCAGCCGGTGGGAGCCTGAGGGCCATGCCGGCGACCGAGATCCAGGAGCGGGCCGTGGCGGGCGTCGATCGCTATCTCGCCGAGTTCGAGCGCTTCCGGCGCGAGCGCGCGGGTGAGCCCGCCGGCCTCCAGGCGCTGCGCCGTGCCGCCATCGAGCGCTTCGCGGACCTGGGGTTCCCCACCCTCCGGCAGGAGGAGTGGCGGCTGACCAACGTGGCCCCGATCGTCCAGGGGACCTTCCACTGGCCGCAGGGGGATCCCGACGCGGTGGCCCCGGGGCTGATCGCGCCCCACGTCTTCGATGCCGCCGCCCGGCTGGTGTTCGTGGACGGCCGCTTCGCCCCCCGGCTGTCGTCGGTGGGCGAGCTGCCGGCGGGGACGATCGTCGCCAGCCTCGCCGAGATGCTGGCGCGCTCCCCCGGTCTGGTGGAGCCCTGGCTCGCCCGCTCCGCGAAGTTCGACCACCACCCGTTCGTGGCGCTCAACACGGCGTTCCTGAGCGACGGCGCCTTCCTCTATATCCCCCGCGGCGCGGTGACCGGGCCGATCCAGTTGCTGTTCCTCTCCGCCGGCGAAGCGGGGCGGGCGACGCTGTCGTTCCCGCGCAACCTGTTCGTCGCCGACGAGAGCAGCCAGACGACGATCGTCGAGACCTACGCCGGCGAGGGGGCCTACTTCACCTCCCCGGTGACCGAGCTGTTCGCCGGCCCGGGCGCGGTCATCGACCACTACAAGGTGCAGCGGGAGAGCCTCGCGGCCTTCCACATGGCGACCTTCCAGGTGCAGGGGGAGCGCGCCTCCGTGCCCAGCTCGCACTCGATCTCGATCGGCGGCGCCCTGGTGCGCAACGACGTCAACGCGGTGCTCGACGGCGAGGGGATCGACTGCATCCTCAACGGCCTCTACTTCGGCGACGGCCGGCAGGTGGTGGACAACCACATGCGGGTCGAGCACGCCAAGCCGCACTGCGCCAGCCACGAGCTCTACAAGGGGGTGCTGGACGGCAAGTCGCGGGCGGTGTTCAACGGCCTGATTCACGTCCACAAGGGCGCGCAGAAGACCGACGCCAAGCAGTCGAACCGCAACCTGCTGCTGAGCCGCGACGCGATCGCCAACTCCAACCCGCAGCTCGAGATCTACGCCGACGACGTCAAGTGCACCCACGGCTCGACGGTCGGCCAGCTCGACGAGGACGCGGTCTTCTACCTGCGGTCCCGCGGCATCGGCGCCGAGGCGGCGCGCAGCCTGCTGACCTACGCCTTCGCCAGCGACATCGTCGAGCGGATCAAGGTCGGGCCGGTGCGCCGGGATCTCGAGGAGTTCCTCTTCGCCCGCCTGCCGATGGGCGAGGTCGTCCGCCAGGCGGTCTGAAGATGGCCATGACGGCGGCAGCGGTTTCGGTGGCTCCCGCCTACGACCTCGCGCGGGTTCGGGCCGATTTTCCGATCCTCTCCCGCGAGATCAACGGCCGGCCGCTGGTCTACCTCGACAACGCCGCCTCCACCCAGAAGCCGCGGGCGGTGGCGGCGGCGATCGTCGACTGCTACGAGGGGTGGTACGCCAACGTCGAGCGCGGGGTGCACACCCTGTCGCAGCTCGCAACCGCGGCCCGCGAGCGGGCGCGCGAGACCGTGCGGCGCTTCCTCAACGCGCCGAGCGCCGAGGAGGTGATCTTCGTGCGCGGCACCACCGAGGCCATCAACCTGGTGGCCTCCTCTTGGGGACGCCAAAACGTCGGCCCCGGCGACGAGATCCTGATCACCGGCCTCGAGCACCACTCCAACCTGGTCCCCTGGCAGCGGCTGTGCGAGGAGCGCGGCGCGCTCCTCCGCGTCGCGGCGCTCGACGATCGCGGCGAGGTCCGCCTCGACGAGTTCGAGCGCAGCCTCTCCCCGCGCACCCGGATCGCCGCCTTCGCCCACGTCTCGAACGCCCTCGGCACGGTCAATCCGGTGCGCGAGATGGCGGCGATGGCCCGCCGCGCCGGCGCCGCCGTGCTGGTGGACGGCGCGCAGGCGGTCCCCCATCTGGCGGTGGACGTCCAGGAGCTGGGGTGCGACTTCTACGCCTTCTCCGGCCACAAGGTCTACGGGCCGAGCGGCATCGGCGCGCTCTGGGGGCGGGCGGAGCTGCTCGCCGCCATGCCCCCCTGGCAGAGCGGCGGCGGCATGGTCCATTCCGTCAGCTTCGAGAGGACGACCTACGCGCCGCCCCCTCACCGCTTCGAGGGGGGCACGCCGTTCATCGAAGGCGCGGCCGGCCTCGCGGCGGCCCTCGACTACCTGACCGCGCTGGGGCTCCCCGCCGTCGCCGCCTGGGAGGGGGAGCTGCTCGCCCTGGCCACCGAGCGGCTGGCGGCGATCCCCGGGCTGCGGATCATCGGCACGGCGCGCGCCAAGGCGGCGGTGCTCTCCTTCGCCATGGAGGGGATCCACCCGCACGACCTCGGGACCATCCTCGACCACCAGGGGGTCGCCATCCGCGCCGGCCATCACTGCGCTCAGCCGGTGATGGAGCGCTTCGGCGTGCCGGCGACGGCCCGCGCCTCCTTCGCCTTCTACAACACCGCGGAGGAGGTGGAGATCCTGGCCGCCGCCCTCCAGCGGGCGCGGGAGCTGTTCGCATGAACGACCTGCGCGACCTCTACCAGGAGGTCATCCTCGATCACAACCGGCGCCCCCGCAACTTCGGGCCCCTCCCCACCGCGAACCGGCGGGCGGAAGGGCACAACCCGCTCTGCGGCGACCGCGTGACGGTCTACCTGGATCTCGCCGGCGGCCGCCTCCAGGATGTCGCCTTCCAGGGCTCGGGATGTGCCATTTCGACCGCCTCCGCCTCGCTGATGACCGAGGCGCTCAAGGGGCTCACCCTGGAGGAGGCCCGCGGCCTGTTCAAAGGCTTCCACGACCTGGTCACCCTCGGCGCGGCCGAGGGCTCGCCGGAGCTGGGCAAGCTCGCCGTGTTCACCGGCGTGCGCGAGTACCCGATGCGGGTCAAGTGCGCCACCCTCGCCTGGCACGCCCTGATGGCGGCGCTGGACGCGCAGGATCTGCCCGTCACCACGGAGTAGGAATGATGAAAACCGAGCAGGAAATCCAAACCCCCGGGACGGACCTGGAGAGCGCCGAGGGCGCCGCCAGGGCGGCCGGTCCCTTCGAGCCCTCCTCCGAGCCGTCCGAGGTCGAGAACGGGATCGTCGAGGCCCTGAAGAGCGTCTTCGACCCCGAGATCCCGGTCAACATCTACGAGCTGGGCCTGATCTACGACATCGACATCCAGGCGGAGGGGGCCGTTCAGGTCAAGATGACCCTCACCTCCCCGGGGTGCCCGGTGGCCGGCAGCCTCCCCGGCGAGGTGAGGGACAAGGTGGCGGGAGTCCCCGGCGTTACGTCCGTCGACGTCGAACTGGTCTGGGACCCGAGCTGGAACCCCTCGATGATGTCGGAGGCGGCACGTCTCGAGCTGGGAATGTTCTGAGAAGACGGAACGAGTTTACCTGACTCGGTGATAAAGTCCGGGCTCGCGGTTCTGGCGCCATCCCGCCAGGCGCCGCGCCCGAACCGTGACCCAGAACGATCCACTCCCGCCCCCCGAATCCAGCCTCGACACCCTCGAAGAGCATCTGGAGAGGGTCCGCCCGCAGATCAAGAAGCTCCTGCGGAGCTATGACATCCCGCTGCAGGACGCCGAGGATGTGCTCCAGGACGCGCTCCTCGTGGCGGTCAGCAAGTGGGAGACGATCCGCCACAAAGAGGCCTGGATCCTCGGAGCCGTGCGCGTCAAGTGCTCGAACTACTGGAAGAAGATACACAACGACCGCCTCCTGCCCGTGGAGCCCCTCGTGCTCGTGGAGCTCTCCCCGGCGCAGGCGCCGGAGCAGGAGCAGAGGGAGATCGGCCTCGATCTGAACAGCCTCACCCGCGGGGTCGGCAAGCGGCACCGGGCGGCCCTCTGGCTCCGTTTCGGGGTGGGGCTCGACACCGCCGAGGTGGCCCGGCGGCTCGGCTACAACCCCTCCAGCATCCGCAAGCTCACCACCCGCAGCCTGGCCCGCCTGCAGAAGCAGGTGGGGACTCCGCCGGTGCCCGACGACCCCTAGTCCTCGCCAAGCTGGACCGGATTCTGCATATCTTCAAAAGCAGGGACTGATGAATCTCCCGGAAGCAGAGAGGAGACCCCGCTGTCCCCGCAACCGGCGTCCCCGTTCCAGGGGAGCCGAAGGAAAGAGACCATGCGCACACATCCGAACAGCAGCAACCCTGCAGTAAGGGCGGTGGAGGACCTCAGCCCCGAGGAGGCGAAGAACGCGGCCCGGCTGGCGGGGAGCCGCCGCCTGGGGGAGATCGCCCCCCAGCCGCAGAGCATGGACGCGATGGGCCGGCTGGCGGGAGGCATCGCCCACGTGTTCAACAACCTGCTCACCGCCATCGCCTGCGAGACCGAGCTGGCGCTCGCCCGGCTGCCCGGCGATGAGCCTGCCCGCAAGAACCTGCGGGAGATCGAGAAGGTCGGCCAGCGCGGCGCCGCCCTGGCGCGCCAGCTCCTGGCCTTCAGCGGCCGCCAGGTGCTTCACCCCAAGGTCCTGCAGCTCAACCATCTGCTGACCGGGCTGGAGGATCGCGTCCGCCGCTTCCTCGGCCCCGAGATCGAGCTCCGGCTGGAGCTCCACCCCGACCTCGACCGGGTGCTCCTCGACGCGGAGCAGTTCGAGCACGTGATCATGAACCTGGTCTCCAACGCCCGCGACGTCATGCCCGAGGGCGGCCGGCTGGCCCTGGAGACGATGAACGAGGACGTCGACGAGGAGAGCACGGTCCACCCCCTGCTGGCCAACACCGGCCGCTACGTGCTCCTCAAGGTGAGCGACACCGGCCCCGGCATGCCGGACGAGGTACGGCGGCACGCCTTCGAGCCGTTCTTCAGCACCAAGGGTGGGATGGAAATCACCGGCCTGGGGCTCTCCACCGCCTACGGCATCGTCACCCAGAGTGGCGGCCAGATCCTGGCCGACAGCGAGCCGGGCAGCGGCACCCGCTTCCACATCTATCTCCCCAGCGCCGAGCAGGCCTCTACGGCCGCGGGCGCCGATCCCGGCCAGGTCACGGGTGAGTGGGAGACCCTGCTGCTGGTGGAGGACGAGGAGAACGTCCGCCAGCCGCTCGCCCAGATCCTGAGCAACCGCGGCTACAACGTCCTCTCGGCCGCCGACGCCCTGGAGGCGATCCAGATCAGCCAGGCGCACTCGGGGCCGATCCACCTGATGATCACCGACATCCTGATGGACGGCATGAGCGGCGTGGAGCTGGCCGAGCGGCTCTCCTTCAAGCGGCCGGAGATGCGGGTCCTCTTCGCCACCGGCTATCCCGCCGGCCTCACCGAGGGGGCGAAGCTCGCCGGCGAGGCCAATCTGCTCAAGAAGCCCTTCAGCGGCCGCGAACTGGCCGTCAAGCTCCGCGAGATCCTCGAAGGGGGGGATTAGGCGGCCCCGGCGGCTCCATCTGGAGGATGCAGGGGCAAGGCACGCCTCTGCATCTCCCGGAATTCCTACAAATTGGGGTGATTCGGGCATGGCGGGCCGCTGGCTTCTGTTATAACGGTTACAGACCCTGCGGCTGCCTTGCCGCGGCATCCCCTGACAAGGTAACCGAATGAAATCGAGCCTACGAAAAGTCCTTCTTCTCGCCGTTCTGACCCTCCTCGCGGCCGGCCCCACGACCTTCGGCCAGGAGAGGCCGCAGAACGAGGCGTTTCAGTACCACTGGCAGCTCCGCAACTTTCTCGGCACTCTGGCCGGGCTGTTCCTGCCCCGCCAGGGGGAGGGCTCCCTCACCTTCAAGTCCCTGGGCAACGGGCATCTGCAGAGCGAGCTGACCATCACCTCGGGCGCGGCCAAGCAGGGGGAGTATTTCCGCTACGGCTCGGAGATCGACACCCGCACCCTGCAGCCGATCCGGGCCTGGAGCTCCTACTCCTGGCGCGGCGAGACCAAGTCGAAGAGCGCGCCGATCGAGCAGACCGGCGTGCTCGACATCGCCTCCGGCATCTACTCCATCCGGCAGGACCCGCCCGAGAAGACCCGGCGGATGGAGATCTGGTCCGACGGCAAGATCTACCCCGTGGTGGTGATCCCCCTGGGGATCGAAAGCCGCCGGACGCGCAACGGCAAGAAGGTCGACGTCCGGCACTACTCGATCCGCGGGGTCGACGTGCCCGAGCGCGGCAACAAGTGGAAGGGGAAGCTCGACCTCTGGCTGGCGCGCGACGAGGCGGCGACGCCGGTCGAGATCCTGCTCTCCCGCAACCTCGCCGACGTGCACCTGGAGCTGAGCTCGCTGTAACCGTGCCTTCATATCCTTACAGGAGGAGAAGCATGCATCGATTGAGGAGCGCTTCCCGTCTCGCCCTTACCAGTCTCATCGTCCTGATCGCCGTCGCCATGGCGGCCTGCGGCCCGCGGATCGAGAAGGCCCGCACCGTCGACGACGCGATGGCCCCGAGCACCGCGGGCGCCGCGAGCCCCACGAGCATGACGAAGCAGACGGCGACGATGCAGCAGGACGGCCGGCCGCAGGATCAGCCGGACCGCAAGCCTATGATGTCCAGCAGCCCGCTCAGCGGCGCGGCCGCGCTCCAGGCCGGCCCCGAGGTCCCGGGCTTCTCCGGCACCGTCACCTTCACCCCGACCGCCAACGGCGTCCACCTGGTGGCGGACGTCAAGGGCGTGCCGCCGGGGACGCACGGCCTTCACCTCCACGAGAACGGCCAGTGCACCCATGACGATCCGTCGGGCAAGCACTTCGGCTCGGCGGGCGGGCACTTCAACCCCACCGGCTCGCCGCACGCCTGCCCCCCCACCAGCCCCCGGCACGCCGGCGACTTCGGCAACATCACGGTCGGCGCGGACGGCAGCGGCCATCTGGAGCTCGATCTCGGCACGCTCTCGCTGACCGGCGCCAACCCGGTCGCCGGCAAGGCGGTGATCCTCCACACCGGCACGGACGACTGCACCACCCAGCCGACCGGCAACTCCGGCGACCGGCTGGCCTGCGGCGTCGTGCAGATGCAGGGGATGGAGAACGCCGCTCCGGGCCACTGAGGGTCTATCAAACTGCTTTCGTAGCTTCGGGCCCATCAGTGGGGCCGACTAGCCCATCAGTGGGGCCGACTGGCCCAGCAGTGGGGCCGACCGGCCCAGCAGTGGGGCCGACCGGCCCAGCAGTGGGGCCGACTGGCCCCTCCCTCGCCCTGAAGGGGCGAAATTTGAATAGCCTGGGGCGTGAGCCCCAGGACCGGTCGCCCACCCCAAATCCCAGAGCCCCAAAAGGGGCGACACTCATCGGCCCGTCGAGTGTCGCCCCTTTCGGGGCTCATGAATTTTGGGGAACCCAGGCTACCTGGGGCTCACGCCCCAGGCTATTCAAATTCCGCCCCTTCGGGGCGCGGGAGGGGACAAGCCCCTCCCCTACGAAAACCTCCGGCGAAGGTCTCCTTCTCTTTTCTGTTCCCGCCGTTCATCTCCGCTGTCCAAGGAGACATGACCGCCGCTGCCTTCGCCGTTCCGTTTCCTGGCTCTTCGCGCGCGGGCTCGGGTATCCTTCGGATCGAACCTGTTGATTCTTTGAAGGATCGCCGAGTTACCCGAGCCCGATTGGACCACGCCATGGATCTGGACCGACTGAGCGACGAGGAGCTGATTGAGCGGGCACGCCAGGAGGCTGCCAAGGCCGATGCCTGCCTCGCCGTCCTCTACCGGCGGTACTACCCGAAGGTGGCCGCCTGGTGCCTGCGCATCAGCGGCGACCGGCAGGGGGCGGCGGACCTCGCCCAGGAGGTCTTCCTCCGCGTCCACGAGCGCCTCGGCTCCTTCCGCAGCGAGAGCCGGTTTTCCACCTGGCTGTATACCGTCACCCGCAGCGTCGCCATCAACCGCGGCGTCGCCGCGCGGCGACGGCAGATGGACGCGCTCGACGAGGAGGGAGCCCCCGAGCCCGTCGAGCCCGCGCCGGGAGCGGACGAGGTGGTCGCCAAGGACCAGATCCTGCGCGAGCTCCGCCAGGCCATGGAGCGGGACCTCGAGCCGCTCGAGGCCAAGGTCCTCTATCTCCATTATGTGGACGGCCTGCAACTCGCCCCCATTACCGATCTCCTGAAGCTCGAGAACAAGTCGGGCGCCAAGGCCTACATCGTCAGCGGCAGGCGCAAGCTCGAGCGCCGCTTCGGCCGCTGGCTCGCCCGGCAGTCCGCCGGAAGGAACCCGTCATGAATCCCGACGACCGCGAGAACGCCCCGCACCTCCCCCTGGACGAGTGGCTCCGCGCCGCCTATGCCGCCAATGAGGGGGCAGAGGCCGGCTGCCCGCCCCCCGAGGCCTTCCTGGAGGGCGAGGCGCTCGACCCCGAGGAGCGGCGGCGGCTCGACGAGCACGCCGGCCGCTGCCCGGCCTGCGCCGCCGAGCGGGATCTGGCCCGGCTGTTCGCGGGCGCGCCGGGAGCGGCGGAGGTCTCCGGTGAAGACGTGGACTTCGTCGTCGGCCGCCTCGAGGCCGCCTCGCCCGTCCGCTCCTCCGGTCAGGTGGTGCCGTTCCGGGTACCCGCCCCGGCCGCCAGGCCGGCGCCGCGCCGCTCCGACCGCCAGATCTGGAAGATTGCCGCGGCGCTGATCCTGGTCCTCGGGGGCGGTCTCCTCTTCCGGGTCGCGCAGCCCGGCGCGCCGCCGCTGCCGCCGCCCGCGGTGGGCGGTCCCGTGCGCGGCGGCGAGATCGAGGCGGTCTCACCCGTAGGCGACGTCGGCGAGGTCCCGCTGGAGCTGCGCTGGACCCCGCGCCAGGGGACCCGCCTCTACCGGGTGCGGCTCTCGGCGGTGGACGACACGGTGCTGTGGGAGGGCACGGTGCCCGCGTCGCCGGCCCGGCTGCCGGACGAGGTGGCGGTGAAGCTCCACCGGGCCGTCAGTTACATCTGGACCGTCGAGGCGCTCGACGCCTCCGGAGCCCGGATCGCCGTCTCCGAGCCGGTCCGTTTCCGCGCCCGGCCCACGCCATGAGGACTCCCCGGGAAGGATGCCGGCCTGTAATGTTGTTGAAAGGGCTGGGGTTGTAGTCTGCCGCCTTGGTCTGGAGGGTATGTCGATGACACAAAGATCCCGATTTTGCTTCTCTCTCGCCGCCCTGCTGGCGGTGTTCCTCCTTCTCGCGGGAGCCCCGGCGGCGATGGCCGCCCGTGGCAGCGACAGTGGCAGTGGTAACGGTAGTGGTAGCGGCGGCGGAGGCTCCGACGACGGGGGCGGCAGCGGTGGCGGGGGCAACGGCGGCGGGGGTGGAGGAGGAGACAAAGCGCTCGTATTGCGGGTCAACCCGGCCATCGGCCCGCCGGGCGGCATCGTGGCCGTGGTGCTGCGCACCTACGCGCCGCGGCCGATCCGCCAGGGGCAGATCAGCATCCGGGTCGTCCGCCGGCCGCGGCCGGCCAAGCTCGGCCTCACCCTGGAGGATCTCACCGCGCCCGTCCGCCCGCTGACCCTGCTTTCCGCGGTGGTCTACAGCCCGCGCAACGACGCCCTGGCGCAAGGCCTGCTCAGCGGCCTGACGGACAGCCAGATCGCCAAGGTGACCTTCCAGTCGCCGTCGGGCTCGGTGAACTCCGTCGACGGCCCGCTCGCCGTCTTCCGCTTCAAGCTCGACCCCTCGGTAAAGCCGGGGGACGTCTTCGACCTCACTCTCGATCCTCTCCAGATCGCCCTGACCGACGGGGCGACGAGCCAGCCGATCACGATCACCCCGCGGAGCGACACGCTGACCGTGCGGGCGCCCAAGGACCCGTTCCGGCTGGAGGCGGACGGCGACAAGGTCCAGCCCGGCGAGATGGCCGAGCTGGGGGTGAACACCTTCGAGCCCTTCGCGGTGAGCGGCGGGCGCGTCACCCTGACCTGGAATCCGGGGGTCGCCGGGGGCGCTCCCACCGTCAAGCTCGACCCGCGCTATGGGAAGTCCACCTATACGGTGGACACCTCGAAACCGGGCCGGCTGGTGGTGAACTTCAAGTCTCCGGACTCCTCCTTCAACAGCGTCCCCGGCACGGTCGTGGCGATCACCATGCCGATCTCGGCGTCGGCGGGGATCGGGACCGCCTCGCCGTTCAGGCTCGACCCCGCGGAGACCTACTTCCTCAACCGCCGGGGGAAGAAGATTCCGCTGAAGCTGCAGGGCGGGACGATCCAGATCGAGTAGCCCGCCACCAGGCCGCCAGGGCAAGGATCGCCAGGACGGCCGCGGCCCACCACCCCCACGGCCGCCGCTCCGGCACCAGCGGCGGCGCGTCCCCGATCAGCACGTACCCCGCCCAGAGGGCCGGCCGGTTCCAGCGCGGATCGGCCCGCAGCCGCCGTTTCGCCTCGCGCAGGGCCTCGGCGGGGGTGAGCCCCCGCGACAGCTCCCAGTAGAACTGCTCCATGAAGGCCGCGGTCGCGGCGTCCCCGACGTCCCAGAGGGTGGCGACGACCGCCCGCGAGCCGGCGGCCAGGAAGGAGCCGGTCAGCGAGGCGAGCGCCTGGCCGTTCTCCCCCGGCCCCAGGGCGGTGCGGCAGGCGGCGAGCACCGTCAGGTCGGAGCGGTCGTCGAGGCCGGCGATCTCCTCGGGGGAGAGGAGGCCGTCGTCCTCCGCCGTGGGGGTGAGCAGGATGGCGGCGCCGCGGCCGGGGCGCTCGTCGATCACCGCGTGGGTGGCGAGATGGACTACCCGCGCGCCGCGGGCGACCGCCGCGCGGAAGGCCCCCTCGGTGGCCTGAGCGCGGGTGAAGATCGCCGCCCGGCCGCCGAGGAGGCGCCCCACGGCGGCCAGCTCCCCCGTGGCGGCCGGCAAGGGCGCGAGGCCGAAGCGCTCGACCAGGAGCTCGCGCGGCGTGGCGTTCCCATCTCCAGCGCGGGCGAGGAGAGGATCGCCGAAGCCGAGCAGGCGGGTGCCGCGGTCCCCCGGGCCGGACCGGCGGAGCCCGACGAGCGCCGAGGCGCTCGGCAGGTAGCTCACCGGCGATCGCTCGACCAGGAGCCCGCCGGAAACCGGGAGGATCTCGAAGGGCAGGTAATAGAGGGCGCCGTCGGGAGCGATCCGCAGGGGCGCGCCCCCCCGGGGGAGCGGTCCGGTGGTGCCGAGGAGGAGCCGCGAGAGCGCCGCCACCGCCTGGGGCGCCGGCTCCTCGCCATGGGAGAGGGCGCGATGGACGGCCGCCACCGCGTCGAGCGCCGGCCGGCGCGGTCCGAGGTCGTGGAAGCGGACGCTCCCCCGGCGGATCACCCAGAGATAGAGGTTGGACTCCCCCAGGAAGTATTCGAGCACGGCGCCCTCGCCGACCTTCCCGCGCAGGGCGGCGGCGGTCAGCGGGGCGGCCGGCCGCCGCCCTCCCCGCAGGGCGTCGAGAAGGTCGCGCACCTTGGCGCGCTGCACGATGCCGAGGGCCCGCTCGCCCCAGCCGCGCCCCGGCTGCCGCCGCTCCAGCTCGGCGAGGGTCTCCACGGCCGCCTCGTAGACCGCCCGCTTGTCCCCGAAGTACCCCGCCCGCCGGGAGCCGTGGGCGAGGCCGGCGCGCACCCGCTCGATCTCCCCGAGGGCGGCTTCGAAGTGCGCGAGCGCACCGGCGAGGTCGCCGCGGGCGCGGGCGATCCGCCCCAGTCCCTCGCGGGCCGACCACCTCCCCTCGGGCGAGCCGCTCGCCTCGGCGGCGGCGAGGCAGCGGCGGAAAACCGCCTCGGCGTCCCCCCACCGGTGCTGGTCGAGCAGCAGCCGGCCGAGGTAGAAGAGGTCCTGGATCTCCTCGGTGCGGTCGCCGCTCTCCCCGGCTAGGCGCAGGGCCTCCCGGTAGGCGCCCTCCGCCTCCGCCGTCTGCTCCAGGTTGAGGTGCAGGGCGAGCGCGAGGTTGAGATGGGCGTTGGAGAGCCCCGCCACGTCGCCGGCCCGGCGATAGAGCGCGATCGCCTCGCGGAACGACTCCTCCGCCTTCACCGGGTCCCCCAGGTTCCTGTAGATCACGCCGGTGTTGACGAGCAGGGCGGCGCGGCGGCCCGGCTCCAGCTCCCCCCCGGCGGCGAGCACCTGCTTGTAGAGGTCCAGGGCTTCCCGGTGGGCGCCCACCTTCTCCAGCACCACCCCCTGGTTGATGCGGGCCACCCGCCCCTGCTCCGCCGCCCAGGGCTCGCCGGGGTGCCGCGCCGCCAGCGCCGCGGCCTCGGCGTGGAGCTCCAGCGCCGCCGTATAGCGTCCGGCCGCCACGGCGAGCGCCCCGAGGTTCGAGAGGTTCACCGCCTCGGACTCGGACGCTCCCGCCTTGCGGTTGATCCCCAGGGCCTCGCGGAACGAGCGCTCGGCCTCCGGCATCTCCCCGAGCCCTTCGAGCACCAGGCCCAGATTGTTGAGCGCCCGTCCGAGCGTCTCCGGGTCCCCCAGGGCGCGGCTCAGCTCCAGCGCCCGCCGGCAGTCCGGCAGCGCCCCCCGGTAATCCCCCAGGTCGTTCTGCAGGACGCAGGCGTTGCCGAGCGCCAGGGCCGCAACCGCCGGATCGGGCGCCTTCGCCAGGGCGTGGTACTCCCGCAGGGCTTCCGGCAGACGGCCGGCGGTATGCAGCTCGATCGCATGGTCGATGGAGGGGCCGGCCGCGAGGGCCGCGGCGGGGAGCAGGAGAGCCAGCGCGAGGATCGGGGCAGGGCGGAGCACGGAAGATTCTAGCCACGGACCCCGGGTTTGAAACGTTCCTCCTCTTTGTCCGTCTTCTCCTGTGGATGCTGACGGCTTTCGAGGACACCGCGCACCGCTACCAGCGCCGGGTCTACTCCTTCGCCCGCTACCTGCTCTCCAGCCGGGAGGAGGCGGAGGATGTGACCCAGGAGGTGCTGCTCCGTCTTTGGCGCCATCGCCAGGGGGTGGACGAGGAGCGCCTCGGCTCCTGGCTGCTGCGGGTCACCCGCAACGCCTGCTACGACCTGCTGCGCAAGCGGCGGAGCGAGACCGCGGCGGGGTTTACCCGGGTCTTCGACGACGAGGCCGCTCAGGAGGTTGCGAGCGGCGAGCCCGGCCCGCAGGATCAGGCCGAGGCCTCCGACTTCCGGCGGCGCCTGCTGGCCGCTCGCAACCTCCTGA
>Ga0268266_10000428_pt1 | contig 63292 bp, 63 predicted proteins | sample KBSS13metaG_FD_190356 | JGI IMG/M metagenome (GOLD analysis project Ga0268266, IMG submission 190356) | Switchgrass rhizosphere microbial communities from Kellogg Biological Station, Michigan, USA - KBS S1-3 metaG (SPAdes) (version 2) | ecosystem: Host-associated > Plants > Roots > Rhizosphere...
GCTCGGCCTGGCGCGGGAGCAGCACTTCTTTGGCGATGACCAGGCGCTGGATCTGGCTGGTCCCCTCGTAGAGCTGCATGATCTTCGCGTCGCGCATCAGTTTCTCGACCGGGTACTCCTTGATGAAGCCGTAGCCGCCGTAGACCTGGACGGCGTCGGTGGTGACCTCCATCGCCGAGTCGGCGGCGAAGCGCTTGGCCATCGAGGAGATCTTCGAGTTGCGGACGCCCTGGTCGAGCAGGAACGCCGAGTTCCAGGTCAGCAGGCGGGCGGCCTCGACCTTGGTCGCCATGTCGGCGATCATGAACTGGATCGCCTGGTGCATCGCGATCGGGACGCCGAACTGGACCCGTTCTTTCGAGTAGTCCGTCGCGTATTCGAGGGCGGCGCGGGCGATGCCGACAGCCATCGCCGAGACGCCCGGGCGGGTGCGGTCGAGGGTCATCATCGCCAGTTTGAAGCCCTTGTTTTCCTCGGCCAGGAGGTTCTCGGCCGGGATCTCGACTTCGTCGAAGGAGATGGTCGCGGTGTTCGAGGCCCGCTGACCCATCTTGTCCTCCTTCTTGTCGACGGAGACCCCGGGGAGGTCGGCGTCGACGACGAAGGCGCTGATGCCGCGGTGCCCGGCCTCAGGGTCGGTCTTGGCGAAGACGGTGAAGTAGTCGGCGTAGGTGCCGTTGGTGATGAAGCACTTGGAGCCGCTGATGACGTACTTGTCGCCCTTCTTCACGGCCTTGGTCTTCATCCCGCTGACGTCGGAGCCGGCGTCCGGCTCGGTCAGGCCGAAGGAGCAGAGCTTGGGGGCTTCGGTCAGCATCCCCAGGTACTTCTTCTTCGTCTCCTCGGAGCCGCCGAGGGTGATCGGGGCCGAGGCGAGGCCGTTGGCGGCCAGCGAGGTGCCGATGCCGGAACAGCCCCAGCCGAACTCCTCCTCGATCAGGCAGCCGGAGAGGTAGTCGAGGCCGGCGCCGCCGTAGGCCTCGGGGACGTGGGTGTTCATCAGCCCGACCTCCCAGGCCTTGTCGATCACGTCCTGGGGCCAGGTGCCGTCAACGTCGTACTCCCATGCGACCTTGCGCATGTCTTTCTCGGCGAAGCTGTGGGCCAGCTCGCGCAGATCCTTCTGCTCGTCAGTGAGGGTGAAGTCGACCACCGGTCGGTGCTCCTTTGTCTTCGGGGTTCTGAAGTTTGCGGGAGCGCCGCCGGGGAGGGCTGACGTTCCACCGATTGACTGGTCAGTCAACCGGTCCTCAAGGTTAGCGGACATCGCCGCCTCTAACCTTGGGACATGGCTCTTCCGATCGCCCTGACGGCTCTGCAGAAGGGCGTCGTGGTCCTCGCCTTCACCGGCCTGGCGGCGCCGCTGATCGGCCTTCTCCTCAAGCGGGTCGGCGGCGGCTGGGAGACGATGGGCGGCGGGCCGTTCGCGATCCTCAACGATCCGCCCCGGCGGAACGGCGGCGCCTTCGGGCCGGAGCAGGCGGTCGACCCCGCGATCCAGGCCGCCGAGGTGCGCCAGATGCTGGAGGCGAAATCGCAGCGCCGGGAAGCCCGGGGCGAGGCGCCGCTCGACGTCGAGGCGGAGACTCAGCGCCTGCTGACCGAGGCCGAGCGGCCCCGCGGCGCGGAGGCGATGGACGCCGAGCTGCGGGCCGAAGTGCGCCAGCTCGTCGTCAGCCGCAACGAGCGCCGCCTGCGCGAAGGCCGCGAGCCGCTCGACGTCGAGGCGGAGACGGAAAGGCAACTGGCGGATTTCATAGGATCGCCCTGAATGGCAGGCACGGAGGAAAGCCTCTACGAGGTCGAGGAGATGCTCGTCCAGCCGGGCACCTACTTCAACCCGCAGACCGAGGTCGTGGTCGTCGTCGACGACTCGGCCTCGCCCGACCAGGAGGTCTTCGAGAGCCTCGAGGGCTACGAAGGCGCCGAGTGGGTCCGGGTCTCCGACGACGTCGCGGTCGACGAGGAGGGACGCGATCGTGCCCTGGAGGCCTTCGAGGCCAGCAAACAGGGCGGCGGCCTCGCCGAAGACGCGCTCGAAGCGAGCGAAGACGACCTCGAAGAAGAAGAGGAACGACCCGAACCCGACCCGGATCCCGACGAGTAGCGACTTGCTCTCCGAGGGGGACAAGGCGCCGGACTTCGCGCTGCCGGACCAGAGCGGCGAGACGGTCAAGCTCGAGGACCTGCGCGGCGAGACCGTCGTCCTCTACTTCTACCCGCGGGCAGACACTCCCGGGTGCACGACCCAGGCCTGCGGCGTCCGCGACCGCAGCGCCGACTACGAGGCCGCCGGGGCGCGGGTGATCGGGGTCTCGCCCGACGAGGTGGCGGCGATCGACAAGTTCGACGGCAAGTACGACCTCGGCTTCACCCTGCTCGCCGACGCCGACCACGCGGTCGCCGAGAAGTACGGCGCCTGGGTCGAGAAGTCGATGTATGGGCGCAAGTACATGGGCGTCGCCCGCGCGACCTTCATCATCGATCCGAAGGGCAAGATCGCCAAGGTCTTCCCCAAGGTTCAGCCGAAACAGCACGACGACCTCGTGCTGAAGGCGCTCGCCGAGCTTCAGGCCTGATCAGGCGCTGATGATCACGGCCACAATGAAGGCCGTGTAGAGCGCAAACCAGCCGATCACGGCCGGCAGTTTGAAGCGCCGCGCCAAGTGCAGGCTCTCGTAGGCGAGCAGGCCGCCGGCGAGGCCGAGGCCGATCGAGAGGATCGCGGTCCCGCTCAGGTCCCAGTCGGTGAAGATCAGGCCGATCCCGACCGGGATCATCGACTGGAAGACCATCGCGCCGGTGATGTTGCCCAGCGCCAGGGCGTCCTTGCCTTCGCGCACCCAGAAGAAGCTGTTGACCTTCTCCGGCAGCTCGGTCGCCAGCGGCGCCAGGATCAGCGCCAGCACCAGCGCCTCGACCCCGATGCTCTCGGCAATGTGGAGCAGCTCCTCGACGAAGAGGTGGGCGCCGCCGACCATCGCCCCCAGCCCGACCAGGAGCTGGATCACGCAGAGGGCCAGCGCCGGGTCTTCGCGCCGTTCGGCGCGGCGCTCGAAGATCAGCGGGTTGAGCGACTCTTCGCTCTGCACCTCTCCCCCACCCCGCAGGGTGAGGCGGATGTAAAACGCGTAGGCGAGCAGGAAGGCGATACCGATCGGGATCCGGACCGCCGCCGGCGGGCCCCAGGCGAGCACCCCGGCGAGCGTGAACAGGACGAGGAAGAAGGTGAGGTCGCGCTCCAGCGTCGGCCGGTGGACGTTCAGCTGCACGCCCTGGTCGCGTTTGTCGCGGTAGAGGTAGGCGAAGAGGCCGACCAGCCCCATCGCCAGGGTCGCGAGCAGGAACGGCGCTCCGACGATCGCCCCGATCGCGACGTCTTCGGAGCCCTCGCTGACGTCGAGCAGGGCGACGATCGCAATCAGCGTCTCTGGCATCGCGGTGCCGACCGCGGCGAGGATGCTGCCCACCGCCCCGACCCCGACCTCGAGCCGGTGGCCGATCCACTCGACGGCGTTGGTGAAGATCAGCGCGCCGGTGAGAACGACGGCGAAGCTGACCAGCAGGAGAAGGACTTCCATCGGCGCAGGCTATCTATCCCGCCCCGGCGGCCCGGTCAGGCGAAGTAGAAGGCCAAGCCGAAGACGAAGTAGACCGCGAGGAGTTGCACGCCCTCGAACCAGGTCGACTCGCCGTCGCTGGTGACCTGGCTGCCGACCAGGATCGCCAGCAGGATTGCCCCCAGCTCGAAGCCGTTGAAGACCAGCGCCAGCGGATAGGGGCCGATGAAGAACGAGGCCAGGACGAGGACCGGGGCGACGAAGAGAGCGATCTGGGCGCTGGAGCCGATCGCGATGTTGACCGCCAGGTCCATCTTGTCCTTCATCGCGACCAGGACCGCGACCCAGTGCTCCGCGGCGTTGCCGACGATCGCGACGACGATCACGCCGATGAAGAACTCGGAGAGACCGACCGACTCCGAGGCCTCGGTGATCGAGCCGACCAGGACCTCGGACATCAGCCCGACGAGGACGCCGGCGATCGCCAGCGCGATCACCGAGGTCCGCGTCGACCAGCCCCAGGTGTCTTCCTCCTCGTACTCGGGGTTGAAGAGGTCGCGGTGCGTTTTCAGCGAGAAGAAGAGCCCGATCACGTAGGTGGCGATGAGGACGATTGCGACGGCCAGCGAGAGGTGCTCGACCGTGCCGCCGTAGTTGATCGACTCGGCGCCGGGGGCCGGCAGCCCCTTGCCCTCGACCAGCTCGAAGATCGCCGGCATGATCAGCGCCGCGCCGGCGAGCATCAGCATCGTCGTCTGGATGCTGGCGCTGGTGCTGCTGAAGGTCTGTTTCTCGCGGCCGATGCCGCCGGCCAGCATCGCCGCGCCGAGGACGAGCAGCATGTTGCCGATGATCGAGCCGACGATCGAGGCCTTGACCACCTCCTGCAGACCCTGGCCGAGGGCGAAGAGGGCGATGATCAGCTCCGGCGCGTTGCCGAAGGTGACGTTGAGGAGGCCGCCGATCCCCGGCCCCGAGCGCGCCGCCAGCTCCTCGGTGGCGCGCCCCATCAGCGCCGCCGTCGGGATGATCCCCAGCGCCGAGGCGGCGAAGACGATCGTCGCCGGCGAGTGGGCCAGCTCGAGGACGACCGCGATCGGGATCAGTGGCGTGAGCAGGTACGGCCAGCCCATCGGCGTCCTGAAGAAGGACGCGTCAAGGCGTGGCGTTCCCTGGTTCACGATCGCGCGGCCTGCTAGCTACTTGAGCAGGCTCGCGCACTTCTGCAGTTCGGCCGCAGTGTTGGGGCCTTCCTGCAGACATTCGATGTATTCCTTGCGGGCGGCGGAGCTCGGCTCTCCGGCGGAGGAGCCTGATCCGGAGGAAGCCCCGCCCAGGTCGGCGCCGCCGACGCTGTCGAGCAGCCCGCCGATACCGCCTTCGAGCGCTTTCCCGAGCTCGAGTGGGTTGATCCCGGCTTCTTTGAACAGGGCTTCCAGCGGCTTCGCGTCGGAAGGCGCGGAGAAGCTCTGCTCTTCGTTGACCCCGGAGAGCGTCATCTCCAGCTCCAATTCGACCTTTTCGTCGCCCGCTTCGGGCGGCTGAATCGTCAGTTCGACCGCCATCTTGCGGACGATGTCGTCGTCGCCGACGTAGAGGTCGATGTGGGCGTTCTTGACCGCCTTGGAGAGTTCGCCCTTGGCTTCTTCGAGTTCGCTCAGGGGCAGCGGGCCGGCGGCTTCAAGCTGCGAGCTGCAGGCCGGGTCTTCGGTTAGCTGAATCAGCGCGTCGATCCCGCCGGAGACGTCGACGTCGCCGCTGACTTTGGTGGTCGCGGTCCCGTCGACGTCGGCGCTGCCTTCGTTGGTGAGCTGTTCGGCGAACTGGCTGAATTTGATCCCTTCGGCCGCTTTCTGGCAGGCGGTGATGTCGCCGCTTTCGGCGCCTTCCTGCTGCTGGGCCTGTTCCAGCGCCGACTTGACGAAGCCGAAGGTCGTCGGGTCGACTTCGTAGTCGGTGCCCTTGTAGTCGATGAAGGCGCGATCGGTGAGGACGGTGAGGCCGCCTTCGAAGTCGAGGTTTTCATCGCCGGCCGAGCCGCTCGCTTCGGCGCTCATTTCAAGCTGCGGCAGTTCGCCCTTGGCACCCGCTTCGAAGGGACCGGAGAGGCTGACTTCGACGTCGCCGCCTTCGTCGCCTTCGGCGGTGACATGCATCGAGAGGTCGAGCTCGCCGCTCTTCACGCCTTCGAGGCCGGCGTCTTCGAGAACCGTCTGAGGGTCCTCGCCGCTGCTGCTGCTGGTGCCGCTGTCGTCGCTGCCGCCACAGGCGGCGAAGACGCTCGCCATCGCGACGCAGGCGGCGAGCAGGGCAAGAAGTCGGAAACGGGTCAAGGGATGGAGCTCCTCACGATCGAGAACAGGGCCGAGCGAGGATTCTAGGGCGGGGGCGGGGGCTTCTGCCCTGCGCGTTCCATCCCACGCTCGATTTCCTCGACGACGACCCGCATCGTCTCGACCCGGGCGAAGCGCTTCGACTCCGCCGGGACCACCCGCCAGCGCGCGCACGGGCGGTCGGTTCGCTCCAACATCTCCTCCACCGCCTCCTCATACTGGGGCCGCTTCTCGCGGTTGCGCCAGTCCTCGTCGGTCAGCTTCCAGGACTTCAGCGGGTCCTCGGCCCGGGCTTCGAAGCGCTTCAGCTGCTCCTGGGGGGAGATGTGCATCCAGAGCTTGACGACGATCGCGCCCTCGTCGCCGAGCGTCCGCTCGAAGTCGTCGATCTCGCCGTAGGCGCGCTGCCACTGCTCGCGCTCGGCGAAGCCCTCGACCCGCTCGACCAGCACGCGCCCGTACCAGGAGCGGTCGAAGACGGTCATCCCGCCCCAGCCCGGCAGCGCCGGCCAGAAGCGGCGCAGGAAGTGATGGCGCTTCTCGTCCTCGCTCGGGGCGGCGAACTGGGAGACGCGGACGTGGCGCGGGTCCAGCGGCGCCACCAGCCGCTTGATCGCTCCGCCCTTGCCGGAGGCGTCCCAGCCCTCGAAGACGACGACCAGCGGCGGCCCCAGCCGGCACTCCCCGATCAGGCCGCCGAGCGTCAGCCGCAGCTGCGCCAGCCGTTCGCCCTGCTCCTCGAGGCCGCGCTCTTCCTCCTCCTTGCCGAGGCGGAGCGAGAGGTCGACTTCGTCGAGGCGTCCCATGGGACGCACCTACCCGGAGCTCATTCGCCGCTATCCCCGCGCGATTCCTCGATCGGCGGCGGCCGGTCTTCCGTGGTGACGTTGGCGAGGAACGGGAACAGCAGGGCGCCGAGGAAGATCAGCATCACGCCGGCGGCGATCAGCCAACGGGCGCGGGTGAGATGGCCGAGGATGCCGATCGCGAACCCCGCCAGCATCAAGGTGATGTAGGGCGTGGGGCTGCGCGGGAACAGGGCGAAGAGCGGCGGGGCGAGGTCGAGCACTGGGCGGGATTATCATCGCGGCCATGCCCGAAGGCTCTGTCGCAGACGTGAAGCGGTCCCTGGCCGAGGTCGGCTACCTCGCCGACGAGCCCGCGGCGCTGGTCTCCTTCCTCGCCCAGCAGCTCGGCAAGCCGGTCCTGGTCGAGGGCCCAGCGGGGGTCGGCAAGACCGAGCTGGCCAAGGCGCTCTCCCGCGCGACCGGCCGCGAGCTGGTGCGGCTGCAGTGCTACGAGGGGCTCGACGAGGCGAAGGCGATGTACGAGTGGAACTACCGCAAGCAGCTGCTGCGGATCCAGGCCGGCGGCGAGGCCGGCTGGGACGACGTCCAGGACGACATCTTCAGCTCCGAGTTCCTGCTCGAGCGGCCGCTGATGCAGGCGATCGCCAGCCCCGAGCCGGTGGTGCTGCTGATCGACGAGATCGACAAGACCGACCAGGAGTTCGAGGCGATGCTGCTCGAGCTCCTCTCCGACTTCCAGATGACGATCCCCGAGCTGGGGCAGATCTCGGCGACGACGATGCCGATCGTCGTCCTCACCTCGAACGACTCGCGCGAGCTGACCGAGGCGCTGAAGCGCCGCTGCCTCTACCTCTGGCTCGACTACCCCGACCTCGAGCGCGAGATGGAAATCGTCCGCCTCCACGCACCGGACATCTCCGAGACCCTGGCCCGCAAGCTGGTCGAGGTGATCCGCATGGTCCGCGGCCTCGACCTGAAGAAGCCGCCCTCGATCGCCGAGTCGATCGACTGGGCCCGCACCCTGCTGCTGATGGGCGCCGAGGACATCGACCAGCAGACCTTCACCCAGTCGATGTCGATCATCGTCAAGCACCGCACCGACATCGACCTGGTGGCCGAGCGGGTCGGGGTGAAACTGGCCGAGCCCTCCAGCCCGGCCGCCGGCTAGCTCACCGGCTCGGACCCCTCGAAGAACTCCGCCACCGCGTCCTCCGTCGGCGCTCCGTCGTAGGCGAGACGGCCGTCGCGGACGCCGACGCAGCGGCTCGCGGCAGCGATCACGTCGGGCCGGTGCGTCGAGACGACCACGGCGGCGCCGGCGGCGCGGTGCTCGGCGAGTAGTTCGAAGAGGACCGCCCGACTGGGCGGGTCGAGCCCGTCGAACGGCTCGTCGGCGAGGAGAACACCGAAGGGACGCACGAAGGCGAGGGCGATCGAGGCCTTCTGGCGCATGCCGTGGCTGAGCTCGGCCGGCAGGCTTTCGCCGCGGTCGCCGAGCCCGAGCCGCCCCAGCAAGGAGTCGATCAGCGGCCCCGGCTGGTCGACGCCGTGCAGGCCGGCGACGTAGTCGAGGTGCTCGGCGACGCTGAGGTCTTCGTAGAAGACCGGCGTGTCGGGAAGGTATGAGACCGCCCGCCGCGCCTCGATCGAGCCGGCGGGGAAGCCGCCGGTCTCGACCTCGCCGCGGGTCGGCTCGAGCAGCCCCGCCGCGAGGTTGAGGAAGGTGGTCTTGCCGGCGCCGTTGGGACCGACCAGAGCGATCAGCTCACCGGCCCCGGCCTCGAGCGAGAAGGAGTCGAGGGCGACGAAGCCTTCGTACTCGCGGCTAAGCTCGCGAGCCCTGAGCGTCGGCGCGGGATCGTTCATGCCGCCACCGCGTCGCGCCTGGAGAGACGGTGCGAGAGGACATAGAGGACGGCGAGGCCGACGATCCCGATCGTGAAGGCGCCCCCTGCGAAGGCGCTGATCGCCGATAGGCCTTCGCGCTCGGCTTCCCTCGCCCCCAACAGCGGCATCCCGACGATGAACGAGGCGATCAGCGGCGGGCCCCAGGCGACGGCGTAGCCGATCTCGGGAGTGAACAGATACGCGTAGGGGTCGGTGGTGGCGCTGAACGCCGCGCAGCCGGCGAGCACCAGCGCCAGCGGCAGGCAGGCGAGGGCGCCGACCCCGAGCGCGGTCTCGGTCGAGCCGCCGACGGCGACGGCGCCGAGCGCCGCGACGATGATCATCGCCGCGATCGCCACGCTTGGAGCGGCGAGGTGGCGGGCGGCCAAGGATCCGGCGGCGACCGGCAGCAGCTGCCGCCGGGTCGGATGGTCGGCCTCCTGCGCCAGGGGCTCGACGAAGTCGAGCGCGAGGACGAAGAGGAGCAGGCCGGGCACGAAGAAGGCCAGCGTCGCCCCACTCCAGGCGCCTGCCGTCAGCGCCCCGGCGACCGCCGCGATCAGAAGGGCGCGCGCGATCCGGGCGCGCGGCCAGCGCAGGAAGCTCTGCCAGCCGCGCCGCCACACGGGATGGGCCGTCCGGCCGGACGGCAGCCTTAGCCAGGGTCTGGAGCGCGGCCGCTCGGAGGAGAGCTGGCGCCTCAGCAGGACGACCGCGCGCACGTCCTGGACCGCGGCCGAGAAGCGCAGCTCGGCGACCAGGGAGGCGCGCCTGCGCGCGGCCTCGAGCAGGATCCCCCCGACCCCGAGCAGCCCGATGGCCAGGAGGGCGAGCACGAGCGCCACACCGGCCGCGGCCAGTGCCACCTCGGTGCCATGTTGCAGCGGCAGCGTCGCCACCTCCCCCAGCATCGTCCCGGGGGCGGTGGTCGAGCCGAGGGCGACATCGACGCCGGTCCACGCCACGAGCAGCAGGCCGACGCTCGTCGCCACGGCCGGCCGCATCCTCCGCCCGCTCGCGACCAGCGCGGCGGCGAGCACGGTGACCGGGACCAGAGCACCGAAGAGGGCCAGCCCGCCGATCCACTCGACCGGCGAGCCGGGCAGGCGGCGAAAGACGAAGTTGCCGACGACGGCGCCGAGGACGCCGCCGGCCAGTGCGGCGACCCGCAACTGCCGCCAGGCGGCCGGGCGCAGGGCGGCACCGCGGTCGACCGGCGCCAGCAGCACGTACTGGACCTCGGCGGCCTCGATCGCCAGCGGCCCGCCCCGCGCGCCGGAGCGCAGTCCGGCCAGGACCAGGACCGCGACTGCGAGGCCGAGCAGCGCCGGGCCCTCCGCCCGCAGCCACTCGACGGCGTCCGGCGTCGCCGGAGCTTCGTTGACCAGGCCGGCGACGACCCCGAGGCCGATCGCGCCGAAGATCGCCCCGACGTACACCCGGTAGAGCAGCTCCATCACGTCGATCTGCTCGACGAAACGCTGTCGCCGAGCCCTGCGCAGCTCCTTGAGCGCCGCCGCCTCCGGCCCCTCGAGACTGCCGCGCCCGTTCCCCATGGCTCCTATTATCGGGCCGGTGAGCGCCGTAACCCCATTCGGGCCCCAGGCCGATCCGGGGCCGCCCGGGATGGCGGCGAAGCTGCTCGGCTTCTGCGAGGAGCTGCGCGGCGAGGGGGTCGCGGTCGGGACCTCGGAGCTGCTCGACGCCTTCAACGCCCTCGGCCACGTCGACTGGACCTCGCGGGCGGATTTCCGCGAGGCGCTGGCGACGACGATCGCCAAGTCCCAGGACGACCGGCGGGTCTTCGAGCTGCTCTTCGACCGCTACTTCTTCCGCAACGCCGAGGCCGAGGCGGTGCAGCGCGGCGTCACCGAGCACGCTGAGGGCGCCCCGCCGGCCGGCGACGGCGAGCGCTTCGACATGGACGAGCTCTCGGAGGCGATCCGCGAGGCGATGGCGGCGGGCGACGAGGACGCGATGCGCGACCTGGCGCGGCTGGCGATCGCCGCCTTCGGCCGCAGCGAGGGCTCGGGCGTGGTCGGGGTCGACGTGCAGCGCATCCGCCGCACCCTCGGCCTCACCGCCGGCAGCCAGCCGCCGACCGCCGACGGCGGCGAGCGACCGCCGATCGACCGCGACCAGCTGACCGGGTTCGAGCGCCACCTGCGCCGCGAGCTGGAGCGCGACCTGATCGAGCGGACCGAGACCCTGCCCCCCTCCCGTCCCCTGGCCGAGCTGGACCGGGCGCTGCCGACCAGCCCGACCCAGGACCTCGCCGCCGTCCACCGCGCCGTAGGGCAGATGAAGCGCCGACTGGCCACCCTCGGCCACGAGCAGCGGGGGCGAAAAAAGGGCCGCCACGTCGACGTGCGGCGGACGATGCGCGCCTCGCTGGAGACCGGCGGCGTGCCGCTGCGGCTCAAATACCGGCCGAAGCGCCCGCGGCGTCCCGAGATCTACGTCCTCTGCGACGTCTCCACCTCGGTCACCTCGGCCAGCGTCTTCTTCCTCTCGGTCCTTCATGCCCTGCACGACTCGTTCCGCAAGCTGCGCAGCTTCGTCTTCATCGAGCGGATCTCGGAGGTGACCGACGTCTTCGAGCACGAGCGCGACTTCGCCGTCATCGCCCAGAAGATCTCCAGCGAGGGCGGCGTCGCCGACATCTCCGGCTACACCGACTACGGCCGCGTCTGGCTCGAGTTCCTTACCGAGATCTCCGAAGACCTCGACCCGCGCTCGACCGTGATCGTCCTCGGCGACGCCCGCACCAACGGCCGCGAGCCGCACGCCGAGGTCTTCGCCCAGGTCGCCGAGCGCGCCGGCCGCCTCTTCTGGCTCAACCCCGAGCCGAAGCTCTACTGGAACTACGGCGACTCGGTGATGGCCGCCTACGAGCGCTACTGCGACGGCGCCTTCGAGTGCTGGACGACCAAGCACCTGGAGAACTTCGTCAACGTCGTCGCCGGCGCGGCGCCGGCAGCCGAATGAGGGCGCTCCTCCTCCGCCACGGCGAGTCGGTCCACAACGCCAACCGCAGCGGCGAGCCGGCGGCCCACTCCGAGGGCGACCTGCTGACCGCGAAGGGCGTCGAGCAGGCGCACGCCGCCGGCGCCGGGCTGCGCGAGCACGGCGTCACGAAGCTGATGACGAGCCCGCTGCGCCGCGCCCGCGAAACCGCCGCGGCGGTTGCCGAGGCGATCGGGCTCGAGCCGGAGGAGATCGACTACACCGGCGAGCTGACCTCGGCCGAGACCTTCGAGCAGGCGGTCGAGCGGGTGCGGCGGTTGAAGGCCGAGCTCGAGCGCGGCGAGGACGGAGCGCTGCCGCTGCTGGTCACGCACGGCATCTTCGCCCGCTTCTTCCTCCTCGACTCGGTCCTCGGCGAGCGCTTCGAGGCGCCGATGGCGGCGGGGATCTGGAACCTTGGCTCGCACAACTGCGGGCTCAGCACCTTCGCCCACGGCGAGAGCCGCGACCCGCTCGGCGCGACGATCCCCGGCTGGACCTGCCTCACCTGGATGGAGCGGCCGTGGAGCCGGCCTTGACGATCCGCACCGGGTCGTCGGGCGAGACCTGCCACTGCTCGTTGACGATCGCCCCCTCGGGCGGCGCCACCGGTCCGTCGAGCAGCGGGTCCTCGGTCTCCCGCATCCACTCCTCGAGCCGCTCCCGCAGCTCGGCCAGCACCTCGGCGCGGGCCGGGTCGGCGGCGACGTTCTGCCCCTCCTGCGGATCGAGCACCAGGTCGTAGAGCTGCTCCTCGGGGATCTGCTGCTGCCCCCACCCCGCCTCGACCAGCAGCTCCTTGGTGCCGCTGTCGTCGCAGTTAGCGAGGACCGGATGCGGGTATTCGTCAAACCTCCTTATGTACTTCCAACGCTCGGTCCGGATCGCCCGGTGAGGCTGGTAGGCGGCGTGGTAGGTCGTCTCGGAGAAGATCGCGTCGTGGAGGCGGTCGACCTCGCCGCGCACCAGCGGCATCAGCGAGGTGCCCTGCAGCCAGTCGGGGTGCTCGGCGCCGGAGAGGTCGCAGAGAGTCGGGAAGACGTCGAGGTGGCTGACCGGCGCGTCGACCACCTTGCCGGGGCGGAAGCCGGGGCCGCGGACGATCAGCATCACCCCGGTGCCGCGGTCGAAGAGGGTCGCCTTGGCGCCGGGAAATGCGATGCCGTGGTCAGTGGTGCAGATGACGACGGTGTTCTCGACCAGGCCGAAGTCGTGCAGCGCGTGCAGGACGGCGCCGATCCCCTGGTCGAGGGAGCGGGCGCTGGCCTTGAACTCGGCCATGTCGCGGCGCGTCACAGTCGTGTCGGGCAGGTTCGGCGGCGGCTGCGAGTAGAGCGTGTCGCGGACCGAGGTCGGGGCGGCGAATTCGCGGTGGGTCTCGAAGAAGCCGACCGACATGAACCACGGCTCGGCCGGCGCCTCGCGCAGGGTCTGGATCGTCAGCGGGGCGACGAAGGAGGCGTTGTTCTGGCCAACCGGGACGACTTCGTCGTAGCCGATCACGCCCGGGTCGAGGGAGACGTGCTGCTCGCCGATCAGGATCGAGCGGTAGCCGACCTCGCGCAGGGTGTGGACCCAGTGCTGGCCGTAGTCGTTCAGCTTCCAGCCGCGGTGGGCGAGCCCGAGCATGCCGTTGTTGTGGCAGTAGAGCCCGGTCAGCAGGCTGGCGCGGCTGCCGGAGCAGGTCGGCGCGGCGCAGAAGGCCTCGCGGAACAGCACCCCCTGGTCGGCCAGCATCTGGATGTTCGGGGTCGGGACCTGGAACCCGTAGGGCTGGACCCAGCGACCGGTGTCGTGGGAGTGGATGTAGAGGATGTTGGGTCGTGGCATCGCCGTTCAGGTTACCGACCCGGCCTTGTTTATCTGTTTGTTGATAAGGATAGTTAGGAAAGGTATGCAACCTGATCGCTCCTATCTCGTCTGCGCCACCCCCCGCAGCGGCAGCACCCTCGTCTGCCACGCGCTGGAGGAAACCGGCGTCGCCGGCCGCCCCGAGGAGTACTTCGAGGCGCTGCGCCACTCCGGCCGCCCGCGCCGGCCGGAGGAATACTTCCTCGGCGTCGAGGACCAGTCGATCCGCGACCACCTCGGCGAGCGCAGCGTCGGCTCCGACCCCCAGCCCCGCTCCCCCCTCTGGAGCCGCGCCGCCTACGACCGCTACCTCGAGTGGGCCTTCGAGACCGGGACCACCGACAACGGGGTCTTCGGCGCGAAGCTGATGTGGGGCTACTTCGGCGAGTTCGTCAGCCTGCTGCGCAACATCCCCGCCTGCCGCGACGTGCCGCTGGCGGAGCTGATGCCCTCGGTCTTCCCCGACCTGACCTTCGTCCGCGTCGTCCGCGCCAACAAGGTGCGGCAGGCGGTCTCGCTCTGGAAGGCGGTGCAGACGGCGACCTGGCGCGAGGACCAGGCAAGCGCCAAGGCGGCCTCGGTCGAGGACGACGGCACGCCCCCCTACCGCAGCTTCGCCGAGGCCCACCGCCCGCAGCTGCGCTTCCACTACAAGGCGATCGACCACCTGCTCAAAGGCCTCCTCATCGAAGAGGCCTCCTGGGACGCCTTCTTCGAGCACTCGGGGATCAAGCCGATCCTCGTCCTCTACGAGAACTTCGCCGCCGACTACGAGACCAGCACCCTCAACCTGCTCGAGCGCCTCGACCTCACCTGCGCCGACGACTTCGAGTTCGAACCGCGGATGAAGCGCCAGTCCGACCGCATCAACGACGACTGGACCAAGCGCTACAGCGAGCTGCGGCTCGGCCGGGACTTCGACCTGGTGCCGGCGCCGCTGGAGGAGAAGAGCGGCTCGGGCGCCTAGCGGGCGACCCAGGCGTCTTTCGAGGAGGCGAGGTCGCTGACGACGCTCGGCAGCTCGCCGGAGACGAGGTCGGCGAGGGTGACCTCCTCTAGCACGGTGCGAAGGCTGGCGCGGACGGCGATCCAGACCTCCTGAAGGTGCTTGGAGTTGCCGCGGTACTCGATGTCCTCGGGTGGGGTCGACTGCACGTGGGCGATCGGACCCTCGACGGCGCGGACGATCTCGGCGACCGTCACCTCGTCGGCCGGCCGCGCCAGCCAGTAGCCGCCCTTCGCCCCGCGCCGGGCGCGGACGATGCCGTGGTGCTTGAGCTCGAGCAGGATGTGCTCGAGGAACTGCAGGGGAATGTCCTGCGCCTCGGCCAGGCGCTCGCCCTTGACCGGCGCTTCCTCGGATTGAGCGGCGGCAAGCTCGGCAGCGGCCCGCACCGCGTAGTCGGCCTTCGCGGAAACTCGCATGTGTCTAGTAAATCAGTCGGCGGGGAGCGTCCGCGCCAGTGCCGCGGTCTGATCCGCCTCTTGCTGGCGCTGCTGCTCGCGGCGACGGTTGATCCAGTGGGGCGCGTAGAGGATCGCGGCGAGCCCAATGGCGGCGATCGCGGCGGCGATCGGCCAGACGTTGGGGTCGCCCTTCTGCACGGTGACGATGCCGGACCCGATCAGCACCAGGCCGAGCGCGGTGCGGAGGAAGCCCTGCGGCGCCTTGTCCGAGAGCGAGGCGCCGATGACCACGCCGGGGATGCTGCCGAGCAGGATGTTGGCGGCGAGGACGAAGTCGACGTTGCCGCCGACCCAGTGGGCGATGCCGGCGGCCCAGAGCAGGATCGCGGCGTGGAAGACGTCGGTTCCGACGACCTTTTTCGGCGCCAGGCGGTAGACGGCGATCAGCAGGATCGCGATCACGGTGCCGGAGCCGGCCGAGGTGATCCCGATCACGAACCCGGTCGTGGCGCCGATCACGATCGCCGCGACTTTGTGCCGCCGCTCGACCTCGAAGCGGTCGCGCTCGTCGATCAGGTTGCGAAGGATCAGCGCCCGGGTGAGGGTGATGACGCCGACCATCAGCAGGGTGCCACCGAGCACGGCGTAGACGAGTTCCTCGAGGCGGGCTTCGCCGACCTTGGTCTGCAGCCAGGAGACGAGGATCACGCCGCCGACCGCCGAGGGCACGCTGCCGATCGCGAGCCACTTGACCAGGTCCATGTTCACCGTCTTCATCCGCAGGTGGCGCCAGCCGCCGACGGTCTTGGTCACCGCCGCGTAGAAGATGTCGGTGCCGATCGCGGTAGTCGGGGAGATCCCGAAGATCAGGATCAGGAGCGGGGTCATCAGCGAGCCTCCGCCCATGCCGGTCATACCGACGAGTACGCCGATGCCCAATCCGAAGAGGACGATTGCCGGGTCCATGAATGTTCTGGGGGTTCCGCACTACTGATTTCGACTTTCCTGACCTTCTTGGTCAGGAGTGCGGAGTGCGCCAGGATACCAGGATGACGCCCGAAAGTCGGGGATCTCAAACCGTGGAACCGCCCCCTCCGCGCCGACAAGCGCCCGCCGACGAGATCGCGCTGCACGGGGTCGATCACGCCTACGGCGAGCTGCAGACGCTCGTCGCGATCGACCTGGAGGCGCCGGCGCACAGCGTCCTCGGCCTGGTCGGCCCGTCCGGCTGCGGCAAGTCGACGCTGCTGGAGCTGATCTGCGGTCTGCGCGAGCCGGCGGCGGGGACGATCGCGGTGGGAGGCGCGACCGAGGCCGCCGAGCGCCTCGCCCGCTGCGCCTTCATGCCCCAGCGCGACCTGCTGCTGCCCTGGTACTCGGCGATCGACAACGCCGCCCTCGCCCTCCGCAACCAGGGGATCGGGCGGCGCAAGGCGCGGGCCGCCGCCGCCGGGCTCTTCGAGCGCTTCGGCCTCGATGGCTTCGAGGCGGCGCGACCGGACGAGCTCTCCGGCGGGATGCGGCAGCGGGTCGCCTTCCTGCGCACCCTGATCGCCGGCAAGCCGGTACTGGCGCTGGACGAGCCCTTCGCCTCGCTCGACGCGATCACCCGGGCCGAGATGCAGGAGTGGCTCGCCGCAGCCCTGCGCACCGACCCCCGCACCGCCGTCCTCGTCACCCACGACGTCGAGGAGGCGCTCTACCTCTCCGATCGCGTCGCCGTGCTCTCGGCCCGGCCCGGCCGGATCGTCGCCGAGCTCCGCGCCCCCGCGCCGCGCGCCCCCGACCGCGACGCCGCCGTCACCGACCCAGCCTTCGTCGCCGCCCGCGAGGAAGCGCTGCGGGCGCTGCGTCGAGGAATGCGCGGTTCCTAGTCAGCTATGGGCGACCGAGGAACCAAGCGATGGGGAGGGATTTGGCAATGGCTGTTGCCGGTGCTGTTCCTGGCGGCGTTGGTGGGTATCTGGCAGATCGCCACCTCGACCGGGGCGATCGCCGACGCTCTCGACCTCGAAGACTTCCTCGTTCCCTCGCCCGCAGAAGTCGCAACGGCGCTCTGGGAGAACCGCGAACTGCTCATGGAAAACGCCTGGGTGACGCTGCGGGAGATGCTTTTCGGCCTTCTCTTCGCCATCCTCGTCGGAGTCGGCTTCGCGGTGGCGATGCATTTTTCCGGGTTCGTCCTGCGCTCGACCTACCCGCTGGTGATCGCTTCCCAGACGATCCCGATCGTCGTCATCGCCCCCATCCTGGTTGTCTGGTTCGGGTATGGGATGACGCCAAAGATCGTGATCATCGCCCTGATCTGCTTCTTCCCGATCACCGTCAACGCCCTCGACGGCCTGCGCTCGGTCGACCCCGAGGCGGTGAAGCTGATGCGGAGCCTCGACGCCTCACGCTGGCAGCGTTTCTGGCGCGCCGAAGCACCGGCGGCCCTGCCCAGCCTGTTCACGGGGCTCAAGATCGCAGTGGTGGTCGCACCGATCGGCGCCATCTTTTCCGAGTGGGCCGGCTCAAGCGCAGGCTTGGGGCACCTGATCCAATCCGATACCGCCAACTTCCAGGTCGCCCGTCAGTTCGCAACCGTTTTCGTCCTCTCCGTGCTTGCCCTCGCCCTGATGGGCTTAACCGCCCTCGCGGAGCGGCGCGTCGTCACTTGGCGATAGAACTCATGCGATGACGCGCCACCGGATCTGGGCCCTCGCCCTCGCCGTCCTCGCTCTGAGCCTCGCCCTCGCCGCCTGCGGCGAGAAGTCCGAGGACACGACCGGCGACCGCGAAGGCTTCAGCCTGACGCTCGACTTCTACCCCAACCCCGACCACGCCGGGATCTACATGGCGAAGAAGCTCGGCTACTTCGAAGAAGCCGGCCTCGACGTCAGCATCGCCACTCCCTCCGACCCCTCGCTGCCGATCAAAGCTGTCGCGACCGGCAGCTCCGACCTCGCCGTCTCCTACGAGCCGGAGGTGGTGCTGGCCCGCGAGCAGGGGCTCGACGTCGTCGCGATCGCCGCCCTCGTCAACCGGCCGCTGACCTCGCTGATCTGGCTGGGGAAGTCGGGCATCAAAGGCGTCGGCGATCTCAAAGGCAAGACGATCGCCACCGCCGGCATCCCCTACCAGGACGCCTTCCTGAGGACGATCCTCGCCCGGGTCAACCTCACCCCCGAGGACGTCAAGGTGGTCAACGTCGGCTTCGGCCTCCTCCCCGCCCTTCTCGGCGGCTCGGCCCAGGCGATGCTCGGCGGCTTCAGCAACGTCGAGGGGGTCGACCTGCGCGAACGCGGCAAAGCCCCGGTCGTCACCCCGGTGGACAAGCTCGGCGTCCCGACCTACGACGAGCTGGTCCTCGTCGCCCGGCGCCAGAGCCTGGAAGAGAACCCGGAGAAGTTCCGCCTCTTCCTCGCCGCGCTGGAGCGCGGCACCGAGGCGGCGGTGCAGCAGCCCGGCGCCGCGACCAAGGCGATCGCCGAAGCCAACCCGGACCTGGAACCGAAACTGACCGCGGCCGAGGTGAAAGCGACGCTGCCCCTGCTGGGGGCGCGAACCGAGGGGCAGCCCTACGGCTACATGGACCCCGAGGAGTGGACGACCTTCGCCGGCTGGATGCGGGACAACGAACTGATCGAGTCGCTGCCGGCGGCGAGCGAGCTGCTCGACAACGGCTACCTGCCCTCGGGCGAAATTCCCGAATAGCCGAGCGCGCCTTCGGCGATCAGCCGGCTGACCTCGCGCTCGGGCATCGCGGCGTGGAAGAGGTGCCCCTGGGCGTAGTCGCACTCGAGCCGCCGCAGCTCGGCGAGCTGCACCTCGCTCTCGACGCCCTCGGCGATCACCTCGAGCGATAGCGCCCGCGCCATGCCGATGATCGCCTCGACGATCGCCGTCGCCTCCTGCTCGATCCCCAGCGCGTCGACGAAGGAGCGGTCGATCTTGAGGGCGTGGAAGGGGAAGCGGTTGAGGTAGGCGAGCGAGGAGTAGCCGGTGCCGAAGTCGTCGAGGACGAGGCGGACGCCGAGCTCGTTCAGCTTTTCCAGCGAGGAGATCGCGTTCGCCGACTCCTCGACGAGGACGCTCTCGGTGATCTCGAGCCGCAGGTGGACGGGGTCGATGCCCGTGCGGGCGATCACCTCCTCGACCGTGTCGGCGAGGTCGCGGTGGGCCACCTGGCGAGCCGAGAGGTTGACGGCGACGTCGAGCGGGCGCGAGTCGGGCCGCAGCTGGTGCCACTCCAGCGCCTGGCGGCAGGCGCGCTCCTGGACCCAGCGCCCGATCGGCTCGATCAGACCGCTGTCCTCGGCGATCGAGACGAACTCGGCGGGGTCGAGCGTGCCGCGCTCGGGATGGCGCCAGCGGACCAGCCCCTCGAGCCCGTCGATCTCGCCGGAGCGGAGGTTGACGACCGGCTGGTAGTAGAGCGCCAGCTCGTCGCGCTCGAGCGCGTGGCGCAGCTCGCGTTCGACCTCCAGCCGCCGCATCGCTCCCGCCCGCATCTCGGCGTCGAACAGCACGCAGCGGGCGCGGCCGCCCTCCTTGGCCCGGTACATCGCGGCGTCGGCGTCGCGGATCAGCAGCTCGGCGTTGACGGTGCGCTCTTCGGAGGCGCGGGAGACGGCGACTCCGATGCTGGCGCTGACGAAGTGGTCGACGCCATCGAGCGAGAAGGGCTGCGTGAATGCCGAGGCGACGCGGTCGGCGATCGCCACCGCCTCGCCTTCGTCGGCCAGGCGGTCGATCAGGATCCCGAACTCGTCGCCGCCGAAGCGGGCGACGATGTCGCCCGGGCGCAGGTGCGAGCGCAGGCGCGGCGCCACCGCCCGCAGCAGGGCGTCGCCGGCGTGGTGGCCGAGGCTGTCGTTGATCAGCTTGAAGTGGTCGAGGTCGAGGAAGAGGATGCCGACCGGCGAGCCCGAGATCGCCGCTTTGTCCAGCGCCTCGCCGAGCGCGTCGACGAAGCTGAGCCGGTTCGGCAGGCCGGTCAGCGAGTCGTGCAGGACGCGGTAGCGGAGCGCCTGGTCGGCGGCGTGGCGCTCGATCGCGTCGGCCAGCACGTTGGCGGCCGCCTGGACGAAGGGCACGTCCTTGGCGGTGAAGCGGTGCGGCTCGGTCGCGTGGACGTCGAGGACGCCGAAGGGCCGGTTCTTGCCGTCGATCACGACCGCGAGGCTGCTGGCGGCGCCGAAAACCCGCAGCACCGGCGGCATCGTGTGGCGGGTCTCCTGGTTCCAGTCGCCGACGATCGCGTGGGTGCCGGACTCGAGCGCCGCGCCGGCATGGGAGTCGCGCGAGGCCGAGACCCGGCGGCCGGCGCCGACCAGCGACTCCTCCAGCCCGGCCCGCAGGTTGAGCCGGCGGCCGTCGCGGCCGAGCTCCCAGATGCAGGCGCTGTGGACGCCGTCGACCCGGCCGATCAGCTCGGCGGCGGCCTCCATCATCTCCTGCGGGTCGCTGTTCTGCATCGCCCGCTCGCCGAGGCGAGCGACGACCGCCTGCTGGGAGAGGGCGCGCTGCAGCTCGTCCTCGGTCTCCTTGCGGGAGCTGATGTCGTAGAGGACCCCGTGCCAGACGGGGATGCCGTCCTCGTCGGCTTCCAGCACCGCCTCGTCGTGGATCCAGACGACGTTGCCCTCGCGGGTGTGCATCCGGTATTCGACCGGCGCGGTGTCGCGTTTGCCGAGGTGGTCGTCGGTTTCCTGCGCGAGTGCCCGCTCCCTGTCCGTGGGGTGCAGGAGGCTGGACCAGAGGCCGGGGTCGCGGACGAAATCCTCCGGGCGGTAGCCGAGGATCTCCTCGACCTGCGGGCTGACGTAGCGCCAGCGGCCGCGCTCGCCGAGCTCGGCGGTGTAGACGATCACCGGCAGGCGCTCGACCAGGCGCTGGAAGTCGTGCCCGCCCGCGGCGAGCTGGTCGAGAAAGCGCTTTACCTCGTGCTCGGGCCAGTTCCTGTCAGCGGGCTCACGCATCCACCCCGGTCATCGGCCGGACGGCAGGCGGCCTTGAACGCTGCCGGGTGCCAGCCTCAGGCGGCGGCGAGCCGCATCGGCGGCCCCTGGGTGACGAGGCGGTGCAGCCCGGAGAGGGTCAGCGCCCCGACCAGGCCGCGATATGGCTCATATGGCGCGTAGAACTCTTCGACCTCGGGGATCGTTGCCCGCCGCCCCCCGCCGTTGAGGCGGCCGACGAGCTTGATGTAGCCGAGGTCGCCGGCGGGCAGCGAGTCGACTTCGTTGCGCCCGAACAGGCCGAGGCACTGCACCGTCCAGGGGCCGATCTGGGGCAGCGCCAGCAGTCGCCGGTCGGCCTCGGCGCTCTCGATCCGGCAGCGGCCGGCAGCGACGTCGCGGGCCAGCCGCCGCAGCGCCACCGCGCGTTTGCCGACCAGCTCCATCTGCTCCAGTTCGGCCGGGGCGCGGCCGGCTATCGCATCGGGGCCGGGGACGTCGCGCAGCGCCTCGCGTCCGTCGCCCAGCCGCGCGCCCCAGCGGCCGGCGATGCGGCGCTCGATCAGCGCCGCCCGCCGCGCCTCGATCAGCTGCCCGACGACCGCCGCGCAGAGCGCCTCCCAGGGCCACGGCCGGCCGCTGGGGCGAAAGTCCGGTCGCCGCCGGATCAGCGGCCCGACCAGGCGGTCGTGGCGGAAGCGCCGGTAGAAGTCCGAGAGGTCGGCGTCGACCCAGAGGGCACAGCGCATCCGCTCGATCGCCTCCTCGAGCTGCTCCCGTCCCGCCGGCCCCGGGCAGGGCGGCGTCTCGATCGGCGGCCGCGAGACGAGCCCGGGGTCGATCGCCTCGGCGCGGAACCGGACCCGGTCGCGCGCCGGCTGCCAGGCCCGCACGAGGACCGGCCGGCAGTCGATGTGCAGGAGCCGGGTAGCGACCCCGCCCCGCACCCGCAGCGTCCGGTCCGAGCTGCCGCGGGGCAGTCGGTAGGGGGAGGGCGGACGTACCTCCGCTTCGACCATCAGCGTCCGAGTAGGTGCACGTCTACGAGAAAGGAGCGGCTGGCGACGACGTTCTGGCGGTCGCGACGGCGGCCGAGGCGGCGCGGCGCCCGGGCCCGCGAAGCGGCACCGCTGACCGCACGCACAGCGGCGACCGTGGCGGCACCGGCGAGCACGCCGCCGGCCGCGGCGATCGCGGCGCTCTTCACCTCGGGGCGCAGGACCGGCAGCGAGGACCCGGAGGGCTCCTCGTAGCTCGAAGGCAGGGGGCGGACCGGATCGGTCGCGTCCGACGGACCAACGTCTTCTTCAGCCACCACATCAGCGTCTAGGTGCGGCTCACTCACCGGCACGACTCTAGCGAGGGCACAGGTCAACCGCATCGAATGGCGCGTTGAACAGGGGCACAACATCCGAGATTGGGCAAAGCCATTGAAGGAGCCGCCCCACGCTGACGGGCGGCTCCTCATTTTCAGCCCGCGACCTTTGACTTTTCTAATTGACGACTCCGAGACCTTCCGGACTTGTGACTACGTACGTGGCTTCCCACTTCGCCGAGGAGATGATGCCGCAATTAATCAGAGCACTGATGTTATCTATCGTCGCCTGTCCTGTACTGACACCTGTCAGGGTTCCGATCAGCGTTGTGGCGCCAGTCGTACAGTTCAAAACACCAATAGGAGAATTGACTGTTACTTGTGTTTCCTCAGAGTAAACTGTACCGTTTGTGGTTCCGGAAATCCATATAATCTCCACACTGCCTCGTTTGTCAACCGTAACCGTTCTGGTGCAGCTACTAAACGTCAGAGATGAGAGCGCGCCTGTCACTGCAGTTCCGGTTTTAACACTGGTCGTCCCTCCAAGAGTTGACGACGCACATGTGTTCTGAGTAAAGCCTGATGTGTCCTTCCAGACCGTCGAGGTGCCACTCAACAGACTAGCGCTGAAGGCGACTGCTCCGGATTGAGTTACGCCGTTGACCTCGAGTGTGGTCGCCGAGGCGGTGCTCGCATACGTCATCACGACTACTGCAAACACCGCGGCGAGACCTAGCTGCTTAAAGAACTTCATCTGAGTTCTCCTTCGAATTTCGGCACTGCCGATGTTTAGGTACGCTCTAGGTCTTACCGCTTTCGAAGGTTTTGGTCAAGGCTGTTCAAAGCTTAATTTGAGGGCGGGAGAGATCGCTCGTAAAGACGGTACTTCTTGACGATCTTGCCGCCCATCCCCTCCATCGCCCGGTTCATCGGCTTGTTCGTCTCCAGGATCCAGCCCATCTCGCCCCAGTGGATCTTGTCGGGCTTGGCCGCCATCTTGATGTGCTCGAGGTAGAGGCCGGCGGCGACGCCGGTGTGCCGGTAGTCGTGCTTGACCCCGAGCGCGAAGACCCGCAGGCGGTCGATCTTGCGCCGCCCGAGGAGGAACTTCGCCCAGCCGAAGGGCAGCAGGCGGCCGTTCATCCCGGCCAGGACCCGGTTGATGTCCGGCAGGGTCAGCGCCGCCCCGACCACCTCGCCGTCCTTTTCGGCCATGAAGGTCCACTCCTCGTCGAGCACCTGCTTCAAGTTCTTGGCCTGGAACTCGACCTCGGCGTCGGTGATCGGGACGAAGCCCCAGTTGTCGCCCCAGGCCTCGTTGTAGACGTCCATGAAGCGGCGCACCTCGCCGGCCATGTCGCGCTTGCGCATGTTGCGGATCGTGATCCCTTCGTCGCTTAGCGCTTTCTCGGCGGCCTCGTGGATCGAGGGGTCGAATTTCTCGCCCTCTTTCAGCTCCCCCATCCGCAGCTCCCACATCAGCACGTCCATCGCCTTGCCGAAGCCCTCGGCCTCGATCAGCCGCTGGTAGTAGGGCGGGTGCCACGGCTCGAGGATCATCGGCGCGCGCTCGAAGCCCTCGATCAGGATCCCGATCTCGTCATTGGTGGTGAAGTCCATCGGCCCCAGCAGTCGCTCGCGGCCCTTGGCCTTCGCCCACGCGGTCGCGGCGTCGAACAGCGCCCGCACCACCTCCGGGTCCTCCTCCGCCTCGAAGAAGCCGAACATCGCGTCCCTGCCGCCCTGGTATTGGTCCCAGCGGCTGTCGACCTGGACGGTGATGCGGCCGACCGCCTCGCCGTCGCGCTCGGCGAGGAAGTACTCCGCCTCGCCGTGCTCGAACCACGGGTTCTTCTTGCGGTCGAGGAACTGCATCCGCTCGAAGATCAGCGGCGGCACCCACTGCTCGCTCTCGCGATGGAGCCGGAAGGGGACCTTGACGAAGCGCTTCAGCTCGCTGCGGGTGCGAACGGGCCGGATCGACACACTTGCCATGTGGGCCGCAACCTACACTCTGGGGCGATGAGCGAGACCGCCAAGGCGCCCGTCGACGTCTTCGAGAAGGCCCGCAGCCACGACCGCCTCGAGCAGCTCGAAGCCGCGAAGGAGCACGACCTCCTCCCCTACTTCCGCCTGCTCACCTCGCAGGCCGGCCCGGTGGTCGAGATGGAGGGCCGGGAGACGATCATGCTCGGCTCCAACAACTACCTCGGCCTGACCGGGGACGAGCGGGTCAAGGCGGCCGCTCGGGAGGCGCTGGAGACCTACGGGACCGGCGTCACCGGCTCCCGCCTGCTGAACGGGACCACGCCGCTGCACCTCGACCTGGAGAAAGAGCTGGCCGAGTGGATGCGGACCGAGGACGCGATCGTCTACACGACCGGGTACCAGTCCAACGTCGGCTGCATCGGCACGATCCTCGCGCCCGGCGACACCGTCATCTGCGACTCCGGTGACCACGCCTCGATCCTCGACGGCTGCCGCCTCTCCGGCGCCAAGCTGCGCCCCTTCCGCCACAACCGCATGGACAAGCTGGAGAAGATGCTGCAGCGCGCGGCCGAGGATGGCGGCGGCGTCCTCGTCATCGTCGACGGCGTCTTCTCGATGGAGGGCGACGTCTGCGACCTGCCGCGGATCGTCGAGCTCTGCAAGGGCTTCGGAGCCCGCCTGATGGTCGACGAGGCCCACGGCGCCGGCGTCCTCGGCGCCCGCGGTGCCGGCGCCTGCGAGCTGTTCGGACTCGAGGACGAGGTCGACCTGCGGATGGGGACGTTCTCCAAGAGCCTCGCCTCCTGCGGCGGCTTCATCGCCGGGCCGGCCGACGTGATCGAGTACCTGCGCATCTCCTCGCGCTCGTTCATCTTCAGCGCCTCCGCCGTCCCCGCCGCGGTCGGCGCGGCGCTGGGGGCGCTGCGGGTGATCCGCTCCGACGGCCCCGAGCTCTTCGAGCGCCTGCTCGCCAACGCCGAGTACCTGCGCGAGGGTCTGCGCCACCTCGGCCTCCAGGTCGTCGAGCCAGGGACGCTCCCCGACGGCACCGTCGCCACCACGCCGGTGGTGCCGGTCGTGGTCGGCGACGACTGGCAGGCGGTGCTGCTCTGGAAGGCGCTCTTCGACGCCGGCGTCTACACCAACGTCGCGATCCATCCGGCGGTCCCGCCCGGCGGGGCGCTGCTGCGGACGAGCCTGATGGCGACCCACGAGCGCGAGCATCTCGACGGGGCGCTGGGGACCATCGCCCGGACGATCGAGGACTTCCCCGACCTGCCGCACACTTAATTTTTTGGTCACGAAAATTTGACATCCCCCCGATGGGTGAGTTTCGGGCTTGTCCGGAATTGGACAAGGAGCGGGATGTGTCGAAATTGTTGCTCTTAGCGAATGGGTCGGACGTCAAAAGCGTCGCGGCGGGTTGACGCCCGGCACCCCGAGACATAGCTTGGCCTCCTCGCCGCAACGACCCCAGTCAGGGCGTTCGGGAAGAGAGAAGTCGGTCCGGCAGGACCAGGCCCCCTGGAAAGGGCATGGGATGCCACGGCCGGATGCGACATACCCCCCAGTTATCCGATTCCTTGAAGGGAGGAGTCCAGTGGAAGCTGCCTCAACGGCACCACCATCGACCATCGCGACCTCAGCAGAGGCGCCACAACACATGAGGGCCCTGGAGAGAGCCAACATGGTGCGCCTTGCCCGTGCGGAGCTGAAGCGCGCGATCGCGCGAGGAGACATGGATGCCGCGGAGGTTGTTCGCGACTGCCCGTGGGAGACCGAGAGCATGACCATCGCCGAGCTGCTGACCAGCCAGCGCCGCTGGGGCCGCACCCGGGCCCGCAAGTTCCTCGTGCCGCTCTCCCTCAACGAGAACAAGCAGCTGGGGACGCTCACCTCCCGGCAGCGGCGGATTCTCGCCTCAGAGCTTTCAGGGCGGGGCGCGGGACGCGAAGCGCTCACCGTCTGACGACGGCCGCGGCTAGCCGCGCATTCCACCGATCCGGTAGCTGAGGCCGCCGGAAGCACGTTGGAATGCGCGGCGGGCCAGGTAGAAGACGACCGCAAAGACGGCGGCGCCGATTGCCAGGGCGACCGCGAGGATCTGGTCGGCGGCGTAGAAGACGAGGCCGGTGGTGAGCACGAAGGCGGCTCCCGCGATCAGGGTCGTGTGCGAGCGGTAGCCGGCGAAGTGCTCGCGGATAGCCACCTCGAGCCCACCCAGCCCCGCCAGAGCGACGCCGATCCCGATCGCGGTCGGGTTGCCGCTGAAGATGCCGATCGCCAGGGCGACGATGCCGGCGAGGATGACGAGCTCGGCGAGGGGCGCGTTGCCCCACGGCGCCGGTGGCCGCTCGTCGGCCGATTCGACCCGCTTGGCGGGCCTGGTCTTATCGGTCAACGGCCGCGAGCCGCCCGGCTAACGGACATCCGGAGGAGATCTTGACCCGCCACCAGCCCATCAGCATCCCGATCGGGCCGAGCCGGGGACGCGAGTGCCAGTGCCCGCAGCCGTGCAGGCCGAGGTCTTCGCGGGAGACGCGGACCCACTTGTAATCCGCGGGGGTGGCGAGCATCCGCTCGACCAGCTCGCGGTTGTCGTCCTCGACCCGCCTGCGCTCGACCAGCGCCCGGCGCGCCTCGGCGACGCGGTCGGCCAAGCGGTCGCGAACGGCCTCCAGCTCGCCGAGGTCGAGGACCCGCGGCTGCGCAGTCAGGGCCTCGACGCGATGCGGGACCTCGGTGTGGCCGAAGGCCTCGCCGAAAAGGCCGGCAAGCTCGGTCTCGAGCTTGGCGATCTGCGTGCGCAGCTGCAGCCGCGCCTCGCGCTCGTCGACCGCGACGCCCAGTCCCGAAAACTCGTCTTGTCTAAGCAGAGCAGGCATCCCGGAAATTGTAGTCAGGCCGCCTCCAGAGTCGAGCCGGCCATCCACAGGGCCTCCTCGACGGCGATCTGCGGCACCCCCTTGACCTGCACGGCGGCGACCGCGAGGCGGCGGCTCCCGCGCTCCACCGCGACCCCCTCCGCGGTCGGGCCGAAGAGCAGCCCAAGCGGCTGCGAGTCGTCGGCGATCACCAGAGTCCCCTTCTCCATCTCGCCGGGCATCCCGGCCAGCGACTCCCCCGGCGCCGAATCGCGGATGCAGAGCCGTCCCTCGACCTGCTCGGCGTCGAAGGCGCGCAGGGCGACGCCGGTCTCGACGATCGCGATGCTGAGCGCGTCCCGCGGCATCCCGTTGCTGCGGAAGCCGCCGTCGTGGAGGCGATCGAGGGTGAGCTGCTCGACGGGGGTGCGGGTGCGGTCGGGGTCGAGCCCGATCTGGCGGAAGAAGACCCGGTAGGCCCAGGGGATCGGCCGTTCCCGCAAGCGGATCGCCTGCGAGCCGTAGGTCCGGTCGGAGAGGTCCCGCAGCCGACGGCGGACCGGCTCGGGGCTCCTGCCGGGCTTGGCGTCGACCTCGACCCAGGCGACGCCGAGGCCGGGGAACTCGGAGGCGATGTGGGGGGCGACCCAGCCCTGCTGCGGCGCCGGCACCCACCCCATCTGCTGGCTGGCGGGGTCGGCGCGCATCCTCAGCTCGGTTCCGCGGCCGCGGTTGCCGCGAGGAGGCGGTCGACCCGCTCGCCGAGCTGGGCGTCGGTGAGCTCGCCGACGCTGGCGCTCTGCAGGGTGCCGCCGGGGTAGACGTAGGCGAAGGTCGGGCAGAGGCCGATGCCGTAGAGGCCGGCGACGGCGCCGTCGCGGTCGTATCCGACCGGCATCGTCCAGCCGCGCTGGCGGATCAGGTCGCGCAGCGTGTCGCGGTCGTCGCGGATGTCCAGCGAGAGGAAACCCACCTGTCCACGGTAGCGCCGGAACACCCGCTCGACCAGGTCCTGCTGCCGGACGCAGTCGTTGCCGCCTTTGCTGAACCAGAACGAGATCACCAGGGGGCGGTCGAAGAAGTCGCAGACGCGGATCGATTCCGGCAGCTCGACCCGGCAGGCGGGGGTCCGCCGAGCATCCTCCGAGCAGGGCAGCGACGAGGTTTCGCAGTCGTCCTGGGAGACGTTGGCGTCGCCTTCGAGCTCCCCGGCTCCCGTCGGCACCGCGAACTCCGGCAGCGGCCAGCGCGCCGGCAGCTTGTCGAGGCCGAGCGTCTCCCCTCCCCCGCCGCCCTCGATCGTGTTCACGGTGGCGACGACGATGATCGCGAGGAAGATCAGCCCGACGAGGATCGAGTAGCGATCCTTCATCGCCGCTCCAGCAGGAGCAGGGTCGCCGGCAGGATCAGCAGCACGCCGACGAGGGCGGCGGCCAGGTCGACGACGGTGACCAGGCCGAAGTCGCGCAGCATCTGCACGTCGCTGGCGACGAGGACGGCGAAGCCGGCGACCGCGGTCACCCCGGAGGCCAGAACCGCTGCCCCGGTGCGCGAGTAGGCGCGGCTGAGGGCCTCTTCGACTCCGGCGCCGGCCTCGCGCTCCTCGTGGAAGCGGCCGCTGAGCAGCACCCCGAACTCGGTCGCGATCGCGATCGTCAGCGCCCCCAGCGCCGCCGACATCGGGTTGAGCGGGATGCCCGTCACCCAGAGCAGCAGCGAGGCCCACCCCGTCGCCAGCACGGTCGGCACCAGCGGCACCAGCGCCCGCCGCCAGGAGCGGTAGATCAGCAGCAGCGCCAGCCCCACCAGCACGATCCCGGCCAGCGTCAGCCAGTAACGGCTGCTGGAGAGATCGCCCGCCGATCCCGCCGCGATCACCGACAGCCCCGCCAGCTGCACCTCGACGCCCTCGGGCGGATCGCCGATCGCGCCGCGCACCCGGTCCACCAGCTTCTGCTGGTCCTCCAGCGACTGCGCCCGGATCCCGAACGAGATCAGCGCCTGGTGCCCAACTTCTCCCGTCTCGGGATCCAGCGGCGCGACCTGCCGCAGCGCGTAGGGGGAAAGCGCCCCCAATGTCGCATCGATGCGTTTTGCGGTCGGCCGTTCTTCACCCTTGACGAGGAAGTCGGAGAGCGCCGGCCCCGGGCAGATTTCCGCCGCGAGGCAGTTCGGGTTTTCTCCGCCGAAGCCCCCGGCCTCGAGGGCCCGCCGCTTGAACCCCGCCATCCACTCGACCGTCCTGGGACTCGTCAGATCTTCCGCTTCGATGCTGACATCAAGCTCTCCCGAAACCCCGGTGGTCTCCTGCAACTCGTTCAGTCCTTCAACCGCCTTCACGCCCTGGGGTGCCAGCTCGCGAATATCGCTCACGGTTTCCACCTGGGTCCCGGCCGCCCAGCCCATTACGGCAAGACCGATTCCCACCGCCAGAACTATCTCCGGATACGTACGGGCCACGGACAAAAGCCTCCCCACGAGCGGGTGGCGCGTGGAATGGGGGTTACCGAGCATCCAGCGCAGGTGACCCCCGTTCCGCGTGCCGGGCCCCGCCCGCCAATGCGCCAGCGTCCCTAGTCCAAGGGTCAGCGCCAGCCCGAACGCAACTGCGATCCCAAGGATGAGAATCCACCCGAACCCCCGGACCATCGGCACCGGCGAAAGCTGCAACGCCAGGAACCCGGCCGCCGTCGCCACGCATGCCGCCGCGATCGTCGGCCCGCCGGCCATAGCCGCCTTCTCCGCCGACCCGGTCTCGTCGAAACGGGCCTGGAACTGAATTGCGTAGTCGACCGCGAGGCCGATCAGGATCGGCAGCGCCGCGATCGAGGCCATCGTCAGCGAGCCGCCGACGAGCGCCAGCAGCCCGAAGGTGATCGCCGCGGCCATCAGGGCGATCGCCAGCGGCAACAGCGGCCAGCGGGTTTTGAAGACGAGGAAGAGGACGAGGGCCATCACCGCGACGGCGATCGCGAAGAGGAGCAGCAGGGCGTCCTTGAGCGCGTCGGCGACGCCGTCGATCACCACCGGTGCGCCGGAGACGACGTAGCTGCCGCCTTCGAGCTCGAAGCAGGGAGCGGGTTTCCCCCCTTGCTTGCACGCCTCCCGCGGGGTCGTGTCCTCGACCGCGGCTTCGATCAGCCCGATTGCCCGCCGCCGTTCGGCGTCACTGAGGCCGGGCTTCAGCCGGATCACGATCTGCGCCGACTTCGCGTTCGGGAAGAGGTAGGAGAGCCGCGCCTTCGGCGTCCCGCGCGGGCGCGCGAGGTCGAAGACGACGGTGGCGACGAAGTCTTCGTTGGTGATGCTCGGCGCGCTGGTGATCCCGTATTTGGTCGCCACCGCGAGCAGGTATTCGCGGAAGCGGTCGGCGGGGACGTTTTCGGCCAGGCGGCGAAGCTGATTGTCGATCTGAACCACCGACTCGTTGAGGAAGGTGCCGGGCCCGGTGAGGAACTCGACCGCTTCCATCTCGGCGAGTTCCGTGCAGGGGCCGGGGATCGACTCTGCCCCCTTAGGCACCTTGCCCGACAGGCAGCCCTCGAGCCGCAGCAGCTTGAAGAGGTTGTCGCTGAGGATCAGCTGCGGCAGTTCGCCCCTGGCGAGGACGACGATCGGTTCTTCGCCGAAGTCCTCGCGGACCCGTTCGGTCGCCTGCGCGGTCGCGGAATCGGAGTCGACGAGGGTGTCGACGCCGGCGTCGGTCGGCAGCTGCGTCGCCCCGACCGCGGCGGCAACCGCGACGAGCGCGGTGACGGCGAGCAGCGGCCGCGCGTGGCGGGCCGCCCACGCCGCGACGCGCCCGAACAGAGCTTCCGCGCCCAACCTCAGTCCATCGAGAGCGGCCCGGTGACGTCAGCGTTGAGGAACTGGCTGACGAACGGGTTGCTGGAGTCGAACAGCTCCTCTTTCGGGCCGGACTCGACGATCTTGCCGCTCCACAGCACGGCGATGAAGTCGGCGATCCGGCGCGCGGTGCCGAGGTCGTGGCTGATCACCAGGTAGCAGCCGCCGTTCTCGGCGTGGACCTCGCGGATCAGCTCGCAGAGCAGCGCCGTGCGGACCGGGTCGAGGCCCGAGTCGGGCTCGTCGAACATCACGATCGCCGGTTCCAGCACCAGCGCCCGGGCAAAGCCGGCGCGCTTGCGCATCCCGCCGGAGAGCTCGTTCGGCATCTTGTAGGTGGCCTCGCTGAGCCCGACCTCTTTGAGCCGGCGGTTGACGATCTCGCCGATCTCCTCCTCGCCTTTGTCGGTGTGCTGCCGCAGCGGGAAGGCGACGTTGTCGTAGATGTTCATCGAGCCGAACAGCGCCCCGTCCTGGAACAGCAGGCCGAACTTTTTCCGCACGTCGAAGAGCTCGTCGTCGGTCATGTTCGGGATCGACTCGCCGTGCACGAGCACGTCGCCCGAGTCCGGGTAGAGAAGGCCGACGATGTGCTTGATCAGCACGCTCTTGCCGGTGCCCGAGGGGCCGAGCACCATCGAGACCTGGTCCTCCGGCAGGCCGAGGTTGAGGCCGTTGAGGATCCGGGCGCGGCCGAACTGCTTGACGAGGTCGATGATCTCGATCGCGTCCTCGCCGCCGTGGTCGCGCTTGCGGCCGGTGTGGAATTTGTAGGGGTCGTGCTCGCGCGGGTTGACCCCCGGGATGACGAAGTCGCGGCCCATCGTCGCGCCGTCCTCGCTGACGTAGGGACCATCGGCGGTGGCGCTTTCGGGGTGGCCCGGCGCAGCCTCGTCGGTGACGACCTCCGGCGGCGCTTCGGCGCTCGAGGTCGCCTCGTCCCGCAGGTCCTCTTCTTCGCGACGGGCCTCCTCCTCGGAGAAGCGGTTCTCTTCCTCGATCGACAACTCAGCCTCCTATTGGCGCACGTGGGTTGGCTCCCCAGAAGACCAGGGTTCCGAGCATCCCGATGATGTGGACTAAGACGATGTTGAGGACCATCGACTTCGCGGTCGCGGTCCCCACCCCGACGGGCCCGCCCGAGGCGGTGTACCCGTAGTAACAGCCGACCAGCACGATCGCGGTCGCCATCACCATTCCCTTGATCAAGCTGAAGATCAGGTCGGGAGGGTTCTGGAACATCCAGAAGATGAGTAGATAGCCGCCCGAGGAGACGTCGCCGATCTGCTCGACGACGGCGAGGTAGCTGGCCAGGTACATGATCCCGATCCCGACCAGGTACATGAACGGGAAGGCGATCCAGGCGGCGAGCAGACGGGTCGCGCAGAGGAAGGTGACGGGGGGCACGCCCATCACCTCGAGCGCGTCGATCTCGTCGGAGATCCGCATCGCCCCGAGCTCGGCGACGATCCCGGTCCCGACCTTGGCCGCGAGCATGTAGCCGAAGGCGTAGGGCATGATCTCGCGCAGGTCGCACCAGGCGGAGAAGACGCCGGCGTAGGCGGGCGCGCCCTGGGCGCGGAGCAGGTAGGCCCCCTCGATCCCGCACTGCAGGCCGAGGGTGAAGACCAGCCCCCAGATGATCAGCGCCGAGCCGAGGATCAGGATCCCGGCCTGGCGCAGGCTCTCGCCGAAGAAGCGCAGGACGCGGCCGGAGTAGACGAGCCCGGCGACGCGGGAGCCGAAGCGGGCGATCTCGCCAGCCGAGTCGAGCCAGTTGCGCGGGATCGCGAGCCAGGCGTTCATCGGATCGTCTGCAGCTCCGGGTTGGTCGCGAGCAGGGTCTGGGTGAAGACGTAGTTGAAGGCGAAGACGCCCATGAAGGAGATGACGACGGCCTCGTTGACCGCGCGGCCGACGCCGGCGGCGCCGCCGGAGGCGGTCATCCCTTTGTAGGAGCAGACCACGGCGATCAGGGCGCCGAACAGCGTGCACTTGATCACCGAGCCCCAGAGGTCGGTGATCGAGGCGTTGGAGAAGAGGGTTGCGAAGAAGCCGCCGAGCGGCTGGTTGTAGAGGACCTCGGTGAGGATGCCGCCGCTGATCCCGAAGACCAGGGCGTAGATGTCGAGCAGGCCGGTGATCAGCATCAGCGCCAGGAAGCGCGGCACGACCAGGTTCTTGATCGGGTCGACGCCCAGCACCTGAAGGGCGTCGAGCTCCTCGCGGATCTTCCGGGCTCCCAGGTCGGCGGTGATCGCGGTGCCGGCGACGCCGGCGACGACGACCGCGGTGACGAAGGGCGCGAACTCGCGGATCGAGGCGAGGACGAAGAAGCCGCCGAGGCGGTCGAGGGCGCCGAACAGCGAGAGGAAGTTAGCCGCCTGCAGCCCGGGGGCGCCGAAGCCGAAGGCGACGGTCGAGACCAGCAGCGGGAACCAGCAGAGCTGCAGCGCGAAGAGGAACTGGCCGATGAACTCCTCGCCGTACGGATAAGGCGGCTTGACCGCGGAGACGATCGTCCGCGCGGTGAGGATCATCATCTCCCCCACCACTTCGAACAGGGACTTGGCGGGCAAAAAAGCCCTGTTGACCGCGGATCCGACCATCAGCTCCTCCATCCGGGCTGCGCCGCACGCGCGCGGCACCCCACCCGGTGCGCAGCAGTCTAGGGGATGCCGGTGCGCCTACCGTTAGCCGCGTGTTGAGATCCGGCTAACGCCCCGGCGAGGGACGGAAATGCCTGCGAAGGCCGCCAAACCCCGTGCTATGTTCGGGCCGCTTTGCGGGGGACCGGACGACATTCCCGGCGGACCCGCCTCCAGGCCATCGCGACCGGGTTAGTCGCGCTGGCGGCGGCGGCGTCGCTCGCTGCCTGCGGCGGGGGTGGCGGCGACTCCTCGTCATACGAGGAAGCGAGCGGCACCTTCGACGTGAAGGTGACCGAAGCGAGCTTCCCCTCCCTGCAGCGGCTGGGCCAGACCGCGATCCTGCAGCTCGGCATCCGCAACACCGGCAAGCGGACCGTGCCGGGGCTGACCGTGAGCTTCACGATCAAGGGCCAGCAGGGCGAAGACTCCGCGCTTCCGTTCGGATACAGCGACCCGGGGCCGGAAATCGCGCAACCCGACCGCCCGGTCTGGGTGCTGTCGGCGACCTACCCACGCCTGGTCGACTCCTCCGATCCGGGGGGCGCCTCGACCTCGAACGCCAAGACCTTCGCCTTCGGTCCGCTGAAGCCGGGTGAGACGACCAAGGCCGTCTGGAAGCTGAGCGCGGTGCGGGCCGGTAGGTACACGCTGCTCTACGACGTCGGCGCCGGGCTGGGCGGGGAAGCGAAGGCCGAGACCGAAGGCGGCGTCACCCCCGGCGGCTCATTCACGACCGAGATCAGCGAACGGCTGCCGGAAACCGAAGTCACCGACGACGGCGAAATCGTTGAAATCAAGAAGGGCAAGTAGGGCCTCCTCGGCCACTGCGGCCCTGGCGGTCCTCCTCGCCCTGGCCCTGCCCGCCTGCGGCTCGGCCAACGATCGAAGCGGCAGCACCGCGGACACTGCGAGCGCGAGCGCCAAGCGCGGGGTCGGGCTGAAGCGGATCGGCTCCTTCGACGCCCCGGTCTACGTCACCGGCGCCCCCGGCTTTCCCAAGCTCCTCTTCGTCGTCGAACAGGAAGGGCGGATCGCGGTGCTGAAGGGCGGCCGCCGCGCCGGCACCTTCCTAGACATCCGCGACCTCGTCAACTATGGCGGCGAGCGCGGCCTGCTCTCGGTCGCCTTCCCGCCCGACTACGGCGCCAGCAAGCGCTTCTACGTCTATTACACGGACGGAGACGGCTCGATCCAGATCGACGAGTTTCGGCGCAGCAGCGCCACCCGGGCGGCGAGCGGCTCGCGCCGGCCGGTGATCACCATCCCCCACCCGGTCAACTCCAACCACAACGGCGGCCAGCTGCAGTTCCTCGACAACCTCCTCTACTTCGGCACCGGCGACGGCGGCTCCGGCGGCGACCCGCCCAACAACGCCCAGAACAAGGACGTGCTGCTGGGGAAGCTGCTGCGGATCGACCCCCGGGTTTCGGGCGACAAGCCCTACTCCGTCCCGGCCAGCAACCCGTTCGTCGGCAAGCCCGGACGCGACGAGATCTTCAGCTACGGCCTGCGCAACCCCTTCCGCTTCTCCTTCGACACGAGCCACGGGCAGCCACGGATCGCGATCGGCGACGTCGGCCAGAACGAGTTCGAGGAGCTCGATTACGCGACCGTCGGCAAGGCCAGCGGCGCCAACTTCGGCTGGGACGCCCTCGAGGGCTTCTCCCCCTACCGAGACGAGAACAGCGGCACCGCGGACCCGGGTGGCACGGTCAAGCCGATCTTCGCCTATCCGCACAGCCGCGGCGGCAGCTGCTCGATCATCGGCGGCTACGTCGTCCGCGACCGCAGCCTGGCCGGCCTGCGCGGACGCTACGTCTACGCCGACCTCTGCGAGGGCCAGCTGCGCTCGCTCGTCCCGCACCTGAAGCGGGCCAGCGACGACCGCAAGCTCGGCCTCCAGGTCTCGAGCCCGAGCTCCTTCGGCGAAGACCAGCGGCGCCGGCTCTACGTGACCTCGCTCGAAGGTCCCGTGTACCGGCTGGTTCCCCGCTAGAGTTTGGCTGACCAGCCAAACGGGCGAAGGGAGCTGTGGTGGAGAGCGGAACGGCGGCACGAAGCACGGAGACGAACGGGGCGCCGGCACCTGCCGCCGACGCGATCGAGGTCCAGAATCCGGCCACGGGGACGCTGATTAAGAGCATTCCGGTCGACTCGCCCGAGGCCGTGGCCGCGACCGTGGCCCGTGTTCGCGCCAACCAGCCCGAGTGGGAGGCGATGGGGATCGAGGGGCGCTACCACTGGCTCGGCAAGCTGCGCGACTGGCTGCTCGACAACCAGGAGCGGGTGCTCGACACGATGCAGGCGGAGACCGGCAAGGTCCGCGCCGACGCCAGCAACGAGCCGGCCTACCTCGCCGACCTGATCAACTTCTACGGGTCCCGCGCCGCCAAGTTCATCGGCGAGGAGAGCATCCGCCCCCACACCCCGCTCCTCGCTGGGAAGAAGCTGCGGGTCCAGTACCGGCCCCACCAGGTCGTCGGCATCATCAGCCCCTGGAACTTCCCGCTGATCCTCTCCCTCGGCGACGCGATCCCGGCCCTGCAGGCCGGCGCCGCGGTCGTCGTCAAGCCCTCCGAGTTCACCCCGCTCGGCCTCGCCGAGGTCGTCGAGGCATGGAAGAAGGAGATCGGCGGCCCGGACATCTTCGACTGCGTCCAGGGGATCGGCGAGACCGGCGGCGCCCTGGTCGACGCCGTCGACTTCATCCAGTTCACCGGCTCGGATCGCACCGGCCGCAAGGTGATGGCGCGGGCCGCGGAGACGCTGACCCCGGTCAGCCTCGAGCTCGGCGGCAAGGACCCGATGATCGTCCTCGCCGACGCCGACATCGACCGCGCCGCCAACGCCGCGGCCTGGGGCGGGATGATGAACTCGGGCCAGATCTGCATGTCGGTCGAGCGGATCTACGTCGAGGAGCCGGCCTACGACCAGTTCGTCAACAAGCTGACGGCCGAGGTCGGCCGCCTCCGCCAGGGTGCCGACGACGCCTCCGACCCGAAGGACGTCGGCGCGATGACCTCGCCGAACCAGACCGCGATCGTCGAGGACCACGTCAACGACGCCCTCTCCTCCGGTGCCCGGGCGCTGACCGGCGGCAAACGGGTCGCGGGGCCCGGCGACTACTTCGAGCCCACCGTGCTGGTCGACGTCGACCACTCGATGAAGGTGATGAAGGACGAGACCTTCGGGCCGGTGGTCGGGGTGATGAAGGTGCGCGACACCGAGGAGGCGATCCAGCTCGCCAACGACAGCCGTTATGGACTCTCGGGCTGCGTCTTCGGCGAGCGCGAGCACGCCGAGCAGGTCGCCCGCCGGGTCGAGTGCGGCGCGATCAACGTCAACGACGTGCTCGTCAACTACTTCGCCACCGACGTGCCGATGGGCGGCTGGAAGCAGTCGGGCATCGGCTACCGCCACGGCGAACCGGGGATCAAGAAGTTCTGCCGCAGCGAGTCGCTGGTGATCACCCGCTTCGGCGGCAAGCGCGAGCCGACCTGGTACCCCTACAGCAAGGCCCGCCGCCGCCTCCTACCCCATATCTCCCGCTTCTTCGGCGCCCGCGACTGGCGCCGCAAACTGGGTCTTAAAGGCTAATCGCGGGGGAGGGAGTCGGCACCCCTCCTCCGGAATTGACCTCCCCTCCGCTTCGCTCCGGGGAGAACATGCAGCGCGCTTCGCGCGCAAACATCAGATTGCATATCGCCGAACATTCCTCCGGAGGGGTGCCGACTCCCTCCTCAACAGCTTTCAGCAGACGCTGAATCGTCGAAACCGCAAGAGCCCGTCGTAAAGAAGGTCTGACGCGGTTTCGGCAGATAGCCGTGCACCAGATCCTGTCGCTCGGAGGGATGGGTGTCCCCTGACCGACCGGCGTCCTGATTTTCGCATTGACCCCTTGGCGAGAGACAGTGAGTTAAAGGCGAAAATCCCAGGGAGGTCAGGGGACACCCGTCCCTCCTACCGAACAGCGTCCGTATGGACCGCTGGCATGAGCCACCGCCTCGGTAGCCTCTTTAGGTTCATGCCGGAGCGCGACTACATAAGGGCAACTCGCGAGCGCGTCGTCGTCTTCGACGGCGGCATGGGCGCGACGCTGGAGATGTTCGACCTGACGCAGGAGGACTACGGCGGCCTGGCGGGCAAATGCCACGAGGCGCTGGTACTCAACCGCCCCGACGTGATCGAGGGGGTCCACAGCTCGATGCTGGAGGCCGGCGCCGAGGTTGTTGAGACCGACAGCTTCCAGGGCTCGCGGCTGAAGCTCGAGGAGTGGGGCCTCGGCGAGCACACGCTCGAGATCAACACGAAAGCGGCGGAAATCGCCCGCAAGGCGGCCGGCGAGGATCGCTTCGTCGCCGGCTCGATCGGACCGACCGGGTTCCTCCCCGCCTCGACCGACCCGACGCTGGGCGACATCTCCTTTACCCGCCTGGTCGAGGTCTTCGCCGAGCAGGCCGAGGGGCTGGTCAGCGGCGGCGCCGACCTGATCATGATCGAGACCGCGCAGGACATCCTCGAGGTCAAGGCGGCGATCTTCGGCGCCCGCGAGGCGTTCGCGAAGACGGGGCGGACGCTGCCGATCCAGTGCAGCGTCTCGCTGCTGCCGAACGGCGGCAAGATGCTGCTCGGCACCGACATCCAGTCGGTGCTGACGACGCTGACCGCACTCGACGTCGACGTGATCGGGCTCAACTGCTCGACCGGGCCGGAGGACATGCGCGACGCGATCCGCTTCCTCGGCGAGACCTGCCCGGTGCCGGTCCACTGCATCCCCAACGCCGGCCTGCCGCTGCAGGGGCCCGACGGCGAGACGATCTTCCCGGAAAAGCCCGAGCCCCTGGCGGCGACGCTGGCCGAGTTCGTCGAGCGCTACGGCGTCGGCATCGTCGGCGGCTGCTGCGGGACGACGCCCGAGCACATCGCCGCGATCCGCGAGCGGGTCGACGGCCGCGTCCCCGGCGAGCGCCCGGCTGCGGGGCCGATCGAGGTCTCCTCGATGATGACCTCGACCCCGCTGGTGCAGGAGCCGCGCCCGACCCTGGTCGGCGAGCGGGTCAACTCGCAGGGCTCGAAAAAGGCCAAGGAACTGCTGCTCGCCGACGACTACGACGGCCTCGTCCAGGTCGCCGAAGACCAGGTCGAAGGCGGCGCCCACGTGCTCGACACCTGCGTCGCGCTGACCGAGCGCCAGGACGAGGACGAGCAGATGAGCGCGGTCGTGAAGCGAATCTCGCTGACCCAGCCGGCGCCGATCCAGGTCGACTCGACCGAGCCCGAGGTGATCAAGGCCGCCCTGGAGACGATCCCCGGCCGGGCGATCGTCAACTCGATCAACCTCGAGGCCGGCCGCGACAAGGCCGACGTCGTGATCCCGCTCGCCAAGGCGCACGGCGCCGCCCTGATCGCGCTGACGATCGACGAGGTCGGGATGGCGAAGACGGCCGATCGCAAGGTCGAGATCGCCGAACGGATCCGCGACATCGCCTGCGGCGAGCACGGCCTCGACCCCGAGGCGCTGATCTTCGACCTGCTCACCTTCACCCTCACCACCGGCGACGAGGAGTGGCGGCCGTCCGCGGTGGAGACGATCGAGGGCATCCGCCGGGTCAAGGCGGAGATCCCCGGCGTCAAGACCTCGCTCGGCGTCTCCAACGTCTCTTTCGGCGTCTCGCCGCGCCCCCGCGCGGTGCTCAACTCGGTCTTCCTCCACCACTGCGTCGAGGCCGGGCTCGACCTGGCGATGGTCAACCCGAACCACATCACCCCCTACGGCGAGATCCCGGACGAGGAGCGAGAGCTGACCGACGACCTCGTCTTCAACCGCCGCGAGGACGCGCTCGAGCGATTCATCGCCCATTTCGAGTCCAAGGGCGAGGAGGCCGAAGCCGAGACCGCCGACCCGACCGCCGGGATGGAGCCCGAGGAGGCGCTGCACTGGCACATCCTGCGTCGCAAGAAGGACGGGGTCGAGGAGTGGATCGACCGCTCGGTCGAGAAGATCGGCGCCGTCCCGACCTTGAACGAGGTGCTGCTGCCGGCGATGAAGGAGGTCGGCGACAAATTCGGCGCCGGCGAACTGATCCTGCCCTTCGTCCTGCAGTCGGCCGAAGTGATGAAGCGCGCCGTGGCGCAGCTCGAGAACTACCTCGACCGGATCGAGGGCCACACCAAGGGCAAGGTCGTGATCGCGACCGTCTTCGGCGACGTCCACGACATCGGCAAGTCGCTCGTCAACACGATCCTCACCAACAACGGCTACACGGTGATCGACCTCGGCAAGCAGGTCCCGGTCGACACGATCATCGAAGCGGCGGTCGAGAACGAGGCCGACGCGATCGGCCTCTCGGCGCTGCTCGTCTCGACCTCGAAGCAGATGCCGACCTGCATCGCCGAGCTGCACCAGCGCGGGCTCGAGTTCCCGGTGCTGATCGGCGGCGCGGCGATCAACCGCGACTTCGGCCGCCGCACCCTCTACCCAAAGGGCAGGGAGTCCGACGAGGTCTACGAGCCGGGAGTCTTCTACTGCAAGGACGCCTTCCAGGGCCTCGACACGATGGACGCCCTGGTCGACGAGGGGGCGCGCTCGGCGCTGGTCGAGCGGATCAAGGCCGAGGCCAAGCAGCTGCGCGAGAAGCCGGTCGTGGTCGACGACTCGCCGCCGACCACCGACGCCAGCGTCCGCTCCGCCGCCCGCACCGACACCCCGATCCCGGCGCCGCCCTACTGGGGCGTGCGCGAGCATCCCGTCGACCTCGGCGACGTCTTCCCCTACCTCGACCGCCACGTGCTCTTCAAGCTGCACTGGGGGGGCCGCGGGGTCAAGGGCGAGGCCTGGCGCGAGCTGGTCGAGGGCACCGCCGAGGAGGAGGGCTTCGCCGCCCGCCTGGAGCGGATGTGGCGCGAGCAGGACTACCTGCGACCGCGGGCCAGACTGGGCTACTTCCCCTGCAACGCCGACGGCAACGAGCTCGTCGTCTTCGATCCCGAGGACCCCGAGCGGGAGCTGGAGCGGCTCGTCTTCCCGCGCCAGCCCAAGCATGACCGGATCTGCCTCGCCGACTTCTACCGGCCGCTCGACTCGGGCGAACGCGACGTGGTCGCCCTGCAGGGCGTCACCGTCGGCCCCGAGGTGACCGAGCTGATCGAACGGCTCGAGCAGGAAGGCGAGTTCGCCGAGCAGCTCTACGTGCACGGGCTCGGCGTCCAGAGCGCCGAGGGCCTGGCCGAGTGGCTGCACGCCGAGGTCCGGCGCGGGCTCGGCATCGAGCTCGACCAGGGCCGCCGCTACTCCTGGGGCTACCCGGCCTGCCCGGACCAGTCCGAGCACGAGAAAGTCTGGCGCCTACTCGACCTCGAAGAGATCGGGATGACCCTATCCGGCGGCTACGCGGTGATGCCGGAGCAGTCGACGGTGGCGATCGTCGCCCACCACCCACAGGCGGTCTATTTCGGGATGAAGTCGGGCTTCATCCCCGCCGAGAAAGCGCCGGACGAGCTGATCGCCGGCACCGCCCGCGGCGGCGGGCTGCCGCCGGAGTCCGATCCGGACTCCGGCGAGGAGGGCGAGGACGCCGCAGCGTCCCCCGCCCCCGAGCTCAGCCGTTGAACCGGCCGGGAACTTCGGCCGGGTGCAGCGCCGGGCGCTGCCAGTTGCGGCCTTCGTAGGCCTCCTCGAAGCCGGCCCGCCGCAGGTTGCGGGTGACCGCCGACCACGAGGCGAGGTCGCATTCGCCGACCTCGACGAAGACCGTGTGGCAGCCGGCCCGGTGAGCGTCCAGCAGGCGCCGGTGCAGGAGGGCCGCGTTGCAGCCGTGGCCCCGTGCCTCCTCCAGCGTCGTGCCGGCGCCGAGCTGGGCGACCCCGTCGACGATCAGCATCGAGCCGGTGGCGACGGGCACCTCGTCGGGTCCCAGCGCCGCCGTGTAGCAGTGCCATCCGTTGCGCTGCGGCAGCGAGAAGAACAGCGTTCCCGCGACCAGCGGAATTTCCAGCGCTTCGGCGGCGATGGTGCTCAGCCCTTCGCCTTCTGCTTCGTCTTCTCCCAGGCGGTAGAGCGTGATGCCCGGGTCGACGTCGAAGTCGGGCGGCGAGCCGTCGCGGACCATTTTCACCCAGCCCGCCCCGCGCTCGTAACCGCGTCCCCCAAGCCAGTCTTCGGCGTCAGGCGCTCCGGGCCGCCCGGCCGCTACCGGGATCCGGTAGTCGACTTCGCGCGCCCGCATCCATTCGACGGCGGCGGCGAGATGCCCGCCCTCGATCGCGCCCGGCTCTGCCGCTCCCTGAATCTGCTGCAGCAGATGGACCTCGGGCAGGTCGCCGAAAGCGGTCGCCTGCACCGGTCCGAACGTCTCAACTTCAACCCCCGATTCGGAGATTGCTTCCGGAACCACTGAATCCCACATGTCGCGTCGGAAGCGCTGCGCGACTCTCTCCAAAACTGCTGAGTCGTATCTCACGGCTCCCCTTCCCCCAGTTCGCGTGAGTCGTAGGCCGATTGCTCGACTCTATGCACATTACTGTGGACCCGTCAAGGAACCTTGTCGATCTGGCTATGAAGTGACCCGAGAAGGCGGGCCAGGGCGCCATTTGGATGGAACGGCGCCGGCCGCACGCCCTCCCGAGCCAGGGTGCCGGCCTGGGATTGGTGGCGGCACACCTTCGGCGCGATACTAAATCAATACACCAGAGTTTTTTAGCACTTAGGCCCGACTTGGCAAAATGTGGCACCCGGCCGGCTTTAAGCAGGCGGGTGGCCCGGACGGGCGCGGGGCTTGGGCTCGAGCCGGACCGGCGTGGTCTGCAGAGCCTGCATCCGCAGGTCGCTCCAGGTCAGCCCCTCGCGAACCAGGGCGGGCAGCCCCAGGGCGACGGCGGTGGCGATCTCCACCGCCTGCAGGATCACGCCGTAGGCGAGCGCGTCCTGGGTGCTGATCCCGAACCCCGTGTGGAGGACGCTGATCACCGCGAGCTGGAAGACGCCGATGTTCGACGGCGTCGCCGGCACCACGGCGGTGACGTTGACGGCGAAGAGGACGGCTGCCGCGGCCCCGATCCCGGCCTGGCCGTCGAGGCCGAGGGCGTAGAGGAGCGCCCAGCAGGCGGCGAGCTGGATCGCCCAGGCGGTCAGCTGGGCGGCGGCGGCGAGGGTGCCGTGCCGGGGGTCCCTGAAGACCGTCAGCCCGGCCCGGACCTGGACCAGGGCGCGGTGGACCATCCCCCCGAGGCGCGCCATGCGGCCGTTGCCGTTGCGCCGCATCAGCAGCGGCGCGAAGAGGACGACGAGCAGGACCAGCAGGGGAACCAGGCTGAAGGCGAAGATCTGCTTCGTCCCCGAGTGGAAGAGCGGCGTCGTCGAGACGATGATCACCCCGAGCAGGACCAGGGCGACCAGATTCAGCATCGTCTGCGAGACGAGGGTGCCGAGCAGGACCGGGAAGGTTTCCCGCATGCGGCCGCTGCGCCGGGCCAGGGTCAGAGCGCGGGCGGGCTCGCCGAGGCGCGCCGGCAACGTCGCCGACATCAGCACGCCGATCATCGTCGCCGAGGTGACGTCGCGGCGGCGAATCGGGCGGTTGGGCAGCGCCGCGCGCGCGATCCAGTACCAGGAGGCGGCACGGAAGAAGAGCGAGCTGGCCATCAGGGCGCAGGCGATCAGCACCCAGGTCAGGTTCGAGCGGACGATGCTTTCGACGACCTTGTCGACGCCGATCTTCTGGGCGGCGAGCAGGGTCAGCCCGACCCCCATGATCCCCGCGGCGGCGAGAGCGAGGCGCCGGGCGACGACGCGGCCCTTCTTCTGCGCCTGGGCGGGAGGCGGGTCGAGCGAGGGAAGCCGCTCGGCGGGTCGTCGCGGCCCGCCGTCAGCGGGTCGCAACCCGGCCCAGTGGGCGAAGCGCTCGGAGGCGAGCGCGGGCTTGGGGGCCTCGATCGCGCGCTCGTAGACGGCGGTCACCTGATCCGCCACCCGCGGCCACGCGTACCGCTGCGCGCTGCGGCGGGCGGCCTCGCCCATCTCCTGCAGGCGCTCGGGCTCGAAGTGGACCCGCTGCAGCTCCTCGGCCAGCCGCTGGGGGTCGCCGGGCGGGACGAGGAGGCCGTCGACGCCGTCGCTGACGACGTCGCTGTAGCCGGCGATCGCGGAGGCGATCACCGGGGTCCCGGCGGCGAAGGCCTCGGTCAGGACCATGCCGAAGCTCTCGCCGGAGAGCGAGGGCGCGCAGAGCAGGTCGGCGCGGTGGAGCTCGGCCCAGAGCTCCTCGCGTGAGACCCGACCGCGGATGTCCATGAAGCGCAGCAGCTCGGGGTCGGCGACGTAGCGCAGGATGTCCTCGCGCTCGGAGCCGATCACGCTCAGGCGGCAGGGCACGTGCTCGACCAGGGCGTTGAAGGCGGTAAGCAGGATCGGCAGCCCCTTGCGCTCCTCGGGCCGGCCGACGAAGAGGATCCGCAGTTCGCCGTCGGGGGACTTCGGTCCCTTCGGCGCGGCGTCGACGTCGACCCCGTTGGGGACGATCCGGTACTCGCCGCCGAACCAGCGGCGAGCGGTCCAGGCGGCGGCTTCGGAGACGGCGATCCGCGCCGCGAGCCGGTTGAAGACCCGGCGGGCGCCGAGCGCGTTGGCGATGTGGTTGGGAAGCGGCCTGGTCGAGTAGGTGTGGAAGGTGCCGACGACCGGGTCCCGGGCGCCGAGCGTGGCGTTCCAGCCGACCAGCGGCACCACCGGCTCGTGGACGTGGATCACGTCGAATTCACCGCTGCGGACCAGGCGCCGCGGCGCCACTACCCCGCCGGCCGGGAAGGCGGCGAGGTTCGAGACCGAGCCGTTGGCGCCGAAGCCCATCGTGCGACCGAGCGGCGTCAGGTATTCGGGCAGCTCGCGCTCTTCGGCCCGGGCGCGGTGCAGGGCACGGCTGAGCCGACCCGGAGGGTCGACGGGAGCGAGAACACGGACATCGTGGCCTCGACCGAGAAACTCCTCGGCGAGAGCCTCAACGTGCCGGTTCACGCCCCCCTGATAGGACCAGGAATATGGCGAGACGAGACCTATGCGCACGGACGATTAAGGGTAGATCATCGCCCGGCACCCCATAGAGGGGTAGGCCGTGGCACGGCTGCCTCAAAGTTGGGTGGCGATCAGCCCGAGCATGCCGACGATGAGCGTTCCAATCAGACCGCCCCCCACCTGCATCATCGTGCGCTGAAGAGCACCAAATTCTCCCCGCAGGTCGCGAACGTCCTTGCGGAGCTCCCTCATTTCGTCCGCAATCCCACCTACGCGACCATTCAGGTCGTCCAGGCGGGAATCGGTCCAAGTTGATCGCATCGCCTCCACGCCTCCAGGCTAGGGAAACAAGTCATACGCGTGGCGCACGAAATTGTAACTTTTCGTCTGCGACCCTGCTTTCGGCCGATTTAGCGCCATTTTCGGCCCAGGCGAAGCCGGTGAAGACCAGTAGGTAAGCCACGCCGATCTCGAGCAGGAGAGCGCCGGAGTCGTTGGCCAGGGTCCCGATCGCGGTGGCGGCGAGGGCGCCGGTCAGCCCTGCACGCAGGGCCGGCACCTCCACGAGCCAGGCGCGCAAACGGTCGCGCCGTACGTAGGCGAGAACGGCAACGGCCGCGACAACCGGAAAGAAGGCGAGCAGCACCGGCCGGGCGAAGCTGTGTGCCGAGAGCTGCAACCGGCGCTGGGCGACGTCGGCGAGGTCGCCGAGCCCGCCGGCGTCGAGGACCGAGCGGGTGAGGTGGGCGTTGGCGCCGCTGAGCAGATCGACCAGGGCGAGCAGCGCGAGGACGGCCAGCGGCGCCGCGATCAGGGCGAGGGCAAGCGGTCGCCTGCCCTGTCCGGCGACGGTCGCCGCGGCCACCGCGGCCCCGACCGGGAAGACGATCGCGGCGCCGACGTCGGCGCCGAAGCGACCGGCGGCGAAGACGATCGCCGCGAGGAGACCGAGACCGATGAATACCCAGGCAGACGCCCGCCCCGAGGCGCGGGGCGCGAAGGCGACCAGCCCCGCGCCCGTTCCGGCCAGCACCAGCACCGCCAGCAGCGCCTCGAGCTCGTTGCCGATCCCGTAGAAGCGGACCCCGAGGCCGGGGTTGGGCCCGAGCAGCGAGAGCGAGGTCAGCGGCGAGCCGGCCAGCATGTCGATCGCGTAGGCGAGGACCGTCAGCCCTGAGGCGACCGCGAGCGCACGGTAGCTGCGCAGGAGGAGCAGGGTGAGAGCCGCCAGCGCCGGGGTCAGAAGCAGCACGAGCAGCCGTTCCGCCGTCTCCCCCGGCTCCAGAGCCGCGCCGAAGAGCAGCATCAGCGGCAGGTAGACGATCGTCAGGCTGGTCACCCGAACGGCCGGACGCGCCAGGCGACCGCGGCTCATCAGCGCGACCGCGGCCAGCACCGCCAGCCAGACGACGATGTTGAGCCCGACGACCGGCCCGCGCCGGGAGGAGATGACGTCCATCCGCGCCCCGAGCGATTCGATCGCGGCGACGTCGACATCCCCTTCGGCGCGGATCGGCTGCCCGGACATCTCCGCCGGGATCGGGATCCCGAAGTGCTCGAGGATCGTCGGCGCCACGTCGGTCGAGAGGACGTAGCCGTCGGTTCGGGTGCTGTCCGAGGTGAGGTTGCCGTCGAAGCCGGGCCCGGAGATGCCGATCGGCAGCGGCGCGTCGCTCTCGCCGGTCGGCCGCGCGATCGCGATCGTGAGCCGATCACGACCGAGAAATCGGGATGCTCTCTCCCGCTTCGACAACGGCGCTTCCGCGTAGAAGAGAGTCCTGAAACCGACCCCTCCTTCCCCACCGGGAAACCCTCCAAATGCACAGGCGACGTCGCCGAGCCAGAAGACCGCCGCTTTATGACTGCGCGCTTCGCTGTTGAGCAGAAACGGCACGATGTCCGCCGGAGCCGATTCGGCCCGCTCCTCGACGGCTTTGGTCCAGGTTTCGCAGTCCTTGCCGATCGTCGGCAGGTCGCGCTCGTAGAGCGAGTCGAAGACTCGGTTGCCCTGCCCGATGTCCAGGTAAGTCTGGTCCGGCGGCACGGTGCCCAGGCCGGCGCTCATCAAGCCGGGCGAGAAGCCGGCGGCGGCCAGATCTTCCAGGCTCGTCTCCGCCGGCCAGACGACCACGCTGACCCGGTCGGGCTTCGCGGCACTCGCCGCCGGAGCCAGAACCAGGAGCAGGACGAGCGCTATCGTGGCCCCGATGGCCGATCGCACGTTCGCCAAGTTCTCGTTTTTCAAGATCGATCCAGCCTGGCGTCGTCGGGACCCGGAGCTTCGTGCGGCTGACAAGCAGGAGTTCCTCGCCGCCTGCGAGGACTTCGCCGTCGACCGCTCCTTGCGCGCCTACTCAACCATAGGAACGCGCGGCGACGTCGACCTCGTGCTGCTCACGCAGAGTCCCAACCTGAACGACATCCACACCTTCCACGTCGTCCTCGGGCAGAGCGGACTGGCGAAATGGACGAGCACGCCCCACTCGTTCCTCTCGATGACGAAACGCTCGCCCTACTCCGCCGAGGACGCGCGGCCCGAGATCTGCACCTCGGAGCGCAAGTACCTCTTCCTCTATCCGATGGTCAAGCAGCGCCGCTGGTACGGGCTAGCGCCGGAGGAGCGCGGCCGGATCATGAAAAGCCACATCGAGGTCGGCCGCCGCTACCCCGAGATCACGATCAACACCACCTACTCCTACGGGATCGACGACCAGGAGTTCGTCGTCTGCTTCGAGGGCGACGACCCGGGCGAATTCCTCGACCTCGTCAACGAGCTGCGCCCGACCGAGTCGAGCGAGTACACCGAGCTGGAGACGCCGATCTTCACCTGCGTCTCGATGTCGGTCGCCAAGGCGCTCGATGCGCTCGACGGCACCCCCAGCGCCGTCGGCACCAGCGCCCCGGCGCTCGGCTGAAGCGCCGAGTTCCCTATTCTTTCGCGCTCCAATGAGCAAGATCGGAACCGAAGAGAACCCCCTCCGCGTCGCCATCGTCGGCGCCGGCCCCTCAGGCTTCTACGCCGCCGAGCACATCCTCAAAGACGGCGACCTGCACGCCCAGGTTGACCTCTTCGACCGCCTGCCGAGCCCGTTCGGGCTGGTCCGCGGCGGCGTCGCCCCGGACCATCCGAAGATCAAGTCGGTGATCCGCGTCTACGAAAAAACCGCGGCCCGCGACGGCTTTCGCTTCTTCGGCAACGTCAAGATCGGCCACGACATCGAGGTCGAGGACCTCGAGCGGCTCTACCACGCGATCGTCTTCACGGTCGGCTGCGAGACCGACCGCCAGCTCGGGATCCCCGGCGAGGATCTGCCCGGCAGCCACGCCGCCACCGCCTTCGTCGGTTGGTACAACGCCCACCCCGACTACGCCGACCGCGAGTTCGACCTCTCCAGCGAGCGCGCCGTGGTGATCGGCAACGGCAACGTGGCGATGGACGTCGCCCGGATGCTCGCCCTCACCGACCACGAGCTGCGCCAGACCGACACCGCCGACCACGCGATCGAGGCGCTCGACGCCAAGCAGATCCGCGAGATCGTCGTCCTCGGGCGCCGCGGCCCGGTCCAGGCCGCCTTCACCAACCCGGAGATCAAGGAGCTCGGGGAGATGGAGGACGCCGACGTCGTCGTCGACCCCGCCGAGGTCGAGCTCGACCCGGCAAGCCAGGCCTTCCTGGAGTCCGACGAGGCCGACAAGACGACCAAAGTCAACGTCGAGACGCTGAAGGAGTTCTCGCAGCGCCAGCCGGAGGGCAAGAAGCAGCGGATCGTCCTCCGCTTCCTCGCCTCCCCGGTCGAGATCAAGGGCGACGGCAAGGTCGAATCGATCGTCGTCGGCCGCAACGAGCTGGTCGAAGAAGGCGGCACCCTGCGCGCCAGGGACACCGGCGAGCGCGAAGAGCTCGAGTGCGGGCTGGTCCTGCGCTCGGTCGGTTACACCGGCGTCCCAATCGAGGGCGTGCCCTTCGACGAGAAGCGCGGCCTGATCCTCAACGAAGGGGGCCGCATCCTCGACTCCCACGACGCCGGGCACAAGGTCGGCCACTACACCGCCGGCTGGATCAAGCGCGGCCCCTCGGGCGTGATCGGGACCAACAAGAAAGACGCCCTGGAGACCGTCCAGCACCTCCTCGCCGACGTCGAGTCCGGCACCCTGCTGGACCCGGAGAGCCCCGATCCCGTCGCGGTCGAGGACCTGCTGCGCGAGAAGGGCACCCGCTACGTCAGCTTCGAGGACTGGCAGGCGATCGACCAGGCCGAGGTCGGCCGCGGCGAGCCGCACGGCCGCCCGCGGGTCAAGTTCGTCCGGGTCGAGGAGATGCTCGAGACCATCGGCGAGCGCCTCCCCGGCTGACAGTGGCCGCCGACCTCGCCGAGCTTCAAGGAATGATCGAGGCCGCCCTGCCGGGCGCCGCGGTCGAGGTGATCGACGAAACCGGCACCGGCGACCACCTTCGGGCAACGGTCAGCGCCCCGCAGTTCGACGGCCTCTCGCGGATCGACCAGCACCGCCTGGTCAAGGCCGCGGTCAAAGAGCGCTTCGACGACGGCACGATCCACGCGCTGTCGGTGAAGACCAGCGTTTCGAGCTAGGTCGCATTTCCTACGACAAAAAGTTACACTTTCGCGCACCACATGTGCGGAATTTCCTTCTACGCTGGAGCGATGCGATTGAGATCCACCTGGACCGACTCCCGCCTCGACGAGTTGAATGAGCGAGTGACCGAGATGGACACCCGTCTGACCGGACGGATCGATTCTCTCCAGCACTCGATGGTCCAAGCCTTCATTGGCCTGGTCGTCATCATGGCAACGGGCTTCATGGGGCTTGCGGGACTAATCGTCACCCAGATCTAGCCGATAGGTCCGCCTCCCTACAATGCCTCCATGGCCGACCCAGAGCTGAAGTCGAAAATCGAAGAGTTGATCGCCGCCAACCCGGTCCTGCTGTTCATGAAAGGGACCCCGGACATGCCGCGCTGCGGCTTCTCGATGCGCGTGGTGCAGGTGCTGGACCAGGTCGACGTCGACTACGGCGCGATCGACGTCCTCCCCGCGCTGCAGCCTCTGCGCGAGGTGACGGCGGAGATCTCCGACTGGCAGACCTTCCCGCAGCTCTACGTCAACGGCGAGCTGCTCGGCGGCTGCGACATCATCGAGGAGATGTTCGAGTCCGGTGAGCTGGCCGATGCACTCGGCGTCGAGCAGCCGGCCGAGGCGCAGGTAGCGCCGACCGCGCCCCCGGCGCAGTCCCCCCCGCTGCAGATCGAATAGCTAGACGGCGGCTTGCTCGGCCGCGTCCTCTTTCACCTGGAAAGAGGAACCGCAACCGCAGGCCGCAACGACGTTCGGGTTGTTGACCTGAAAGCCGGCGCCCTGGAGGCCTTCGACGTAGTCGACCTCCGAGCCGAAGACGAACTGCATGCTGACCTTGTCGACGATGACGGCGACGCCGTCGACCTCGAAGACGTTGTCGTCCTCCTTGGCCTTGTCGAAGGCGAGCGCGTACTGGAAGCCCGAGCACCCGCCGCCGCGAACCGCGACCCGGAGCGCCTGCTCCGAACCGTCCGGCTGCGACCCGAGCAGCTCGCCGATCTTCTCGGCGGCCTTGTCGGTAAGGGTGATCGCTGCTTGAGGCGTATCGGTCACTTCACAAAGTGTAGCGGGATAGGTGGGCGGTAGTGGGTCAGTTTGAAATGGCTCGGCCCCTTCGCATGCCAAACGACTGAGGGCCCCGCTTTCGCAGAGCCCTCAGTCCAAATCAGCTGCTCCTTTTTGCCATCGAGTCAGCCGGTCACAGGACCCGCTGCTCAGCTGGTTCAGAGTAGCCCGTCGTACGGAGAATCGAGCGTATCAAGCCCTTTACGCGGGCTGTCAACCCCCTCTGGCCATCTGAACGAATGCGCCCCCGGCAGGATTTGAACCCGCGACCTCTCCGTACGACGGGAGTGCTCTATCCAACTGAGCTACGGGGGCGTACCTCGATCCTACCTAGCGAAATCGTTAGCTCTAAAATCAATCCAGCAGCGCCGCGATCTCTTCCAGAGACCAGATGTGATCGGCAACGCCGGCAGCCATCGCAGGGGTGCGCGGGTAGCGCTCCTTCAGCGTCTTGTGCGGGCGGGCGAAGTTGTAGTGCATGAAGTGCAGGGACACCGCATGGGAGAGGTTCTCGACCTTGCGGCTGAATCCGTTGGTCAGGCGGGTAAAACGCCGCATCCCCATCCGCATCGTCAGGTTCTGGCGCTCGACGTAGCTGGTTGAGATCCGATCCGGGTCCGGGTCGCCCTTGAGGACCGGGCGCTTCGTCCCCGTGCAGACGGGCGGGCTGTATTTGCCAGCTTGCCCGGTGTCGGCCGCGTAGTTCTTCTGGATCACGGCCCAGTCCACATCGACGCCGAACGCCTGCCGCACCGACGAGTCGTACATCGGGTGGCCGTCCGTCGAGAGCTGGATGCGCCCGGCCATCCGGCTCGCCAGGTCTTCAAGGAAGACCGCGGCGTCGTACTTGGTCCGCTCGCCGACCAGCCAGGACGGCGCGAGCTTGGTATCGGCACAGATCGCCGTGAAGGTCCAGACATCGCCGTAGCCCGGCGTCCCCTTGAACTGCTCGGGGACGTTCTTCTGCTTGGCGTAGCAGTACGCCCAGATCTCGTCGGCCTCGATCACCTTGCAGGGCAGCCGCTGGAAGACGCCATCCTGATACTCGGCGCAGGCTTCGCCGAGGTCGGTCAGCAGTTTGACGATGGTGTTCTTGGCCGCACCGGTCATACGGACCGTGGCGCGGATGCTGTTGCCCTCTACGAGGCAGCCGATGATCCGCGCCCGCCTCTCGGTGCTCAACCTGTTCATACTGACCATAATGCGTAAGCAGTCGGACAGAAAAAGCAAGTCCGGGCCTCGATATGACACGCAGACCCTCTCTTCTCCTAAATACTCGCCTTCATGTCCCAAGATGCTCTATACTTGAGCTATGGATCAGGCGGAGCGAATACGAAGGCACCAACTCATCAGCAAGGCGTTCCGACCAGCAGCGCCGGTCGATGACCAAGCGCTATTCGCGGGGCGCGTTAAACAGATGGTCACCCTCCTCGACTTGGTGGAACAGCCGGGACAGCACGCGGCCATCTACGGAGGGCGAGGCGTTGGAAAGACCTCTCTAACCAAGGTGATGGTCAAGGTCCTGTCGGGTCAGACCGATCCAATCATCTCGCTGCACTACACCTGCACCGCGAAGGACACCTTCGACTCCGTCTGGAAATCGATCTTCGGAGATCTCTTTGTCACCCTTCAGAACCCGGGATTCGGCTTTGCCCCGCAGCCGACCTCGACTCCGATCCCTTCGACGGCCATCATCGATCTCGACAGCCAGCCGGTCACCGCGGACACCATTCGTCGCGGTCTCATGGCGCTCTCGCGAGATGCCCCCCTTGCGATCTTCATTGATGAGTTCGACCGCCTGCCCGAGCAGGAGAAGTACGGCTTTGCCGATACCACGAAGGTGCTGTCGGATCAGCTCACCCCCGCGACCATCGTCCTGATTGGCGTTGCCGATGACATCGATGGGCTTGTAGAAGCCCATCAGTCCGTCCGCCGCTCTCTTGGGCAGATCTTCATGCCGAATATGTCGGCAGAGGAGCTGGGAGAGATTGTGGATAAGGGCGTTGAGGCCTCCGAAATGACCGTTGATGAGGAGTTCAAGAAGCGCGTGGTGAGCCTGGCGCAGGGCCTACCGAACTATGTGCACCTGATCACGCAGAATGCCTGCCGCGTGGCGGTGGACAGCAACCGCACCCACATCCGAAACACCGACCTCGATGCTGCGGTCACCCAGTCGATCGAGAGCGTTCAGCAGTCGATCCTCGACACCTACCACCGCGCAACCAGCAGCAATCGCGAGACGCTCTACAAGCAGGTCCTACTCGCCTGCGCCTTGGCGAGGCGAGACGAGAAAGGCACTTTCGGCGGAACCGATGTTCGGGATGAGCTTGAGCGGATCACCGGAACGTTTCGGGACCTCCCGGCATTTGCGCAGCACCTAAACGACTTTTCGGGCGAGGGTCAGCGCGGCGGAATTCTGGACCGACTGGGTACCAGCTACCGCTTTCGCTACCGATTCCGTGATCCGCTCTTACAGCCCTACGTCCTCATGCAGGGCCAGCTAGACAACATGCTCCCTAGTGCTCAGGAGACCACCGAGCCCGAGCAGCCCGCCTAGCGGCCTCACTGCGCTGCTCTGGTGTCATTCGTTCCGCGCGAACCTTCCCGCCCTTCTCCCCACCGGCACGGCCTGCGCGGGATTCGGGACTCTCCGCCTTCGGTGGCGTTTCGTCAGTCGCCTCGCCAACGATGGCAGCGGCGAGACGGTTGAGATCTGCTGGCTTCTTCGACTGCTTCGCCATCCTCAGAGCGTAGCGGCGGTGGAAGGCGTCACGAGAGTTCCAGCCAGTCAAAGTGCCGAGCGGCTGCGGTCGGCGCTACAGCCCCGCCCTCGCAGCACAGGAGGCCGTAACGGTCGAGCAGGTGGATCGCCTCCTCCACGGCATCCATGTCGCCGAACCCCATCCACCAGAGGCTGAGTGCAGTGTGGCGGGCTGGGTGCTCTGCCAGCAGGAAGGTCAGCACCGCCCGCTGGGTTCCTTTGTCGCCCCGCTCCATCGGCCTCACGGCAGTTTCAGGCGCTCGAAGTGGGCGATGGCCTTCGTGGGGCGCACAGCCGACCCGTGGCTCTCAAGCAGCCCAGCGGTGATCAACTCGATCACTGCCCGCGTCAGCGCCCCGGACGCCCCGATCTCTCGGGCCAGTTCAGGGACGGTGCGCCAATGCGGGTAGGTCTCCAGCGCCAAGGCCATGATTGCCCGCTGGAGCGGGATGCGGTCAGCGGGCCAGTGTTTGCGCTTAGAGGCGGTAGGCATCGGCGATTGCCTCCACTACCTCTCGGGGATCAGCTTCCAGCGTGACGATCACCCTGACGAAGGTGTCCAGCCGGGGACAACGCCCGCCGCTCTCCAACCGGGAGATGTCGACTTGATCCATCGAAAGCTTCTCGGCGAACTGCGCCTGCGTTAGCCCTTCCCGCTGGCGCGCTCTGACCATGAAGCGACCGAACTCCATTCCAGCCGCCCTGCGGTATGGCTGAGCCAGAGCGGGCTCAATACCCTGTGCCTGCATCGGAAGGTTCCGCCTTTCGGTGCCAGGCGGGGGGCTGTTCCACCAGCGCCCCCGCCGTTATTTTCGTCGGGACGCGGCGAACCTACAGCGGGATCAGTCGCTCGTGGGCGTCATTTCAAACTGACCCACTACCAGGTGGGCGGTCCGGGTTGGTCGGCGCGTCTAGAATCGGTTTGTGAGCTCGCCAGCCGAGACCGCGGTCGTCTGCGATACGACTTGCTACCTGCCGACCGACCTCTTGGCCCAGCGGGGCATTCAGGAGATCAGCCTCTATGTCTCGGTCGACGGCGAGCAGGAGCGGGAGTCGGAGATCTCCGACTTCGACGCCTTCTACGAGCGTCTGCGCAGCTCGGACAGCGGGGCGACCACCTCGCAGCCCTCGATCGGCGACTTTCTCGAGGTCTACGAGCCGCTGCTGGCCGAAGGCCGGGACGTCGTCTCGATCCACATCTCGGCCGGCATCTCCGGCACCTTCGAGGCCGCCGGGCAGGCGCGCGAGCGGCTGATCGAGGAAGACAAGGGCGGCGAGCGGCTGCACCTGCTGGACTCTCGCTCCGCCGCCGGGGGCATGGGGCTCTGCGCGCTTGGGGCTTCGACGGCCGCCCGAGCCGGCGCCGACGCGGCCGGGGTCGTCTCCCAAGCTGAAGAGACCCGCAACGACCTGAAGATGTGGTTCGCGATCGACACCCTCGAGTACCTGCGCCGCGGCGGCCGCATCGGTGGCGCCCGTGCCTGGATCGGTAGCGCCCTGAAGATCAAGCCGATCCTCACCCTCGAGGAGGAGATCACCCCGGTCGAGCGGGTCCGCACCCGCGCTCGCTCGCTCGAGCGGCTGCGCGGCTACGCCCGCCAGCGCCACGAATCCGGTCGCGACGGCTGGGTCGTCCAGTACATCCAGGACAAAGAGACCGCCGACTCGTTGATCGAAGACTGCTACGAGATCTTCGGCGGCGAGCCGGCCTTCATCTCCGAGGTCGGGCCAGTCCTAGGTGCCCACGTCGGCCCGGGCCTGCTCGGCGTCGGCAGCGTCCGCACCGACCTGGTCAGCTAGAAGCGGTTCAGCCGCGATTGCGGCGCCTGCGCAGCATTGCGCGTGCGCCGATGAAGAAGCCAACCGCAGCCGCGCCGACCATCAACTGCTGTTTGTGGTCCTCGACCTGCTGGCGCCAGTCGGTCAGCTCGTTGACGCGGTGGCGCAGGGCCTCGACCGAGCTGCCCAGCTGCCGGCGCCTCAGCTCGATGTCGCGGCGGATCTCCGCCGGGGAACGGCCGGGGGCACCAGTGCTCACGAGGTCTCCTTTTCGAGCATCTCCTTGGTCAGCTTCGCCTCTTCGATCGCCTGCTCGGGGACCGGCGGAGCGCCGGCCTTCAGCGCTTTCGAGGCGATCCAGCCGGCGAGGGCGGCGAGCAGCAGGAAGATCGCAGCGGTGACGAAGTAGCCGGCCCAGATGTTGCCGCTGAAGAGTTCTTCGCCGAGCAGCCAGGCGATCCCGTGCAGGATCATGATCAGCGCCAGGAAGGCGAAGGCCCCGGCGGCGATGCCGACGGCGGAGCCTTTGAGGATCTTGCTGACTTTCTCGGAGACCTCGGCCTTGGCGAGCTCGATCTCCTCGCGCACCAGCGTCGAGGCGTTCTCGGAGACTTCGACTACGAGGTCGGCGATCGACCGCTGCTCGGGCGGCGGGGGCGGCCCCGGCGGCGGGATCGGGGGCGGGTTCTGCTGCGGCTCGGGCATCGCTGCTCCTAGTCCGGCGGGTCTTCGTTGTAGATGCGGCGGTAGATCAGCGAGGCGACGCGCGCGGCGGCGATGCTCGCGAGCGCGCCGGTACCGGCCAGAAGGCCGCTCCAGACGAGGCGCTTGACCAGATCGTTGTCCACTAGCTCGAACCTTTCCCCATGGGGACTGGGCAGTAAACCCTATCCGCGCGGCTCGAGGCCGTCGCAGATGGTGGTGACAAGGAGATCCCGCGCTTCGTCGAAGTCTGTCTCGGAGGCGGGGATGGTGCCGAAGATCCAGCCGGAGAGCAGCTGCTCGATCGCGCCGTAGAAGGACATCGAGGCGAACATCGGCGCGACGTCGCCGCGGAAGGCGCCGCTCGCCTGGCCGTCGGCGACGATCTTGGCGATCGACTCGTACGCGCGGCGGATTTCCTCGAGGTGGGTTTTGCCGAACGAGTTGGCGGCGCGGGTGACCTCGACGATGATCACCTTCATCAGCTCCGGGTCGTGACGGTAGGAGTCGAAGATGAACCGCGCCACCGCGCCGAGCTTCGCGCGCGGGTTGGCGCCGGTCCGGTCGGCCTCCTCGATCGCGACGAGCAGCAGCGACCAGCGCTCGATGAAGAGTTCGTTCAGGACCTCGTCCTTGGAGCTGAAGTAGTGGTAGACGAGCCCGTAGGCAACCCCGGCCTCGTCGGCGATGTCGGAGACGCGGGTCGCGTGGAAGCCCTGGCGGGCGAAGACGCGGATCGCGGCGTCGAGGATCAGGCGGCGTTTGTCGGCGGGAGGGGCCTGCGCCATCAGCTCTGGCTCCCGGTCGGCTGCGGCCAGGCGTAGGCGTCCGGCTGGCGGTTGGCGAGGGACGGCAGCGCCTCGCGGATCCGGTCCTGGGCGGCGAAGTCGAGCTCGGCGGCGACGAAGCCCTCACCGTCGGAAGCGGTCGCGAGGACTACCCCCCAGGGGTCGACGATCGCCGAGCGGCCGAAGGAGCTGTAGTGCGGGGGCGCTTCGCCCCACTGGTTCGGCGCGACGACGAAGAGCTGGTTCTCGATCGCCCGCGCCCGCAGCAGCACTTCCCAGTGGTCGCGACCGGTCGCCATGGTGAAGGCCGAGGGCAGCGCGATCAGCCGGGCGCCGCGCAGGGCGAGGATGCGGAAGAGCTCGGGGAAGCGGAGGTCGTAACAGACGGTCAGGCCGGCGGTGAGGCCCCCGACCTCGGCGACGACCGGCTCCTCGCCGGGGCGCTCGAACTCCGACTCGCGGTAGGAGACGCCGCCGGCGTCGACGTCGAACATGTGGATCTTGCGGTAGACCGCGACGTCTTCGCCGTGGGGCCCGATCAGGACCGAGGTGTTGGAGGCCTTCTCGCCCTCTCCCCCGCGCTCGGAGATGCTGCCGGCGACGAGGTGGATCGAGAGCTCACGGGCCCAGCCGCGGGCCGCGGTCAGGCTCGGGCCGTCGAGCGGCTCGGCGCCGGCGACGAGTTCCTCCCCGCCGGCCAGCAGGTTCCACTTCTCCGGCAGGGCGACGAATTCGGCGCCGTCGGCCGCCGCCGCGCGGACCAGGCGCTCGGCCGTCGCCACGTTCCTGTCCTTGTCCCCGTTGGAGTTGAGCTGTACCGCCGCTGCGCGCACGCATGCCCTTCGTTGATTGACCAGTCAATCGGCAATCCAAGTATATGAGCGCTCCCGGGCGCTGGGCGGCGCTAGAGGTTCAGCTGGCGGGCGACTATGCGGTCGAAAAGGCGGGTCGGGATGAACGGTTTGATCCGTGCCTGGACCTTGGCGTCGAGGCCAACCAGGTAACGCGTCTTCGGCCGGCTCGCTTCGAGCGCGTGGGCGATCGCCTTCGCCACCTTCTCGGGCGGGATCCCGCGTTCGGCGGTGTCTTCGATCACCTTGCGGAACTTCTCCAGGGCGGCGCCGTAGAGAAGGTTCGTCTGCGGGGACTTCGCTTCGACTTCCGTCGCCTTCTGCTGGCCGCGATCCCAGATCGGGGTGTCGATCGAGCCCGGCTCGATGATCGCGACCTCGATTCCCCAGGGGCGCAGCTCCTGGCGGAAGACGTCGCCGATCGCCTCGGTCGCGAACTTCGAGGCGTGGTAGGGACCGCCGAAGGGGAAGGCGACGCGGCCGCCGATCGAGGCGAGGAAGACGACCCGCCCTTCGGCCAGGCGGATCTGCGGCAGCATCGCCTGGGTCACCGCGACGTAGGCGACGAGGTTCACCTCGAGCTGGTGGCGGAGGTCGTCGAGCGGGATCGTCTCCAGCGGGCCGGGGACGGCGACGCCGGCGTTGTTGACGAGGCCGTCGAGGCCGCCGTCGCTCTCCGCCTCGACCCGCTCGGCCGCGGCGGCGATCTGCTCGGGATCGGTGACGTCGAGGGTCACGGGGACGAGGTTCGGCGCGGTCTCCTGCCGCAGGCTCTCGGCGTCGGACTCCTTACGGACGCCGGCGAAGACCCGCCAGCCGGAGCCGGCGAGCCGCAGCGCGGTGGCGCGACCGATGCCGGTGGACGCGCCGGTTACGAGGACCGATCTCACGTTGTGGAGGCTAGCGGGGCGTAACCTTTGCCTTTCGTGAACGACGCGATCAAGGACGATGCCGAGCGCAAGCAGGTGACGGTGCTGTTCGCCGACGTCAGCGGCTCGATGGACCTCGCCGAGCAGGAGGACCCCGAGGAGTGGCGCGGGATCATGCAGCGCTTCTTCTCGACCCTGGCCGAGGCCGTCACCCGCTTCGAGGGGACGGTCGACAAGTTCACCGGCGACGGGATCATGGCGATCTTCGGCGCCCCGGTCGCCCACGAGGACCATGCCAGGCGCGCCTGCTACGCGGCGCTGCAGATGCTCGACGACGTCGCCGAGTACGCCGCCGAGCTGCGCCGCGCCAAGGGGCTCAACTTCTCGACCCGGATCGGGATCAACTCGGGTGAGGTCGTCGCCGGCGCGATCGACGGCGGCGGCGGGTCCTCCTACACCGCGATCGGCCACACGGTCGGGCTGGCGCAACGGATGGAGGCCCTGGCCGAGCCGGGCAAGGCCTACCTGACCGAGAGCACCGCGGCGCTGGCCCGCGGCTACCTCGACCTCCAGGACCTCGGCGAGTTCGAGATCAAGGGCGCGAGCCGGCCGGTGCAGGTCTTCGAGCTGGCCGGCGTCGGCCAGGCGCGCTCGCGCCTCGACCTCGCCCGCGAGCGCGGCTTCTCCCAGTTCGTCGGCCGCGCGGCGGAGCTGGAGCGGCTCGAGCGGGCGCTGGAGCGCGCCAGCGGCGGCGAGGCGACCGCGGTCGGGGTCGTCGCCGAGCCGGGGATCGGCAAGAGCCGGCTCTACCACGAGTTCGCCCAGCGCTGCCGCGGCGAAGGACTCGAGGTCTTCGAGGCGCAGGGGCAGGCGCACGGCAAGTCGATCCCGTTCATGCCGATCCTGCAGATGCTGCGCTCCTTCTACGGGATCGGCGACCAGGACCCCGAGCAGCTGGCGCGGGAGAAGATCGCCGGCCGCTCGCTCCTCCTCGACCCCGGCTTCGCCGAGGACCTGCCGCTGATCTTCGACTTCCTCGGCGTCCCCGACCCCGAGCGGCCGGTGCCGCGGATGAACCCCGAAGGACGACAGCGGGCGCTCGCCGACTTCCTCTGCCGGCTCGTCAGCAACCCCGCCCGGCGCAAGATCCTCGTCCTGATCGTCGAGGATCTGCACTGGATCGACGAGGGCAGCCAGGCGATGCTGAACGGCCTGGTCGAAGGGATGGAGGGGACGCCGACGCTCGTCCTCGTCAACTACCGGCCGGAGCACAAGCCTGCCTGGGAGGGCGCGCCCGCCTACGAGACGATCGAGCTGCAGCCGCTCGACCGCGCCGACACCGTGAAGCTGCTCGGCGACCTCGCCGGCCGGGACCCCTCGCTCGACGGGATCGACGAGCCGATCCACGAGCGCACCGGCGGCAACCCGTTCTTCATCGAGGAGATCGTCCGCGAGCTGGCCGAGTCCGGCCATCTAGAGGGGGAGCGCGGGTCCTACCGGCTGGCGAAGCCGATCGAGGACGCCGGCGTGCCGGTCACCGTCCAGGCCGTCCTCGCCGCCCGCATCGACCGCCTCGACCCCGCCGCCAAGCATCTGCTGCAGGTCGCCTCGGTGGTCGGCAAGGAGGTCAGCGCCGAGGCGCTGTGGATGACCGCCGGCCGCGACGCCGGGACGATGGAGGCCGCGCTGGCCGGGTTGGTCGACGGCGGCTTCCTCTACGAAGCCGAGATCTACCCGGAGCGGCTGCTCGCCTTCCGCCATCCGCTGACCCGCGAGGTCGCCTACGGCACCCAGCTGGCAGAACAACGGGCCGCGACCCACGCCGCGGCGGCGCGGGCGCTGGTCGAGCTCGAACCACCGGAACGCTACGACGAGCTCTCGGCGCTGATCGCCGACCACATGCGCCAGGGAGGCGAGCGGCTGGAAGCCGCTCGCTGGTCGGCCCGCGCCGCGTACTGGGCCGGTCACAGCCGCCCGCGCGACGCGCTGCGCCTATGGCACGACGTGATGGAGCTGACCGCCGAGCTGGAGGCGGATGAGGACGAGGAGGTCGCGGCGCTGGCGATCCACTCGCGGCTGCTGCAGCTGCAGTACGCCTGGCGGGTGGGGATGAGCCGGGAGGAGGAAAGCCGGCTCGCCGCCGAAGCCGCGGAGGTGGCGACGCGGCAGGACGACCTGCACTCGCTGGTCCTGCTCAAGGTCGCGACCGCGGTGCGACCCGGCCTCCCCCATCGCGGGCCGGAGTGGATCGAGGCCGTCGGCGAGACGATCGAGCTGGCCGACCGCTCCGGCGATCGGCACCTGCGGGCGGCGGTGCGCGGCGCGGGCGCCTACGCCTACCTCTGCGTCGCCGACTTCGCCGGCTTCGAGCGGATCCTCGACGAGATGCTGGAGATCGTCGGCGGCGACGGCACGGTCGGCGCCAACATCGTCCTCGGCAGCCCGATCGCCTGGGGGCTGATGGGCAAGGGGATGGTGCGACGCGAGAAGCTCGAATTCGAGGAGGCCGAGCTGCTCTTCGAGCGGGCGCTCGAGGTGGCCGTGGAGCAGGAAGACGCGGAGACGGCGAGCTGGATCCGCAGCAACCAGGCCAGCCTGGTGATCCGCCGCGACCCGGAGGCGGCGCTGGCGATCGCCCGCCGCAACTGCGAGCTCACCGACCGGCTCGGCGACGTGTTCTCGCGCAGCCTGGCGCTCTCGAACCTCGCCTGGACGCATTTGATCGCCGAGGAACACGAGGCGGCGCTGGAGGCGATCGAAGAGTCCGAGCGGCTCTACCGCGAGGCGATGGACACCGGCGGCGAGATGGAGGGCTGGCGCGGCCAGCTCCGCGCCCGCGCCCTGGTCCTCGTCGGCCGCGAGGACGAGGGGCTCGCGGTGGCCGAGGAAGCCGCCCGGATCGCCCGCGAGCGGGGCATGCTCTGGAGCTACCCGGTGGCGATGCTGACGCTGGCGCGGGCGCGGGCGGCCGCCGGGGCCGGCGGAGTGAACGAGGCCTTCGAGGAGGCCGAGCGGGTGGCGCGCGAGACCGGGGCGACGACGCTGCTGATGGACATCGAGGCCGAGCGCGAACAGCTCAAGAGCGCCGGCACCGCCTATTAGCTGCGGCGCTCGAGCTCGGCGACCATCAGCTTGGTGTGGAGGGCCGCGATCAGGTCCTTGAGTGGCTGGGCGCCGGCTTCGAGCATCTCCACCACCCGCTCCGGCGGCACCTCGCCGGCCAGCCGTTCCATCACCACGTCGACCTCCTGGCGGGCGAGCTCTTCCAGCGCGACTTTGTAGCGCAGGGTGTCGTAGACGGTGAAGCCGATCTGCTCGTCGTAGCCCCCGGCGCGGAAGCGGCTGATCGCCTCGATGATCGTCACGTCCGAGGGCGAGTAGCCGCGGCTGTTGGGGGTCAGCACCTCGAGCTCGGCGAGGCGGTCGAGGACCTCCTTGGGGACGCCGTAGCGCTTGCGGACCTCGGCGGCGCTGGTGCGCGACCGTTCCTGGGAGTCGAGGACCTCCTTGATGGCCTTCAGCGGCAGGTAGCGCTCCTCCTGCAGGCGCTTGATCAGCTTGATCCGGTCGACGAACTCGGGCGGGTAGTAGGCCATGTTGCGGCTGGTCTTGACCGGCTCCGGCAGCAGGCCCTCGCGCAGGTAGTGCTTGATCGTCGGCGCCGGCACGCCGGAGGCCTCGGCCAGCTCGCGCATCCGCAGCAGGCCGTTCTCAGTCGCGCTGGCGGCGTCGGCGCTCACGCGCGGAACTCCCCCTGCGGGGCGGCGGCGGGACCGGCGGCGGCGCCGGACTCCTTCATCGCCGCGATCTCCTCGGCCGAGTAGCCGACCTCGGCCAGGACCTCGTCGGTGTGCTCGCCGAAGGCGGGCGCGGGTCGGGTCGGGTCGGCCGGGGTGCGGCTCAGCTTCACCGGGGCGCCGAGCTGGCGGACCTTGCCGAGCTCCGGTTGGTCAATCTCGACGACCATCCCGCGGGCCTCGACCAGCTCCGAGTCGAGCGCCTCGTCGAGGTCGAGCACCGGCTCGATGCAGCAGTCGTGCTCGTCGTTGAAGGCGAGCCACTCGTCGCGGGTGCGGGAGCGGAAGACGGCGGCGATCTCCTCCCAGGCCGGCGAGCCCGGCGCTTCGAACTGCTTCTCGATCAGATCGGGGCGGCCGACGCCGTTGCAGAGGGCGGCCCAGAACTTCGGCTCGAGGGCGCCGCAGCTGACCCAGCCGTCGGAAGCTTCATAGGGGAGGTAACAGATCAGGCCGCCGGCGAGCTGCTGCTCGCCGCGGCGGGGCACCTCTTCGTCGCAGAAGTAGCGGCCGGCGACCATCGCCAGCCAGGAGAGGGCGCCGTCGGCCATCGAGACGTCGACCATCTGGCCCTCGCCCGAGCGCTCGCGCTCGTGCAGCGCCGCCATCACCCCGAAGGCGGCCATCAGGGCGCCTCCGCCAAGGTCGGCGATCTGGCCGGCCGACTGCACCGGCGGCCCGTCCTTGGCGCCGGTCAGGCCGAGCAGGCCGACGAGGCCGAGGTAGTTCATGTCGTGCCCGGCGCGCTGGTTGTAGGGGCCGTCCTGGCCGTAGCCGGTGATCGCGCAGTAGACGATCCCCGGGTGGGTCTCGCGCATCCGCTCGTAGCCGACGCCGAGCCGGTCGAGGACGCCGGGGCGGAAGCCGTCGAGGACGATGTCGTGGGCGGCGACGAGGCGCAGCAGCGCCTCCTTCCCGGCCTCGGACTTGAGGTCGAGCCGGACCGAGCGCTTGCCGCGGTTGAGCGAGAGGTAGAGCGAGGAGCGCGTTCCCAACGCCTGCTGCTCCTCGGTCCCGTAATAAGGGGGCGCCCAGCGGATGTAGTCGCCCATGCCGGTGTCCTCGACCTTCAGCACCTCGGCGCCGAGGTCGGCGAGGAGCAGCGAGCAGAAGCCGCCCGGCAGGAGGCGGGTGAGGTCGAGGACCTTGACGTCTGAGAGGGGGAGGTCCGCCATCGGGCGGTCCGCCTAGGCCGCTGCCCGTTTGGGGACGCCCAGCAGCTCGCGCGCCTCGGCGACGCTGGCCGGGCGGCGGCCGATGTCTTCGGCCATCTGCCGCGCCTTGGCGATCAGGTCGCCGTTGGAGCGGCACATCTCGCCGTTCGGCAGGTAGAGGTTGTCCTCGACGCCGGCGCGGACGTTGCCGCCGAGCACCAGCGAGGAGGCGAGCAGCTTCCACTGGTCGCGCGAGATCCCGATCACCTGCCACTGGTTCGGCCCCTCGGGGCCGCCGGGGATCTGGTCGGACATCAGGTTGACGTTGCGCGGGGTCGGGCGGATGCCGCCGGTCACCCCCATCACCAGCGAGATCTGCAGCGGCGGCTCCAGCAGGCCCATGTCGACCAGCGGGTCGAGGTTGGCGACGTGGCCGGAGTCGAAGCACTCGTGCTCGGGCTTGACG